>Ga0209181_10000079_pt1 | contig 153823 bp, 137 predicted proteins | sample MAT05_FD_187208 | JGI IMG/M metagenome (GOLD analysis project Ga0209181, IMG submission 187208) | Freshwater microbial communities from Lake Fryxell liftoff mats and glacier meltwater in Antarctica - MAT-05 (SPAdes) (version 2) | ecosystem: Environmental > Aquatic > Freshwater > Ice > Liftoff...
ACGGCACCACACCTTCTTTGAGATGCTGGGCAACTTCAGCTTTGGGGATTACTTCAAGTCGCAGGCGATCGCGTGGGCGTGGGAACTGTCTACTAAAGTCTATGGTTTGCCGCCAGAACGTCTCATCGTGAGCGTCTTTGAGGATGACGACGAAGCGTTTGCCATGTGGCGCGACGAAATTGGCATCCCGGCTCATCGGATTCAGCGCATGGGCGAGAAAGATAACTTCTGGGTGTCTGGTCCGACAGGTCCATGCGGTCCCTGCTCAGAAATTTACTACGACTTCCATCCCGAAAAGGGCGACGACCACATTGATCTGGAAGACGACACCCGGTTTATTGAGTTCTACAACCTGGTGTTCATGCAGTACAACCGAGATACCGCAGGCACTCTGACCCCACTGGCAAACAAGAACATTGATACGGGCTTGGGACTGGAGCGAATGGCGCAAATCCTCCAGAAAGTGCCCAATAACTATGAGACTGACCTGAGCTTTCCGATTATTCAAAAGGCAGCGACGATCGCCAACCTCGACTACGCTACCGCTGACGAGACGACTAAAATTGCCCTCAAAGTCATCGGCGATCACATCCGAGCCGTCGTTCACATGATCGCCGATGGCATCGTGGCATCCAACGAAGGTCGGGGCTACGTATTGCGCCGGCTGATTCGTCGCGTCATTCGCTATGGTCGCTTGATTGGCATTGACCACGAGTTTACCCCCAAGGTTGCCGAAGCCGCGATCGCCCTCTCAGAGTCTGCCTATCCTAATGTGCGCGTCATGGAGCGGACGATCAAAGTCGCGCTGCAACGGGAAGAAATTAGCTTCCTGAAAACGCTCGATCGGGGTGAGAAGCTCCTGGCAGACATCACAGAATCCCTTGGCGCAGGTGGACAGATTTCTGGCACCGATGCCTTCGCGCTTTACGACACCTACGGCTTCCCGCTGGAACTGACCGAAGAAATTGCGGCTGAAAAAGGCTTAACGATCGATACCGCTGGCTTTCAAGCAGAAATGGAACAGCAGCGCCGCCGTTCTCAAATGGCACACACCACCATTGATCTCACCGCGCAAGGCTCTCTGGATCAACTGGCAGACCACATTGAGCAAACCGAGTTTTTGGGGTATACCCAATCGGCAACGGAAGCGGTTGTGCAGGTCTTGATGGTCAACGGCAAACCCAAACAAACGGTAGAAGCGGGCACAGAGGTACAGGTGGTGCTGGATCAAACACCGTTTTATGCCGAGTCCGGCGGACAAGTTGGCGATCGCGGCTACCTGTCTGGCGAGGATGTCCTGGTTCGTATCGAAGACGTGCAAAAAGAATCGGCGTTCTTCGTCCACCACGGTCGCATCGAGCGGGGCACGCTGCACACAGGCGATTCCGTCACTGCCCAAATTGACCTTGCCTGCCGTCGTCGTGCTCAGGCACATCACACCGCAACTCATCTGCTGCAATCGGCTCTCAAGCGCCTGGTGGATGACAATATTTCTCAGGCAGGTTCGCTCGTATCGTTCGATCGCCTCCGCTTTGATTTCCATTGCCCTCGACCACTTACGGCAGAAGAAATCCAGCAGGTTGAAGAACAAGTCAACACCTGGATTGCCGAAGCGCATCATGCTCAAACGTCGCTTCTACCGATCGCAGAAGCCAAAGCAAAAGGCGCGATCGCCATGTTCGGTGAAAAATACGGCAGCGAAGTCCGCGTACTGGATGTGACAGGCGTTTCGATGGAACTGTGCGGCGGCACCCACGTCAGCAACACGGCTGAAATCGGTCTATTCAAAATCGTCTCTGAAACAGGCGTGGCGGCTGGTATCCGTCGCATTGAAGCCATTGCGGGTACGGCAGTGCTGGAATACCTGAACGTGCGTGATGAAATTGTGCGCGAGTTGAGCGATCGCTTCAAGGTCAAGCCAGAGGAGATCGGCGATCGCATCACCACGCTGCAAACCGAACTCAAAACCACTCAAAAGCAGCTCGAAACCGCCAAAGGACAGCTTGCCCTCGCTAAAGCCGATAGCCTTTTGTCACAGGCTGAAGCCGTGGGTGAGTTCCACATCCTCATCGCCCAACTCGATGGCGTTGACCCCGAATCGCTCAAAACCGCTGCCGAACAACTTCAGCAAAAGCTCATCAATGGCGCGGTGGTTCTCGGCTCTGTACCCGAACCCGATAAAGTGAGCCTCGTTGCTGCCTTCAGTCCTGCCGTCATTCAAAAAGGCTTGCAGGCTGGGAAACTGGTGGGCGCGATCGCCAAACTCACAGGCGGCGGCGGCGGCGGACGACCCAACCTCGCCCAAGCAGGCGGACGCGATGCCAGCAGACTGCCTGAAGCGCTGGAGGAAGCAAAAAGACAGCTAACGTCTGGTTTGAGCTAATGTAGTGAGTAAATTACGCAAACTGGTCGAGCATTTCCTGGGGCTACCAGTCGAGGTAACCTTTAACGACGTTCAACTACTTTTAGAAGCGTTTGGCTTTGAAGAAAAGCGCTCTAAAGGCAGTCACCATATTTTTGAAGATGCTCAAGGACAAGTTTTGACGATTCCGAAAAAAGGTGGCAAGAAAGTTAGGCGAATCTACATTAAACGCATCGTTGAATTGCTCAATTTAGAAAATTGGCGGGATGAAAGCAATGACGAATCAGCAGATAAAAACTGAACTAAAAACTTTAGATTACTACTTAAAGCTGGATTACCCCATTACGCTCTACCCTGATTCTGAAGAGGGCGGATACGTAGCTGAAATTAAAGATTTGCCAGGCTGCTTAACTCAAGGAGACACCCTGGAAGAAACAGTCGCGAACATTAACGAAGCCCGCGAACTCTGGATCGAAACCGTATATGAATCGGGTAGAGAAGTTCCTTTGCCTAATGTAGAAAGCAACGCCCCATAACTACTATGACTCCACAAATTCTAGAGAAAACCACATCCATCAAAGAGCAACGCTTTCTTTTGCCAGGTTGCCATAGTTGGCAGGAATTCAAAGCAATTCAGACTTTTATGGAAGAAGTTCCGGGAATCCGGCTAACTTACTTGGATGGGTTTATTGAACTCATGACGATCGGTGAACCGCATGAAATGATTAAAGTCATTCTCAGTTTCCTTTTACAACTCTACTTTTGTGAAATGGGCATTGAGTATGTTCCAGTTGGCAGTGCAACTCGTGAAGTAGAAGGACAAAAGGTTTCCTTTGAGCCAGATGAGTCCTACTATATTAGCGAGAAGGGAAATAAGGAACATCCTGATCTTGCGATCGAAGTCATTATCACCAGTGGCAATATCAAAAAGTTAGCGAAATACAGCCGCTTACAGATCCCTGAAGTCTGGTTTTGGGAGACCAACAATCTCTCTCTTTATCGCTTACGTGACCAGGATTATGAACCCATTTCTCGCAGTGAGTTTCTACCAGAGTTGGATCTTGACCTACTGGTGCGCTGCGTATTGATGCCTTCCCGACTGGAAGCCAGAAAAGAATTCTTGAACGGAATTCACCGTCAATAACGAATCCTTAGGAGTGGGTCATGTTAAAAAAACTCATCCTGGAAAATTGGAAAAGTTTTCGCTATGCAGAACTTCCCATCGACCCACTCACCGTTTTGATTGGAACAAACGCTAGCGGCAAATCGAATGCTGTTGAAGCCCTGGAATTTCTAAATCGAATCTCCTATGGAGGAGATATTCAGGATGTATTAATAGGCAATGCAGATTTTCCTCCTATTCGCGGTGGGATTGACGGCATTGCTTTAAAGCAGCAGACAGATTTTACTTTGAGCATCCTTACTCAAGGAGATGATGAGTACACAGACTATTCATATAGCATTACTATAAGTACTGAACCAGAAGTCCGACTCCTTGCTGAATCTTTAATAAAGATAAAGCAAGGTTTAGATTTAGGAGAAAAGCCACAGTCAACAAATATATTTACTTCAGAACGCAACTTAATCACACAGGATCTATCCGATCTATCTATCTATGTAAAATTCAATGACGATGAATTTAAATCTAACAACGGTAGTAATTCTCCGAGTCTTAACTTTGGTTCTGATGGTTCCTCTTCTTTTCTGGACCTTTTGCCTTGGGTGATTAACTCTGCTAAAGAAAAAGCAGGAATTGAAGAATTCTTTCAAACCTTGTTGGATATTTTCATTTTAGATCCTGTTCCTTCTAAGATGCGGTCTTATTCACGCTTTTCAAAGGAGTTGACGAGAGATGCAGCTAACATTGCAGGTGTATTGGCTGCATTGCCTGAAGAAAAGAAGAGACTCATTGAGTCAACTATCTCAAGTTATGTAACTCATTTACCAGAGCGAGATATTCGAAGAGTTTGGGCAGAGCCAGTTGGTAGACTTGGTTCAGATGCAATGCTTTATTGTGAAGAGTCATGGGCTTCGGATGAACCACCGATGGTCATAGATGCTAGGGGTATGTCGGATGGAACCTTGCGGTTTTTAGCTATTGTGACAGCATTACTAACCCGACCAGAAGGAAGTCAGTTAGTCATTGAAGAAGTCGATAATGGGCTACATCCGTCACGGGCAGAATTACTGCTTAAAATGTTAAAAGAGTTAGGCGCAAAGCGAAAGATTGATATTTTGGTTACTACACATAACCCCGCGTTGCTCAACGCATTAGAACCAGAGATGATTCCGTTTGTCGTCGTGGCACATCGAGATGCTCAAACCGGGGAAAGTAAACTCACACCGTTAGATGATATCCACCGTTTGCCAAAGCTTCTAGCATCAGGTCACATTGGCGAACTTGCCACTCAAGGCGCGATCGAAAAAAGTCTTTCTCAGTAGCACCAGCCATGCAGAGAGTTCTAATTATCGATACATCCATTCTTTGTGTGTGGCTGCAAGTACCTAGTAAAACAACGTGTGGTTCCGGTACTGAACAGTGGAACAAAGAACGTGTCGATCAAGAGTTAGAGAAAGAAATCCAAGCCGGAACAACGTTGGTGCTGCCTCTAGCAACCATTATCGAAACCGGAAACCATATTTCTCAGGCGGCTTCACAGCGTCATGAAACGGCACAGGCATTGGTAAGAATCATGGCTGAAGCTGCCGATGAAAAAACACCGTGGGCAGCGTTTACAGATCAGACAATTCTTTGGAATGCAGACGGCTTAAAGCAGCTTGCCGTTGAATGGGCTGCACTTGCCAGCCAAAAGCTTTCGATCGGCGACGCAACGATTAAAACGGTCGCTGAGTACTACGCCAGAAGTGGGTTTGAAGTAGAGATCTTTACAGGCGACAAAGGGCTAAAAGCGTATCAACCAAGCCTTCCACCAAGCGCAATACCCAGACGTAGAAGTCAAAGAAGGAGTTGATTAGAAACCAAGAAGCAAATCCTGAAAATCCGACACTTGCATTCCACACAACATCATCTAGCTAACCGCTGGTTCTGCCAGTAGCCAGCGCCAGATTTCGGGTAATCGTCGCTGCCAGGATGTTTCGTAGTGCGTCTCGCCGTCTGCTAGAAGAAAATGGACTTCGTGATCGCTATAGCCAAGCCCCTTCAAATGATTGTAGAAGTCTCGCGTGACGGGAACGTAATCGAGCCAAGCACCATAAAACGAATACTGCTCTTGACTGCCAACGTAGAGATAAATTTTTGACCAAACATCAGTACGCTGATTCCACAGCTTAAAGGTTTGGTCACCGCCCCACATCAGCGCAGGCGAAAGTCCACCAATGCGACCCACGATCGACGCATACTTTTTGCCGATGTAGAGCGACATCAACCCACCCATGCTAGAACCCATTACGCCTGTCCATTGTGGCTGCGGCAAGGTGCGGTAGGTTTTATCAATGTAGGGTTTGAGCTGCTTGAGTAAAAACTGAGCGCACAAATCGCCTCGTCCCCCAATCCAGGGAGAATATTCAACCATGCGATCGCTCGTGCTATCGATCGCGACAATGATCCACGGGCGGACGCTCCCTTCCTTAACTAGCGTCTCCATTGTGGTGTTGGCGCACCAAGTATCAAACGCTGCCGACTCAGGATGAGAAAACACATTCTGCCCATCGAGCATATACAAGACTGGAAAGGACTGGTCGGGCTTCTGTGTGTAAGCGTCTGGCGTAAAGATGCGAATCGTGCGCGTCATCTGCTCAACGTCAGAATGGAAGTTGCGGATGATTTGAATAGTGCCCATAGTTCAGTGAGAAAGGGTTAAACGACGTGTGATTGCAACCTGGACAAAGACATGATGGCATCGAACTGTGATGAATACACTGGCGGCGGTTGACATTCCCTACAAAATAAAGTGAGGGATGAGGGATGAGATGTTTTGAGTTTAATTTGCCGCTGACCGCTATCCCATAACCACTAACAACTAGCTCCTGCCTCCTGCGCCCTGCCTGCCTAAAAACTTTATACTCACAGCCATATCGTTTATATACTCTGTTTAAGCCCTTATTGCTGGCAGGATAGAGATGGGGTGGTCACGCATTTGCCCCTCACAGCATGGTGAAAGCAGAGTTATGGCGCTAATTGTTCAGAAATACGGTGGTACGTCGGTTGGGTCGGTTGAGCGGATTCAGGCAGTGGCACAGCGGGTTGTGCAAACGGTCAAAGCAGGTAATTCCCTGGTCGTTGTCGTTTCGGCGATGGGCAAGACGACGGATAGTTTAGTGAAGCTGGCAAATGAGCTTTCCCCCAATCCCAATCGGCGGGAGATGGATATGCTGCTTTCGACGGGGGAGCAAGTGTCGATCGCCCTTCTGAGCATGGCGCTACAAGCCTTGGGGCAGCCTGCCATTTCGCTCACTGGCGCACAAGTTGGCATTGTCACTGAAACAGCACATACGCGCGCGCGCATTTTGCAAATCAAGACAGAGCGGCTGGAACGCCACCTTAAAGAAGGAAACGTGGTGGTGGTCGCTGGCTTTCAGGGCATTACCGATACGGACGATTTGGAAATTACGACCCTGGGGCGAGGTGGCTCTGACACGTCTGCGGTGGCACTGGCTGCGGCGTTACATGCCAGCTTTTGCGAAATTTACACCGATGTCCCTGGCATTCTGACCACTGACCCACGACTGGTGCCAGATGCCAAACTGATGGCAGAAATCACCTGCGACGAGATGTTGGAGCTAGCTAGCCTGGGCGCAAAAGTGCTTCATCCTCGTGCGGTTGAAATTGCCCGCAATTACGGGATGCCGTTGGTTGTGCGATCGAGCTGGACGGAGGAACCCGGCACCTGGGTTGTCTCTCCCATGCCACAAGTGCGATCGCTAGAAGGGCTGGAACTGGTGCATCCTGTGGATGGCGTTGAGTTTGATACTGACCAGGCGAAAGTATCTCTGCTGCGAGTGCCTGATCGCCCTGGAGTTGCTGCCCGTCTTTTTGGTGAAATTGCCAGCCAAAACTTGAATGTCGATTTGATTATTCAATCCATTCACGAGAGTAATACCAACGACATCGCTTTTACCGTCACAAGAACGTCTCTCAAGCAAGCAGAAGCCGTTGCCAGTGCCATCCTTCCAGCCTTGAGTGTAGGCATCACGCCGCTCGATCGCGATGCCGAAGTCATGGTGGAAGACCAGATTGCAAAAGTGGCGATCGCAGGCGCAGGCATGATTGGTCGCCCTGGGGTTGCCGCACAAATGTTTTCGACCCTCGCTGCCGCAGGTGTCAACATCCGCATGATTTCAACCTCTGAAGTTAAGGTCAGTTGCGTGATTGACCAAAGCGATTGCGATCGCGCGATCGCAGCGCTCTGTAAAACGTTTAGCGTCAATACATCAGCCGTCAGCGATCAGCCGTCAGCGATCAGCCACCAATCGCCAAAAGCACCCCTCACCCTTCACCCCTCACCCCTCACCCTTCACCCCTCACCCCTCACCCTTCACCCCTCACCCCTTCCCCCTCCCGTCCGAGGCGTTGCCCTCGATCTCAACCAGGCACGTTTGGCAATACGCCATATCCCCGATCGCCCTGGTATGGCAGCGGAACTGTTTCAACTTCTAGCGCACCAGAACATTAGCGTCGATATGATCATCCAATCACAGCGCTGTCGAGTGATTAATGGCAGCACTACGCGCGATATTGCCTTCACCGTCGGGCAACTGGATGCAGACATGGCATGTGCCGTGCTTCAAAAAGCAGCACCAGACTTAGGGTGTGGCGAAATTGTGGTCGATCGTGAAATTGCCAAAGTTAGCATCGTTGGCTCTGGCATGGTGCATCAGCCCGGAACGGCGGCTCGAATGTTTGCAGCCTTGGCGCAGCACAAAATTAACATCCAAATGATCGCGACATCCGAAATCAAAGTGAGCTGTGTCGTTGCCAGAGAGGATGGCATCACGGCATTACGGCTCATCCATGCGGCTTTTGGACTTTCTGGTATTCAGCAAACTCAAGTTTCAACCTGAAACAACAAATAGCCGCTAAGGTTTCAGAGAGTTGTTACCTCCTGAAACCTTCACGGCTACTCCAACAACCGATGCGATGTTGGCTGTGAGCCTTGCCGTCTAAATTTACCGACCGATCGTGCCTGTCCCGGTAGAGCCACCAGTTGGCGTTGCAGAAGGGCTTGTTGAAGACCCTGGCGTTATGGTTGTGTTGGGCGCAGTTGGAGCGATCGTCGAGCCTGGAGTGCCGAGGTTGCTGCCTGGTGTGGAAAGATTGCTACCGGGTGTGGAGAGATTAGTACTAGGTGCGACAACGCCAGTAGACGGGTTTGTCGCGCCACCAGTGGAGAGACTAGAGGGACGGGTGCCCGATGGCGTTGGGACAGAAGTACCGTACGAGGGCGAAAGCGTGCCATAAGAGCCTGATGGCGCAGTTGTAGAGCCACCTGTTGTCCCGTAAGAAGGCGACACGATGCCGGGTGAGGTCTGAGTGACTCCGGTAGACGGAGAGGTTGGTGTCACCCCAGTCGATGGAGAGTTTGGCGTGACTCCAGTGGTGCCAGTGGTGCCCGATGGAGCGGTTGGTGTCACGCCGCCAGCGCCACCAACTTGAGCGGCAGCTTGTGATGCAGAGAGTGCAACCAGAGAAGTCACACCGATCGCGCCTGCCAGAGAAGCCAAAAGTTTTAGCCGTTGCATCTAGAATGAACCCCATGTGCGTTCTACATCTCCAAGGTAGAAACGATCGCTCAGACTTCCACCTATCAATGGTTGTAACAGCGTTGTCATTTTTCTCTGTCACTTAGCATAGATGAACTCGCAGAGTACCGTTCTCAAGGAGCAAAGAAAGCAAGCGTAGACTTACCATAAGCGCCACGACCGATAGAGGTTTCGAGGTGCGATCGTGGTTAACATACTGATAGGAAAATAGAAAAACAATCGGAAGAAAAAGCGATGACTGATGCTTTAAAGAAGGGCGACAACGTTGAGTGGAACAGCAGTCAGGGAACCGTCAAGGGTACTGTTAAACGCAAACTGACAGAGCCAACTGACATTAAGGGGCACCATGTTGCCGCATCAGAGGAGAACCCCGAATATTTGGTTGAAAGCGAGAAAACTGGCAAAGAAGCGGCTCACAAACCCGAATCGCTGAAGCAGTCGGAATAGTCCTGGCGACGCTGTTTGTGTGAAGACGGGTTTGGCAGCAGTTGCAGTTATCAAGCCTCTACTGGTCTATGGACTACAATTTGTAGTTAACCAGAGTGTTCCAAGTGAAGCACTTTGGCAAAGGCTTTCATGGAACTTGGAGTGCAACTTAATTGGCAGCGTGTCAAACACATCGTTAGTAGCTACCAACTGGATGGTAACGACATCGAAGCGTTTGAGCGCGATCTACACCTGCTGTTTGCTCATTATCCGTCTCCTTTAATTGAACTTGCTCTCGTTGAAACGTTAGTTGATGGTTGGCTTCAAGTACCGCTACTGCGAGGTTGTAAGTTTCTGGCAAAAGCGTATGAACTGCTCAAGCAATGGGAAAAGCAAGCGTTCCTACAAGGCGACTCGCTGACGCGGCAATGCGCTACTACCATCTCGCCAGACCAATTTCAGCAAATTACTGGACTTGACCCCGCTCCTATTTTTGGTGCCATCCCCACATCTCAATCGTCAAAAACCCTCTTAGGGTGATGGTCTAGCGCTGCTGTTCTCCTTCTGATCCTGTAAGGACACTCTATGTGCTATCCCTACAAACTATCCATGTCTTTGAAACACACACGCTTAGGATCGTGGATTCATTAACCTGAACCACTTCTCTTCTGTAGGGACGTTACATGTAACGTCCCTACAGAAAGAATTGCACCTGATTAAATTCTTGTTCCTTAGACAGCAGCTAAGGAACAAGAATTTAATCACCTCGGCGTTTTCCGTAGGGGCGCACGGCTGTGCGCCCCTACCTACGAACAATTTGTCGGTTTTATTTAATCCACGATCCTAAGGCAACGTAGCCTGTGATGTCTATCACTAAAAGCAGCCCCACAGATCACCAAGAAGTGGGAGTGAGATCACCTCTTGCCTGCCTTGCCGTCACTCACATCTAAAGTGAAACACTTGATACTAAGACCGTCGAGTTCTAAGTGCGGTCATGGTTGTTATCAGTCCCCTGCCTTGCGCCATCTCTGAACTGTTTGCCCAAGTCAGCGTCTCTGGTGAAATTACGATCGCCGATCGCTACGGTATTCTGGCAGTGCTGTTGAATGAACCAACCAGCGAAGAGGAACTGCATTGCATTGATCGTCTCCTGTACGCGTTACGTCAAGGGAGGGTACGAGTCGTCAATGAGCTTTCAACCGTTCTATAGCTCAGAGTTTCAAGCACTGACAGGTTGCGTGGGAGCGCTAGCTAAGGCAGTGAGCAAAGTAAAAATTGAGCCACTGTTTGGGCGATCGCCCTTTTTTGATCCATAAACTTCAGCGACCAGCAGCCACATGTGGTGCGATCGCGGTTTACTGAAGAGAGCAAGCGTAAGCCGTGCGTGCGATCGCAGTCACCACTTCAGAACTCAACGCCTTCTCTCATGAAACCTATTACTTCCGTCCTTCTTGGCTCTCTGGTACTTGTGCTGACAACTGTAGCCGCAGCCGCAAACCCTGACAATTTGAACAAGTTGATTAACGATCGAGCGTGTGCAGGCTGCGATCTGGCTGGAGCAAATTTGTATAGCTACGACCTCCAGGGAGCCAATCTTAGCGGTGCCAATCTTGTGGAGGCTGCCTTTCAAGGCTCGAATCTGGGGTTTGCCGTGCTGACCAACGCTAATTTAGAGAAAGCAAACCTGGCACTGGTCAAGTTGAACGGAGCCGACTTGAAGGGAGCCAAGCTTGGTAAGGCAAACCTCTATGGGGCTGATTTGTCGGAAGCCGACTTGTCAGGAGCCGACTTAAGCGCTGCCAACCTGGAAGGAGCCAATCTGCGAGGAGCGATTTTGGTCGGCACAAACTTCCAAAAGGCAAACCTCTTGCGGGCAAAGATAACAGGTGCAACGCTGACAGATGCAAAATTTGATGGAGCTAGAATGCCCGACGGACGCGAATTTAAGCTGGGTGGGAAAACCACACCAGGGCTAGTGTCGCCACCAGTGCAACCGCCAGCAAAACTGTGATGTGCGTTCACGGAGGGCTAAGCGACAAGTACACTCCAGTCAGGTCACTTCCGCCAGGGGCATTGGTTGACGCGATCGCGACCCTGTCAGTACCATCTTCACTCCGTTTGCGGGAGCCAGCGTTACACCACGACGACGCGGATACTCTGGCTGTGTGTCAGCAAGCGTAAGCTGATAGTGAGAAAGAACGGTCGCTAGCGCCAGCTTCAGTTCATACATGGCGAGTGCTTCGCCGATGCAGCGACGGGCACCGCCGCCGAAGGGCATGAATTCGTAAGGCGAAAACTGGCGATCGAGAAAGCGTTCTGGCTGGAACTGTGTTGGGTTAGGGTAAAGGTCTTCCCGCTGATGCACTAAATAGATGCAGCCCACAACCATATTGCCAGGTTCTAGTTGATAACCGAGCAGGGTCAGCGACTCTTGCACCACTCTAGGGAAGGTGAGCATCGCGACTGGATAAATCCGCAGCGTTTCGTTGCACACAGCGGTGAGATACGGCAGGCGAAAGATGTCGGTCGGATCGGGAGCATCACCCAGCGTCGCTAGTTCCTGAAGCAGGGTTTCGCGGATGGCAGGCAGATGGTGAACCCAATACAGCGCCCAAGAAATCGCTGTAGCGGTGGTTTCATGTCCGGCAAACAGCAGCGTCATGAGTTCATCGCGCAATTCTTGATCAGTCATGGGCTGACCGGCTTCATCGCGTGCAGACATCAGCAAGGAAAGAATATCGATACGATCGCCATCGGACTGCGATCGCCGTTCAGCAATTTCGGTATAGATCAGGGTATCAATTTGCTGGCGCTCACGGACAAACTTGCCCCACGGACTCCAAGCACCGAGGTCTTTTTGCAAGACGGAGAAGAACAGAAAGCTGGAGGTGAGCGGCGATCGAAACAAATCCGCCATTGATGCCATCAGTTGCTTGAGTTGCTGAAAGCGATCGCCCTCAGACAACCCAAAGACAGCCTGCATGATGATGTTGAGTGAAATTTCCTGCGTTACTGAGCGGACAGAAAACGGCTGGTGCAGCGGCACGTCGTCAAAGGCATTGACCGTGAGGTTACAAATAAGCTGTCCATACGCACGCATCCGTTCGCCGTGAAAGGGCGGCATCAAGAGCTGTCGTCGCCGTTTGTGGCGATCGCCATCTAGCATGATGACAGAGTAGTCTCCCAACAGGGGCGATAGGATGCGATTAGAGCAGCCCAGGGCGAGAAAGCGCTTGCGATCGTTGGTGAGCATTTCCTGAATTGCCTGCGGTTGGTTCACAAAAACCAAGCTGCCATCAGAACCAACGACTTTTGCTGTAAAAAGATCGGGATGCTGACGAGCAGCCGTTTCCATGTAGCTAACCGGATCGCTCACCCACTGGAATTGTTGCCACCAGCCAGGTGCGTTCGGTAAATTCGGCGGTTGCATTGCAGTATTCATAGCTGTGAAGACGGGTCTAAGATTAGAGTCTAGCGCTTGTATGAGAGAAGATTTGCATTAGAGAATCATCGTTTAATGCCGCCAGCACTGTGGCAGCCCATAAGCTGGTTCTGACAGCAGTTCTCGGTTGAATGCAGTGTGCTCTAAAGGGCAGAAAACTCGTCGCGGGCAAAGAGCCTTTCGCCCCTACAGTGGTATTAATGGATGGCAACTAAGGAACAAGAATTTAATAACCTCAGCGTTTTCCGTAGGGCGCACAGCCGTGCGCCCCTACCTACGAACAATTTGTCGGTTTTATTTAATCCACGATCCTAAGCACTGCTAGAGGGCTATTCATACTGACTGCCTTTACAACTCTAGCAACTTACTCCTCACTCCTCACTCTTCACTCCTCACTCCTCACTCCTCACTCCTCACTCCTCACTCCTCACTCCTCACTCCTCACTCCTCACCTCTTCCCATGTCTCGCTCTAGCTCCCTCCGCTACTACATTTTCGCTCGATTGCTGCTTGCCCCGCTGATGCTGTGGGTGATTACAACGGCGGTCTTTTTGCTGCTGCGATCGACCCCTGGCGACCCGGTTGATGCGTTGTTGGGTCCCCGTGCGCCGCAAGCTGCCAAAGATGAGTTGCGAAATCAGCTTGGGCTAGGCAAACCGCTAATCGTTCAGTACTTTGACTATCTTTGGAAACTGCTGCATTTGGACTTGGGTCAATCGCTGGTTAGTCAGGGGCAATCGGTGTGGGAGATTATTCTCAAGTTTTTTCCCGCGACGGTAGAGTTGACGGTGTTTAGCATGGCGATCGCCCTCATTGTCGGGATTGGTGTGGGTGTGCTCTCTGCTTCTCGTCCCAATTCTCCCTTCGACGTGGGCGGCAGACTCTTTGGCATTCTCACCTATTCGATTCCCTTGTTCTGGCTAGGGATGCTGCTACAGCTTATTTTCTCGGTGCAGTTAGGCTGGTTTCCCTTAGGGACACGCTTTCCAGTAACCATCCCTGCGCCTGAAGGACTTACAGGGCTATACACGATCGACAGTCTCCTGGCAGGCAACCTGAGCCAGTTTTGCATCGCGCTCTATTACCTAACGCTGCCGTGCTTGACGCTCGGCATTCTCATCAGCGGGATCTTTGAACGCATTGTGCGCGTCAACCTCAAGCAAACTCTGAAATCAGACTACGTGGAAGCCGCCAGGGCGCGAGGCATTCCCGAAGGGCGGATTCTCGTCTCCCATGCGCTGAAGAATGCGATGATTCCGGTGATTACGATTTTGGGCTTGACGTTTGCTGCTATGCTGGGCGGCGCGATCTTAACGGAAGTGACTTTCTCCTGGCCCGGATTGGCAAATCGCCTTTATCGCGCTATTTCGCAACGTGACTACCCGATGGTGCAGGGGATTGTGGTCTTTTTCGCGGCGATCGTCGCTCTCGTTAGCATCTTCATCGATATCCTTAACGCCTACATTGATCCCCGCATTCGCTACTAGCGTGGCACGATCAGCATTGTGCTAGAATCCCTTCACCAAAGACTATCAGCGACGACTGCGCTATGACTAACGCTTCTAACGGCAACCTCGGCAACAAAATGGATGTGTTGATCGATCAGGTTGGCAAATTGACTGAAGGCATCACTGAATTTCGGCTTAGCGTGGAGCAAAGTACGCTAGAGTTTCGAGCGGATTTGGCTGAAATTAAGGCAGTTGTGCAGCAACAATCTGGGATGATTCAGCAACAGTTTGAGATGGTGCAAAAGCAATCGGAATCGGTTCAGGAATTGTCGAAAACAGTCAAGGAGAGCGTGAAAGAACTCTCGGCAACGGCTAATCGGCAAGCGGAAACGGTGAATCGACAGACAGAAACGGTCGATCGCCTGGTGCGAGTCGTGGAGACATTGATCGCACAAAAAGAAACCGCACCAAGAGAACCTGCATGAATTACTGGTTGATGAAATCGGAACCGGATGTGTATGGCATCGAAGACTTGAAGCGCGATCGCACCACCGTCTGGGATGGCGTGCGCAACTACCAGGCACGAAACTTTTTGCGATCGATGATATTGGGCGATCGAGTGTTCTTTTACCACTCCAACACCACACCATTGGGCATCGTTGGGCTGATGAAGGTCACCGAACCGAATATTGATGACCCCACTCAATTTGACGCTAAAAGCAAATACTACGATCCCAAAGCCACCAAGGAATCACCCCGCTGGCAAACCGTCATCGTTGAATTTGTCGAAACCTTTTCGCAGATCATCACGCTGGATAAGCTACGTGAAACCTTTAGCCCTGATGATCTGTGGGTCGTGCGGCAAGGGAACCGACTCTCAGTGATGCCTGTGCCAGACGAGATTGCACAAAAGATCCTCAAGCAAGCACGGGGCTAAACGTGAATCATCGCGGATTGACACGGGCACCACCTACCTCAATTGCGATCGCCCCCTACCATAATTGGGTTGAGGTTACAAAACCCAATATCTGCTGACTTGTTGGGTTTCATGCTTTAACCCAACCTACTACTCTTGCCCTGTAAGTATTTCAAATTGCCTGAAATAAGATTGGTTCGTCCCATACTATATCTAATCGCTAATAGCGAATTCAAAAGCTTCTTTACACTGATATTCAATTGAATTTAGAACAGCAACATCAACATCATTTTGATGGATTGCAAGTGGTAATTCGGTACAAGCCAGTACGACCGCATCTACAGCAGAATATTTGCGAAGAAGCTTCACAAAATAGGATCGAAATTCTTGTTTCAGAATACCTCTTGACAATTGGGACTGTATAGCTTGAATTGCAATTCTTTCTTGCAAACTTGGTATCTCGACTACAAGATTAAACTGCTCTTCTAATCGTTTTTGATAAAATCCGTCTTCCATTGTGAATTTAGTTCCTAGAAGAAGTAAGTGCTTTAAATTTTGTGTCTGGGCGAAGCGACCAATCGCATCGACGATATGAAAGACAGAGATTGAGAGCCGCAAATCAGACTCAATTTGGTCAAACGCTTTGTGTAGTGTGTTGTTGCAGATCAAGAGACAATCTGGAGCAAGATTAATGAACGCTTCAATCTCTTTCTTCAGAAGCAGCGGTATTTTATCCCACCTATCATGGTAATGGCTCTTGATGCCATGATAATCAATACTACGTAGCAGCAGATTAGCAGAGTGAAAGCCACCAAGCTCTTCTTGAGCAAGTTGATTGATAATACGGTAGTACTCGATCGTTGAAGGCCAACTTGTTCCTCCCAAAAGTCCAATCATTTGCATTGTGTTTTCTCAGCTAATAGGTAGCCTTGTTATTCATAAAGTTTCTGCAACTTTGTCATCTTTCGCTTCTTGTTGAGCGCTCAACCTACTTACCCTATCCAAAATTCAAGCCAGCTAACGACCAAGATAAGCGGCGGCCGATAAACTTTGCGTCATCGCCAACTGCTTTTGTCTGTCCGCTTCATCGACTTGTCAGGTTGCTTGGTTGCTGACCTATTTGTAGTGTCCGCCACCATGCTGCCTTCTTATCCATTTCTTTAATAAATCCATCTTTGCCATTCACGTACCCATCAATGTTCGTGGGATATTCTCTTGCCAACCTGCGCTTTAATTCGCTATATCTCTGCGCGTCTTCAGGATGTGCGATCATGTAATCCCGAAATGACAAGTGGCGCTCTACCTGCTCTGAACCAACCTTGAAAGTGTGAATATGATGCGTCCTGACACCTTCTTGGCTGTTTTTACGGAAGTATCGACGACCAAGAATTCCAAACTCACCCATCACTTCGTAACCAAGTGACTCCATTGATGAACTCTGCCCATCCACCTTCACAATGTCTTTGACCTCAATCAACAGATCGATGATGGGCTTGGCATAGATGCTGGGAATGGCTGTGCTGCCAATATGGTGTATGGCGACAACGTTTTCGCCTAGAGCATCAGTTACTCGTTGCAATTCAACCTCAAACACCTCCCGCCACTTAGGGTCATGCGGGACAACTTCTACTTTCCTCATGACTTGAGCGTTTCACCGATAACTTGTAAGCCACTACCCTAACTGATCACTGAAGCAGCCTAACTATCATTAGACTGAAAACTTCTGTACAGCACCCCAAATTAGATCGATAGGCAGAAAGTCTCTGTATAAACACCCCAAATTGTATAAAGAAGCAGACCGCCTCGCAAAAATGTGTTGCCTTAAGAAAATGAGCAGAGACTAGGGACTTTAAGGTGTAGCCCAATCGCCCTTTTCTATACGTTATTTGCTCTACAACCCTTATCCTTAGCTCCCGATTAGGTGAACTACCAACTCGCGGGTGTGACCGTGTTGGCGATGCTCCCATAAATAAATGCCTTGCCATGTGCCTAGAACAAGCCGACCGTTGGCGATCGGAATTTGCTCAGACGTTTTAGTGAGTGCTGTACGAATATGGGCAGGCATATCGTCGGGTCCTTCGGTGCTATGGATGTAGTTTTCCCACTCTGGCACCAGCTTCGCAAAAAAGTTTTCTAAATCCTTCAATACATCAGGATCGGCATTTTCTTGAATCAGTAAGCCAGCCGAAGTGTGCCGTAGAAAGAGTGTGCAGAGTCCGGTTTGGATTTGCGACTCAGCGACGATCGCCTGTACCTTTTGCGTAATCCGGCAAAGCGATTTCCCTGTCGTTGAAAGCTTAAGTACCTGCTGGTGTTGGCGCATAGGGGAAAGGATGAAGGCTAAAGGCTAAAGGCTAAAAGGCTAAAGGATGAAGCTGATAGCTGATGGCTGATAGCTAACGGCTGAGTTCTTCTTAAGCAAAAGTCCCCCACTATGACAGCGAGGGACTTTTGCTTAAGTGCCTTACAGCACCAACTCTATTTGATGTGCGCTAGCCGAATTTTGCGGCTGTAGCAGAGATCAAGAAGGCGGCGTAAGTCAGGATGTAGCCAACCGTGAAGTGAGCGAGACCAACCACACGAGCCTGGACGATCGAGAGCGCAACGGGCTTATCTTTCCAGCGAACCAGGTTCGCCAGTGGGGTGCGCTCATGTGCCCAAACCAGGGTTTCGATCAACTCTTGCCAGTAGCCTCTCCAGGAGATCAGGAACATGAAGCCTGTTGCCCACACCAGGTGTCCAAAAAGGAACATCCAGGACCAGACGGACAGGTTATTCATGCCATACGGGTTGTACCCGTTAATGGTCGCACCGGAGTAAAGCCAGAGGTAATCGCGGAGCCAACCCATCAAATAGGTCGAGCTTTCGTTGAACTGAGACACGTTCCCAGACCAGACTGCAAGATGCTTCCAGTGCCAGTAGAACGTGACCCAGCCGATCGTGTTCAGCATCCAGAACATCGCCAGGTAGAACGAATCCCACGCTGAGATGTCGCAAGTGCCGCCCCGTCCAGGACCATCGCAAGGGAAGGCATAGCCGAAGTCTTTTTTGTCCGGCATTAGCTTCGAGCCGCGTGCATCCAGCGCACCCTTGACCAAGATCAGGGTGGTGGTGTGCAGACCCAAGGCGATCGCATGGTGAACCAAGAAATCGCCAGGTCCAATGGTGAGGAACAAGGAGTTCGTGCCGCTGTTGATGGCATCTAACCAACCGGGCAACCAGAGGTTACCGTAGTTGGGCCAAGCGGTAGCTGCGATACTGTCGGGATTAGACAGCAGGGTGTTCATCCCATACAGTGCTTTCCCAGAAGATGCCTGCACAAACTGTGCAAACACCGGCTCAATCAGAATCTGCTTTTCAGGCGTACCGAAGGCAACGACTACGTCGTTGTGAACGTACAGACCCAGCGTGTGGAAACCGAGGAACAGCGAAACCCAGCTCAGATGAGAGATGATGGCTTCTTTATGCTGCAAAACTCGATCTAGCACATTGCCTTTGTTCTGGTCTGGGTCGTAATCTCGTACCCAGAAGATGGCTCCGTGAGCAAACGCACCAACCATCAGGAACCCAGCAATGTACTGGTGATGGGTGTAAAGTGCTGCCTGCGTCGTGAAGTCCTTCGCCAGGAAGGCATAGGGCGGCAGCGCATACATATGCTGCGCGACCAGAGACGTAACCACACCCAATGCAGCCAGGTGGATACCCAACTGGAAGTGCAGAGAGTTGTTGTAGGTTTCGTACAGACCCTGGTGAGGCAGGTTGAACTGACCTTCAGTCATGGAGCCAAAGAGACCAGACTTTGCGTCCAGCATTTCTTTGATGCTATGACCGATACCAAAGTTGGTGCGGTACATGTGACCAGCAACGATGAACAGAACGGCGATCGCCAGATGGTGATGCGCCATATCCGTCAACCACAGCGATTCCGTCTGAGGATGGAAGCCACCCAAGAAGGTCAAAATCGCTGTACCTGCACCTTGAGACGTACTAAACACGTGCCCAGGGGTATCAGGGTTCTCAGCGTACACGCCCCAGTTACCGCTGAAGAAGGGAGCCAAACCAGCCGGGTGTGGCGGTGTAGACAGGAAGTTATCCCAACCGACGTGCTGTCCGCGAGCTTCGGGGATTGCCACATGAATCAAGTGACCCGCCCAAGCCAACGAGCTAACGCCAAACAAACCGGCCAGGTGGTGATTCAAGCGCGATTCTGCATTCTTAAACCAGGCTAGCGAAGGGCGGAACTTGGGTTGCAAGTGCAGCCAGCCAGCAAACAGGAAGACAGCAGAGAGGAACAGGAGAAAGATGGAACCCGTATAGAGTTCACCATTCGTCCGCATCCCGATCGTGTACCACCACTGGTAAACACCAGAGTAGGAAATATCAACGGGATAGTTGACTCCACCTTGCGTGAAGGCCTCTACTGCCGGTTGACCGAATTGAGGGTCCCAAATCGCGTGGGCGATGGGACGGATGTTCAGCGGATCTTTGATCCACTGTTCAAAGTTGCCTTGCCACGCTACGTGGAACAGGGAGCCAGAGGTCCAGAGGAAGATGATTGCCAAGTGACCGAAGTGAGAGGCGAAAATCTTTTGGTAAAGATTCTCTTCCGTCATTCCGTCGTGGCTTTCAAAGTCGTGGGCAGTGGCAATCCCGTACCAGATCCGACGAGTTGTCGGATCTTGAGCGAGGTCCTGGCTAAATTTGGGAAATTTAGTCGCCATAGTTCTACTTCGTTCTCCTCGCGCTTATCCAAGTGCCAGTGTACGAGCCAGGAAGAATGCCCACGTTGTGACAATCCCTCCCAGGAGATAGTGTGCTACCCCCACAGCCCGACCCTGAATGATGCTCAGTGCGCGGGGCTGGATTGCCGGGGCAACCTTCAGCTTGTTGTGCGCCCAAACAATCGATTCGATCAACTCTTGCCAGTAGCCACGACCGCTAAACAGGAACATCAAGCTGAATGCCCACACAAAGTGTGCACCCAGGAAGAGTAAGCCGTAAGCCGAAAGCGCCGAACCGTAGGAGGTGATTACCTGCGTTGACTGTGCCCAGAGGTAGTCGCGCAACCAACCGTTGATGTTAATCGCACTCTGAGCAAAGTTACCGCCCGTGATGTGAGCCACCGTGCCATCTGGATTGACCGTCCCCCACACATCCGACTGCATCTTCCAACTGAAGTGGAAAATGACGATCGACAGCGAGTTGTACATCCAGAACAGACCGAGGAAGACATGATCCCAACCAGAAACCTGGCAGGTGCCGCCACGTCCAGGACCGTCGCAAGGGAAGCGGAAGCCCAAGTTAGCCTTGTCTGGAATCAGACGAGAGCTACGAGCGTACAGCACACCTTTGAGCAGAATCAGGACTGTGACGTGGATGGTGAACGCATGGATGTGGTGCACCAGGAAGTCTGCCGTGCCAAGAGGAATCGGCGCGATCGCCACCTTACCGGCAATAGCAATCGTTTCGCCACCAAACACATAGCTAGCAGGAGCGAGCGCATTCGGAGCGGTCGTGCCTGGAGCCAGCATGTGCAGGTTTTGCACCCACTGCGCGAACACAGGCTGAAGTTGAATCGCTGTATCCGAGAACATATCTTGAGGACGACCCAGTGCCTGCATTGTGTCGTTATGCACGTACAGACCAAAGCTGTGGAAGCCCAGGAAGATACAAACCCAGTTCAGGTGCGAAATAACCGCATCCCGGTGACGAAGCATACGATCGAGCAAGTTGTTCTGGTTCACGACTGGGTCGTAGTCGCGCACCATGAAGATGGCAGCGTGAGCCGCGCCACCAACGATGAAGAAGCCACCCAACCACATGTGGTGAGTAAACAGAGACAACTGCGTGGCATAGTCCGTCGCCATATAGGGATAGGGCGGCATGGCGTACATGTGCTGGGCAACGATGATGCTCACAGAGCCAACCATTGCCAGGTTGATTGCCAATTGCGCGTGCCAGGAAGTTGTCAGCACTTCATACAGACCCTTATGACCTTCGCCAGTAAAGGGACCTTTGTGTGCTTCCAAAATTTCCTTGATGCTGTGCCCAATCCCCCAGTTCGTGCGGTACATGTGACCCGCAATGATGAACAGAACCGAGATCGCCAGATGGTGGTGTGCTGTATCCGACAGCCACAGACCACCTGTCACTGGGTTCAAGCCACCCTTAAAGGTCAGAAAGTCAGAATATTCTGCCCAATTCAGGGTAAAGAAAGGCGCTAAACCTTTGGCAAAACTGGGATATAAATCCGCCATCAGCCTCGAGTTCAAGATGAACTCGTGGGGCAGGGGAATGTCCTTCGGAGCAACCCCAGCGTCCAACAGCTTGTTGATGGGCAACGAGACGTGGATCTGGTGACCCGCCCAACCCAGCGAACCGAGACCAAACAACCCAGAGAGGTGATGGTTCAGCATCGACTCCACATTCTGGAACCATTCCAGTTTGGGTGCCCGCTTGTGGTAGTGGAACCAGCCTGCAAACAGCATCAGACCAGCCATCACCAAACCGCCGATCGCGGTGCAGTAAAGCTGGAAGCTGTTTGTAAAACCAGAGGCTCGCCACAGGTAGAAAAAGCCAGAGGTGATCTGGATACCGTGGAAGCCACCACCCACATCTGCATTCAAAATTTCTTGTCCGAAAATCGGCCACACAACCTGAGCACTGGGCTTAATGCCAGTGGGGTTGGTGAGCCAAGCCTCGTAATTTGAAAACTTAGCGCCATGAAAATACATGCCGCTGAGCCAGATGAACACAACAGCCAGATGACCGAAGTGAGCACTGAAAATTTTACGAGATACGTCTTCTAAGTCGCTAGTATGGCTATCAAAATCATGGGCGTTTGCGTGGAGATTCCAAATCCAGGTCGTGGTTTTGGGACCTCTAGCCAGGGTGCGATCGAAATGACCAGGCTGCGACCACTTCTCAAAAGAAGTCGGCACCGGATCTTTATCAACTATCACTCTGACCTTCGCTTCGCGCTCCCGTGGAGTAATTGTCATTGAGACTCTCCTCTCTCTAGACAAGGAACGAGGAATCCCCCCTGCCAGACGTTGCCCTGATGCTTGAACGCATCCCCCTGCCCTCGTGAGCGACCATCAGCGTCGAGCGGAAAACAAAGCATGAATCCCAAGCTCACTAAATGACATGAGGCTGCAATCAGCGATCGCAGTTCAAAGAACGGAACAAAGATTGTCATTAGAACCGGGAAGGTTCGAGACAATCCAACTAGCCTGGTAAAGGTTCTCATCGTGCCATTATAGGACTCGTGTTACGCCGAACCTGGACGCAATTAACAATAATTCAAACTCCTCCGATCTCGGCTGTAGATGAGCTTCAGAATCTGAGCCGAGCGAAAAAGTCAAGCAATCCAGCGATCGCGCTTACAAAACTAAACAATCTGAAAACTAGGGGCATAAACTTTGGGTTCATGCCCTCAAAAGGGGACAGAGCTTGAGCGATCGCCATTCAACCATAGATAAAGACACCTAGCTGCGCTCAGTCCAGTGGATTGAGTTGGCAGAACGTCCTGTTCGATCGCAGGTACTTTTGCTGCATTAGTAACATTTCATCCCTATGCGTCAGAGAGCGCCCAATCATTAAATTTGCGTTTGTCATTTGATGCCTCGCTCATAGAGTCAAACGCTAAACGCCTTTTTTAGCGCCGAAACTTTGCAGGAGAGGCTTGGTCTTTTCCGCTATAGTTCCCTATGGGCAAGCTTTTAGGAGTGGATTCTGTGTTGGGAATGAAGCGCTGGCAGACTGTCGCCAAACTGATCGTTGCCTTAGCCATGCTGGTGGCAGTGAGTTGGGGAGGCATGGGTGACGCAGCAGAGGCTGCCTTTGGGAGACGATCGCGAGCAGCCGATACGACTCAAACGACCATTAAAAAGGTCGGGAACATTGCCGAAGCCTCGCCACCGATCGTCCTGCAAGAGCTACGGCAGGCACTCGACAACTACCAGCCCCAGGTATCGATTCTCAGCCCTCGCAAAAACGACGTTCTATCAGACAACACGGTCTCCGTCCGTTTCCTTGTCAAAGATTTACCTCTATTTAAAAATGAAACGTTTGGGCTGGGTCCCCATCTGCATGTTTTGCTGGACAATCGCCCCTATCAGGCTGTTTATGATGCCAGCCAGCCGCTCGTGTTTGACAATCTAGAGCCTGGAACCCATACCATTCGAGCCTTTGCCTCTCGTCCCTGGCACGAAAGCTTCAAAAACGAAGGCGCTTTTGCACAGACCACCTTTCATGTTTTTACCAAAACTCAAGACAATAGCCCGAACCGTGATTTGCCGCTGTTGACCTATAGCCGCCCCCAAGGAACCTACGGCGCAGAGCCAATTTTGCTAGATTTTTATCTGACGAACGCCCCGCTTCATCTCGTCGCGCAGACAGATACAACCGACGATATCGCCGACTGGCGCATTCGCTGCACGGTGAATGGAGACAGTTTTGTGATCGATCGCTGGCAGCCGCTGTATCTCAAAGGGTTCAAACCTGGGAAGAACTGGGTGCAGCTTGAGTATCTGGATGAAAAAGGGAATCCAGTGCAAAACGTGTTTAACAACACAGTGCGGATGGTGAACTATCAACCGAACGGAGACGATACCTTATCGAAGCTTGTGCGTGGTGAACTAGCTGCCGCCGATGTGCGTGGCATTGTTGATCCTAACTATATGCCGCCAGTGCCTATCGTTAAGCCAACACCCGAGCCATCAGCCGAGCCAGCGCCAGCGCCAAGTCCAAAGGCAACGCCAAGTTTGAAACTCGATCGCCCCAGCTCGATCGCCCCACCACTCCCGGAGCCAAACCCTTCTAGCAGTTCCAGCCCGGAGCCAACGCCAGACGTTGTGCCACTGCCTACTCCTTCCAGCCCACAGTCTTCGCCCACACCATTAGCACCAGCGCAACCACCCGCCGCGATCGTTCCTGCGGTGCCATCACCAGAACCTCGGTCACAAGCTAAAGCAGAACCAGCGTCCCCACAGCAACAAACAGCACCAGGCGACGTGTTCTCGACAACTTCCTTCAGTGGGACAGAACGCTTGAGTGGGGCAGAGCGCTTGCGGCGAGTGGGGCAGAAACTCGGTCAATATTTACCGCAGAAAGATTTACAACAGAAAGCGATCGCGCCTTCTAAGGTCGTGCCAAGCAGCGAGCCAACGCCACTGCCCAGCGTGTCCATACCTGATCCGTTGCCACCAACATTGCCAGAAATTATTGATACTGACCCATTGGAGGTGCCTTCTGCGATCGCACCCGCACCCTGATCGCGCCCGCGTCATCCCTGTTAAAATAGTACCGATGTACTTGTTAAACGAGCCGGAAACAGATAGACTCTAGTCGCACGTTGCCGTTTGGCTGAAACATAGATGAAATGATTTACGGTAGTCTGAAAGTCTCAGCTATGCTTCGCCCTTTGGCAGCAGTGCGATTACCTGGTCGATAAACGCGCGGTAGTCCACCACCGGTTTAGAAATATAGCCGTCGGCACCGCTCTGTTGCAGGGAGGTTTCCTTATCACCAATCATGGCGTGTGCTGTCACCAGGATGATCGGTATCGAGGCAGTACTCGGGTCGCTTTTCAGCAGTTGAGTCAGTTTAATTCCATCTACAGATCTGCCCTGGTAAAGGCTATGCGACAGCGAGACATCCATCAAAATAAGATCCGCCTGCCCCGCTTTGACAATCTGCATCACCTCATCGGCATCTTCGGTATGCTTGACTGCAAAACCACCCAATTTGGTCAAATAGCGCGAAAAGACCCGCACATTGCCCAAATCATCTTCAACCAGCAAAACGGTTTTTGTCATTGGTTTCTACCCGGCAGGCAACAGCGACATGATTTGATCGACAAACGCCTGGTGATCGACAACGGGCTTGGAAATATACGCATCGGCACCACTTTGCTTCAGAAAGTTTTCGCGATCGCCCTCCATCGCGTGCGCTGTGACCAAAATAATCGGCAGACTGGCAGTGGTGGGGTCTGCTTTCAACATCTGAGTAATTTTAATCCCATCAACCGCCTTGCCCAAGTAAACGCTGCGCGACAGCGAGACATCCATCAAAATAATGTCAGCCTCGTGGGCATGGGCAATTTGCATGACTTCTTCTACATTTTCAGTATGCTTTACTGCCAAACCGCCTCGCTTCGTCAAGATCTTAGAAAAGACTCGCGCGTTGATCAGATCGTCTTCGACAATCAGAACGGTTCTCATCGTGTTTTCCTCGAAACGTGACCCAGACAAAGCAACTGCCTAATTCGCGTCAATTCTACTGTGAAACGGGCACAGGGATGTTAGGGTCTGCCCCTATCGTAAACGTCGCTCGCTGCAAATGCTACAAAGCTCTTATGACATCAATGCTGAAGGAACCATCATGGCTGTAATTACCACTGCTCTGCATACAGAGATGCAGCAGTCCTATCTGGAATATGCCATGAGCGTCATCGTGGGACGGGCGCTGCCCGACGTACGCGATGGGCTAAAGCCAGTACATCGCCGCATTTTGTACGCGATGCATGAACTGGGCTTGACCCCCGATCGCCCCTATCGCAAATGCGCCCGCGTGGTGGGCGACGTGTTGGGTAAATACCATCCCCACGGCGACCAGGCAGTTTATGATGCGCTGGTGCGACTGGTGCAAGAATTTTCTAGCCGCTATCCGCTGCTGGGCGGGCATGGCAACTTCGGCTCGGTGGACAATGATCCTCCTGCTGCCATGCGATACACGGAAACCCGTTTGGCACCGATCGGCAACGAGGCGCTGCTAACCGAAATTGGCGATGCCACCGTTGATTTTGTCGGTAACTTTGACAATTCTCAGCAAGAACCTACGGTCTTGCCTGCCCAACTTCCGATCCTGCTGCTGAACGGTAGTTCGGGCATTGCTGTGGGGATGGCAACCAACATTCCACCCCATAATCTCGGCGAAATCGTGGATGGCTTGGTGGCGCTGATTGATCACCCCGATCTGCCTGATGCCAAACTGTTTGAGCTGATCCCTGGACCCGACTTTCCTACAGGCGGCGAGATTATTGGCACCGATGGCATTCAGGAGGCATACACCACGGGTCGAGGCAGCATTCCCGTTCGGGGCGTGGCTCAGGTGGAGGAACTCCAGATTGGTCGTGGGCGACACCGACGGACAGCACTTATCGTCACAGAGTTGCCCTACCAGGTGAACAAAGCCGCCTGGATTGAAAAGATGGCAGAGCTAGTCAATTTGGGACGACTGGAAGGCATTGCGGATCTACGCGATGAGAGCGATCGCGACGGCATTCGGGTCGTCATTGAGCTGCGCCGCGATACCAGCCCTCAGAAAGTGCTGAATAATCTTTACCGTCAAACCGCACTACAGTCCAACTTTGGCACGATCATGCTGGCACTCACTGATGGGCAACCGCGTCAGATGCCACTACGGGAATTGCTCCAGCAGTTCTTGAGCTTCCGGGAAGATACGCTCACTCGCCGCTACCGCAACGAGCTAAATCAGGCAGAAACTCGCCTTCATATTGTGGAAGGGCTGTTGCTGGCGTTGACCAACCTGGATGCCGTAATTGACATTCTGCGCCATGCACCGGATGGCAGCACCGCCAAGATGCAGTTTCAGGAACGCCTAGATCTGAGCGATCGCCAAGCAGATGCCATTCTCTCCATGCCACTAAGACGGTTGATTGGCACAGAACGGCAAAGTCTGCAAACCGAATTTGACGAATTGACGGCACGGATGCGGGAACTCCAGCGCTTGTTGGGCGATCGTCGCGAGCTGCTCAAAGTGCTTAAAAAAGACCTGCGTACACTGAAGAAAAAGTATGCTGATCCCCGGCGGACAAAGATCGTAGTAGGGAGGAGTCAGGAGGCAGGAGGCAGGAGCCAGCAGTTGGAGATTGGTGAGCAACTCACGCTTGATCAGCAGCCACTAAGCACACACCAACCACTCAACACCGAGACTCCAACTCAAGAAGCTGAAGTTGAAGAAACAGTTCTGGAACTTACCCATCGCGGCTACGCTCGCCGCATCACGCCTAAGCTGTTTCAACGCAATCAGAGTAAAATGGGGGATAAGCCAACCCAGATATGGGAAGAAAGCGATGACTTTGTAGCGCAAACGGAGTTCATGACGACGGAACAAACGCTAGTTGTCTTGACTCGTAGCGGCAAGGCATACCCCATTGATGTTAAAGACGTGCCCCAGGTAGCAGGTAAGTCACGTGGAACGCCGTTGGTGACACTACTACCGTCCTCAGCTCAGAGTGATCCTGCCTCCGTGGTTGGCTGTTTTGTGCTGTCTGATGAGCGAGAGCACACTGATCTCCTGTTGGTAACGCAGCAAGGGCGCATCAAACGGTTGCCGCTAGCAGAATTGAGCGAGTTGACGGGGCGGGGCTTAACCCTACTAAAGCTCAAGCCAGAGGATCAGCTTGCCTACGTCACCCTGACAGAAGTAGGCGATCAGCTTGTGCTGGCAACAGCGGGTGGACGCTTATTGCGTTTAGCCGTTGACGACGAGCATCTGCCGCCACTGAGCCGAATCGCGCAGGGCAATCTTGCCATTCGCCTGCGAAAACAAGAAAAATTGGTCGGGTATACGCTGATTTACCAGGGCGACGACCTCTTTTTAGTGTCTGAACAGGGAAAGGCTAAGCGGCTGGCGATCGACACACTTCGGCTCTCGACGGTGGGTGATCTCGGCACACAATCGTTTAAATTCACTAACAAAACTGACGCACTCGCTGGCATGGTTGCCGCCGCGCCAGATGCCGCCATCACAGTATTGAGCAGCGCCAATCGCATGGTGCGTTTAACCAGTCGTGACGTGCCACTCAAAAATCGAGATGAGACGGGCGCTTGTCCCCTCCAACTTGAACCAGACGAGCGCCTTACTAGCGTGATCATTCCAAAGCCGCCCCTGCCCGAGTTGGAAGAAGCGGTAGAACCGTAGGACTCATTGCGTCATCAGAGTGCGATCGTTGCATTAAAAAAACTTTCTCATCCACCTGTTACTTTGGTTGTTACCCTTGCCGCTGTAAAAGCGTCTGAAGCTGTTGTGTTTGCGGTAACGACTGGAAATGACTGTCTCCTCGTGCGAGTGCGCGATAGAGGGGAGGATTTAGCTTAATTGCCCGCTGGAGATAGCTGAGCGCAAGCTGAGTTTCACCTTTAAGAGCGTAGCAGCGGGCTTTACTGTACCAGGCATCGGGATTGTTGGGTTTGTGTTGAAGCGATTGGTCAAAGCTGGCGATCGCGCCGTCATAGTCTCCTGTTTGGGTCAGTACGGTGCCTCGATAGTTCCAGGCGTAATAGCAGAGCGAATTGATTGCCAGCGTGCGATCAAGGCTCACGAGCGCTAAGTGAAGCTTATCGAGACTGGCAAGCACTTTACTGCGGCTATACCAGGCTTTGTAATCAGTCGGATTGGTCTCAATCACGCGATCGAAACTGGCAAGTGCCTCTTCGTAACGGTGCAGATGCGCTAAAGCCTTGCCCTGGTTATAGCGAGCTTTAAGATCGGTGGGAGCGAGCCACAACGTCTTGTTAAAACAGACGAGCGCTTCTTGGTACCGCCCCAATTTTGCAAGCACAATGCCTTTGCCGTGCCATGCCAGAGCAAATTCGGGATGAATGCTCAACGCCTGACCAAAGCTGGCAAGTGCTTCCTGGTAGCGACTTAAATTTTCGAGCGCGTAACCACGGTTGTTCCACACCTCATAAAGGTCAGACTGTGTGGCTAGCATCCTGTCATAGCCAGCGATCGCCCCTTCGTAATGCCCTAAGCTGTACAGAATGTCGCCGTGACTGTACCAGGCAGCAGAGTTCAGATCATGCTCCATAAATCACCCTAAACCCCAAGAACTCCTGTTCCTAGAGTTGACAAAACCGAGCAGAACTATCCCATACTTGAGGAGTTTCCGTAAATCTACGCCTGTTGCCTGTGACGTAGCCAGGCGTTCCGGTTGTGCCTCAGATCATGGTGGGGTCGGTTAACCGCTCATGCCAAGTCCAGGGTTTTGATGCTAATCCCGCTCGTTGAGCTGCTGTTGTCTTATACCAAATCTTGCCATACACGCTATGGATGCTCCCTCACCCTAGCCCTCTCCCAACGGGCGAGGGAACAAGACTTTTATTGCCCTTCTCCCCGGGGAGAAGGGTTGGGGCTGAGGGCAAGCTCTGTAGCCTTTGCTTATGGATTTGGTGTTACGCACCACGAACAGCCACACCTTTTCAACTTTATAAATTCGGCAAGCCAAGCTGCTGGCTCAGTTCTTGTCGCAGACGGTAAATGATGGTGTTGGGTTCTAGCTGGTTGAGAATCTCTTGGATGACCGTCTTTGATCCCTGCGGTCCCCAGCTACAGCCTTGCTCCAGGTAGACTTGCACAGCGCGACCGACGGCATACGCTCCATAGCCTGCAATGCCGCCCTGGACGATCGCCGTCCCCGCATAGGCAGAGAAACTGGTTGAGGTTTCTAAGCCGGAGGCAGCCGCAGCCGCACTTTTGCCCATACCTAACAGCAATCCACTGCCAAACTCAGACAGCATGAGGCTACCAGAACTGAGCAGCACTGTTTGCCAGAGTTTACGGGCTTCGTGACGGGTGACAGGCAAGCCGTAGAGTTCGGACAAAGCGCGAATCATTGCCAGATCGGACACGGCACCACCGACCAGATCGATGACCGCGATCGGGTTGATGCCGACCACGATCGCCTTGTAGCGGGCAAATTTCCAGATCAGTGCCTCTGCTTCGGCATTGCGGACATCCAGAATTTTGCTGGCTAACGCTGCTTCTGCGTCCCGTGCCTGAAACAGGGCGTTCAGGGCAAGCAACGTCCGTCCTTCCTGCCGTAGAATTGCCAGAATCTTTTGCTTTAGGCTGTCAATTTGTACAGGAGGTGTTTCCCACTCGTGGGTGGTGCGACCATCAGGCAATTCCACACGCACCTGCACGGGCATGGGATCAGCCGCCACCAGCACAATCTCATTTACCGACAGCAGCCGTTGCAGTTGCAGACCATCCACGCTTTTGGCGGCAAGCTGCTGCAAATTCTGATCGATTGCCTGTCGCGTTTGGTCAGGATACAAATCAATTTTGTTGAACACCAGCAGCAATGGCTTTTGCGCCTGCCGCAAATCACAGAGCGCTTGATATTCTGTGCGCGTGATGTCGCCTGCCACTACGAACAAGATCAGGTCTGCCTGATGCGCGATATCTTGCGCCATCTGCGCCCGCGCTTGCCCGTCAATTTCATCCAATCCCGGTGTGTCAATCAGTTCTACTGTTAGTTGCTTAGTAGCCGCAACGGTGAGCGCGGTACTTTCTGCTTCCCCACGTTCCCGTGCGCTCGCTCCTCCTGGCGACCAGTAGACCGATCGCGGTGCTTGTGTCACCCCATTCAGCGGTCCCGTAGGCAAAAGCTTTTGACCTAGAAGCGCGTTCAACACCGCCGATTTGCCGCGACTGACCAGACCAAAGACGGCGATGCGAACCACCTGACTTTCGAGCTTGTTAAGCGTAACGGTGAGTTGCTCGACATCACTGCGGAGGGTTTCGCGATCGGTGCCGCTGGGTGGACGATTCTTTTCGGAACGAAAGAAGGCGTTGTAGCGATTTAATGCCTGCCGCACGCTGCTACGGGCACGATTGAGGTAAGTTTCCTGCGAATCAACAGTCGTCGATCGCGCAGTGGGGTCAGTTTGAGGCGATAGAGGTTGGGTCAAGGCTGGCAATAGAACGACGGACGCTAGCTCCATTTTCATCTAAAAGCTTGACTTCTTGCCGTTCGCTTAAAGCAGAAGTCGTTTTTAGCGGCAGACGTAGTGGCTCAACGGCTAGAGGTGCTACAGAAATTGCCTCTACGGGTGAAAAAAGCTCTACTGCCAGTGGTTCTGCGATCGCTTCAGGATGCGCGACAGGCGGCGATTGGGGCGACGACAGCGAAACAACTCTCTCCATCGCCTGCCAGACAAACCCTTGCAAAAATGTCAACTGGTGATTTTTTTGGAAAACAGACTGGACGATTTGACTGAAACGCTCGATCGCCAGCGGACTAGCTTCTGTAAGCGTGAGATTCGGCTCCTGATCATGGAAATACTCAATCAGACTTAACCCCACAATCCGGGTTAAATAGGCGGCACTCACGCCTTGAATACAGCCACCTGCAACATAGGTCAGAGCGTTTACTTTCAGCAGTCCGGCGATCGCCTGAGTGGATAGCTCTACCAGACCCAGCTTTAGCATCAGGCTGCCAAGAGTTGTCGCCATTTTCTGCGCTTGCTGGAGCGAAAACTTCTGGCGATAGAGCGTCCCCAGATCGAGAATCATCTGAGCGTTGATTGCTGCGGTTGCCAGCACGTCTAGGGTTGGGATGGGACTGGCAAACGCAGTTCCGGCGGCAACCCACTGAAACTGCTCCACCACAGGCAGCGCGCGCGTCCGACGGACATCATTCAGTACCGTTGTTGCCTGTGTTTTAAGCGCGATCGCGTGATTCAGAGCACTTGTCAGCACCAGTTGTTGGCTCTCTTGCGCCAGAATTTGCCCCAACCGTTGAGTCAGGTCAGCAAACTGCGGCGGTTGTGCTTCTAGCCATTCGTTAATGGAGCCATCGGGCTGATGCTGCCGCACTTTGATCGGGCTGGGTGCCGTCGCGATCGCCACGACATCTGTGCTGGCTAGTATCCCTTCGACTTGAACGCGGAGATGCTCCAAAATGGTTTGGCGATCAACGGGCAGAAATTGATCCAGCTTGTTAAACACCAACACCGTACGTTTGTTCGCAGCGACCCGTTGCACCGTTTGCAGTTCGGACTCAGTCATATCCCCCGTCACCACAAACAGCACCAAATCTGCTGCCATTGCCTGTTGTCGTGCCAAAAGATCGGCGGTTAGCCCAGTCGCCGTCGTTGCACAAAAGGCAGGCACTTCGCTGAAATGCAGCACCTTAGATGGATCAATCCACGTAACCTGCAATTGCTGGAGTAGAGCACTTTTCCCGGTTCCCTTTGCTCCCATCACTGCGATACGAAGGTCAGTGCGATCGAGGTCGTGGGTTAGTTGAGAAATTTTTGACTGTAGCCGTGATACACGCGGTTTTGCCTCTGTACAGTCCACCTTCTCAGCCGGATTGTTTACCTCGTCTCCAAGCTGAGTGATGACTTGCTTGACCTCTGCTAGCGTCCGCCGGACAGTTGCCGAATCAGCAACCAGCGGTTTGTGAGGCAACGTCTTTTTCTGGTCTGCTTGCCTATACCACCAGTGAACGCCTGCCGCTCCTAGCAGCGCAAACGCAGCGTAAACGCCCCACTCCCCGACAAGATGATGCAAAATGTCCAGGGTTCCAATACCGAGCGCCAAGAGGCTGCCACCAATAATGAGGGGGCGCTGCAAGTTAACGGTCATAGTCAATGAATCGATGGGTAGGGTCTCAGCAGAACTACCGTTTTTATCTAGACCAACTACCAATAGCCGCACTGAATCGCACTAACCAGCAGTCGTTCTACAACTCAAAGTTGAAATCGGTATCCTTACTATTCTACTGGTACAGAGCGAGCGTCAGGGAAACGCTAAAAAGAAACCCCTGTCAAACATGAAGTTGACAGGGGTTCTTAATTTGGTGGCGGGGCATGGATTTGAACCATGGACCTTCGGGTTATGAGCCCGACGAGCTACCAGACTGCTCTACCCCGCGACGGCTTATTCAGTATAGCGACAAATTGCGCGATTGTGGAAGTTCATGGAAATCTTTTTGGAGAGAGGGGTGAACAAGCAGTGGGTTGACGCTAATGGCTAACCAACTCCAGACTTTCCAGCCTAGCAGCGCAACTCAAAACTTTCTTACCCCTCACCCCTCACCCCTCACCCCTTTTACCCCTTTGGATTAAACGAACCAATCAATTCACTGCCGTCTGCGCTGTAGACTTCTAGCGGCAACCCTGCGTTGTCAGCAATGGTTTGGAGGGCGGTTTGAAGCGTTTCGATGTGATTGGCGACACCGCCTAACGTGCCTTTGTCACCGGCCTGTCCCACCACAAAGGCTGTCCGCAGTTGTCGTTCGTAGGCGGGGGTAAACTGCACTCGAATGACGTTGTTGGCGATCGTGTAGCTACACATTCTCGGCGATCCGGTGCAGATGCGGCTCAGATCATCGCGCGTACGTTGCGTGGCAGCGGCAACCTGAAGCTGTGCCTCTGCTTGCTTGAGTGAGGTGCCATAGGACGCAACCAGCGGTTGGGCAGGGTCAGAGTAAGCGGTGTTGTTGGGTACTTGTTTGATCGTGGTCAAGGCATCGCGCCAGGTTGCTACTGCCTGCGACCATTGGTTTTGGCGCTGGACGGCTTCAGCCCGTTGTGCGAGAGCAAGCGCTTGCGTGAAGGCTTTCTTGGCGATCTGTTCTTGAGTGGCACGATCGCGCGCTGCTGCCAATTTGCCTTGATAGCCAGCTAGTAGCTGTTGTGCTTCGGTGTAACTCGTGGTGCTAGTGGGAATCCCCCGTAGCGTGTTGATCGCCACTTGCCAGGTTGATTGTGCTAATTGCCAACTGTCAGACGTTTGGGCAATCCCTTGTCTAGCGTCCGCCACCTTAACAGTTTCTTTCGCCAGCGACAGCTTTTTCTGTGCCTGCTGTTCTGCCGTGATCAAGGTGGCGATCGCCGCCCGATTCGTCTTGTAAGCGGCTAGGTGCTGTTGCGCGAACGCGAAGAGAGCATCGGTTTGAGGCACCGTTTGCAGTTGGGCGATCGCCTCTCGCCATACCGCCTGCGTTGCTTGCAAAGTCGCGATCGGCTGTGGCAATGCCTGACTTTTTTGAGTTGCGGTGTCTGCTTTGCTCTCTGCTGCCAGCACACGATCGAGTGTCTGCACGTGTGGCTGATACGCTTGCTGTAATGCCTGTGCGTCTCCGTGGTGACTTGACCAGGCTGGAACACTTTGCAGCAGGCGTGTAGCCTCTGTAAGTTTCTGCTGTGCCTGCTGTAACTCTTGCCCGGTCTTTGCCGTCTCCATTATCTGTAGAGACTGCTGGCTCAGCGTGTGTGCCGTCTGTAACGGCTCACACGCTCTCAAAACGCACGGACGCGACATCACCCACAATCCTGCTGTAAACCCTGCCACACTTACTCCAATACCCGCAAGGAGCCAGGGTATGAGCGCCGATCGTGCTTGACGCGAGGGTGTCTCGCCGATCGATGGCTCCAGTGCTAAATCTAGTTGGGTAAGATCAGATGCCTCGACATAGGTTGGGTCGTAGATTGAGTCAGTAGTGGCACTAGCCTCATTTGTGTGCTCTTGGTTGCTGACGATGCGATCGCTCGTCTCCACCAAGCTGGCGGTAGGTTCTTTTGTCTCAGGTGCGGCTACTTCTGTAGACTCTGTAGCAAGAAGCGATTCTTGTGTTGGTAGCCGCAACGGCACACTATGAGACGCATAGGGCTGCCGTTCCCCCAATACTCTTAAGTAAAGCTTCGCCTGAGCTGAAACATCGCTTCCTAGAGCGAGTTCGCTGCATGTGGGCAGCAAGGCTTGTATGGCTTGCTCCAAGGCATGAAAAACGATTTGCGGCTCAGGGGTGTCGTCTGGCGGATGCTGACCCAAAACCATCAAGTTCCCCTGCTTCACCACACACTGAATCTCCATCAAGGTGGCATTGGGCAACGATCGCGTGTATGCCTGCAACTGTTGAGCCAAAGGCTGTAGAGATTGATGGTGAGGTGTGGCTTCCATTGAGGAATGCAAAGAGTTGGTTTCTAACATCCTATCCTTCTGCTGCGACACGAACGCCACAGGACAAGGGTGGCACCAGCCGCCTTCCTACACTACCTGCAACTGTCCTTGGCATCCGCTCTAAAGTAATCACCCTTCATCTCAAAACCCTTCATCTCAAAGTACCCTTTCTGTGATCGCCCCATCACATTCATTAGTCACGCAATGCTCCAAGAACTGTGATGAGAAGTCAGTGTTTTCGCTCATAGCTGCTATCGAAAGATCTAGTGGAGGGCGCGATCGCTCGATACTTGTCAGCGGTTCGCAAAGAAATTACTCGCCTTCATCACCTGATGCCTAAGCTTCAGGAACTCTCCCAGGCGGTCACAGGATATGTATCGACACAGGTTCAACCGCTAGACTGACGCTGCGCTCAAAAACTCCAAATACGTGCCGCTCAATTCCTTGACTGCCAGCTCATAAAACTGCTTGCCATGTTCAGGCGTTGCCAGCGCTGGGTTTGACCCCATCCGCCCGTCCGGGTAACGACGGCGAAAATCAGCCGCTCCATAAATCTTGTGCCCTTTCGCCACTGGCTCACTCAACGGAGCCTGCTTGATTGCGTCTGGATAAACGTACTGAGTCAGCGCGACCTCACTAGGCGTTGCATGAGACCCCTCCTGATCGCCATAAAGCTCCTTTGCGAGTTGATACACCGCACCACACATGTACCAGTTACTCACCTGACATTGCACCTGCTCTGCCTTTGGCACCTGCAAATCAACTAAGGTGGCATACACTTCCGAAAATGCGGCTTTGAGCGTCGCTACATTGCCCCCATGCCCGTTGATGAAGAAGAAGCGCGTGAAGCCAGCGCGTGCCAGACAGGTCACATAATCCCGAATCAGCAAAATGAGCGTACTGGGTCGGAGGCTCACACTCCCTGGGAAAGAGGTATGGTGTAGCGCCATGCCCACATTGATGGTTGGAGCAATCAGCGCTTGGGTCGCCTCGCCCACGCCTCGTGCGATCGCCTCTGCACAAATCGCATCCGTACCAATTAACCCCGTTGGACCATGTTGCTCAGTCGAGCCGATCGGCAAAATAATGCCCGTCGATCGCTCCAGATAGGTTTCTACCTCTAGCCATGTGCTCAATTGCAGCAGCATTCCATTCTCCACTTCTAGGCTTCATTCGTGACTAAGGAACAAGAATTTAATCACCTCGGCGTTTTCCGTAGGGGCGCACGGCTGTGCGCCCCTACCTACGAACAATTTGTCGGTTTTATTTAATCCACGATCCTAAGGCTCTACTCTAGCCAACGTTCAACCGTGCACGCCTGGTTGCCCCTACGACACCAAAAATAAACTTTTCTTGTGCGATCGCCCACCAATACAGCCTTTTGTATCAGTTCAGTCACCAATCATCCTCACCATGCTTAACAATCGCTAGAATAGTTGGTACAATTCGATACTTAAGAGACCTAAATTGACCAAGCCCGCTGCACGTTTAGTTAGGGAGAATGCTAGGCACGATGGCTGGATCTAAAAATGCTTACAACTGGTGCTACTCGCTAACGCCGCACCTGTCTGCACTGCCTGACGCGCCAAGCTGTTCTTCTTTGTGAGGGTCTGCGCTCACGTCCTTACCCGATGCAGACCTTCCCGAAGCTACCAATCTTGCCCTAAATAATGCCCTTATTAGCCGCGTTTCCCCTTCAAAGGCACACCCAAAAGCTTTCTCACCCAGCACTTGAGGCTGACATTCCAAGCTCAGGCTGTAAGCTTTGCTCTTACGAGCAGACTGCTACAGTTGAGTCTGTGTTGAAAGTCGCTCCAAGTGAGAGCCTCGCGCTCGATCGACCATCTTTACTTTTTGAGGGAGCCATTTGCAACAGCCTCAACGACGGTGCCAGCAGTCATACCTGTCACGGTAAATCTGCACGAAGTCTTTGACAAAACTCACTGCTCAGGAGAAGCAACATGTTACACCGCAAGATTTATCAACTGTGTTGCGACGGTCGCGAAGTCTGGATCTTCTTGCGGGACCAGCAACGTTGGATTGAGCGAGCACGCATCCTTGACATTGAAGGAGACTTAGTGACTCTACGCTATGAAACAGAAGAAGAAGACGAAAACTGTTCTTGGGAAGAGATGGTTCGCTTAGAGAGCATTGGTGCCGTCACGCAGAAATTAGCGGCTGTGCCTAAAGGCAATGTTGAACCTGCTGTTTCCGATGATTGCCCCGAAGCCGAACAAATCCCCAACAATCGTTTTCCAGACGCAAACCCCGATTAAGGATGCTCGTCAGCGTAAACAGTTTCATCCTCTTTACGCCACGCAGGGTCAACAATGCAGATGAACACTAGCGGTTCTACGCCGTCATTGTGGATCGATTGCTTGGCACGCGGCGGAATGTAAACAGCGTCTCCAGGCTCCACTACCTGGCTTTCGCTGTCGATATGCATTTCACCCTGACCGCTGAGAATGTAGTAAACTTCCGACGTTTCGAGCCGATGAGGGATAGACGCTCGACCCACCGGAACGATCGCATGAGCCAAACTGTAGCGCAAGTCAAGCGGCTGCTTCTCCGGATGAAGTAGCTCGCGCAACAGCGTACCATCGCCAGCGACAAATTCTGTGCAGGCATTGAGCTTTTGAATCAACATCGCGCTTGCCTCTTAGTTCTGAATCATTTTAAGCAAAGAGTTTCCAACGCACGCAGTCGTCCATCAGTTAAGGTTACGCTTTGACGTTTTTTAGCGATGTCCGTGCAAGTCGTATGAACGCTTAGAGACGTAGACACTGGTCAATGGCTCGTAGTCTGGGCAGCTAATTGCCGCTTCGGTTAATGCCGTAGAAGGGCGCACCGTACACTTAAGATGGTAATCACGGGTAAAAAACTGACAGCCAGCACAAGGAATTCGGTGCATCTGCTGACCGCGGGCGATCGTCTCGCGCGTTGCTGTCCATAGGCTCCAGCCCAAAAGACCGACGATCGCCCAGGCAAAGAAAAAGCAAAACGGCACCAGCAATGGCTGTATGGCATGTACAAGGGGTCGCAACAGTTGAAACACGGCAGGTAAATGTAAGATGATGGAGTGGCTAGACTTCTAGTGTGTGGCTTTGGTGAAGATCGTGCCTCTTCCATCCGCTTGAGAGTTTTAAAGAAATGTTAAGTCTTTGTTACTTTAGTCAGAATTTGCTTGCAAAGCAGGCACCTTAAACGAAGCGCTTATAGACCTGTTAGCGCTGTCCATGTTCGCCAAGCTCGCTTTAAGCAGAGGCAGTACCCTCAATGAAAGTCTCTATTTCTTCTACGCCCGCACAGTCTAGACAGATCAAGCAACAGCTCGCTGATCCGAAAGCATCCCTATCTTATGAGCTAGGCAAGGCTGTACAAGAATTACCCCCGCTCTACACACGCTTATTAGCAGGCGGCATCAGTGTGCTAGTCTTTGGCACGATCGCTTGGGCGCACTTCAGCAAAATCGACGAAGTAGCGATTGCTCAAGGGCAACTGATTCCGTTCACCGAAGTCCGCCCTATTCGAGCGGGAGCCGTTGGCAGCATTCAGCAAATCAATATCAAGGAAGGCGACCAGGTTCGTAAAGGGCAAGTACTGATTGAAATGAATTCTGGGGTGCCCCAGGCTGAGGTCGATCGCTTGACCAAAGCCTCCAAATTGATTCGCGAAGACATCAATCGTCTACAGGCAGAGCGCTCCGGTAACGCTAATACGGGCACTTTGGATCAAGACCAACTTTTACAAGCCCGCCTCGGCGAATTTGACAAAAAGAAAGCTGCTGCTATGAGCGAAGCACAGCGACAATTGGCAATGCGCAGCGAAGCTTCGGCAACGCTGTCACGCCTGCAAGCAAACCTCATCAACGCCAAAGATGGTCTTAAAAATGCCCAAACGCGAGAACAGGCGTTAAGTTCGCTGAAAGGCAGTGGTGCCGTCCCTCAGCTTGACTACATTCGATCGCTAGATGAAGTCACCCAGGCTAAAGACAAAGTTGTTTCTCTTGAGAAAGAGCTTGATGCTCAGCAACAACGCATCGATCAGGCAACAGAAGCGTATAGCTCTGCCCAAAGTACGGCAAGCGGGTTAGACTCACAGCGGCAGAGTGAAATTCTGACGCAATTCACCAAGCGCAAGGAAGAGCAGGCATCGGTTGATGGTCAGTTGGCACAGGCTCAAAAGCAGCGAGAGCGTGAAACGATCGCGTCTCCCTTTGATGGCACTGTTTATAACGTCAAGGCAACGAAAGGACCTGTACAAGCTAGCGAGGAGCTTCTGTCGATCCTTCCGAAAGATGAGAATGTAGTGCTAGAAGTCAAAATTCTCAATCGAGATATTGGCTTCATCCACGAAAACATGAAGGCAAAAGTGAAGCTAGCCACTTTTCCATACCAGGAGTTTGGCATCGTAGAGGGAGAAGTGATTAAAGTTAGCCCCAACGCGATCGTCGAAAAAGATGTCGGTCTTGTCTTTCCCACGCGCATCCAGATCAATAAACGTGCGATCGAGGTTCGCGGGCAAACGGTTGACTTTACTCCAGGCATGGCTGCCACTGCCGAAATTGTAACCCGCAAAAAATCAGTTTTAGACTTCCTAATTGAACCCATCACTCGCCGCTTCAGCGAAGCCTTTTCAGTGCGGTAAGCGCTTCCATGTTGCCGAATCAATTCGATACAAAACCTAAGCGGCGCTCTGTTAAAGCGCCGCTTAGGTTTTAACCGTCTTGGGCTTGAAGATTCACCCGTTTAGACAGGTGTGTTGTTCGGCGCACCTGTAATGTCAATAAAGTCATAGTCTAAGTACTGACCAATCTGCCTGCCGTAGTTCTGGTTATTTTCCCGTGAAAGACCCTCTTGAGCGTCATTAAAAAGGTCAATTCGCATGACAACGTAGTAGCGCGTATTCCCGCGCCAGCCTTCCCAGCTTGCATCTGGAAGGCGAATCGTTGTGTTTGAGAAATAAGCCGCCGCAGTCGTTGTCCCAACTTGGCTGTTAAACGACACGCTACTTAAAGCCGCTACAGGCTTAACAAAGGCTGCTGCGATGGGCGTATCACCCCCGTCAAAAATATCATCATTAGAGAAGTAGAACTGAACCAGAGCGGGGTTGAAACCAGCAACCTTGTTACCAGTGTTCCTGATTGAGCCAGTAAGGGTAATTGCTTGACCTGGGATTGCGCTTGTTTGCCCGATCACTAAACCATTGCCAATCAAGTCTGGTTGCAATGTTTCTCGAATGGCGATCGCTGCACTGGCTGTATTGTTTGACTCATTAGATTCGCTGACCTGATTGCCCGAATCAATAATCATGCCGATGTAATAAGTCTGGTCGCCTCCCCACCATGAATCAGATTGCGCCAGTAAGTTGAATGTTTGCTGACCTGTCCGATTTTGACCCGGTGCCAAATTTGTGACAGAAATATCCTTGTCACTGTTCCCGGTGTTGGGGTCGATCGTGCCCAAAAGTAGATCGCTAGCTGTAATCACGTTATCCCGCGAGAGGTAGAACGAGACCTTGAATGAAGATGGAGTTAAGACGGACGTACCAGCATTCTGGACGGAATAGTTAACTCTTACCGCAGAAAGATAGTTACTGTTGCCGCTCTTTAGACTCACCGTTGCTGGCAACGCCTGTCCGTTGGTCCTCGTAATTGTAAAAGTACTCGACGTGTTGGGTAGCAAATCAACCCTCTGGGCGGGGGCTGAGCTGAGACCCAAGGTATAAGCGGAGCTTTGAGCCGATGATGAAAGGACACGAATGAAGTATGAACCAGCCGTCAACGAAAGGTTAGAGATTGCTTCATCTGCATTACCTAAATTCACTGAAGATGCAATAATTTCCGACTGATTGCTAATGGCACCATTGCCATCCACATCCCTAATTACCTGTAAGTCTGCGTTAGTACTACTGCCCAAACCCGTCAGCGATAGGTTTAGTACGCTAGAGGTTGTCAGGTTGAATTTGTAGTAACCGTTGGGATTAGTCGCTCCGCCAATGCTATCGCCGTAGCTTCCTGTACTGTTCAGGGTGCCAATGTCAAAAGCAGATCCCATACTGCTACCAGCCAATACACTAGGCGCTTGCCCGGTGAGTACCGCGCTAATTTGCCAACTTGGATCAGCAACCGTTTGAAGCGCCATGCCAGTTGAATACGTTGTGCCATTCATGAGCCAGAAAACGCTTTGACCTGATGAATAGTTACGCCAGGCAAGATCCTGCTTGCCATCACCATTAAAATCTCCAACGCCGACTATATTCCAGTTAGGGTCACTGACAGCTTGAAACGAAACAGCCGAACTGAGAGAAAGCCCGTTCATAAGCCAAATGGAGTTCTGACCGGTCTGATAATTCCGCCATACCAAGTCTGGCTTCCCATCGCCGTTGAAGTCTCCAACACCATTCAAGCGCGAATTTAGGTCAGGAACACTTGGCAAATAAACCGAGGTTCTGAGGGTTGTACCATTCATCAGCCAACTGGCGTTTTCACCTGTAGCGTAGTTGCGCCATATAAGGTCAGTTTGACCATCACCATCAAAATCGCCAGTGCCAGCAATTTTCCAGTTGGGATCACCAATACTCTGAAAGAAAGCTGCGGAGCGGTATGTGTTATCCGCGTTGATCAGCCAGAAGGCATTTTGACCAGTAGCGTAGTTACGCCAAACATAATCGGAAATCCCATCGTTATTAAAGTCGCCTGCTCCTTGAATTTTCCAATTGGGGTCGCCAACGGGATTGCTGTAAAAGCTGCTCACAAGGCTGTTGCCATTCATGAGCCAAACCACATTTTGACCACTGTTAGCATTACGCCAGAGCAGGTCTGCTCGAGCAGCTTTGGTAGGGTTGACTTTAAGCGTGTAGCTGGTGCTGGTACTGGTATCCGCTAAAGAAACTCGGATGTAGTAATCACCAGCGTTGAGGGCACCTGTAGCGATCGCGTCTGCCAGACCTCCACCGTTGTTAGACTGCTGTAAGATGCCACCTGCGTCCAAAATCGCAATGTCAGCATTTGCATTTTGAGAGTTTAGTGTAAGGACAACGCTACTCCGCTGGCTGAGGCGCAAGCGAAAGAAATCTTGCGTGTCGAGTGAGTCGAGTGAGTAGCTCGTATCAGTTGAACTATTAGAGAAAATTTGCGTACCCGACGCAGCACTGATCAACCGTTGTGTCGATGTATTATTATCAGAAATACTAGAATTGTCTGCCATTGCTTTACCTTCCACGCTTCGCAATGTTAGCGTTCCCGGTATCAAATCTTGAACAGACATAGTGCCCGTAAATTCATAGAAACTTTGCGCCAGTGTGGTTTACACCGAGGTTTCCGCACTTTTACTGAGATGGTTAACTTCTACTATCTAAAGTCAGAATTAGCCCCGAAAACATCAAGTTCAATTGGTATTTTGCCTATGAAAAATGGCTAAAATAGAATAGAGATAACCTGTATTGCCCCTCTGATTACAGTGTCGAAAGTCAGTCGAATTAAAATTTTTATAGTGCGGTCTTCTCGGTGAACCTACTGAGATCATTGAAGGTCATGAATTGATGTTCATCTCAATCATTAGCTTTCAACCATCAGTAGCTTGGGTTTAGTTATGTCTATCGATCAAGTGTTTTAGCAAGTAGATGAGTGTTCTTAGAACATAGGGAGAGGATTAGCACTGCTAATCCTCTCTAGAGCAGCTTTCGAGTTTTTTAAAGTCATCAGTGTAAAAAGAGGTGTATTTTCGCACCCTTTTTGGTGATAAATATCGATCGCCACAACGTTTAGGACATGGGGATCAAAGGGGGCTGGGGGCAACGCCCCCAGCCAGGGGTTTCACCCCCACACCCCGTCCTAACCCATCTGTCTATTGCTATGAAGATCGATCGCGGCAAGAAGAGTGGTGGGCGATCGGGTTAACCCGAAACATGTTCAACTCGTAGCCCAAAGTAGGTGAGAATAAGCTCGGTGGAGCCAGTGTTACAAAGCTCGTGGGTTTCTCCGGCTTCTACGGCAATGCAGACACCGCTGCTCAGACGGTAAGAGCTATCATCAATCCAGATTGTACCTTCACCTGATTCGACGAAAAACACCTCACACATATTGGCGTGGCTGTGGGCACTGGCGCTTTGCCCAGGTGTGAAGCAAGCTTGGGAGAAGTTGGTTAAGTGAGGCAAATCGCCCCATTGGAGCATCACCTTTTTTTTGATGGCTGGATTATGAGAAACGGCTTGTTCAGGCAGGGTGGAGAGGGATGTTATTTTCATCTAGATTTATCTGCGATCGCGCAAAACTACTTTCTACCCTAGCGTCATACTCGCTCAGGGCAAACTGCTCTTCGTAGTGCACTTTAATGACTCAACAGCGCTCTCAGCTTAAGCTCCTCTTATTACAAATTCGGGATGATGCGGTGACGTGTCAGGAAGAGCTTGACGAATTTATTCGCTACAGTCAGCTTGATGCGAAACAGTTTGCGGTACTGAACACCTTTGAGACACCGACCTTTGAGGCAACTTGCATAGAGGGCTACGACGCTCTCTTGGTGGGCGGTTCTAGCGATGCGTCAGTTACGCAGCCAGAGCAATATCCGTTTGTAGACGATGCCAAGCGCTTACTGGTTTACTGCTGGCAAAAAAGTATCCCCGTCTTTGCGTCCTGCTTTGGCTTTCAGGCAGCCGTTGAAGCACTAGGGGGACGGGTGATTGTCGATGCAGCAACAATGGAAATGGGCACCTATCGGCTGCACCTGACGGAAGCCGCCGCCACAGATGTGCTTTTTCATGATGTTCCGATCCACTTTTGGGCAGTCTCAGGACACAAAGAACGTGCGCTTTCGCTGCCAGAGGGGGCTGTTTTGCTGGCTTACTCAGAGCGTTGCCCATATCACGCGTTTCGGATGGCAGGCAAGCCTTTTTATGGGTTTCAATTTCATCCAGAAGTGGATGCTGCCGATTTGGCGCTTCGCATGACGCGTTACCAGAATCGCTATTTAGACAGTGCTGAAGCGCTCGCTCAAATTCTTCAAGGGTTGCAAGAGACCCCGATCGCAAACCAATTGATTAAAAAATTTGTCGATCGCATTTTGTTGGCTGAATAAGCCATAGGGACGCTTGCCGATCGATCTCAATCTGTTTATGACGATCGCTCTGCCCACGGGGTTGCAACGTTGAATAATAGCTTAAAGGCGGAGTCTGTGAGCAGCCCGATGAGACCGATAATGGCGATCGTGAACAACACCTTGTCGGTTTGGAGATAGCGCTGTGATTGCACAACTCGAAAGCCCAAGCCATTTTCTGACGCAATTAGCTCTGAAATGACTAAATAGTTCCAGGCTCCGGCAACGTTCACACGCAAGGTATCAATAATGCTGGGCACGATCGCGGGGACAATCACTCGCACCAGGACATCGAAGCGATTTGCGCCTAACGTGTATGCCACACTCAGCAGTTCGTTGGGGATGAATTTCACGGCATCGGCAACCATGATGGCGTTGAAAAACACAATGCCGAGAAAAATGATTGTCACGCGAGTCGGTTCATCTAGCCCCAGCCAGAGGACGATCAGCGGCACGAAAGCGGCTACGGGCATATAGCGCACTGTACCGACGATCGGGCTAAAGAGACTCTCCATACTGTGAAAGGTGCCCATAGCGATCCCGATCGGGACACCGACAGCAGCGGCAAACAAAAAGCCCAGAAAGACACGGGAGGAACTGGCAAACACATCCAGCAGCAGGTTTTCTTCGACAAACATGCGAATGCCAGACTGCAAGACAGCGGTGGGAGTTGGGAGAAAAATGGGTGTCACCCAACCGCCGTAGCTCAAAATCGCCCAAACAATCAGCGGTATAACTAACGCCGTAACCGAGATCAGCGTTCCCAGCCAGCGTGGAAAGCCCTGACGAATGCTCCAAAACACAGAGGGTGTCAGATACCGTTTACGAGATGCAGGCAGAGTTTTGAGCACGGCAGTAGTGAAGTGGGTAGTCTAGAGCAATATAAGCCCGAATTGTCGAGGCAGTCAGGACGAGTAACCGTAGCGATCGCCACAATTCTAGACCCTGGGCACTCGTTTAATGAGGGAGGGGGACACCATTGGCGTGTCGCTTCCACAGATGCTTGCATTGATTAGCACTCACCCAATGCCTTCTCTCAGCCACCCATTTCCCTCACGCTTTGCATACTAACTTGACTCTTACTAGCACATCTTCTACAGCGGTTCAGTCTTCCAAGCATCCCAAATTGCAGGTACAGGGCTTGTTCAAAAGCTTTTCGCAGAAAGGTAAAACTGTAACGGCGCTCCAAGGCGTCGATCTTTACCTGCAACCGCGAGAATTTGTCTGCATTGTTGGTGCATCGGGCTGTGGTAAATCAACGCTGCTTAATATCATTGCGGGGCTAGTGCAGCCCTGTGCTGGCAGTGTGCTGGTAGACGGTGAAACTGTACCGGGTCCCGGAGCCGATCGCGGCATGGTTTTTCAAAGCTACACGCTCTATCCTTGGCTCACGGTGGCGGGCAACATTGCCTTTGGGCTGAAGCTACGCCGCCTGTCTAGGGCAGAAATCAAGCAACGGGTGTCATATTACCTTGATGTGGTAGGGCTGACTAAATTTGCGAAAGCGTATCCCAAACAACTGTCGGGCGGTATGAAGCAACGTGTGGCGATCGCCCGTGCCCTGGCAAATGAACCAGAAGTATTGCTGATGGACGAACCGTTTGGGGCGTTAGATGCTCAAACAAAGGAACAAATGCAAAAGTTTCTGCTAGAGCTATGGGAGCAGACCCACACCACGATCTTGATGATCACTCATGATTTGGAAGAGGCTGTCTTTCTGTCGCAGCGTATTTACGTCATGAGCGCTCATCCGGGGCGAATCAAACAGGATTTTCAAGTACCGCTGCCTGAACATCGTGATCTAGAAATGAAGCTCGACCCCGACTTTATTCAAATCAAGCGCACGATCATTCATGCTCTGCATGATAGTAATTAGCTTGAAAGGGCAAAATAAAAAGGGATGCCAGACTGCGATTAGCCGAACAAGCATCAGCAGTTGCGATGTCCCATGTACTAGATTTGTAGCAATCGAAGGACAATCAGGGGTTCAAAACCGTCATGACTACTGGAACGATCGAGATCAATCGCTATTTGCATCAAAAAAAGCCGTTGTGGAATGCCATTGCCATTCTGTATACGTTGGTTGGTCATGTAGGTGGTATTGCGCTAATGCTGCTGCCCAATGTCTGGCTGAATGCACTGGGTGTAGTGTTTTTGGCGCATAGTTTGCTTTGCTCGGCGTACCTGGCGCATGACTTCATGCATAGCGCCATTTTTGAAAGTAAGGCATGGAATGTTGCGTTTGGGAACCTGATGCTTTGGCTGAATGGTGGCTGCTATGCCCGTTTTGAGGCTTTAGCACGGCTACACATCGCGCATCATGTTAACCGCGTAGACTTTTGCCGCTTTGATTTGATGACGTTCTTGAACGCGATGCCTGCACCCGTGCGATCGCTGCTTCTGGCGCTTGAATGGCTCTACTTCCCCTCACTGGCGTTTCTGCTGCGGATTCGGTCAATCTTTGCACCGTTTTGGGAACCCGATCGCAAAGATGAGCGCTTGCGGAACACGCTGATTCTACTCGTTCGAGGCGGGCTGTTTGCGCTGTTAGGCTTTGTTTCGACTAAAGCGCTCCTGCTCTACTTTGTTTCCTATATTGGTATGTTGACTGTGTTACGGTTTGTGGATGCATTTCAGCACACCTATGAAGTGTTTCCGATGGGCAGTGCCATTCCGAAGCGCGATCGTGTTCACGAACAGGCAAACACGTTCTCGAATGTGGTGTCGCTGCGCTACTGGTGGCTGAACCTGCTGCTGCTAAACTTTGGCTACCATAATGCCCACCATGAATTGATGAAATGTCCCTGGTATAACCTGCACGAACTCGATCGCGACCTCTTTACAGGTGATGAGGTGCAATATATTACACTGCCAGAATTGCTAGGAAACTACCATCGCTACAGGCTTTCACGGCTTTATTCTGGGCAAGGGCAGGGTGTCGATGCGCAGGGCAAGCGCAGTCTGGAGACGTTCTATGGTGCGATCGAGGTATCCTTCCTGGTGTTGCCTGCTTAGGTAAATGTGTGACCCAATCGAATTTTCGGGCAGCGCTGCCTGGCGTTGGCTTTGGCATCGGTACGGCGCTGCTTTTTGGTGCTACTACGCCCTTAGCCAAGCTATTTTTGAATGATGTACAGCCGTGGATGCTGGCGGGTCTGCTTTTCTTGGGGGGTGGTTTGGGACTGCTGCCCATCTACCTGATTCGCAATCAGTTTTACACACCGCACGATCGCCTGCAAAAGCAGGACTGGCAGTGGCTAGGGGCATCAATTTTGGTGGGTGGAGTGATTGCTCCAGTCTTGCTCACGGCGGGACTAGCACAGACAACCGCTGCCGCTGCATCACTGCTGCTGAACTTTGAGTGCGTTTTTACAGCGCTGCTTGCGTGGACGTTCTTTGGAGAGAAGTGGCGATGGCAAGTGTTTGCTGGCATGGTGGCGATCGTGGCTGGCGGCGTGGTTTTAGCGCAGGCAGACAATGCTGGCACAGGGTTAACCTGGGGCGCACTGCTGATTTTGGGCACCTGCTTTCATTGGGCGCTGGATAGCAATTTCACTACTAAAGTGGCGATGAAAGATCCCTTGCAGGTGGCGCTACTGAAAGGTGGGGTGGCTGGGGCAATCAATGTAGCGATCGCGCTGCTTGCAGGGCAGCCCTTACCGACTTTACCGACTCTGTGGGCTATCTTGACCGCTGGCTTTCTCACCAGTGGGCTGACGCTAGTTTGCTTTGTGATGGCGCTGCGGCATCTTGGTGCATCCCGTGCAGGCGCTTACTTTGCCCTTTCGCCGTTTGCAGGCGCGATTGTCTCAACGCTGTTGCTCAAGGAGAGCATCAACGCATCGCTGGCGATCGCGGCTGTTTTGATGGTAATAGGAGCTGGTTTGTGCGCCAGAATCACGGATTAGTCATCATGGCTGAAACTCTACACCTCCTTTATTTGATAGGTGGTATGGGAGCAGCTTTGGTGCACAGAGGCAAAGGACGAGCGCTAAGTATGGGCGGTTTGCGGATTCAGCCGCTAAAATAGTAGGAGGTTCATCTGCGGCGTTGGTGACTGCCAATAACGTTTTTTGACTATGCCTTGTTCAAAAGGGAGCCAACCGCCGGGCGGCAGTAGACCGGGCTTGTACCCGGAAACTTTAAGCCACGGCACTAGGTACCCACCTGGTTTTTTTACCAGGTCAAAAACTGAGGTAAGACGGCGTTGCGGGGAGCCTTAATTTTTAAACGAGAAGGGGCACATTTTTATGTGCCCCTTCTCGTTTATGAGCGGTTGCCGACTGCTCACATTTATGGCAATTGCTTGAGCCAACGATTCACATCCACCGCCAGGTTTTGCCCTAGTTCAAGCAGCGATCGCAAATCTGCCCATTGCATCGTTGCAACGCGATCGCCTTCAAGCTGCTCCGCGCTGTTTAACCAATGCAGGCAGGCAGGGATCAGCCAGGTTTGCAAGCGTTGAAAATAAAGCTCCTGCGCTTGAGCCAATGAAAGGTCAAGCTGCATCCGCTTACCTAATGCCAGCAGTCGTTTGAGACGGTGTAGTTCGGCTTCGCTGGTAGCAGGGTTAAAGTGATACAGAAGTTGCCAGAGCGATCGCAGCACCAGTCGTTCAAGCGCTCGTCTGGCTTCTGGCAGGTCAAGCTGGCAATGGAGGTGAGCCGCTTCAGTGGCGATCGCTTCCAATTCCAGCAGGCGATTGACGCTGGCGGGGGGCACATCGGCAGCCAGGTCACTACTTTCCTGCTCTAGCGCCCGGAACGCAAGAGACACTCGATGGCTTAAGGCGATTTCAGCCGCCACCTGAAGCTCCTGCGGTACGGCTAAATCGTCGCGATGAAATGCCATCAGGACTCCATAGTTGTCCCGATAAACCTGAGTGTAAAGCTGATCCAGCCGTGTCAGGGTTTCCTGTGTTAGTAACCGCATAATGCGGTGCCGCTCTTCGGCAAACAGACTTTGGAGACTGTGAGACTGCTTTCCAAAGATGGCGTTCATCGCCAGAATTGTTTGTGCCGCGCTTGCCTGTTTGATGGACTCAATCAACTGGTCTTTCATCTCGGCATAGTCGCGCCGTCCTGAGAAGGGCTGAATGCAGCAGTGAAAATCCCAGCCGCCCAAATGGACGACTGCAAACACAAGCTGCACACGTTCACGGGTGATGTCTGAAACAAGCTGAAGTTGCCCGATCGCCAGAGTGAGCGTTCCCATCCGCTGTAGCTGATAGTCAAGCTGATTAGCGGTGTAGCAATAAATCTGATGTTCTTTAGAGTAGGTCGTAAATAAGGAACTGATGGCGTAATGAGCCGCCACCTGTTCCATGCTGATCTGAGCCGATTTCACTAGTTGACGATAGACCTCAGCGCCATCCTGGAAGCATTCGACATTGCTGGGAGCCAGCGCTAACCGCCGCACAAACGCTTTCTCTAGCTGGATGCCCGTCACTTCGCCTGCCAGTTCTAGTGCTCTGGCGGCATAGCGCAAAATTTGTACCCCTTCAGGGCGCGATAACTCGTCAAAGAACCAACCGCAACTGGTGTACATCAGCAGGGCGTGTCGCTGCATTTCCAACAGGTGTAAGGCATCGACGCGCTCTGAGTCAGTTAGCTTGTGGGTCTGGTGCTGAGTGAAAAAGTGAGTCAGGTTTGCGAGGCTACGATCGCGCACCACCTGAATATAGGCATCCCGCGCCAACCAGGGATCGCGGAAAAGCTTTCTGCCTGTGTCTTCGTATACCTTAATCAACTGATCTCGCAGCCAGTCCAGCGCGTCTCGCAAGGGTCGCCGCCACTGCTGGTTCCACAACCCGCCGCCACCACAGCCGCAGTCATCTTGCCATCGATCGACCCCATGACTACAACTCCAGGCAGTCACAGGCTTGAGCTCGACTTCCCAAGTAGGCGTGTGCAGCGACAGGTAGTGGGCAAAGTTCGTCACCGTCCAACCGCGATCGGCAAACTCGTGGACAAACGCATAGGCAAGACATTTCTCCGTGCCGCCTTTGTGATGCCCAAATGTTTCGCCATCAGTCGCGACTGAAATTAACTGAGAAGGACGTTGATCCCCACGTACCGCTTGCCCTAATCGTCCAGCCAGGTTGTGGGAACTGCTTAAGGCATTGTCGAAACCTATATCGCGGGAGATTGGACCGTCGTAAAAGAAGATGTCGATAAACGGTGAACCATCTTGCTCCTCTTCCCTCTCTCCTCTCTCCCCTCTCTCCTCTCCCCTCTCTCCTCTCTCCTCACCCTTCACAAAACAGCGATACGGACGAGTCGCATCGATTTGTCCGCCGCCGACCTCTAACCATTGAGACACTGGCTGGTCTTCGGTTGGCAACGAACGGCAGCGCTGCGCTTGGGATGGAGCCAGCACGATAAATTGGATTCCTTCAGCAACGAGTGCCCTGATGGTGGCGTCATCAACAGCGGTTTCTGCCAGCCACATGCCTTCGGGATCACGCCCAAAGCGGGAGCGGAAGTCGGCTTTGCCCCAGCGAATTTGGGTCAGCTTGTCTCGATCGTTTGCCAGTGGCAGAATGATGTGGTTGTATGCCTGGGCGATCGCGTTCCCATGTCCGTTTAAGCGGGCGCAGCTTTTGCGATCGGCATCCAGGAGGCGCTGGTAGGCTTCAAGATCGTGTCGCTCTAACCAGTTCATCAGCGTGGGACCGATGTTGAAGCTGAGAAATTCGTAATTGTTGATGATCCCCAGCACGTCACCCTGGTCATTCAGAATGCGGGCAAAGGCATTAGGACGATAGCATTCGTGATGAATCCGCTCATTCCAATCGTGAAAGGGGGATGCACTGGGCTGCCGCTCGATCGCATCCAGATAGGGATTCTCACGGGGCGGCTGATAAAAATGTCCGTGTACAGTGATATACACGCCCTGAGCAGTTTTTAAAGGATCAGCGTTGAGTCGATCGCTGGACGCGATGGAAGCAATCTGAACGTTGTTCAAGTGCTCGCCTTGAGTTGGGTCATGGCTCTGATGCACGCTCTGCTCATCGGCGATCGCCTCTGTAGAAGCGGCTGGAGTCGAACGGGAAGCGAAGTTTGAAGTCATGCAAGAAAATCCATAGAGGTTAAAGCGGGGCTTAACGCAGTTAAACGTTGGTGACAACCGCAACTGAATCAAGTGAGAGCGTTAAACCTGAAAGATGAGTGCCTGTAGAACGTTTGGACATACAGGGGGAATGAGCATCGCTTCCGAGTCGTGTGATCATGAGCGGCAACGTTGGCAGCAAGTTAGTTATAACGCAAGGGATCAACGTATCCTGTTGACCTTGGAGTTTACCAACTCTCTGAGAGAACTTTCGGCGATGATAACCTTAGCAGCCGCAAGACGTGGACATATCCAACTAAAAGAATAGAAAAAGGGGGATCGCTTCTGTTTGGGGCTAGACCCGGCTGAATCGAGACTTTGTTTGACACAGCACAGACTGTAACTAGATTCATTCCAAGCGCTATGACTCCAAGAGCAGTCTGGTCGAATGCCAAAATAAGCGGCTGCAAAGAAGAAATAGTATTTTTCCAAGAATCGAAAAGACTGTCGCAGCATAATCCACTCAACCGCAAGTTGGAGTCAGCTTTAACAGTAACTTAAGTTTTGATGACAAGAGTTCGCGGTTCCCGGAGTTAGCTCTACTCCCCACTCCCCACCTCAAGCCTTCCTCAACGTCCAAAAGGGAACCTTCTGCGTGGCTTCTAAACTGGCTCCTTGAATCCATTTTTGAACAAACAAATAGTCTTTGTTTTGCCAGAGGGGAATAAACGGCACATCTTGAGCCAGCAGATCTTGCAGTGCGATAAAGAGTTGTTTCCGTGTTTCGGGATTTTGGGTTTTGCGGCTTTGGTCGATGAGTTGGTTGGCGCGATCGCTGTAGTAGAACGAGCCTTGCAAAAAGCTTGAACCATCCGTACAGCCCTCGATTACTGAGCCTTTAGCGCACTCCAAAAACGGCTGCATATAATTATCAGCGTCCAAAAAATCGGGTGTCCAATCGAGCAGGAACATGGGATAAACGCCCTTGTCGAGATTCTTGTATGCAGTTGTTGATTCAATGCTTTTGAGTTCAATCTGCATCAAACCACCTAGCCGTTTTTTAGTGGCAGCTTTGAGAGTAATGGCGGCAAGTTGATCGTTGCTCACATTCGATCGATACCAGAACTCAACCTTGAGCGGGTTTGTCGTGGAGTACCCTGCTTGGTTCAGAAACGCGGTGGCTTTGCTCACATCACTGTCGCCATATTGTTTGAAAACAGGCTTCTGTTCTTCCAGCGTCGTAGGGATCAGGCTATAGAGGGGAGCAATTTGCCCTTGAAAAATGCGGTCTTGCAGGAGGGGACGATCGATTATGGCAGCGATCGCCTGTCGCACTTCCAGCTTGTCCAGTGGTGGTGATTTGAGATTGAGCGTCAGGTAATCAATCCCGCTGCCTGCTTTCTCAATCACCTGCCAACCCGCTGCTGCTGCCCCCTGTTGCAGATTGCGAATGTGATCGATCGCCAGATTTTGATACGCCACATCCACTGCACCCGTGCGAAACGCATTGTACAGATTCGCTGGACTGGAGAAAAACTGAATATCCAGCCCCTTATTGGCAGGCTTTTTGCCCCAGTACTGATCAAACGCATCGAGACGCAGCAGATCTGTGCCATATTTCACGACTTTGTACGGTCCTGTGCCCACCAGAATTCCTGGTTTGAAGGCTCCTGCTTTGATTTCATAAGCACTGGGTGACACGGCACAGGCACCGGAAAACGCCAGCAGAGACGGAAACGCCGCGAAGGGCTTTTTCAGCTTGATGGTCAACTCGTACTCAGCGGTCGATTCAACCGTATCAATCAAATCCGACAGCAGGAAGGACGGCGATCCTCCATTTTTAATGAAGCGCTGGAGGGAAAACGCCATGGCTTTGGCATTAAAGGGCGTACCATCGTGAAACACAATGTCCTTTCGCAGCGGCACAGTGTAGCGTAACCCGGTGGCGCTGACAGTGGGTAAGGCAGTCGCCAACTGTGGCTCTAAGTCTGTCGTACCGATCTTGTAGGTATAGAGACGATCGCTCAGGTTGTACAGCAAGCTACCCGGAAACGTTCCATAGGCATCCGCTGGATCAAGCGTGTTGATGGTTGATGTTGTGCCAAGCGTGATACGTCCACTGCCAGCCGTGGGCGATCGCAACTCAGGCGTAGAACGTTGACAGCTCACTGCCAGCAAGCAGCAGAGGCAAAAGATGAGACAGTGCGTAATGAAGCGCGATCGAGTGTCAGCCATGAGAGCGCAAGCACATCCGTTTCTATGCGAGTTAGCACTCTATTCTATGGCAGTCTCAGTTTACTCCTGAAGCTTTACCGATCGGTTGCCAGCCACCAGCATCCAGAATGTGGGTTGATCATGACCGCTACCTTATCTGTATCCATCAGATTGGCTTACTTCTAACTTCTGACCGCGATCTTCACCAGTCAAACGCGATCGCTCCCCTCTTCTACCATTGCTCTCCGCTTTGCCTCAAAGAAGCGACAGGCGACAGCGCCGAGACCGTACAAAATTGCAGCATTCCCGGCGCTACCAACAGCCGCGCCCACGACTGGCACCAATTCAACAATGCTCAATCCGGCTTTGACAACCTCAGAACTTCCGGTTGATAAGCCCCACAGTGCAAGCACCTCACCGCGTCGGGTTGGATCAATTGGCGAAAAGCCATAGATCGCCGCAATGCGATAGATCATCTCAGCCTGGAGCGCTGCGATCGCTCCAAAGTCTACTGCAAAGAGCATCAGCGCCAGCGGCGGAATAAAATTTGTCGCTAACCCAATGCCAGCCGCTTTCCAGGCAGTATCGGCAATCACTCGCTGCGCCAAAGCCGCATCGCTGTCCAGTGGATAAGTGCGCCGCAGTTCCTCAACATCGCGTTGGACGGCATCGACATCCACTTGCCCCAATGCCGCCATCAGCCAGCTCACACCCGGCACTTTAGTCGCAAATTTGATCAATGGGTTTGTGGCGATCGGTGTCACGACTTTCCCAACGGTTTCTGTACCCTGCGCCAAAAATTGATGCAGCGAGTTGCCAATCGTCTCTCCCGTAGCTTTTGTGGCACCATTCAGCGTGTCTGCAACCGCTTGCGAGGCTCGCTGCGTAAAGCCCATGAAAGTATGAAAACCGTTGTTGCCGTGAGTAGCCATAACTAAAGCGTTTCTCTCAAACAAATGGGTACTTCTCCACTCTAGAGAGGCACGGCTAGCACTGCGTCTGTCTCACGGTAGTGAGAACCGTCGGCTAAAGGTAGAAGTTCTGCTACACAAAACAACCGCGACCGTGCCTCTAGTCGCAAGAATACGGGTTACCCCAAGCATCGCCAGGGTTTACACTGCACGCTGGAAGCTTTAAGCTGCAACGATCGCCCTTTAATCTGCAACAATCCCAGTTGAAGCAAGAACAATGCTGTTTGAAGTAGGAACGATCGCGTCTAAAGCAGGAACGATGCTGTTTCAAACAAGAACGATCGCGCTTGGAACAGGAATAATGCTGTTTTAAACAAGAACGATCGCGTCCAAAGCAGAAACGATGCTGTTTCAAACAGGAACGATCGCGCTTGGAACAGGAATGCTGCTGTTTCAAACATGAACGATCGCGCTTGGAATAGGAATGCTGCTGTTTCAAACAGGAATGATCGCGTCTAAAGCAGAAACGATGCTGTTTTAAACAGGAACGATCGCGCTTGAGATCGAAGCGATCGACTTTTAAGCTTTAATCGCGCTCCCAAAACTCAAAACGCCTATGCTGACTGCTAATGACTCACGATCGCTGATCACTGAACTACTGCAAAACTCAACACTTCCAGCGCTCATCACTTCTCTGTCATGATCCACGAGCCATCCCAGTCATCTACGGGAGGGTTTTTGAGCCAATGTTGGCAGCGTTCCAGATGGAGATTGGCAGACTTATCGTCTTTATCAATTTCGAGCACCATGCCAAACGCACCCATCGCCAGGGGAAATTTGCGATCGCGGTAGTGTTGCAGCCCAATGCCGTATTGTTCGATGATGCGCTTTTTGGCATCGGGGACAGGTTCAGATTGCAGCCCAACCAGTTCGTAAACGGCGACAGGGCGGTTTTTGCCCTTCACTCTGATGTAGTCAAGCTCCCGTGTCCAGATGCGATCGGCGCAGGGTTTGAACGTGTTTTCGCTAATGACAATATCGGTGCCGTACTGTTTGCTGGCGCTTTCCAGACGCGCGCCCAAGTTAACCCCATCGCCGATCGCGGTGAACTCCATCCGCTTGCTGGAGCCAATATTCCCGCTAATGACGCTATCTGAATTGATCCCAATCCCAATCTTGATCGGTGGCTGATTGTCGGCAATGCGATCGTCATTGAAGAGGGTTAAACGGCGGCGCATTTCGATCGCGGTTTGCACTGCCAACCAGGCGTGGTCATGCAGCGGCAGCGGCGAGCCAAACACTGCCATAATCGCATCGCCAATGTACTTGTCGAGGGTGCCTTTGTGCTGAAAGACCGCATCTACCATTGACTCAAAATACTTATTCAGCATTTCCACTACGGCTTCGGCTTCCAAAGTTTCGGTGAGGGTGGTATAGCTGCGAATGTCGGAAAAAAGGACGGTCACATCTTTGCGATCGCCCCCCATTTTGGCAGCATCGGGGTTTTCCAGGAGCTGTTCTGCCAGTTCCTGAGTCATATAGCGATACATCGTGCTTTTGAGCCGTTTTTCAGCGCTAATGTCTTCCATGACTACCAGCGCACCGGACACTTTGGCGCTGTCTTTGGCATCGGCGATCGTGTTAATCGAAAGGTTGACGCTGTGCTGCTCTACGCCTTGATATGGCTGCAAGAGTTGATCAGGATAGTACTGCTGACGGCTTTTTTCGTCTTTCGCTGCCAGTCCCATGCCAAACCATTTGGTGAAATCGCCTTTTTCAATTTTGATCAGCTCAATGACCGATTTGCCTTCGAGTGCCTCGTCATCATAAAGACCCAGCAGTTTTTTGGCGCTTTCGTTTGCCGCAATGATCGTGCCGTTTTTGTCGGTCGAGATGACCCCGTTGCTGAGCGATCGCAGAATGTCTCGCTGCATCTGCTCTTGCTGCTTGACCGTCTCGAACAGTTTGGCGTTTTGGAGCGCTACACCCGCCTGGATGTTGAACGCCTGCATAAATTCCTGGTCGTTGCGGTTGAAGCTTGCCCGCCAGCAGTCAGGCGCTTCTGGGTAATGAGCGGGATCGTAAGGGGGGTAGTCGCCCTGCTTCTTCTTGTTGATCAACTGCGTCACGCCAATCAATTCACCATCAGCGTTGAAAACGGGCATACAGAGAATGCTGCACGTCCGGTAGCCCGTTTTCTGGTCGGTTTCTCTTGACGTTTGCGAATTGGGGTTGTCGTACAAATCAAAGGGAATGACGACGGGTGCGCCTGTAGTGGCGACCTGTCCAGCAAAGCCTGCCCCCATTGGAATGCGAAGTTCTTGCAGCACGCCATTGATCGGAATTTTCGTCCAAAGCTGATCGCGATCGCGGTCTACCAGCCACAGCGTACTGCGGTCTGCCTGCATCAACTCCTGCGCTTCATCCATCACCTTTTTCAAGGTTTCTTGCAGGTCGAGGCTGCTCTGGCTGAGAGATTTGGTTGCTTTCATCAACGCGGAGGCGGCGCGCTGCTGCTGGGTTGCCCGGTAAAACGATCGCGACGATTCGATAATCAGCCGAATTGAGGGCGCAAACTCTTCAAACACTGCCTCATCTTTGTGAGTAAAGCCGTTGCGATCGATTTTGTCGTCCAGCGACGCATGGGGATCAAGGTCTTGCTTGAGCTTGTTAATCAACTGCACCACGGCGACCAGCTTGCCCGACTCATCCAGGAGCGGCATCGCCAGCATGGTGTATGTGCGGTAGTGATTCTTTTCGTCAAATTTCCGCGCGGCTTCCGAGCGATGATCGTCGTAAAAATCGTAGGGAATGTTGACCACTTCGAGCTTGGTCGCCACTTCACCCGCAATCCCAACTGTGGCAGGTAGCCGTAACTCCAGATTATGACCGCGCTCGTCCTTAGCCACGATCGCCCAGAGTTCGTTTTTGTCTTCGTCTAGTAAATAAATAGTGGCGCGATCGGCATTCAGCAACTCGCTCGTTTTGAGCGTGATGGAACGCAGCATCTCCTCCAAAATGGCATCAAACCCTTGCGCATCCAGCAAATTGTCCAGCATGGACAGGGTTTGATGTACCACTTGGAGCTTTTGCTCAACATCCGTGACGACTTCTTTAAATTTATCCTTTGTTAAGGGAGCCAGAAACGCGCCAAAGCTACCCTTGCTCGTCACCAAAGCGCCACCTGTAGGGTGGTGTTGCCCCGTTTCTAACAGCTCAAGCGAATAATTCCCTCGATGTGGTGTGTCTGCGATCGGCACTGATCTGGTAGGACTCACGCGATCGCTGGCGGGGCGATCAATAACCTCGCTCCTCACCGCCTCTGATGAAGTCGCAACGATCTCAACCTCTTGGTGAGCTACAACATCAATGATGTCGCCATGATTAAAATCGGGCAGATGCGGCGATGTAGCTTTCATAAATACCAACCAAGGATGAAGAGTTAAAGCGGTTACTCAGTGGTAATGCGAGCCTTGAATAGTGTCTTTGCTGATAGTGCAGCTAGAAGGATTATGCAGCCATGGTCACCGCCAGGTCTATTGGTGCCAATATAATCCGTACTCCAAATCTAGATGATTCTGGCACTATGACCGAAGAATGTGCGTACTGATGCTTACCGTTGCCACCGCTGCCAAAATGCCTCCTCCTGTCAGCATGCCCACGATGAGCTATTTCTGCTCGTCAAGCTCGAAGAAAAGACTGCACGCATCTCTATTCTGCCAGCAATTGAGGCGAGCTTCCTCACACGGAATGGGTAAGGAGGCAGTCGCTAAAAACTGACGGCTGATAGCTTCTTACAGCGATTTTCGGTAGGGTGGGCACTGCCCACATTTTTCAAATCCTCTCACTGTAAGGCTTGTGGGCGGTGCCCACCCTACAATTTGTGGGTTACTCATGTGAAAACGGCTGTAACTCAACCAAAATGTCCCTCGATCCCTCCTCTTCCCCAACTGCTTCGGTAATCTCATCTATGGGAGTGGTGTTTTTACCAACGATGGCTGAGCGACGATCGCTGTATATTGGCAATTGTAAGCAAATATCCTTCAACGGGAGACGGTTACAATGCAAAGTCCCGAAGTATCTAGTACCGATAAACGTAAGCTGCTATCTGTCCTGAGCCACGCGTCAGTATTCTTTAGCGTGACGCTTTTAGCGGTGGGCATACCGATTGGAGTCTGGTTCACGTCTGATGACCCTGTTGTTAAAGACAACGCAAAAGAAGCAATCAACTTTCACTTCAACGTTTGGTTTTGGGGGGCGATCATTGGTGGCATTGTGGGCATCTTGTCGTTTATCTCTTTTGGACTGCTAGGTGTTCTACTCGCACCTGTGATTGGGTTGGGATTTTTGATTCATTGGGGATTAACAATTTGGGCGATCGCGCATTGCTTGGGTAAAGCCGAGCAGCCGTTTCGCTATCCCTTCATCTTCCGCCTACTCTAATCAGGCGCTTTAAGGCGTACGAGGTCTTTAAAACAAGTGGGCGTACTTAAATAAATTGCCCCTCAGGTGAAGTACTGGGGGGCAATGGAGACAGTTAAACGCTTACTGACAGTTTTAGAGACTTGCAGCCTAACCAGTGCTTGTCATGTGACGGTTTTTGCAGTGTCCTTCGCTCAAAGCGTCGCAAAACCTAAAGGCGTAGCAAAAACGGTAACCGCTGCGAACTCAAGGCTGGACGGTTCTAGGATAGTCACATCCTCATGTACTGACCAAGCAGCCGATCGGCTGCTTTTTTGTTGCCTGTCACTGAAGCACGTCACTGAAGCACCAACTGGATCATCCATCCAATGCCCAAACCGACAAGCGAAAGTAGCAGCAAAATCCAGAACGCTTGAAGCTTGCCGAACCCTAACACTTGCAGATCAATCCTTACTAAGGCTTCACTTGCCAAAATCGCGGCAATGTGGAGGAAAAGTTGCAGCCACAACAGGGCGAAGGCAATCATCCCAGCGGCAATACACAGCGCTAGAAAGGCAACTGTATCTGATTTAAACCAGCGGACGATGAAGCGGCTGAAGCTGGTTAAAGGCGATATGAAGGCGATAGACGCGATGACGACCCAGCTTAGCGCCACCACTGCGCCAAGAAAATGATCCTTAATTACGGCACTGCAAATGCCCTGCGGCTGAACCGTGAGCGGCAACACAGGCTTCAACGTGTCAAAGGTTTTTTGGCAGGCTGGCAAGAGCCATACCGGATTAGTGAGCGTAGGACTTGCCAGCAACCAACCGAGACAGGCATAAGCAACGAGCAGTAGGCTAAAAGAAACCCAGGGAAATTTTCTGACCGATTTAGCGTTCATGAGACTGCCTACAACCCCAGAGCAAAACTGGCAATCTTATTATCAACTACCAACTCCAGATTTTAGACTGACGATCGACATCAGGCGCAGTTGCAGCCTTTTACTTGGTTGGAGCAGGCTTCATTTGGTTAGACAGCAGTATGCTCATTGCTGATGTCTACTGGCTGATACCCTGAAAAGTAGCCGGACTTTTCAGGACTACTCTTGCTGTTTGGCACTTTTCTCTAATTGTCCCTCTTTACGACGAGACGTTTTTGGGGTTGCTGCGATCGCTAATTCAGCATACTTTACCTGTGCTTTAGAGCCGCCTGCCTCGGCACTGTCTACCTCAGAGCTGTTGCCTGGAAGCATTGGTCCTTCAATAAAGCCACGGATTAAACTGGGAATACTGAAGGGATCATTGCCTACGCGCACGATCGCCCCTATCTGATAGCTTTTGTCAGCGGCGAAGTGGGTTGGCATCGCGTCCAGCGTCAGCGTCGCAGTGTAGGTTAAAACATCAGCGATCGTGGTCAGGGTAACGCTGCCCAACTCAATTTCGCGATCGGGCTTGGTTGGCTGCGCATGAAAGGTAATGCGGATATTGAGGTTCGCTGCCATCAACAAGTTTGCCAAGACACCATTTGACTGATCGCTAAAAATGAGAGTCGTGCTGAGTTTGACAGGTTCGCCAACTTGCCACTGAGCCAAGGGTGCGTCATTTTGATTGGAAAGCGTCAGGTCAGCGATCGTGCAGCTTAGAGCGGTGGAAAAAGTCTGAGTCATGTTCATTAGAGTTGCCTCATTGGTGAAAACAAATCAATTCTGGGATGGCTGTACCGGAGTTGCTGTGTGGAGGCTTGTGGATTGCCATCAGGACTGAAGGCAACAAATTGCGTTTGCTCGTGCTTCCATACAGAAAACTGGCAGGCACTTTTAAGGCACCCGCCAGTCTGATTTGATGGCTGAGGGTCACAGACTCAGCTCACAGAAGCTAGGTTTAGCAGACCCTCAGGCAACGAGACTACGGATTGTAGATCTCGATCGCGCCACCTTCGATGAAGCCGTTGATTGCAGCGGGGAAGCCAACAGAACCAACGCGTACGGAAGCCGCGATCTTGTAAACGAACTCAGCAGTCAGAGGATTCGGATTAACAACCAACTGAGAGGTGTAGACAAAAGTACCACCCGTGGTATTCAAGTTTGCATCACCAAGAATCAGCTCAGGACCAGGACCCACGGACTCGGCAGACCAACGAACCCGCACTGAGGCATTCAGCGCCACCAGAGCCGCAGCTCCAGGACCAGAGAATGTTAGACGCAGTCTCAGCTGGAACGGTTCGCCCTGCTTAAGCACGTCATCGGGATCGGGAGCCAAACTGTCGATTACCATTTGATCGAGCGTCAGCATGACATTGGACATGTTGTATTGAGTGCTCTTGTCTTCAGGAATTAAGTTGGTAGGCATGAGAATATCCTTGTGATGTGTAGGTTTTGTTGGCTTGCTCAGGTGTTGGTCTTTGGGCTTGCCGTTTCCGTTCGCCCCGTCTCAGTCGCCTTTGCTTGTCAATACACTAATCATGGCAGCGGAGCTTCTACTACAGCGGTACCCGCGAAGGTACTCTTCTCAAACAAAAAATCGTGTCCATAGCCGCAGCAATGCACACGAAATAAGAAGAAAGCCAGATTGAGACGACAAGCTACCGCTTTATGTCTGCCCTAAGCCCAATCACTAAAATCGCCCGCTGAAAGCTGACGGTTGAAAACGCTTAACCATTAGTCGGCTTTCGTTGAGCGGTGAGCTGAATCCATTTCTTGTACTCAGGATGAAGTTGGAGGGCTTTGATGCCGTAACCATACTCATCAACCACGGTCTGAATCGCATCCATGTTGGTGACTTTGACCCATTCTTCCACCGCTTCGGGCTGGGTATAGCGCAGCCATCCTGCCAGACAGCCTGCTTCCCAGCCATCCATGAAACGATCGCCATTGGCAAACGCCAAAATCATTTTGGAATCAACACCGTCTGCAAATTTTTCGGCTGTAAGCAAGACTTGGTTTGAGTCAGATTGATGTGCTGAAACCCCAGTGATGCGGTAACAATACTTGCGTAAAACGCTTTTAAAGTCCTTGATTTTATCGAGCGCCACCCACTCTTTAAGGTGCGACGGTGCTTGATGCTTAAGCCGACCCGTTAGTTCTCCTACAGCGAAGCCGTCCGCAAAACTCTGCTCTTCAATGATTTGCTCCATATACCCATCCTTTTAAAGTGGTGACGAAACTCTTGCTATCTGCCAGAGTTCCCTCAATTTAAGGAAGATTTGAGCACCTGAACTGTATCTTGTGAGAGATTTGCTCCCACGTGGGGATCAAAGCTTGACTCATTTGGCACCCAATGATGGCAAATGACTAGACCTGTTGGGTAAGCAATCATAGTCGAAAGCATATGCCCTAAGCCTCCTACTAAACCGAATCCCTTTGGTAGACTTTGCTCAGTGAGACCATGATTTGTAACTAAGGATCGTGGATTAAATAAAACCGACAAATTGTTCGTAGGTAGGGGCGCACGGCTGTGCGCCCCTACGGAAAACGCCGAGGTGATTAAATTCTTGTTTCTAAGGGCGGGTGGCGCAATGAGCGAGGTCTGTTCAAACATCCTCTGAATCATGTCGTAGGTGCAGACTCTACCATTTCGACTGAGCTAACTGCGAAACAGACGACTATACTGAGTTTCGTGCTGCATACTGGCAAGAGATAAGCCCCAGCTACAGCTACTCAAATCCTCGTCGGGCAGAGTCAAAACTACCTCAACAGTTTGCTGAATCACTGGCTGGAGATGCAATAACAATTGTTGCCCTGCCGTTTGTCCGAGCGGAACCAGCTTGACACCCGCGCTCACTAAGTTCGTTGCCCAACTATGCAAATAGCCCAGTAGCGCTGATTGGAGTTCGATTTGCCAAGGGACAGCCGCAAGCGCAAAGGCGATCGCAAAATGACAGCCTTCTCCGTGTAAAAGAGTAGGTTGTCGCTCCAGCACGTGCAAATCGTACAGCAACCGTAAGAGCGATCGTCCCATCTGTAGGCTTTGTAGCCGTAATTCTTCCGTTTCTCGCGCCGCTGATAGCCACCGATTCCAGTGGGTTAAATCATCCCAATCCTTTGCTTGACATGCTTTGTAGGCTCTCAGCACGATCGCCGCTTCGATACGAATAGCACCAAAGCCCAACTCCCGTACCATCCATTCTTCAAGCGTGCTGCGATCGTTAAGCGTACCAGCGTCAACCAGCGCCTCAATGCCCTCAGAATAGCTATAAGCTCCCACTGGCAAAGTGGAACTCGCTAACCGCAATAAATTCAGCAGCGCAAACTGATCAATTTCATTCTTCATCTATGTCTTTTAGTAGTCTTTAGCCTTTAGCCTTTAGCCTTTAGCCTTTAATGGCTATGCCCATAGGCTCCCGTTTCTGGCTGAAATGGCTGCACTTCTTCAACGACATGCAGTCCCCGATGCTCTAGCAGATGGCGTAAAACAGGATCGGGAGACAGCCGTAAATAGGTTGGCGTAATCTCTAGCGGTACGTGGCGATTGCCCAAGTGATACGCCGCTTGCAGTAGATGCAGCTCAGCGTCTGCCCGTACCGTCAAAATAGGCTCTGGCTTGGCAAGCACCCGCACAATCAAGCCGTCCTCAGACTGCAACAAATCACCATCGCGTAGAACAGTCCCTCTGGGTAACTGGAGGGAAACGGACTGCCCCTCTAAGCTTTCATAGCGATGGCGCGATCGGGTGCGCTCGTCTGCTGTCAGGGCTAATGTCAACGTTGCTGCTGTCTCTGTCTCTGCCGTTAAGCGTTGTCTAAGCGTTGTGACCACGGCGTAAGTTCATCTGAGAGTGTATTGAGTACCAGCAGCAGTGTAGTGCATTCAAGCCATTCTGAGAACGCGATCGCTAAAGTTCAAACGTCGCTTCAATTGAACGACAGCTTTAAACTCAAGGCTTTATGATTCAGTGGCACCGTGCCACAGTCGCTTCCAGCTAAGACGATCGCGCTTTGACGCTGGGCGCTGCTTCAAGTCGCGTAGCCGCTGCTTTAACTGAGCCAGGTTAGGCGCTTTACCGCCATAACGCCAGCGGACATAGGCTTGAGCAATGTCTTCGATCGCTGCTGCCTGAACCGCAGGTTGAGCGTCGTAAGACTGCCGTGCATACTCCAAAGGCGTTTGGGCATCACGCTTGCGAAAGCCCTGAATTGCCAGCCAGGTCAACATCTGTTGATACAAACTTTCCATCGGCGGCAGTTTTGCCAACCAGCGACGGTAGCGCCAGCCACGCCAACTGCGCCACAGCAGCCAGCCAGCAAAACTAAGCACGATCGCCAAAAGCAGTCCTGTGAAAGTGCCCATCCACCCTTGCGAGAATAAGCTCATGAACCACGCCACCGCTACCGCAATCCAGCCAGCGACGATGCCGAAGCTTTGACTGAGCCAACTGGTCAGCGGTGACGGTAGCCAGCCTGCAACCCAGCGCCAAAAGGTTCGCAGCACGCTAAACGTCTGATTTTCTTCAATAGAGGGCGGAATCAGCTCATGACCAGGAATGGGGTCAAACGCAAACCAGCCATACTTGGGAAAGAACACTTCCGTCATGGCGTAAGCATCTGTGTTACGCACTACATATAATCCTGTGAAGGGATTGAATTCTCCCGCTCCAAAGCCTGCCACCAGCCGTGCAGGAATGTTGATCGATCGCAGCATCACAGTGAGCGCCGTCGAAAAATAGTCCGGGTAGCCACCCTTGTACTTAAACAAAAACGCTTCTACCAGATCTTCATCTGGCTCTAGAAACGGCAGATCGGATTGAACCGTGTAGCGCTGTTTGACTGCCTGAGCCAAATACAACGCCTTTTCATAAGGAGATGTCAGCGGTTTTGGGGCGGTCGCCAGTAACGACTGGGTGCGATCGCGTACCCGCTTTAGAATTTTGGGTGGCACATTGAGATAGTCATCCACAATGTTTGGCGGATAGGTCTGTGGTGCCTCTCGCAGCCGCGTACGATCGCGATAGGGCACTTCAGAAACAACGGTATAGGTCAGACCTTCCCGCAGTTCCAGGGGCGATCGCACATTGCCATTGGGGTCGATCGCCACCTGCCGCGTCGGGAAATAAAGCTCTTTTGCTTGAGCCAATGCTGGCAGCAGATTTGGCAGGTCTGATACAACCGTATACGTTTGGATAATTTCCTTCGTTTTGCTGAGCGAGATGGGTCGAGGCAAAAAGAACTGGTACGACCAATCAGGTCTAGTCACCGTAATTGCCTTGTCATTCCGAGAAATTTCCCAGCCTTGCCCTAAATAGCGGTCAAACGCCAGCACTCGCCAAAAACCTTCAGCCTGAGAGCGGATGCGTAAAACGACTCTGGGCTTGAGTGACCCTCGCAAATTCTGGTTGATGCGGCTATTAAAGCCGTAGTAAAAGTTTTCATCCAACTGACCTGGTCCTAGCCCTTCACCCTGCTTTGTGCCGCCGCCTTTGCCGTCACCCGATCGCACATAGCCGGGATTGATGATACGGCTATTATCCTCAAAGTCCTTTTGGATTTGAGGGCTAACAGGGAATGATCGCAATTGGTAGCCAGGAAACCGAGGCAGACAGGCAAAAATAATTAATCCTGCCGCCAAAATGACAAACAAAAAGCCCAGCAGTCGTTTGGGCGACAACCCTGCTCTGTGTAAGGTCGCTTGATAAAGTGGATTCACTAGACCGAGCCGTGAGCGATAGTCCAGTACCAAAACTGGCAGCGCGATCGCCAGAAACAGCAGCAACAACAGCCCAAACATCATCGTTTGACTGAGCGTACAGGCAACGCTAATCAGGATTAGCCCGATCACCATTGAATAACCCAAATCTTTGCGGCGTGGGAGATCAAAACTATGAAGCACTTGAAGCTGTACCAACAGTTCTGCTAGTACCAGGCGAGTGTCATTCAGCTCTGCTCTCAGCCCCACAAAAAATGCTGCTAATGCCAGCAGCATTCCGATCGCGATACAAAACTTTGCGCCAATGTTGCGTTTATGCCGTCGCTGCCAACTCCAGAACGCACCCATCAAGCTCAGCGGCACTGCCCAGAGGCTCATCCCAGTTGATGCGGCTACATCCGTTGCAGCAATGCCCACCAGCACCATTGACTGCACGAGCACCCTCAGCAGTAGCGACTCTTCGATTTCGGGCGTTGGCAGTTTTTCCAGGCGTTGCCTCAAGAGAGCCGCGATCGCATGCACTCGTACTCGCGCTTCTCCAGCAACATCAGCCCCAGAATTACCAAACATCGGCAGGTAAAAAAACGATTATGCGGTTAGCTGGCTGCATGTCAGATCGAAAAACGGCAAACCCAAACCCTGATTCCAAAGCGTCTGAACCTAGCGATTTCCAGTAGGCAGAAATTACGCTTTGAACGACGCCACCAATGCTCATGTGTTGTTCAATCGGTCACTGAATCAACGCTCGACTCTGAATGCAGCCAAATTCATCATACCCATTGCCTGCTAAGGCTAACCGCTATACCTAAGTTTTCACCCTGATCGGTTGCACCTGACGCTGAGAGACGTTAATCAGTCATCCGAATGGCAAACACTAGCGGCTCTTGCTCATCGAAGCAAACTTCTAGGGTGTGGGGCTGCTGTGGCTGGAAGTCAAACAGTTCCACACTCAAATTGCCAGCAGTTGAACGCTGAGCGCTTGCCTGTAAATGTTCACCCCGGAGTGTGATGCTGCCACCACATGGCACGGTTGCCTGAAGGCGCAAGCGTGAGGTCGTTGCGTCCAACCCATACTCTGCCTGCAAGCTCAGCACTCCCAAGTCAGTTAGCCATTGACGCTCTAGCCGAGGTTGGCTCAAAGAGACGGTCAGCGTTAGGGCAGCAATAATCTCGCGTGCAGCCAACAGTGAAAGTACCATTTGCTGGGCTGGCACTGCCGATGCGTAGTTGGGTGGGTAGTTGGCACCAGGCGGGGGGGCAACAGCGCCCGATCGGGCAGGCGATGTCATCACCATGCCGGCTAAATGATTCAGCGCTTGAGATTGATCAGGAAACAAATCCTCAACAGATTTCACAAGTTTTGCACCCTCCAATAGCGAGGACTGCACAACTTCCTGACAACGCTCTAGTAGCTGACCCAAAAGATTTTCAGGTAGCGGAATGGGCAGATTCAGCGTTTTGAGCTGATTGAGCCAAACCTGAGCGGGTAGGCTTTGCTTTGCAATTGAGGTGCCAGCGTCAGCGGTGATAGCCGAGCCAACGATGCCGTAAGCACCTTCAGTCTCATAATCGTGGATCTCTGTCTCCCAGGGGAACAGAGGTAGATTACGTTGGATTTCGTTCTGTAAGCGATGCTTCAACAGGGCATGAAAACGGTCTTGCACAGCAGGTATCTCTCCAAGTTTTAATAGGGTTTCCCGTTCGGAGGAGGAAGTGTCGAATCTAAGATGACCGGAATTCGCAGAGGGAGCATCCTGAAAAATGAATAAATCCGGCGCGATCGACTGAGCGCCATGTAGATCATCGTTCCACTCAGTAACTGGAGCAACCACCCCAGAGTTATCTGAAGTGGTAAAAGCAACCAGATCTTGAAGTAGTGCGAGGAGATTTCTCTGGAGAGCCTCCGAGTCATCATTCATGGTATAAGCTCCTATTCATCAGAAGATGCCCCTTGTCCGGATACTAAATAATTACGCATTTCCCAGGCTTGCTCCAGTAGCTTAAACCACTGCTTGCGTACCTGAGTCACTGTGCAGCCAAGTGCCTGAGCGATCGCCGCATCTGTCAGCCGTTTTCGCTTCAGTTGCAGCAGTTCCGATTGTTGGGGATCAAGCTGTTCCTGAAAAGTCTGCCACTGCTGTAAGGTCAAGCCTAGATTGCGTTCCAGGTCTGCTTCAAGCCACTGATGCACTAACTCCCATCGATGCGACAGTGCAAACCGGATGAGATGGTACTTAAACCGCTGCTGCAAATAGTCTCGTTGGCGCGGCGTGAGTCCTAAAATGACCTCAATTTCGTTGGCAGGCAAATCCTGTAGCCGCAGGGAAAAGTAGTCAGCACAATCCGTCTGCTTCCGCTCTTCTAGATATGTCATCAGCTCAGCAACAACCGCCTGCCGCAAGCTGTCTTCTGGTTGTTCTGGCTCCTGGGCAACCATTTGTTCACGCACTTGCTGCATGGATGCGGCATTCCACGGATTGTCTCCCTCCGCAGACCCACCATCCGCAGCACGCTCAATGTCCACAGGGGTCTCGATCGGCTGCTGCTGTGAGAAGGTCTGAGCACGTAAGATAATAAGCTGTTGGTTGCGCCGTCCGGGTAGGGGAATGCGCCGTTTGCCGTAGCGCTCACTAAACGCCATGTACTCTGCAAGCTGCAATAAAGTCCGCGGCTGATAAGTCGCTGGCAATTGAGTTTCGCGGCGGAAGGCATTGAGCGCCTCCATGTAAAAGCTTTGAAGGAAATCTTCAATCAGCGTGAGACGAGCTTGATAGCTCGATTGAGTCTGTGGTGGGGTAATGTAGCGATACACGATCGCGCTCAGCGTACTGTGTAACTCCACCCGTCCACGCTTGGAGCCTAATTTGTAGTAGTGCAAGCACTGCTGGAGACGATGCCGTGCCAACGCAGTTGCCCAAGTATCGACCTCGCCCGATGCCTGAATGCGTTTGCTTTCAACGCAAATCCGTGCCACTTCCTTGGCGAGACGATCGGCAACATCTAAGCAATTTTGCTCAGGGGCGTTGGTTGACAGTTTTAGTTCGCTCAGTAGCAGTTGAAAAATTGCCTCCACGCTTTGGCAGATATCCCCCACGGTATGAACGCTCAACGATAACAAGAACTGACCTCAGTTGAAACAATTGTGCCAACAATACGATTACGCCGTCTAGATAGATCCACAGAAGCTTCACAACACGCTCATTAAACTAGGAACTTGCTTACGGAAATGAACATTGATCAACAAATCCAGGAACTTATTGATGACGCTCCTCAGGACGGTAATACACCGACCCTAGTCGCCACGATCGCGCCTGTGCTGAAATATTTAGCGTCACAGTTGCGCCATACGCAGTACTACATTGTGCAGACCCTTGACCAGAACTGGGCAATCACAACACTGGAAAATCGATCGCAACCAGATCTAGAAAAAAACGTCATTTACGCCTTTTCCAACCTGAAGGATGTGTCAACCGGGCCTTACCCAATGAGTGATCCACAGATGATGGCGCTACCTATACCCGTTACTCACATCCTTTTTCAAATGCTGGCAACGGAAATGATCCACAGCGTCATCTTCTTTGACGCGCCCGGTAACACAACTGCTGGCACCGAAATCCCGCGTGAACAGCTTAGTGAGCTGATCGAGTCTCACCTAATGCAGAACCAAACGATACCTGGAGCAACAATACCGACAGACATTGCTTAAGTAGCTCTGGTTAAAGAGGTGCTTTCAGGCACCAACGTGACGCGATGTGCAGCTAAATTAACTGCTCTCATTCCTTTCCCGCATACTGTCAGATTATGTTCTTCTCCTTGGGGAGACGCTTTCAAGCTTAGTCAGCCTCGACGTTGATGCACCCACGATGCTTATTGTAAACAAATGTAACGATATTGCCGTCATGACGGGTTGGTGTCTTGACAGTAATCTGTCTAGTCGATATTCTTGCATTTATACCCGGGTACACAACTGAGAGTTCCATGCAAGACAAGCAGAAGGTTACGTTATATCTCCCTCCAGAGTTGCACCGCCAGCTAAAAATTCGGGCAGCACTCGATTCTGAGACAATGACGGACATTGCTCAAAGGGCGATCGTGTTCTATCTCTCCCACTCAGAGCTGGTTGATGGGTATGAGGAGTCAAGGCACGGGCAGACGCACAGGGTTTATGCGTGCCCAGATTGCGCTTCTCCTGCTGTGTTACAGGGTGACGCTATGGTGTCACTGCGATCGCAGTCTAATGTTTCGGTTGAAGAAAGGGTTCCGGTCGGTAAGGTGCAGGTTGGCACACACGCAAATGCTGATTCGCAGGGCGAGGGTGAGTTAGTCCCTTGTTAGCATCACTGTATTTTTGGTTTTGATTGCTTTGGTGATCTGCTCTTATCTTGATTGCTGGCTACCCTCTGATACTAGGGTCTGAAGCAAGCTAAGGGTTTTAGGTTTCGAGCGTTGACGCTGTCTCTCATGGGTTGATGTTATGCAGGAAGAATTCAGTATTCTGATACAAGCCCAGTACCCCCTCGTCTACATGGTGACTTCTGAGGAAGAGCGGGCTGAGCAGACAATCGCAACGATTTCCCAAAGTAAACCTCAGCGCCGTGTTTATGTATGGACGGTCACTCACGGCATCGTAGAGTACGGTCAGCCTCGTAATGTAACGCAGCACAACACGGTCTCACCAGAAGCAGCGATCGAATGGGTCATCCGTCACAAGGAACCTGGTATCTTCGTCTTTAAGGATCTCCATCCGTTTTATTCGGCTCCGGTCATTCGCTGGTTACGTGATGCGATCGCTAGCTTTAAAGGCACTCAGAAGGCGATTGTTCTGATGTCACCAGTACAGGAAATCCCGATCGAGCTTGAGAAGGAAGTCGCGGTATTAGACTTCCCGATGCCAGACATGGGTGAGTTGAATCACGTCCTTTCACAGCAGCTTGAGCAAGTTCGTACTCGTCGCATCACAACCGAAGCGCGGGAGAAGTTGTTGAAAGCAGCGTTGGGACTAACGCGAGATGAAGCCGAGAAGGTTTACCGCAAAGCGCAGGTTACGGCTGGTCGCCTCACAGAAGAAGAGGTTGACATCGTTCTCTCTGAGAAAAAGCAGCTTATTCGCCGCAACGGTATTTTGGAATACGTTGAGGAAGATGAGACGATCGACTCAGTGGGTGGCTTGGACGAACTCAAGCGCTGGCTAAAACAGCGATCGAACGCTTTCACAGAGCGTGCCAGAGAGTATGGTCTGCCTCAGCCCAAAGGGATGTTAATTTTGGGTGTTCCCGGTTGCGGGAAGTCACTCATCGCTAAGACTACCTCTCGCCTTTGGGGTTTGCCTCTGCTACGGCTAGATATGGGGCGGGTGTATGACGGTTCAATGGTAGGGCGTTCTGAAGCGAACCTTCGCGGTGCCTTGAAGACGGCGGAATCAATTTCGCCAGCCATTCTGTTCATTGATGAAATGGACAAGGCGTTCGCGGGTAGTACTGGTTCAGCGGATTCTGATGGCGGTACGTCTAGCCGCATCTTTGGTTCCTTCCTCACCTGGATGCAGGAAAAGTCCTCTCCTGTTTTTGTGATGGCGACGGCAAACCGAGTCGAGCGATTGCCCGGAGAATTTCTCCGCAAGGGACGCTTTGATGAAATTTTCTTTGTTGACTTGCCGAATAGTGAAGAACGCAAAGAGATCTTTAAGATTCACCTCTCTAAGCGTCGGCGCGAGATTGCACGCTTTGATTTAGACCAGTTAGCGAATGTGTGTGATGGCTTCTCAGGAGCTGAGATTGAGCAAGCTCTGGTAGCCGCAATGTATGAGGCGTTTGCCCAGGATCGAGAGTTTACTCAACTGGACATCATTGCCGCTATCAAGTCAACATTACCGCTTTCCAAAACAATGACCGAGCAGGTAACTGCCCTTAGGGATTGGGCAAGGCAGCGCGCGCGACCTGCTGCATCTTCAGTTGCTGAATATCAGCGAATGGAGTTTTAAAAGCTTTCTCCTGCTCCCAACAGGAGGAAAGGCTAGCATTATTGCTAGCAGCCGACCCAAAAGCTAATAACGATCGTTGTTAGCTCCTGACCACCAAACGTTGTTCTCAAATCTCCACAGGAGGAAACTCAAATGTCTCATTTTAGCACTCTGCGTACCAAGATTACTGATGCCGAAATCCTGAAGGCTTCTCTCCGTGATCTAGGTATCTCGGTGAAGACCGATGCTGATGTTCGTGGCTACAACGGTCAACGTGTTCGTTCGGACATTGTTGCCATTCTGGAAGGCGAATATGATTTGGGCTGGTCTCGCAATACCGATGGTTCTTTCGACCTGATTGCTGACCTCTGGGGCGTTGCTAAAAAGCACAACCAGACTGAACTGATCAACTCGATCAACCAGAAGTATGCTGTGAACAAGACCCTGTCTGAAGTCAAGCGTCCTGGTCTGCAAAACGCAAACGTCAAACTGGTACTACAAAAGTAGTTTCCTTACGCGTTCCCAAACTAGCGGGTTAACCCTTCCCCGGTTAGCCCGTTTTTTGTTTGGGCATGTAGATTTAGGCGTAAGATGGTTGGCAAACGCCTCATTTGGCAGTTATGGCAATAGACAGATGGGTTAGGACGGGGTGTGGGGGCGTTCCCCCCAGCCAGGGGTTCCACCCCTGCACCCCCTTTGATCTCCATGTCCTAAACGTTGTGACGATCGCTATAATCACCCGTCTAACTTGCTGTCTAACCGCAATGCTGTGGCTATGAATCCGATTTCTTTAGAGCTTGATCAACGGATCAGACAATTGATACGTAACTGTGGTCAGTATGCCGAGCAAATGGCAGCGAGTCAGTTTGAAGTGTTTGAGAAAGGACCCGATGATTACGTCACGAGCATTGATGCGGCGCTTGATCAAAAGCTGTCAGCGGCATTCAAGGTGATGTTTCCTGACGATGGCGTGATCACCGAAGAAAATGCACAGTCGAGAACGAAGTTCCACGATCGCTACAGTCGGCTATGGTGCATCGATCCCATTGATGGGACAGAGGATTTTATTCGCCGCAAGCGTGATTATGCGGTGATGGTGGGATTGCTGCAAAACCATCAGCCGATCGCGGGTTGGCTGTATGCCCCTGCCTATGATCAGCTTTACTATGGCGGTTCAGACTGGGGCTTATTTCAAGCATCAGCAGATGCAGCATCGGAGCCGATGGTCGTGACCGAACCTGCGCCTCCCACGGTTGGCTTTTGCCCAGTTTTGATTGGTCATCGTGATCAATCACGGTTTGGTAGCGCGATCGCCCAGTTAATTCCAGAAGCTCAGTTTTATTCGCTCGGTAGCTTTGGGCTTAAGGTCGTTGATGTTATTTTAGGGCGAGCAGGACTTTACCTATATTTCAACGGACGGGTCAAGCTATGGGACACCGTCGGTCCACTGGCGTTAGCAAAAGCTGCCGGACTCGTGTGCTGCGACCTTGAGGGGCGATCGATCAGCTTCTCGCCCCAGGATATAGACACCGACACCCTCGCACACAAACAGCCGATCTTAGTTGGCTGGGCTAACTATGTGGAATTGTTACGTCCCAAGCTTAAAGCAGCCGTCGAAACGGTGATGCAAGACCTGGAACCCTTCGTTTAGAGAAGACACTTATACTGGGGTATAAGCATTTTCGGCACTGTTGCCGAAAATTTGGCTAGCAGGAACTGAAGTTCTGAAACGTCAAGCCTGCGATCGTACCCTAGCCTCTTTAAACGATGACTTGAAGATATCTATAAGTGCAGTTCAAAGCTTGCTACTATCTTTCACATCACGTCAAGCTGCCGCCAACTCAAAGAATCCGTAAATTCTCCCTCAAAGAAGGTTCACACCTCCTGCCATGATGGTGTGAAAGCAAGCGTTTCACCCTTTGTCTTCTACTGTCCGCCCCGGTTTAGCGTCATCTTTATTCCATAGACCTTTCATGCAGATCGAAGCGTTTAGTGAACTCTTCCCCCTTTTAACGGCAGCCAGCCCAGAAACGCTGGAGTGGCTCTTGTCGGTTGCTGTTGAACACGAATACCCCGCCAATCGGGCTGTTTTAATGGAGGATGCGTGGGGCAACGCCGTCTATTTTGTCGCTTCTGGTTGGGTCAAAGTACGGCGGCTTTCGGGTTCTGGTGAAGATGTTGTCACGTTAGCGGTGCTGGGTCGGGGAGATTTCTTTGGCGAAATGGCGATTTTGGATGAGTCGCCGCGATCGACCGATGTCATTGCACTTTCTGCGGTGAAACTCATCAGCATTTCGGCGCAGCGGTTTATTCAGACCTTGTTTAAAGATCCGCAGCTACATCACCGGATGCTGCAATTGATGGTGCGCCGCTTGCGACAGACGAACATTCGCTTTCAGCTACGGCACCAACCCCCAGCCATCAAACTGGCAAATACGCTGGTTTCGCTGGGAGAAAACTACGGGTACGAGTCACCGCATGGGATCGAAATTTTCAACATTCCCTTCAAAGATCTAGCGGATGTGACAGATATCGGCGTTGAGGAAACAGCCAAAATTATGGAAAAGCTGGACAGCAAAGGCTGGATCAAAATTGATGCCACGAGCCATACAGTCTGTCTGATGAACCTTAAACAACTAACGCATCTGGCTGGAAAAGTTTAGCGTCCAGCTTGATACAGTTCAGTGGTTAGAACCGCTACAGTACGTTTGTCGGACAGGAGCAGTGTTAGGCATGAATCGAGAAGAACTGGAGCCGGTTGAGCAGAGTGAGCGCTTCCAGTCAACAGGCGTGGCTACAAGGCAAGCGTCCGCCTTACCATCCTTCGCTGAGTCTTTGCCGCTTCGGCTTCACTACCAGGTGGCAATGCCAGAGCCAGAAGCGCACTTGTTTGAGGTGTGCCTGCACGTTACAGGTTGGCAGCAAGTCGCGGGAGCGTTGTTTGATTTAAAGCTGCCAGTCTGGACACCAGGGTCTTATCTGGTGCGGGAGTACGCGAGACATTTACAGGATTTTGCTGTGGCGGACGATCGCACAAGCACCCCACTACCCTGGCGCAAGCTCAGCAAAAACCACTGGCAGATCGAAACCCAGGGGCATGAAGGCTTCGTCGTTCGCTACCGAATCTATGCCGACGAACTCTCAGTCCGTACCAATCACCTGGATGGCACGCATGGCTACTTTAACGGAGCGGCTCTGTTCTTCTACATCCCAGGGTACGAACAGCACCCACTGCAAATTACGATCGTGCCGCCCGCTGATTGGCAAGTAACAACACCGCTTCCAGCGTTACCAGCAGCCAACACCTTTGAGGCACCCGATTTTGACACGCTGGTGGACAGTCCGTTTGAGATTGGTCGCCATGCAATCTATGAGTTTGAAGCGCTGACTAAACCCCATCAGCTCGCCGTTTGGGGAGACGGCAATCTGGAGCCAGAGCGTCTGATTCCAGACATCCAAAAGCTGATTCAGGTCGAAGCAGATCTCTTTGGCGGGTTGCCCTACGATCGCTACCTCTTTCTGCTGCACTTGTCATCACAGGGCTTTGGTGGACTGGAGCATAAGTCGTCTTGTTCCTTGATTTATCAACGCTTTGGGTTTCGGAGTAAAGATAAGTACGATCGCTTCATCCAGCTTGTCGCGCACGAATTTTTTCACCTCTGGAACGTCAAGCGGATTCGTCCCAAAGCGCTGGAAGTGTTTGATTACGAGCAAGAAAACTACACCCCGTCGCTATGGTTTAGCGAGGGCACGACCAGTTTTTACGACCTGGTGATTCCTTACCGGGCAGGTATTTATGACTTACGCACGTATTTGGTCGCGCTGAACCGTGAGCTTACGCGCTTCCAGATGACACCCGGTCGCAAGGTACAGCCGTTGAGCGAATCCAGTTTTGATGCGTGGATTAAGCTGTATCGATCGGATGCGAACAGCCCTAACTCCCAAATGTCTTATTACCTCAAGGGAGAAATGGTGTCGCTGCTGCTTGATCTGCTGATTCGTGAGCGGCATGGCAATCGGCGATCGCTGGATGACGTGATGCGCCAAATGTGGGAGCAATTTGGCAAGCCTGAAGTGGGCTTTACGCCAGAGCAGCTTCAGCAGGTAATCGAGACTGTTGCTGAAACTGACTTGACGGACTTTTTCGAGCGTTATCTGCATCGCACAGATGAACTTCCGTTTGATGAGTATCTCAACCCCTTTGGGCTGCGCTTGATGGCGGATGGTGGCTTAGAGGATGGCGTACCCTACCTCGGTCTGACGCTGAAGACGGAGCAGGGGCGCGAAGTCGTGAAATTTGTTGAAACGGCTTCTCCTGCCCGGAAGGCGGGGATTGATCCAGGCGATGAGTTACTGGCCATGAACGGGTTACGCGTGAGTGCTGACCAGTTCACCGAACGCCTGCGAGACTTTCGATCGGGCGATCGTGTACACCTTTCCTTTTTCCATCAGGATGAGCTGCGTTCCAGCACCGTAACATTGGCAGCACCGCGACTGACTCGCTTTCAGATTGTGCCAGTCGCACAACCATCTCGCAGTCAAGAGCAAAACTTTCTGGGCTGGTTGGGTGTGCCGTTAGAAAGCATCAGGGGCTAGGCGACTGTTTGAAACGGCTAAAAAGTCTCGCCATGATGTTGCCATCTCGTCCATGATGAGCAAGAAGCCTTACCCTAGCCGATAACCAAAGCCCCGCACTGTAATGATGTACTGGGGATTACTCGGATCTAGCTCTAGCTTTTCTCTTAGCCAGCGGATATGGACATCTACCGTTTTGGAATCACCCATAAAATCGATGCCCCAAACGCGCTCTAACAGTTGATCACGGGAGAAAACACGACGTGGATTGTTCATAAACAATTCCAGTAGCGTAAATTCTTTCGGTGAGAGACTAGCTGCCTCCTCTCGTACCGTCACTCGACATTCTTGGGGGTAAAGCGCAATCTCTTGAAACTGGATGACCAACTGCTCTTGAAGCTGGGGCTGTCGATTGGCGCGACGTAGCAGCGATCGACAGCGTGCAATCAACTCTCGCATCCCAAACGGCTTTGCCAGGTAATCATCGGCTCCAATCTCCAACCCCACCACCACATCGGTTTCGGTGCCCTTAGCGCTGAGCATCAAAATGGGCGTTGTAATCCCTTCCTGCCGCAGTAGACGACACAAATCTAGCCCATTGATGTAAGGCAGCATTAAGTCGAGAATCAGCAGGTCGATCGCAGGCACATCCCCTTCCTCGCTGGTATGTGAGGCACGAATAACCTCTAACGCTTGACGACCATCCTCAACCGCTAATACCTGATATCCTTCATCTGTTAACGCCATTGTGATCGTTTCACGGATCAGCACCTCATCCTCAACAATCAGGATGAAGGGTTGAGCATCTTCAGGAGGCTTGGTTGCGCCGGACGAGCGAATGATTGTATTAAATTTTGCAGCTTCAGACATTCAAGTGCCATAGGTTAGATTTAGCGCTTGCTTGCGAGCGAACCAACTGAGTAACTAACCGCCTCAAGCATCAACGCGTTTTCACCACTTTACGATAGGCAGAAAACCGATAGGCAGTCAACGATTAGTCACAGGTTCAGAGCAAAAGCAAGACTGACAAGGACAAACTTTTACAGACAGTAAGTAACTAGACACGTCAGTCATTGGCTGCAAGGTTAAGCCTCAGTAAATTTGAGGTTAAGCCTGAAACAATGACTTCTTGAGAACAGCTTAAATACAGTAAAAGGCATTGAAATACCCATCAGCATCATACAGATTTTTCTAAATATGGCAATCCTTACAAATGCCCTATGCCAATACATATGAACACTATTTGAACCGCCATGCTGCTAGCTTAAGGTGTGATTTCTGTTAGCTTGAATCGATTTAATCCGTTTCACCAAAACTGAGCAAGTCTTGTAGAACGTACTCACCCATCTTTTGTTATGAACATTGTGGGCAGCGATTCACGAACGCGATCGCATGATTAGATGCATAAACTGAGCTAATCTTTAGCAACATTCCATCTGATGCAGCGATCAATTTTTACGGCTCTCCCGGCTTGGCGCTGATAAGACAACCTTATATCAAACTATCACTGGGTTTCAGCCGTCGATCGGGCGGCATTTTGTAGCCTTTCATACGATTTCAACCACAGATCCGGAAGAGCCATTTTTACTACAAGCGAGTGGTTAGCAATCAAGGTGAGTTTGATTTCCAAAGTTCCGAGCATAGCGTTAAAGGCAACGTTGAACTAACGAAACATCAATCAGTAGCAAACCAGGGATAACAACGTACTTTGATGCGACAATTTTGCTTGATCATGTATCAAGACTAAAACCGTTAAGGCTGGAAGCTCTGTATGCAAAAAATCGATCGCCAGCGTGAGCATCAAGCGAATGAACGCACCTTTCTAGCGTGGCTGCGAACTGCCATCGCACTGATAGGGTTTGGGTTTGCGATCGCCCGTTTTGGTCTGTTCTTGGGTGAGCTACAGGCTGCTTTAACGCATCAGGATGCAACACCGCCCTCGTTTTTGAGTTCTCAAGGTATTGGCGTTGTCCTGGTTGCGGCTGGCATTGTTGTCATTCCACTTTCTGTGTGGCGATACAATCGCACTTTTTGGCAAATTGAGCGCAATGACTATCAACCCAACCGCCTGCTAGTTTGGGTGACGGCTGGAGTAGTAACCCTTCTGGGGCTGCTCAGCCTGCCTTTGATGCTATGGCGACAGCCGATCGCGCCTCGCCAGAGTCGTGCTGTTGAGTCACCAGCGAATCCAACATTGCGCCACGATGACCGTTAAAAGGCTTTTGCCTTGAGAAACGCTTCAACCGTGGCGCGATCGGGCAAGGATGATTGTGCACCTGCTTTTGTGGCGGAAAGTGCGCCCGTCGCCGCTCCCCAAGTGATTGCCTGCTGGATAGACAAGTCCTCTGCCAAGGCAACCGCCATCCCACCATTAAACGCATCGCCAGCCGCAACGGTATCGACAGCCTCGACTGGAAAGGCAGCGACAAAAAACGATTCTTCTGGTGTCGCGCAGAAGACTCCATTAGCACCCAACTTAACCACAACGGTTTTCACACCACGTTGCTGCAAGACGGTGGCTGCTTGTGCGGCAGTCTTAGGGTCATTCACTGGAAAGCCAACTAATTGGGCTGCTTCAACTGCGTTGGGCGTAATGATATCCACAAAGGAATAGAGGGCGGCTGGAAGATCCGATCGCGCAGGGGCTGGATCTAAAATCACGCGGACTCCAGCTTGATGTGCGGCTTTTGCAGCGGCGACCACAGCGGGCAAGGGAATTTCAAATTGCAGCAAGAGTGCGGCGGCACCAGGTAGACGCTGGATGACGCGATCGACGTTGATCTCACCGACCTGCCCATTTGCACCTGGAATCACAATGATCTGGTTTTCACTCCGATCATCCACCGCAATCATGGCGACTCCTGAAGGTGTGGCATCATCCACCCACACATCTGACGTATCTACGCCAGCCACCTGAAGCTTGGTGAGTAAGGTTTGTCCAAACTCATCACTACCGACACGTCCCACCATCACGGTAGGCACGTCTAACCGTGCTACGGCTACTGCCTGGTTTGCGCCCTTCCCACCAGGAACGGTCGCAAAACTGTAGCCCAGAAGTGTTTCACCCGGCACCGGCAGCGAAGGCGTTCTGGCAACTAAATCCATATTGATGCTGCCAAAAATGATGATGTGTGTTTGGTTCATAATGCCCTGGCTGGTGGTGATGGCGCTACTGGCGATCGGCGCAAGCTGGTTTGTACTACGACGAACCGTATGAGGCTACAAAGCTATGCAGTGGGTGGAAACCAACGAGCGGCAAGGCTTACAGGCATTAAAGTTAATCGGGTGCTGCTGTTTGTCTACGGCGTGAGTGGATGGCTGGCAGGCTTGGCGAACATGTCGTACTGCTGGCAGTTGGTGGTGAAAGGTCTTGTGATTATTGTTGCCGTGACGGTCGATCGCCTCCGTAGACGAGGAGCGCTTTAAGCAGCCGTGGTAACGTCCCGACAATAGAATGGAACCGTTCATTTGGCTAAGGCTGATGCGTCTTGAGCCAGCGCATCAACGCGATCGTCATACCAGATCGCTTCGATCGCGTTTGCAATCTCTATCCCCTGTTGCGGCTCCTTCAACAACACCGTAACGTGCCCCAACTTGCGTCCCAGCCGCGATTCTGCTTTGCCATACCAGTACAGATGAGCGTTGGGGATGGCTGCCAACTGCTGTCGCTTTTCCTGATAGTCGCTTTGAGAGTCTTCATACCCCAGGAGATTCACCATCACCGCTCCAGCCGCCTGCATTGCTGAGCTACCCAAAGGAAGCCCGCAGACGGTTCGCAACTGTTGTTCAAATTGAGACGCTTCGCAGGCATCCAGCGTAAAGTGCCCGGAATTGTGAGTGCGGGGAGCAATTTCATTCACTAGCACCCTACCGTCCGTCGTGAGAAAGAACTCAATGCCAAACACACCCACGACTTGCAGGCTGGTTAGTAAAGTGTGGACGATCGCTTCCACATCCGCCACGATCGCCGCATTCACCTCTGCCGGAGCAAACACACGACGGCAAACCTGCTGCTCCTGCTGCGTCTCGACGATTGGGTACACAACGATGTCGCCCGTCACAGAGCGAGCGGCGATCGCTGCCAACTCTCGTTCAAACGGTACAAATGCCTCCAGTAAAAGCGAACAGCCTCTTAATTGCTTTAACGTACTGTCCAACTCCTGAGCGTTCTTCACGATGAACGTCCCCTGCCCGTCATAGCCATGCCGTCGAGTTTTAAGCACAACTGGAAACGAAAAAGAGGGATTTTGAGTTACTCCTGGCTTCTGAGTGCTGACCCCTAACTCCCGTCGGCTGACGCTCTGGGAAGCCTGCTGCCTGTCCTCTTCTAGCGCCAAAAACTGAGGGGTTAGCAAGCCTAAATCACGCAGATAGCAACGCTGGTGATACTTGTCCAACAGCGGTTTAAGGGTAGCCAAACTAGGGCGAAAGCAGACACCCTGTTTTTCCAATAGTGCCAAAGCTTCCAGGTTAACGAACTCGTTCTCAAATGTGATGACATCGCACTGAGTTGCAAGCTGTGCCGTTGCCGTCGCGTCATCGATCGCTGCCAAAACCACAGCCGCCGCAATGCTCACTGCTGGATCGTCGCTGGATGGCGTTTGCACGATTAATTCAACACCCAATTTTTTTGCCGCGCCTGCCATCATCCAGGCAAGCTGACCGCCGCCAATCATACCCACACGCTTCATCACAGTTCCTTAGCTCCTGGCGATCGCCCACTCCCCACTCCCTACTCCCCACTCCCTACTCCCTCTTCCCTCAGCGACACCCCAACGACTCCCGCGTCTCCACACCCGTTTTCGGATTCACGCCACTTGCCAGTTTGCACAAGTCTCGAAGCTGAACCCGATCTAAAATCGCATCGCTGAAATCGGTTCCAGTAATATTCACACCATCAAAAACCGTTCGCAGCATCATTGTATTCACCAGAACAGCATCACTTAGATCGACGCGAGAAAGCTTCACTTGGTCTAACATGGCTTGGGTTAAGTCAGCACCGTGCAAATTCGTTTCCGTCATCGTTGAAGCACTAAACACAGCACCAGCCAAATCCGCATTGGCAAAATTGGCGCGGTTAAGATTGGCGTTTGAAAACTCCGCGACTCGCAGTGATTGCCCAGAGAAATCTTTGCCTGCCAGTTCAGCATTGCTATAAGAGGGTGGGGGCGCATATTGGGAAGAGTATTTAGCACCTGTTGCTGCCTGTGCCTGAACTGGAAGGATCGAGAAACCAAGCAGCAATGCGAACAAGGTGGCGAAAAAGCGATTAATTAACATTTCATTGATCAGGCTATTGAAGTTACATTTTTCAGTGTAGTCAGATTTTAGTGTAGTCAGAAGTGGAACTGCTGTCGTAACCGGAATGCCCTGCTGTCTAGCAGGCAAAGAATCACTTGTAAGCTTTTGGAGCTGTTTTCCAGCGATCGCCTATAAAACGGGCAAATTTTCTTAAGTTTGAGCGATCGTTTCAATTTCCGTAATGCTGCTGCCAAAGCTTGTAGGGAAAAGCTAGTGTAGCGGGTAACGTTCAACTAGAGCATAGAAGAACATTGCTGATCGTAAAGCCCCAAGCCTGTTGGGTAATCCAGAGGGTGTATCAGAAAGACTGCTAGCGCTCAAGAAGCAAAGTGAACTCTAAGCTCGCCGCTCTACCTCCACTCCTCACCCCTCACTCCTTACCTCCTATGCCCCAAGCACTTGCCATTTCCACCCGTGGACTGACCAAGCGATTTGAGCGACACATTGCAGTCAATGATGTTGATTTACAAGTAGAGGCAGGCGAAGTTTATGGTCTGATCGGTCCCAATGGTGCGGGAAAAACGACGCTGATTCGCATGTTGGCGACAGCAGAAGAGCCAACCGTTGGCGAAATTTATCTTCACGGTGAGCCGCTTTTGCGCGATCGCGACAACCCTAACCTGAAGCGCCAGCTTGGCTACCTGCCTGACGACTTTCCGCTTTACGACGACCTGACCGTTTGGGATTACCTCGATTACTTTGCACGGCTGTATCGCTTGCAACAACCCCATCGTCAGCGGCGCTTGAAGGATGTGCTGGAGCTGGTGCAGCTTACCCACAAACGCCATAGCCTGATTGCCACCCTTTCGCGAGGGATGAAACAACGACTCAGCCTTGCCCGCACGATTATGCACGAACCGCTGCTGCTGTTGCTGGATGAACCGGTATCAGGGCTAGACCCGATCGCCCGTGTGCAGTTTCGCGAAATCATCAAGGCGTTGCAAGATACGGGTATGACGATTCTGATTTCATCGCATGTACTGAGCGACTTAGAGGAACTTTGCACCTCGGTTGGCATCATGGAATTGGGCTACCTGGTTGAGAGTGCGTCCCTCAAAAATCTGTACGATCGCCTCGGTCGTCAGCAGATCGTAGTGGCGACAATGGGCGATCTTGAGGCGCTCAAAACTGAGTTGAACCATTGCCCCCAGGTTGAAGGGATGGACGTTGTGCCAGAGACGCAAAGCCTCTGTGTTCACTTTTCGGGTGGGGTGCCGGAAGCAGCGGACTTGTTGCGCTCGCTCATCGCTGCTGGTATCCCGCTGACTGAATTTCACCGCACACAGGAAAATCTGGAAAGCATTTTTCTCAAAATGGGGCATCAGCAAACGTCATAGCGGTTGTTAGTGGTTAGTTGTTGGTTGTTAGTTGTTAGAAGTCAGAGATCAGGGTCAAAACCAACTCAAAGCTCAAGCCTTCTTATTCCTCGCCCCTTACACTTTTGCATCGATGTTGCTTAACTGGCTGGTTCAACTTAGCGATCGCAACCCGCAGCTTTTGCGAGAGATTAAAGGTCGCGTGAAAATGCGTACTGTGCTCGTAACGCTGGTTCTATCGCTGGTAACGCAACTTCTGATCGTAGGACACAACTGGCAGTGCTTCGACTCAGCCTATGGCGAAGTGAGCGTGAGTCCCTTGATGTGGCGTAGCTGCTGGTTTGAGATTTCCAACACGATTATGTGGGTGGCGCTGACTCTATTACTCTTTTTGGGAAGCTACTTACTGGTGAAAGATATCTCAAGGGAGGAGCAACGAAGCACTCTAAACTTTGTGCGCTTGAGTCCAGCCTCCAGTCAAGGTGTTCTCCTGGGTAAGTTGTTGGGTGTGCCAATTTTGCTGTATTGGGCGATCGCCCTTGCCATACCGCTCCATATATGGTCAGCGGTAAGCGCTGGGTTACCGCTATTGGCAATCGTGGGTGTCTATCTACTGTCAGCCGTCTCCTGTGTATTTGTTTACAGTTTTGCGCTGCTTCACAGCATGAGTTGGGGGGCTAAGGCAAAAGGTCTGTATGTCATGCCCCTCGTTGGCGTTGTTTACGTCGTTCTACAGGTACTGGGACTCTATTGGAGTCACCCATGCCGACACCTTATTGAAGCTGAAGTAAATCAGCATTGCTCTACTGTTCTAGACGATTGGTTCTTAGGGCTGCTTAGCTTTCTGTTGATTGGTATGAGTACACTATCCGTTTGGTTTTGGCGCTTATGTATTCATCGTTTTCATCATCCACCGTTACGCTTCTGAATCGTGATCATCTGCTTTTGTTGCTTTAACCTTTGCCATTAACTGCTTCAGCTAACCGTCTCTGCTCAAACTTGCTTTCACTCTTGCTGCTTTCTAACTTGGAGTATCGATCGTTATGACATTTAACTGGTTCGACAGATTCAGTGATTGGAATCCCCAAGTCTTTCGCGAACTGAAAGGTCGCCTGAGGCAACGCAACGTCATTCTTGCCATTGTGGGGTCGTTGACAACGCAACTTTTGGTGCTGATGTATTTTTGGAGTGTGCTGCCTGCTAAGCGATCGACGGAGCCAAACACCGACGCAAATGACCTTTACACAAAATACAACACCTACTGCACAGGCAAAGGGAGCTATCGCTCGTTCCAGTGCCTTTACGATGCGGTTGGCAATCCACAGGTGAATTGGCAAAACTGGTGGTCAGATCTGTTTCAAACACTTAGCTGGGCATTGCCATGTGTCCTCTTGGTCGCGGGCGTTTACCTGCTCATTGGCGACCTGGGGAAAGAGGAGCGTCGGGGCACGCTGAACTTTATTCGCTTGAGTCCACAGACGAGCCAGAGCATTCTGTTGGGCAAGCTAGTAGGGGTGCCAGCGATTTCGTATCTTGCAGTATCGCTGGCAGTGCCACTACACCTGATGGCGGCGAAGGGGGCAAGTGTGTCGATCGTCAATACTCTGAGCGTTTACCTACTGACGACTGCTGCCTGTGCCTTTGTCTACAGTGCGGCCTTACTGTATGCCTTGATGGGCGGCTTTCAAGGCTGGATCGGTGCGATTGCGATCGTAATGGGCTATGCGTCTTTCTTCCAGGTGTTGCTGGTTTCCCCTGACTGGCAAATGCAATGGTTCCACTTGTCGATCGGTCATTATTACGACTTTGGGCTGGTGTTGGCGCTGCTGACGCTGGGCACTGGCGCTTACTGGTTGTGGCAGGCAGCGAATCGACGCTTCCGCAACCCGAATGTAACGCTGTTGAGCAAAAGTCAGAGCTACCGCATGACGCTTTGCTTCGAGATCTGGCTACTCGGATTTGTCTTTCGCGAGATGAAAGCATACGATCATCCCTTTGGTTACTTGATCGCGCTGGGCTTTTTCAATCTGCTGTGGTTTGCAGTGCTGCTTGCAGCGCTGACCCCCCAACGACAAATGCTGCTGGATTGGGCACGGTATCGACGTGAGCGGGTTGTGAGTGCCAAACAGTTCTGGAGTCGATCGATTGTCAACGATTTACTCTGGGGTGAAAAAAGCCCGATGCTGGTCGCGATCGCGGTTAACCTGCTGATTGCGTTTGCGGTTGTCTTACCCTGGATGCTTACTTGGGGCAACGCTAGCGATCCGCTTCAAGGGTTTGCGGTGATTCTTTTGGGTGCAACCTACACGCTGATTTGCGCGGCGATCGCTCAACTGATGATGTTTATGAAGTCTCAGAAGCGAGCCATTTGGGCAGCAGGGACGATCGCGGCTGTCACCGTTCTGCCACCGTTTGTGCTTGGCGTTTTGCAGCTTTACCCAGATAAAGCACCGCTGGCATGGTTATTTTCGGTTGGTGCTTTTTCGGTACTGCAATCCAGCATCTCGATGACAACCGTGTTCACTGCCTTTCTAGGTCATCTCGGTATTCTCAGCTTGCTGTCGCTGCGCTTAACGCGTCAACTGCAACGAGCAGGCGCATCGGAGACAAAAGCGCTAATGGCAGCCAGCAAGGCGTAGCACTAGAGGCTAGAGGCTGAAAATTTTTCGTTCAGCCTCTATAGCTGTCACCCTCAAGATGAGGGCATTGGGATTCAAGCGGGTATGTGGGCGATGCTCCCAGTCGAGGGGTTCCACCGCTGCACCATGTCCTAAGCAATCTGTCTGTAGAGGTGGCTTTGCACTCAGACTTGCCGCGTGGGCAGTTTCAGCGCTTTTTTCACCAAATCGGGAATTTGCCAGGGACGATCGGCGACAGGAATTTTGGCACGTCGAAACGCGTTGATTTTGCTGTCTGCCGTACCAACCTCGGTGCCCAATTCGGCGATTTGAGAGTTGATGATGGCTCCCGCATGACCCATCCGCCGCCCTTTAGGTGCAGTGCGCCCAGCGACATAGGCAATCACGGGCTTATCGATCGCTTCCGCAATATAGTGTGCAGCAGCTTCTTCGCTATCACCGCCAATTTCCCCCACCAGCACAATGACTTCCGTGTTTTCATCCTCGTCCAAAATTTGGAGCCACTGCGGAAAGGAGGAGCCAACGATCGCGTCGCCACCAATACAAACCCCGATCGACTGCCCTAACCCCGCTTGCGTCAGCTCCAACGCAATTTCGTAGGTCAACGTACCGCTTCGGCTAATTAAGCCGACTCGTCCCGGTGTGTAGAACTCGCCTGGGTGCAGCCCTAAGAGCAGTTGACCAGGAACAATAATGCCAGGACTATTCGGACCAACAATGAGCGTTTCGGTTGCTTCTGCTTTACGCAATAAACTCACCATATCCAGCGGTGGAATGCCTTCAGTAATGAGGACGATTTGACGGATGCCAGCCGCGATCGCTTCCAGCGCTGCATCCAACGCTGCATATGGCTGCACAAAAACTATGGTCGAATCGACCGCTCCAACAACCGACAGCGCTTGCTCAACCATATCAAACACGCGGATGCCCTGCTGCGTTGTTCCGCCACGTCCGGGGCTAACTCCCGCAACGATGCGAGTACCATATGCCTGCATCAGTGGTGCATAGGTTGCACCTAATGGTTCCGTAATGCCCTGTATGAGGACTTTGCTGTCTGGTGTGAAATTCATAACCGTTGATGATTGAGACGAGATCGCACCGTGAGAAACCTAATAGTATCCAGAATGCATGAGAAAAGCGAACTCTACTGCTATTCAAGTCACAGTACAGTCAATTTGTCGAGGGAGAAATTACTCAGGGGAGACGTGTAAGGGGAGAGGAATCTTGAGGTTTGATCTCTAAACTACTCCTCACTTTCACGTTGTCTTCTACGAATTACGTGCCGCAGCCTTTGCCAGCGCGACCGCATGTGTAACGGCTTCGTTGAGACTATCAATGAGAGAAACCTGAACCGTTTCTAGCCGCGATCGTGCCAGATCGCGATCGCGACCGACCAGTCGCACCACTAATTGAGGAAACCGAGTGGCATGAGCGATCAGTGCCTCAGGACTAATCTCACTGATGCTGCGTGGCTTACGCACTCGACTGAGCAAATATTTTGTGATCACGGTGGCGATGTCATCACAGGGGATCAGTCCGCTGACCAAATTGATCAGCAAAACTCGCACCTGTTTTGTTTGCACCATCTGCTCTAGCCCACGCTCCAACTGTTCACGGAATCCTGCTGGTGACGCATCCCACTGGGTCTCACCACCCAGGTTGAGAAAGACGGCTGGGTTACCACCCGCTTGAGCAACAGCATCCATCGTCGCCATCGTTAGCCCTGCACCATTGCACAACACCCCAATCTGACCCTCTGGCTCCATCGCGATGGGAGCCGTGCTGTAGTGTCCGGCTTGACTAGCGTCTGCCTTGGCAATCAGGGCTGACAAAGCGGGATGACGTGCCAGGGCATCATCATTCACGGTAATTTTGCCGTCTAGCGCCATGACCTCGCCTGTGGCGGTCACACCCAGCGGGTTAATTTCTACAAGGTCTAAATCATTTTGGACGAAGAGCCGATACATTTTCTCCAGCATGGCGCTGACCGATTCGATGAGCGTCCCCTGAAGCCCCATTTTGAGCGCCAGACGACGAGCATAAAAGGGCGAAAAATCCTGGTCGACGACCACGTGCTGCATCTGTTCGAGCGCGGTTTGCACGTCAATGCCACCCTTCTGTGAACCCAGCAGCACGGGACGACAAATCGATCGATTCAAAACGACTGCTAGATAAAACTCGCGATCGACGTTGTACTTTGCCTCTGCCAGCAAGACGGTTGGGTATTCGCCCATGATTGGCAGATTGAAGATAGTTTGCGCGGCTGCTACTGCATCGATCGTGTTTTCAACAAAACGTACGCCCCCCACTCGTCCACGCCCCCCACTGTATACCTGCGACTTCAACACGACTGGGTAGGGAATGGTTAGCCCTTTTAGATCTTTGGGGCGATCGATCCGTTGGGATGGCAGCACCGGAATGCCCATCTCGCGAAATAATTCCTTTGCCTGGTACTCCAATAAATCCATATCGCTGCTACCTTGCTCACCCATTTCTATCGACGAAGCCCTCATCCAAAGATAGACCCTTACCCGGGCTTCTCTCTACCGTGCTGTTGATTCAAGCTTTGGAAGCGATGACTTAAATTAACGCTAGACAATATTTTTAGAGAGATCATCATATGCCAGATTTGGGCGAACAAGCGCTTAGTAAAATTGCTGAAGTTGGACTGTCTAGTCAACTTGATGCGGTGGAAAACCTGGACGTAACCATTAAAACCGACCCGGGGAAAATGCTTTCGGGCGCGGTTGATTCCGTGACGGTGCATGGCAAAGGGATGGTCATGCAGAAAGACCTCCGCGTCGAGGAGATGCAGCTCAAGACCAGCCGCATTGCGATCAATCCCCTCAGTGTTGCGTTTGGCAAAATCGAGCTGACCCACCCCACTGATGCCGAAACGCACGTTGTGCTGACCGAAAGCGATATCAATCGCGCGCTTAACTCCGAGTTTATCCGCGAAAAGATGCAAAACTTGAGGGTGGATGTTAACGGCACCCCTGTGACTGTTGACACACAGCAGCTAGAGTTTGGTCTACCCGGTGCTAACAAAGTACTGCTTAGCACCAATGTTGTTTTAGAAGCAGGTGAAACAAAGCGGGTTTCCTTTACAGCCGTGCCGCGTGTTAGCCCCAACGGTCAATCGATCGCGCTGGAAGACGTTGAGTACCTCGAAGGAAAAGACCTCTCCCCTGACCTAACGGAAGCCATGCTAAACCAGGCACACGCATTGCTTGATCTGCAAAACTTTGAGCTTGGAGAGATGGCGCTACGGTTAAAGACGCTGGATGTTCAAGAAGGCAAGATGGTGCTTCGGGCAATGGCTTATATTGAGCAGTTTCCTACTACATAGAGCACTCAAGGCTAGTACTTACTCCCTCCGAGATAGCTAGCCTCTCTCCGTTGGAAAGATGAGCTTTTCTTGTTCTGCTTCTAATCTAAACAAAGATGTAAAAGAGGGCTGTGTGATGAATAAGGACTCTATGCCGAACGATCACGAAGCGGGCATTAAGCAACCAATGACTCCTGAGGAAGTTGATCCTGCTCAAAAGCGGGAGCACAAGGAGATGATGGCAAATACCCCGCAGCGCACGACCAATCCAGGCGATCGCATTGATGAATCCAAATCTCTGGAAGAAAAGGCACAGCAAGTAGCCGTTGATGCGCCTGATATTACGGGTGACCATATTGTTGTACCGACGTACTTTGTAGTGGATGAGCCAGATGGCAGCCAGAAAGCACTGCACCACGTTAAAGATGCCGAAGAAATTTCTGATGTCATCCGTCAAGCTGGCTATGGTGGCTGAGCGCTGCGGCTAACGGTACTACTCCACAGCGATCGTTTACATCACTAAACTGCCTATGTGATGTGAGAAAACGCGGCACCTGGGCAGTTTGCAAATTGCAAAGACCTGAGCAACCAAGAACGTTCGTGTTGCCGGAAGCCGTTTTGTGAGCGATCGCCGGTCAGTCTTAAGTAAAGCTGTCTAGATGCAAATCCGCTTGAAGGATTGTGTTTATGATCAGGACACTGAATACTTGTTTGATAGACCGACTCAACGCTTGTCCTTTTCTCTAAGCTCATCAGGCGTGGAGGAGAAGCACGACGTTGATGACCAGCCTAATGGTATGAGAAACAAGCTGCAATTATGCAAACGAGCCACGCACAGTCCGCTGCCAAACCCGCTGCTCCTATTCCAACGCCTCTTTCCAGGCAAGATGCTTGGTCTCGAACTGTTCGCCCCTTAGGAGCCTATGCTATCCAGGGCGTTGCGGTTCTGGACAAAGCACTGCTCGCCTTAGATTCTATTCGGGGTTACCTGCTAAAGGTTGACCCGGCAACGGACAATGCGACGATGCTAAACCCCTGTCAGGTGGATGATTTCATCGCCGCGACCGGGTTGGCTGTTTGGGAAGAGAGCATCTGGTTTGCACGGGAAGCGAATGTCTATACTTGCAGCCTAGATGATCTAACGCCGCAGCTTTTTGTCACCATGCCTTATGAGGTAGACGGTGTGGCAGTTTGGGAATCGACGGTCTACGTTGCCAGCCAAAAAGAGGGCTATATCTCTATCTTTGAGCGTCAGTCGCGGCGGTTGATTACTCGGTTGCCTCTGCCGGGTGTGGGCACCGCTAATCTGACGGTGCGTGGTGAAGAATTGTGGGTGTGCGATCGCCTGGAGCAAACGGTTTATTGCCTCGATCGTGCCACTGGCGAACAACAGTTTTGTGTCTTAACTCCCTTTGAGTTTCCGACTGGGCTGACGTTTTATCCGCATCCAGAGCAAGGACAAGACATCCTTTACGTCTCCTATGCTGGTGAAGAACCGTACATCCGGGATAATCCAAACAATCTGGAGGAGCCACTGGAGCTAACGTTCCGCGATCGCACCTTCATCCATCCGCTCTACATCCAGCATTACCCCAGCGATCGCTACACGCTCTCCAATGGCTATCTGATCGAGATGTCGTATGCCGAGGAACTGCTGCCGCTAGAAGAGGTCGCAATCCAGAATTTGGAATGGCGGATTGCGCTGCCGACCGAAACGCATCGCCAAAAAATTCTGCACGTTGAAGCAATCGGACTTCCCTTTACCGAAGAGCTGCAAGACGGGCAACGGGTGGCGGTTTTCCACTTCAAGACGCTCAAATCGCACGAGCGGCAAATTTTTGGCTGGAAAGCACTTTTGGAAGTACGCGGCATCAAATATGCCCTGACACCAGACGATGTGGACAATCTGCCCCCTCTACCCGCCGATTTTTACACCCGTTACCTCGTCGATGACGATTACCTGGCAATGGACACACCCGTGATCCAGCAGGCGGCAAAAGAAGCGATCGGCACAGAAACGAACTTGCTACGAAAAATCTTGAAAATTCGTAACTACGTGTACGATCGCCTCTCCTACAGCCTCACGCCACACATTGATACGCCAGATGTTGTCTGGGAGCGAGGCATCGGTTCGTGTGGTGAGTATGTCGGTGTACTACTGGCACTGGCACGGTTGAATGGCATTGCCTGCCGTACGGTTGGTCGTTACAAGTGCCCTGCCAAAGCGGAACAGCACCACGTACCGTTAGAGCCAGACTACAACCACGTCTGGATTGAGTTTTACGTGCCGGGATACGGTTGGCTACCGATGGAATCAAACCCAGATGATGTGGTTGAACGTGGACCTTACCCAACTCGGTTTTTTATGGGGTTGCCCTGGTATCATGCCGAGATTGGTAAGGGGATTCCGTTTGAAACAATGTCTACACAGGATGATGGTGTAGATGTTTCGATCGGAGAGCTAGCCATTAACCATGTTCGCTTTACGATTCTTGGCGAACTGCCGCCGTCTAATGCAGCTAGCCTCTGATCACAAATGCTCACTGAGCTTGTAGAACGCTTCTGCTTCCACGTACTTGTCGGAAGCAGATTTTGTCATCACAATTAAGGCAGTGTAATTTGAAGGCAAGGACGTAAGACCCTTCAATAGTCGCCATTGACAATTGATTTATAAAGGTATCTAAGGATCGTGGATTAAATAAAACCGACAAATTGTTCGTAGGTAGGGGCGCACAGCCGTGCGCCCCTACGGAAAACGCCGAGGTGATTAAATTCTTGTTCCTAAGTCTTTGATGATTACTTGTGAAGTACTTTCAATCGACGCTCACTCGTGGGGTGAGCGTCGATTGATACAGTCAGGTTACTCACTGGTATCAAAGCTATGGGTGTCCACCCGTTTTGTGCGATCGCTAACAAACTTCTCTAAAACTTAAAAAAGCTCAGACATAAATGTCCAAGCTTTTGGTCTAAGATTCTGGTCTCACGGCATGATCATAGATCGCGATCGTTGAACCTTTCTAAAAAATTTTGAAGGCTGAAAAGACAGCCTTCATCAAGGCTAGTTGCGAGAGAAGCTGTTATTACGGCGACCACCGCCACCGCCACCACCAAAGGAGGAGCCTCTGTCTTCACGGGGCTTCGCTTTGTTGACTTTCAGGTCGCGACCCATCCATTCAGCACCGTCGAGTGCTTCAATGGCGGCAGCTTCCTCAGCATCTGTGCCCATTTCGACAAATCCGAAACCGCGCGGACGACCAGTCTCACGATCAGTAGGGAGTTGAACTCTCTTAACTGAACCGTATTCTGCAAACACAGAGCTTAGGTCAGCTTCTGCAACATCGTAGGAAAGATTGCCTACATAAATCGACATAGATTGGCTCCAAAATCAAAAGTGCGTAGAGAGTGAGATTTCGGAGAGAAGCCTGCCAATACAAAACGTGAAAAACTCGTCAAGACTAGAAACAAATTCTGCAACCGATTACTTATTCTCACTGACTATCATAACACTTCTTTAAGTGTTTTTCGCCCTTCTAAGCCGTGGCACCGTAACAATATGTAACTTAACCCTGCCTTACTGGATAGCATCAAGCTTTGAAAAGCCTTACAGTCCACCATCATGGCGCTTAGGGTCTTTCTTTTGCTTCTTCGTGCCGTCAGACTCTTTCTTTTGCTTCTTAGATTCTTTGTTGCCCTTCTGTTCTTTTGCCATAAAGCCTCCTTGAGTATGGATTCCAGCTCTAGCACGATCGACTGCCAATCAAACAACTACGACAACGCGTAAGCTATGTCAGAGGCAATCAGTGCGGCGGCTAAGCCTGTAAAACTAGCGCGAACGTGCCCTTCAAGATTCTGATCAAGGCACTTAGGGCACAACTGCCACAATTGATAGCAACTAACAACCCCAGCCTACACAAGTGTTTTAGCTTGCCAGATCAACCAAGGCATCTCTTTGAAAGCGAATGACACGTGAAAAGGAGCTTCGAGAATGCTCTGATGTTGAAACTGACAGCGTGACGTTGCTTTGACCGGGATCTAGGATCTGCCTAACTGTACAAATCTGCATCTTGTTATTGCAATATGCAATGATGCGATCGCCCATCTGGATCTCTAACGCTTGAATTTTCAATTAGAACTCAACTTAGTAATAAGTTAACCGAAACAACTTCGTATGAAGCCGGATGCTTCTGTACCCTGACAACGAAAAGTACTGTTTCTAGAGATCAGCAGCAAATGCCCTTGCTGCGTCTCAGTGGCAAAAACAATCCTTGAAGTTACTTTTGTCCCTGAACGTCTCTCGATTTCACTCCAATATATCATGAATTGCACATGTTACTTACCAAACACTGTGTTTTGTTGTCAAGGCTTTACAGGAAGAATTTATCACTCAGCAACTTTAAAATCGAATGCGCGTTTTGCAGACTGAAGCGGGCATCTGCGATCGCCAACGCCCCTTCTCCCAATTTGGAAGAAGGGGCGCGAGTATGAAAGTCACTCTCCCAAGTTTGAGAGAGTGATTTAGGGTGAGGGCTGATTCATGCAAAGCGGGCAAGATACCGACGCTACGTTTTGCATTTAATTCCACCTGGCTACTTATCCTAAATTGGTTCTTAAGATGCAGCTAGCTCTGGGGTGCTGGTGAGGCTGGCGAGGATTTGGCGCATTTCGGCGATCGTTTGCCCCTGGGAGTCTCCTGCTGCCTGAAACTGAGCCATGCTGCCTGCAATGCCTTCTAATCGTTGTCGCAAGCCGTCTACATTATCCTGAAGGGGCTGAAGCATTTCTTGATAAAGGTTCACGCGTCCCCAGGTTTCAGCGGCGGTGGAGCGGTGATCGAGCAAGGCTTGCTCCAGTTGCTTCAGTTCGTTTCGCTTGTTCTCTTGTTCCGTTGCTTGCGTGTTAACCATGCCTTGCGCCTGATCGATCGCGCCGCGCATCTGCTCAATTTGACTCTCCAGCTTTTGCAGCTCTTCAACCTGCTGTTGCCGTTGTGCTTCGATCTGGCTCAGGATAGGACCCAAGTCAATGTCATTTTCCGGTGCGGTTGCATCCGCATTACCCTGACGGCGCAGCAACACGGTACGGTGCTGGCTCAACAGACCATCGCGTTCTCGCAGATTGCGGCGCTGACCCACTAGGGTTTCGTTAAGCATCTGGTAGCCGTCTTGTTCGTCCGTCAGTTCGTTCTCCAGGTTCAGGCGATCGTACTCGTTAGCAGCCTGAATTTTTGCTTGTAGCTCGTCGATTTCTTGCTGCTTGTAGCGCAGTTCCTCTTCCTGACTTTCAACGAACTGCGACAGCTTCTGCAAATCGCGTTCCAGGTCACTGACCACCTTTTGCAGTTCATCGATCGAGAGCTTTTCAAGCGCTTCGACATCCACTTTCTGCCCAATCTTGACCTTATCTGAGGTGTCTGCCAAGCCATAAAGGTGTTGATGCAAATCCTCTTGATTTTGGATCTGTACGCCGAGCATCCGGGCGTATTCCTGGCGGACGTTAAGCGACGTTTGCTGTACTTTGAGTTCTGCCCGTCCTTGCTCCAATGATGCTTGCGCCTGGTTCCAGTCGTGCCAGCGCTGCTGAATGTCTTGGGTTTGGCGATCGGCATCGCCTTGAAGCTGTTGCGCCGTTGAGCGCTGCTGCTCTAACGCTTGCCATTGCTGAGTGAGCGTGTCTTGCTGCTGGGTCAGAATTTCAAGCGAGGCGTTCAGTTGCTCTCGTACAGCATCGGTTGGGGGTACTGCACCTGCCAGGCGATTGAGCAACTCATGAATCGTGCGTGCCTGGTCATCATCCAGAAAGGCGGTTTGCTGAAATTCTTCTTGCCGCTCTTCCAGTCGGCGCATTTCGCCACGTAAATGATTCCAGGCACCTTCTAGCTCCTGCCGATTGCGCTCAAACTCGTCTCGCTGTTGGGTCACTTCATCCCGCAGCGTTTCCACTTCCTGACGCTGTTGCTCCAGTTGCTCAAAGTCGTCTTCCATCTGCTGGAGTTGTTCGCGTCGGGCTTCCATCTCCATTTCTCGACGGTTTAGCTCCTGGCTCTGGTAGGTCAGCGATTGCTTCCACTGTTCAATTTCCTCTTCCTGCGTCTTAAATTTCTCTTGCAAGCGTGAAAAATTTTGCAGGATGCTGACCAATTGCCGGCCTGCTTCTTGTACGCGCTGCACTTGTTTGTTTACCGTCAGGTCAACCAGCACAAGCGCACCACCGTTGTAGTTGTTTGCCTCATCGCAACCAACGATTTCTTCACCAGACACAGCGCTCCAGCTTTGTTCAGACCGCTGGCAGGCGAGCAGTTTTAGCTCTGCCTTTCCACCACCCAGCAAGCCACCACTTTTCTTTTGTACTTCTGCTAGATACAGCACGCTGATAACCCTCTTCTGTGTCTGTGCCCAATTCCGATCGCGGTTACGGTCTAGCGTTTAACGGTCTAGTCAAAGCCGTTAGACCTAGTGTAGTGAGACAACCCTGGCAAAACAATCCTTGCGACGCATTGCGATTGTACATGCCTCCCTGCCTACGTTGCTGTAAATGCATTGTGGCTCAAAACTCCTCTGCCCTTACAAGACGCAAACCCATTGCTACAGTGGGCATAGTGCTTTTATCGTTCCATCTTGCTCAATGCAAACCACCGTCACCGCTTTTGACCCTGGTACTGCCTTAGCTGGCTCAGTTGAAGTCAGTACGGCGCTCCTAGGCTGCAAATCTGACTGTGAAGTCGGGTTTGCTCTGGACAACTCAAAGTTGAACGATACGGCGATCGGTTCGATCTTCGATCGGTAACGCCGTTGGGTCAATCGACATGGCTGAATACAGAGCCTAGCACTGCGCTTCAGGCAAAACGCCTGCATTCACCCTGCTATTCTAGGTCAGAGTCTCTTTCCAGGCATTCCTTTTTCGCTAAAACTTGCTCAATCTGCACATGGATAGCACCCGTTGGCAACGCTAAACCTGGATAGGGGCACCGTGCCAGCAGTGAGATCCAGGAACACTTTAGGCTTAGTCTCAAGTCTAGACTGAACCGCACGGCTCAAGCCCAAAGAGACGACTTGCAGTACGCTTTATCGATCGCTGTGATTTTCAATTTATGCGGGTGAGCCGCTCGGTTGGTTTAAGGTTGCTGCATTCTAATCTAGCATTGCTTTGGAGGGTCGCCATAAAGAACCATAAGCTAGCTATGCGACTGAGGTCTCGTCACGGTTGCTGTTTCGTCTCTCTCTCTGATGCTCCTCTCTCTGATGCAGGCTTTTGCTAGTGCGAGGATAGCTGGGAAAGCCTCGGTTTCGATCGCTGAATATAGCGCTCAGAAACAGAAAAACTGAGAGATTCTATTGATAAAGGTGTGAGGGGGAGTATAAAAGTTGTAGCAGCCAGTGCAACGCTGGCACATCAGACCTGCTTTACTGAGCAAACACTGCTTTACAAGATGCCTGAAGCGAAGCGAATTTCCAAGCGTTTGAGGAGAAGGCTGGAGTTTCATGCAGGGTAAGTTGAATGAGATTGACATTCGCAGCATTCTGCAACTCATTGAGTTGGGGCAGCGCACAGGGGAGCTTTTTGTCGAAGCTTACCCGTCGCAGCCGAGTGGCATGGGAAATCCAGGTGTGGTTTATGTACAGGATGTGCGTGCGTCTAAAGCCCTGGCAGAGCAGTATTGGTTTGTGTTTTTTCTGAATGGGCAAATTGTGTATGCCGCCGATCGCGCCACCAGCTTGTCGCGCCTGTCGGATTATCTGCGGCGGTATCGAGCTGAGGCAACGCTGGGCACCCTGGTTGTACCCTCTGCCAACACGAATGCGCTTGAGTATGGCTACTTATGGGCACTGCTCGAAAACCATATGCTCACACCAGCTCAGGGGCGTAGCATCATCCAAAGCATGGTGCATGAAACGCTATTTGATTTGCTGAGTCTCCACCAAGGATCGTTTATTTTTGAGCTGGGGCCCGCACTGTCGCCACAGTTGACCACACTGGAGATTACGCCGCTGCTAGCCAAGATTATGAAACAGGTGCAGGAGTGGAAGCAGTTTCATCCACACATTCAATCGCCTGATCAGTGTCCTGCGATCGCAGACGTTGCCACACTGCAAGAAACCCTTTCTAAACGCACGTTAGCAACGCTAGACCGTTACGCAGACGGCAAAACATCCATTCGTCAAATCGCTCGTTACTTAAACCGCGATAGTTTAACGGTGGCGCGGGCAATCTATCCTTACGTACAGAAGGGTGTGATTCAACTCATTTACGATGCTGCTAAAGGAAATGAGGCAGGCGGCTTCAAACCAGCCCGATCCAAAGAGTTCGGACTGCCGCAAGCAACAAGACCTTTGCGGGTCGTTTGTATTGACGATGGTGTGGCAATCCGTGAGACAGTAGAGCACATTCTGCAACATCATGGCTACGCAGCCACGGCGATCGGTAACCCGTTGGATGCACTTAGCCTCGTCTTCCAGCTTAAGCCTGACTTGATTCTTTGCGATATCGCGATGCCCGAACTGGATGGGTATGAAATTTGTGCCATGCTGCGGCAATCGACCACTTTTCGCCAGCTTCCGATCGTGATGTTGACGGGCAAAGATGGCTTTGTCGATCGGGTCAAAGCAAAGATGGTGGGTGCCACTGACTACTTAACGAAGCCCTTTGGTGAAAGTGAGCTTTTAATGTTGGTTGAAAAATACATTGGTGTAGGCGCTCAGTCTGGCACTCTAGCAGCGAATACAGAACTAGCACCGACAGGAGACAATGGGTTAGAAACCGAGCGGACTGCTGCCGATTCGACAGCATCAGCATCCATTTAGCGATAGATCGGACATACTTTATGGATTACGTAGCTTTAGAGTGAATACTTAAGGTGAATGGCGTTGGGTCTTCCCGTGAACGTTTCAGCCGGCAAGCAGGGAAAGAAATATGAGTACAGTTCTAGTTGTAGAAGATAGTGTGACTCAACGAGAGATGATTACCGATCTCTTAAAGGGAAGTGGCTTGAGTGTAACCGTGGCTGGCGATGGCGTGGAGGCACTAGAGCAAATTCAAGGACACCGACCGGACTTGGTTGTGCTGGACATTGTAATGCCGCGCATGAATGGCTATGAAGTCTGCCGTCGCCTCAAAGCAGATCCAAAAACTCAGGACGTGCCGGTGGTGATGTGTTCGTCGAAAGGGGAAGAATTCGATCGCTACTGGGGCATGAAACAAGGAGCCGATGCTTACATCGCCAAACCGTTTCAACCCACAGAATTAGTAGGAACCGTCAAGCAATTGTTGCGAGGTTGAAGTAAACGGCTATGGTCGGCAATTCAGATTTTTTAACCGGTCGAGGGCAAGATCAAGCACCCGAATTTCAAGAGCTAGAAAGTCCTGAAGGTGAGTTGCACTTGCGCTTCTACATCACATCAGGGAGTGAATTTGCGCTGCCTGCTATGGGGATTCGGGAAGTGCTGTCGCCATCGCCCGATCGGATTACGCCTGTACCCAACGTTTCGCCGCTACTTTTGGGTACGCTGAACGTACGAGGACGTGTCGTTTGGGTTGCCGACCTCGGACAGTTTTTGGGTGATTCAACGCCGTTGAACACTGATAAGCCAGAAGTGCAGGTGATCGCTGTGGAAGATCAGGACATAATGCTGGGGCTTGCCGTCGATCGTATCGTGGGTATGGACTGGCTGGATATTGAGGAGGTGCAGATGTCTACGAATGTTCCTGATAGCGTCGCGCCTTTTCTGCGGGGCGAGTGGGTGTTAGATGCTCAGGCAAACAAGTTTCTGCGGCTGCTGGATCAAATCGCAATACTGCGATCGGCTCGATGGGCAGCTTAGGAGAGAAATTGACGTGAAAAAATCGAGAACTCGCAGTAAAACTGAGGAACGAGTCACGCGGATTGAGTGCGGTGTCGGTAGCAGCCGTGCCGTACTTTGCAAACCCTCCGCTCTGCCTAAGCTACAGCACTCAATACGCAACTGGGAGGAGGCAAATGGCATCAGGCACTGAATACGCACAGGAATATCAGCAGGCACAAAAAGCCTACGTACAGGGCAACTATCAAGAGGCTGCTGAGATCGTCGATCGGCTCGTCAAAGAATTTCCAGAAGATCCCAGCGCCTCGCTGCTGCGTGGTCATGTCTACTGCTACGGGTTACAGCAGTTCGCGATCGCCAGAGAGCAGTATCAAACAGTCCTGGGGCTGACAGCCGATCAAGAATTCATCAACTACGCCAACGACGGGTTGGTTTATATCAACAGTCAGTCTGAGAGCGCGATCGATGAGGTTGGGGACAATTTTGGTGCGGCGATCGCGCCTGATGCGTATGCGCCATCCGAGCCTGACTATCCCGCTGCCACCAACTGGCACAATGGTGATGAGTTGGGTCTGGATAACGAATTTGACAACGCCTTTGGCACCAACGACCTTGATTTTGACCCCAACTTTGACGCAGCCTTTAATCCTGTAGCGAACGAGTACGGGACAGCAAATGAGTTTGGTGGCACAAATGAATTTGGGCAGAGCTTCACGTCGCCTGAATTTGCAGCCTCTGAACAGCCGTTTGCCAGCCCGTTTGACAATGGCACTCACTTCCAAGAGTCCGATCAGTTGGAGCTAGACAACCTCGACTCCCTGGCTGATCCATTCTCGGTGGATGCAGCGATGCCACCTTCTCCCTCAGAAGCATCATTTTTCCAGGCACCGCCAGCAGAACCACCGCGCGCTCCAAACGACGCATCTAATCAGTTTGATGATGGTGGGTTAAACTCTGCCACCTACCCAAATGACCAGTTTGCCTCCGCCCTGGATGATTTTGATGATGCCTTTGCACCGCTAGACTTACCAGACGCATCGCCGCTTGATCAGCCTCCTTACACCCTGGACGACAGTCTGGTGAGCGATCGCGTCGAACCACCCAGCGCAACCCGCAACAGCCCTCCTCGCGTCAGTGAAGATGAAACCCTGTTTATGGGCAGTACGGGCGTGTATGAGGGTGATCAAACGTTTGGAGCTGGCTTTACCCGGGAGCCTGTAGACAGCGCGTATGGCGATCGTGCCCATAGCGAATCTGGCGGCACCGGACAAGCCAGCGCCGATTTTCTTGATGAATTTGACGAATTTGACGACCTGGGTAATCTTGCCGATTTCGACCTCTCCGACAACTCGGCGGGGTTCACCAGCCCTACAGTTGGCGCTGGTTTTGATCTGCCTGGTGGCGCAATGGCAGGTGGAGCAGCGCTTGCGGGTGGGGCGGCGTTAGCAGGGGGAGCGACTAGCCGTGATTTCGACTCAATGGATTTCAGCAACGGGGGCAGCCGTTCCACGATCTCAGATGATGAGGTTTTCAGCATCTCCAGTACCTCAGATCAGGTGCCCACTTTTACCCAGAACGACCAGCAGGCGCTGGAACCCACTCCCAGCGTTGAGCAAGGAGCGCTAGCGTTTCTAGAGAATGCGCCCATTGAGCGGAAGCAGTTTTATACGGCAATTACGGCTGGGATCTTCTCTGCTGTGGCGGTGGCAGTGGTAAATCTCATTTCCACCAGCACTTTACCTGGCACATCTGCCAACGCCACCCCCCAGGAAAAAGAACTGTCTAGTGCGGTTATTTCGCGGCTGCAAAGCACGGGTTGGGCAATGGCGCTTATGGGCGGTTTGACCGGCGGCATGGCAGCCTTTGCGGTGGGACAGTTTACCGCCAAGAAAATCAGGCAATCGACCGACGACTTGCAAGCCCAGTTCAATTCCGTTTCGCAGGGTAACTTGAACGCACGCGCGACGGTTTACACCGAGGATGAGTTTGGACATCTGTCCACGGGCTTCAACCAAATGGCGCGCGTCATCCTGACCACCACTAGCGAAGCGCAACGCAAGGCAGAAGAGCAGGAGCAAGCGAAGGAAGACCTCCAGCGCCAGGTGATTCGTCTGCTAGACGACGTGGAAGGCGCGGCGCGGGGCGACTTGACGGTGCAGGCAGAGGTGACGGCTGACGTACTGGGTGCCGTTGCTGACTCGTTCAACCTCACCATCCAAAACCTGCGCGAAATTGTGCAACAGGTAAAAGTAGCAGCGCGGCAGGTAAGCAAAGGCTCGACCGACAACGAAATGTTTGCCCGCAGCTTGTCCTCTGATGCATTGCGACAAGCGGAAGAACTTGCCGTCACGCTGAACTCGGTGCAGGTCATGACCGACTCGATTCAGCGGGTGGCAGAAAGCGCCCGTGAAGCCGAGGAAGTGGCACGATCGGCATCCGCAACGGCTCTCAAAGGCGGTGAAGCGGTAGAACGCACGGTGGCAGGTATTCTCGAAATTCGCGAAACGGTGGCAGAAACCACTCGTAAGGTGAAGCGCCTGGCGGAATCGTCGCAAGAGATTTCCAAGATCGTCGCGTTGATTTCCCAGATTGCCTCCCGTACGAACCTGCTGGCACTCAACGCCAGCATCGAAGCAGCGCGGGCAGGAGAAGCGGGTCGTGGTTTCGCGATCGTCGCGGATGAGGTGCGCCAGTTGGCTGACCGTGCCGCCAAAGCATCAAAAGAGATCGAGCAAATCGTGCTACAAATTCAGGGTGAAACGGGTTCCGTGATGACGGCAATGGAGGAAGGGACGCAGCAGGTCATTGAGGGCACACGACTGGCAGAACAAGCCAAGCGATCGCTCGAAGACATCATTCAGGTGTCAAACCGTATCGATGTGCTGGTGCGCTCCATTACCGCCGATACCGTTGAGCAAACCGAAACTTCCCGTGCGGTCGCGCAGGTGATGCAGTCGGTGGAATTGACCGCCCAAGAAACGTCTCAGGAGGCGCAGCGAGTATCTGGTTCACTGCAAAACCTGGTGGGTGTTGCCCGCGATCTGCTCACCTCTGTAGAACGATTCCGCGTCGAAACGATCGAGCGTAAGTAGCAGTACACAGAGGAGGTTGGCTGCGGGTGTCAATTTTAGGTGTATCAGGTACAGTAGAGCAATCCAGGCTACTGGTATGCCACCAAGCGAGATCGACCCACATCTCTTCGCTGCTGATACTTGGATTGAGGGCTTGCAGCGTCCGGTAAACATGCTGCTACTGAAACGTTCTTCTCAAAGCCTCTGAGCGATCGACTAACGCACGATGTGCCTCGGTAGCAATCATACTTTCCAAAGGAATGGGACACTGCCATGCAGCCTGAACAGCAACAGCGAATCATGGGCTACTTCATTGAGGAGGCGAAAGACCACCTCAATACGATCGAGCAGGGCTTGCTCAATCTGCAAAGTACCATTGAAGACCAGGAAATGGTCAACGAACTGTTTCGGGCGGCGCACTCCGTCAAAGGTGGCGCGGCAATGCTGGGGCTGAATAGCATTCAGCAGGTATCGCATCGGCTAGAAGACTACTTTAAGATTCTTAAAGAGTCGCCGATCAAGGTTGACCAAAAGCTCGAAAGTCTGTTCCTACAAGTCTTTGACGCGCTGCAAGAGCTGGTTGGTCAGCTACAGGGGCCCTTCGGCTTAACCGATGAAGCCGCAAACGCAACGGTCGCTGGCGTGGGGCACGTTTTTGGAGAGCTGGAAAACCATTTGAATGTTTTGGCAAGCAGCGCTGTCTCAGCACAACCTGCTGGGGCATATCCCATTCGCACTCCATCCCCTGCATCCCCTGCGCGTCAAGACAGCGCCTTTATCCTCCTCTTTCAAAATGACATCCCCCTGCGGCTACGTGAGATGCTGCAACTATTCAAGCAGTCAGAGCTGGATAGCGCGAATCGTCAGCAACTTCAAGACCTTTGCCGTCAGTTAATTAGCCTTGGCGAACAGTTTGCTTTGCCGGACTGGTGCAACCTCATTGAGAAAGCCCAAGCCGCGATCGCCCATCCCGAAAATTCTTATCGAACACTCGCGCCGATCATCATTAGAGACATTAAGCAGGCTCAAGAGCTGATTCTCTCTGGTCGTGCTGCTGACATTGCGCCCTGTGCTCAACTGCAAGCGCTACAGCCGCCCGCTCCACTCGCCGAGGCTGTTGAAGACGACTTTGCCGCTCTGTTGGAAGCTGACGCTGGCGCTGATTGGCTTACGGAGCCGCAGGCAGCAACCGACGAGGCTCTCTTTGCTGAATTGGCTGTCACCGAACCTGCGATCGAGCTGAGTGAGCGCTTCGACACAGCATCAATGGAGGGTGAAGCGATCGATCAGCATGGACCTGAAGTCGGTATGGCAGAGCTTAACAGCCTCGCTGATCTCTTTGAGGGCGAGATGCCTGATTTAGGATCTACGTGGCAAGAGGAAGAAATCCTGACCGAAACTGCGGCTATGAATGCCGCCAGCTCTCTGGATAGCGCTGATTTTGATGAATCTAGCGATTTTTCCGACCTCCTCTTCGACGAGATCGCGATCGGTCAAGAGCAAGCCTCAACCTCTTCGCAAGACGCGCTGACGGATCTGTTCAGCGACGACCCACTGCTGTCGGAGCCTGGGGTGCGTGAGGACGATCGACCCCTTGCATCAGGCAGCAGCCATGACCAAAATGACCTGAGCGATCTCTTTGCCGGTTCTGACGTTCCTAACCTGAGTGCTGCAACCGAGCCTGAAGTGGAGCGTGATGCCTCCAATGTTGCTTTTGATGCTGTCTTTGGCGACCTCAACCTGAATGATGAGCCTGACGCTGAACTTACCGCGCTTAATTTTGAAGCAGCATCTGATGCGCCTCTGGATAATTTAGGTGCATTCTTTGTGGGCATGGAGGGAGAGCAAGACTTGGCGTTTTCAGCGTTTCAAAACAGCTACGAACGTGCACCTATAGAACTCAATCTTGACGAACTAGATGATGACACTGAGCCAGAGCATCAAGGCTCTACGCCGCCTACGGTGACTGGTTCGGATGTGGCATCGATCGTCGATCCGTGGGAAGATCTTAAGCAACCTTACGTGCCGCAAACTCCGTTTCCGGCTGATTATCCTGTACCGTCCTTAGCTGATTATCCTGTACCGTCCTTAGCTGATTATCCTGTACCGTCCTTGGCAACAAGCCAAGCAGACTCAGACGCTGACGCATTCTTTGGTCATGATCCGTTACCAGAATTCATTGAAGAGCTGTCCGATCAGGACGATCTAGACTTCAGCAGTCTGCTTGACTCAACCACCACTCAAACGCCTACCGATGCTTCGGAACCGCTGTTAGAAGAACTTGCGGATGCTGGGCTTGACCAATCGATCGCGGCACTATTAGTAGATCATTCGGCGCTGAGAGACGATTTAGCCTTCACACCCCTTCCAGCCGATACTGACTTGGCAGCGTTGGATGCACCCTTTTCGTCTGCCGATCCGTTTTTCAGCCAACCAACGACGGCATTCCAGCCTGATTTTTCCGATCCATGGTCAGTTGAACTCCCTCAACAACAGGTCAGTGCGGCGGTTCCCAAGTCAGAAGACTTGAACCTTGACTTCACGGCTCTTGACTTCGACAACTCCGCTACCCCAGCGTCGAATGCCGATTTAGACGATAGCCTCGATATCGATTTTAACGGCTTTGACGCAGACGATGCGCTGGAGCCAAAGCCGCTAGACGCAACCGCTGCCTGGTTGGTTTTAGATCCCGCCGAGCCAACGATCGATCCAGTGTCGGCGCTGGAGGATCCCTTTGCTAACGACCTCTTTGTTGATGAACCCAGCGCGATCGCCTCTGACCCGCTCAACGCCCCCTTGGAGACTCTACCCGACTTCGATTCCTTTTTTGATGCCGCCGCATCAGAGTCATTGTCCAACGCGCTAGATGACTCGTCGGGTACAGCGCCATCTAGCGTGGCGGATGACCTCAGCAACCTCTTTGACGAACCAACCTCCTTTGATGAGAGTCTGGAACTGCCTGAAGACTTACTCACGCTTGGAGTTCCTTCAGAATCGCCTTCTGGTGAGATGACGGTCGATGCACTCAACGATGATCTGTTGGGTCTCAGCGCTCTAGACAGCATGGATGATCCCTCGATCGTCCCTACGGACGAGGATTTCAATGATTACTTGTCGGGTGCCTCAGGTGCAGAGGCTGATGATGAGGCTTCGGATGATTGGCTCACAGTGATTGGCACCGAAGCTACAGCCACGCCACCATTCCCCACTGAAACTACCGGTGGCGCAGAGAGCTTAGACTTTGCCGCTGACCTGCTTGGCTTCGATGACCTGGATAGTGTCATTGCGCCTCCAGCCTCCACGACTGAAATCAGCTTAGACTTTGGCGATACTCTGGATTTTGGTGATGAGTTGTTTGCGCCTCAAGCGTCTGAGGGTGTCGATACAGACGCTTTACCCTCGACTGAAGAACGCTTAAATTTCGACGAAGTTCTGCTTGGCTTCGATGACCTGGATAGTGTGGTTGCGCCCCCAGACTCCACGACTGAAGTCAGCTTAGACTTTGGCGATACTCTGGATTTTGGTAATGAGTTGTTTGCGCCTCAAGGGTCTGAGGGTGTCAATACAGACGCTTTACCCTCGACTGAAGAACGCTTAAACTTCGACGAAGTTCTGCTTGGCTTCGACGATCCCAATGAGCGTAATGGCATTGCAGATAGCATTATGTTCGCTGAGGCGGCGGCAGACAGCGATGACGGTGATGCCTTTTCGTTGGAGTTCGATCGGTCTGCTTTTGATGCGTTAGGGTTCGACTCGTCTTCAGCCGACCTGTCTACGGTCTCGCCATTTTCTGATGAAAACGCTGATGACGACTTTTTGCTAGCGTTCGATCGTCCCGAAGCGATCACCAACCCAGACTTCGACACACCAGAGAGCGATGTCCTCCTGGATGCTTTTACTGAAGCTTCATCTGATTTTGACTGGCAAGCCGCCGCCGATACTGAACCTGAGCCTAGTGGCAATGAACTTGGTGATGATCTGCTTGATCTGGATCGTTTACTAGATGAATCCTCTGCTTCAGCGGCTACTAATGCTTTCGGGTCATTCGATCACTTAGTGGATGAAGGGAGTCCATCAGAAGCCGTTGACGAACGCGCGTTTGCTGACTTGCTGGGCGACGAAACGGATGAGTTTGCTGATTTAGACAGCTTTTTAGGAGCAGGCAGCCCCCTAGAAAGTGATGAATTTTCTGGTCTAGAGGCATTTCTCGATCGAGAGACTTCAGTTACCAACGATTTAACCGCTTTCGACGCTCTACTGGCTGAAGCGCCTGATTCAGACCCATCTACAGGCATCAATGTGTTTGGAGCCGCCGCAGGCGGGATGCTAGCCTCTGGTGCAACAACGTCATCGCCATTAGGAGACTTTGCCGATCTTGAATCGCTTTTGCAGGATGAATCGCTGGAGCTAGCCGATGCAGACCCGTCACCGACTGATGCCGCCACAGCTCGCACCTCGGAGTTTGCTGATCTGGATGACTTGCTGAAAGATGCTGAAGAGAAAATGGGCGGCTCCCCAACGGTGAAAATTGCCCGTAGCAACGTTTCGGCACAGAATCGCCGCCCGACTCGTCCCGGTAAGGTGTTCAGCGAGCAGACAATGCGGGTTCCCGTCAAGCATCTGGATAACCTGAGTAACCTGGTTGGCGAACTGGTGGTCAACCGCAATAGCCTAGAAGAAGACCAGGAACGTCTACGCCAGTCGCTCGATAATTTGCTGTATCAGGTGCAGCAATTGAGCGATGTGGGTCAGCGCATGCAGGATTTATACGAGCGATCGCTGCTCGAAAGCTCTCTCCTCGCCAGCCGCCAGAGCTACCGCAGCGCTTTTAGTGCCGCCACCCCAGCACGCGAGAGCGGTATCTTTGCTCAAACAGCTAACGCCACTGGGATTGAGTATGATCCTCTGGAAATGGATCGCTTCACGGGTTTTCACAGTCTCTCGCAGGAAATGATCGAGCTGATTGTGCGTGTGCGTGAGTCGTCGTCTGACATTGAGTTCATCGTGGATGAAACCGATCAGGTCACGCGCATGTTCCGGCAGGTGACGACTCAGCTACAAGAAGGGCTGACCCGATCGCGCATGGTGCCGTTTGCCCAAACCGCCGATCGCCTGCCCCGTGCCGTGCGTGACATTGCGATGAAGGTCGGCAAGCAAGCAGAACTAAGTGTGGAAGGTCGAGAGACGCTCATCGACAAGATGATCTTGGAGCAGCTCTACGACCCGATGACCCATCTGGTGAATAATGCGATCACCCACGGCATTGAGTCTCCTGAAGTGCGTCGTGCGGCAGGCAAACCTCCGGCTGGACGCATCACCATTCGTGCCTTTCACCAGGGAAACCAGACCATTATCTCAGTGTCTGATGATGGCGCAGGGATTGACCTCGAACGCGTGAAGGTCAAAGCGATCGAGAAGGGGCTGATTACTGCCGTCGAAGCTCAAGGCATGACGCGACTAGACCTTTACGATCTGCTTTTCCACGCCGGATTCAGCACCAAAGATCAGGCGGATGACTTTTCTGGTCGGGGGGTTGGCATGGATGTCGTCCGTACCAGCCTGAGCGAAATTCGCGGTGCCATCAACACTGACTCTACCTTTGGCAAGGGCACAACCTTTACCATTCGCCTACCGCTGACGCTGAGCATCTCGAAAGCGCTGTGCTGCATCAGCGATCGTGCCCGTATTGCCTTCCCAATGGACGGGGTCGAAGACATGCTGGATGTGCCCAAAGAGCGGATTCAAACCAACGACGAAGGGCAAGCCTGCATTCCGTGGCGTGACTCACTTCTGCCGTTGCGTCCGCTTAACGACCTGCTTTCTTACAGCCGTCACCTCGGCCGAGGCAATGTTTACGGCGGCAACCAGGAAGACGATATTGTGTCGATCGTCGTTCTCCGCAGTGCTGGCAACTTCCTTGCGCTCCAGGTCGATCAGGTACTAGGGGAACAAGAGATTGTGATTAAGCAACTCGAAGGACCCATTCCCAAGCCCGTTGGGGTGGCTGGCGCAACGGTGCTGGGGGATGGGCGCATTATGCCGATCGCCGACGTGCTGGAACTGATTGATCTTTCAATGGGTCGCATCCGCAAAGATGTGGGCGGCTCACTGTGGGAGCAGGGTGGTGTCAGCATGGTGCAGGAAGCACCGATCGCCAAGACCGAACCCACTGTGCTGATTGTGGACGACTCCATCACGGTACGCGAACTGCTGTCCATGACCTTCAACAAAGTTGGCTATCGAGTAGAACAGGCACGCGACGGACAAGAAGCCTGGGAAAAACTCCGCGCTGGACTGCCCTGCGATATTGTCTTCTGCGACATCGAAATGCCCCGCATGGATGGTCTGGAACTCCTCTCCCGCATCCAGAAAGACCCCAGCCTCAGCCATCTCCCGATCGCGATGCTCACCTCTCGCGGTGCCGATCGTCACCGTCAAATGGCAGTCTCCTTCGGAGCCAGCGGCTACTTCACCAAGCCTTATTTAGAAGAAGCGCTGTTAGATGCTGCCCAACGGATGCTGAAAGGCGAAGTCCTCATCTCTAACAGCAACGCCTAATCAGAAATCCATGTGGAGGGGCAATAAAGATGAGAGTAAGGCATCTAAAGCAAGGGACTCCTCTTGCTACGACTGCTGCCTGTTTGCCCCTATGAACCGTCCACTTTTAGCTTTGACTACAGTTTTTTTCACGTTCGGACTTTCTACGATCGCGCTGGTTCAACCCCTGATAAATCAGCCCGATCGACTGGGCGACTACCATAGCAATGAGGCTCCGTTAAGGGGAACGGCTGTTGGTGCTTTGATGGCAGGCTGGCTCTGGCAGGTGGCTGCACGTCGACTTAATTGCCGCCGTGCCAGTGGCAACGAGCAGGTGATTGTACGACAGTTTAAGCAAGGCGATGTATTAGAAGCAGAAGTCTATCGGGGTGGATCGGATGAGGTGCTGCGGAATCCCATCGATCGTAGCGGTAAGCCCTGGATGACCGTCAGAGGCAAGTCAGCCTCAGCCATTTGTTATGTTAGAGCGAACAAGCGATACATTCAGCCCCTCTCATCACATATTGGGCGTTGACACTTTCCACAGCAGTAGCTTTGTGCCCCTTATCAAGTGATTATGTTGAACCACATTCGCTGGCTGACGATCGCCCCTCAACCTCTTTCAGAGGCGATCGTTGCCTATGCGCTGACCCGCGATTTTTACCGTGAAGTAGAGCATCGCGCCGAATTTGAGGACTACTGTGATTGGTATTACCGTACAGCCGCCACAAATCAGGCAGAGTTGCAGCGAATGCAAGGAGATATCAATCTTTTTGGTTGGTTCAATCGGCGACGTTGACCGTCTGTAGGGATGTTACATGTAACGTCCCTACAGACGAAAACTTGTATGACACAATTTGTTGGAAACGCTACACGAGGTTTTCAGAGGCAAGGCGCGATCGCTAAACTGCCTCTAGTTCATTTTGGTGAAAGTGTGCCCGGAATTTTTTATCAAACTTGATCAGGTAAGGCAAATTAGCGCTGACAGGTCTACCTTTCGACTCGCGAATAACCTGCAACACTTCCCCCTCTTGCCCATTCAAGTCAAAAGGTTCATTGCGATGTTCCGGGTGATGATAGACGATGACAGACGCTGCCACACGGACACGACTTCCAACCGGGAACGTTTCACCAACTTGCATAACTCAGACTTCCTGGATAACAGCGGCTTCCTGCATAACAGCCATCTCCGCTGTCAGTACGACTTAATGGTTTGAACAATTCCTTATCTTTGCATAAGACTGTACCCTTCCTACATTCCTGGTAACACTCGCTCACGGAATTGTTGAAAGCCCGTTGGGTTGAGTTGTGACCAAACCGCCAGCCCGATGCCACTGCCAAGCAGCAAGACGGCAAGTAGCCCTCCTAGTAAAACGAGTTGGCGCGATCGACTGCCCCTAGACGAACTGGTTGGTTGCACGGCGGGTTCGTCTTGTATCAGCGCTCTCGATGCAGCCGACCATTCAGATTCACTTCTGCGGCTGGCTCTGGGTAGAGAAGGTTCTGGCAAGGCTGAAGAGACATTGCAGCGGAGCAGGACAACCGAGGTATTGTCGTGACCGTTTTGCTGGTTTGCCAGATCAATCCAGGTCTTGGCTGCTAGCTCTAGTGAATGTTTGCCTTTGAGAATCGCATCCGTATACTCTGCCCAGGATGCTTCGATGAGACCTCGATCGCTCAGCCCGTCTGAACACAGCAGCAACACGCCGTCTTCTTCTAAAAGGAAGCGCTGGATAGTGGGTTGCAGAAATTCGGCATCGCGAGTGCCGATCGCCTGGGTCAAAGCACCCGCATCCGGTCGTTGTAAGGCTTCTCGATAGAGCGATCGTCCGAGTCGCACTTCCCGCGCTGCCACGTCGTCATCAACGGTCAACAAATGGCAGTAGCGGGGTGTCATCCAGTAGGCACGACTATCGCCGACGTTGATGAGGTAAAGTTCGTGCCCGTTGCCTGTGCTGCCATCCACCGTGACAAGCCGTTGAGGCACCTGAAGCGCCATCACCAGCGTTGTACCCATGCGGCGACGGTCTTCGCGTCCCTGCGTGTCATTTTGGCTGGCAATCAGGTTGTTCACCACGCGTACTGAGGCTTCTAGCTGCTGCATCAACAGTGCAGGCGAGACCAGCTCTGTTTGAGCCTCCACCTCTGCTAACAGTGCCTGAGCCTGCAACTTGAGCGATCGCACCGCCGTCTGACTGGCAACTTCGCCCCCTTCATGCCCACCAATGCCATCACACACGATCGCCAACTGACACGCCAATGCCTCCGGTTGGGCTTTGTCCGTGAGCGTCATGGGGTAACAGGCATCTTCGTTGTGCGATCGCTGCGGTCCTGTATCGGTTGCGCCTACAATCTGCACCCGCAATGGCAGTTGAGCCGCTTGTTGCAGGAGCAATTGATTGAGTTGAGCGGCGATCGTGCTCAGCTCTACGCCGTCTTCTTTCATGAGGTGGCAGAGGGCTTGAAGTGGCTCTGCAACGTCTGGTTTAGCATTGGCAACCCACTCCAGCCAGCGATTTGCTAAATCCGCCAGCTTCGGTGTTAAAGCCACGTCTGCTGCCTCTGATCCAGCCAGAATATCGGCATCATCGAAGAGCTGGCAGAGACGTACGCGCCACCCTTCCACCCGAATATTGTTGGCTGCCAGCAAACTGGACGCAACACCCTGTTCTAGTAGCGGAGTCCATAGCTGGAGCAGTTGCCACAGCCAGTAAACCTGACGTAAGGCAGTTGCCTGTGACCAAGCGTGCGTGATCGCGGGCAGAAGCTTGCCCTTATCATCCAGCGGCACATTTTCGAGGAGAAACGTTGTCTTTGCCGGAGCCTCATCTTCCTGCGGGCAAAAGCCATACACTTCTGGAAGATGTAGCCGCTGCGGATAGAGGTGCAGATACGGCAACACGTCGTCTGACCACTCCAGCGGTACATCTGGCGGTAAACCAGGTTGCGTATCCAGCCAAACCTGCGGTGCTGTTACATAGTACCTACCTGCGATCTGCGCCCCCACAGGCGAATGCTCCAGGTGCTGCCCCACTGCCCACAGGTAACGGTAGATGAGTGGTGTTTCACAGGAAACACACGCAAGAGTCCCCAAGGGATTCAGGGGCGCGGCACAGGTTGGGTTAGGGCAGCAAAGCTGCGGTTTGGAAGCACTCATGCGTTTATGGGACGTTAATGATGGTTTGCTCACCCTGACGTTACGTTCGTTGTGGCGATCGCACAGCCATCTATGCGGCGATTAGACTGGTTATGTAGACTACGGCTTTAAGCCCGATCGTTCTGATTCGCGATCGTGCATTTCCAGGAATCCCTAAGTTAATTGCTTGAAGCTTTCAGGGAACTCTAGCCATAGTGTGCTCGTTGCTGATTGAGACCAATTGCCTATCAACTATAGGGGCGAAAGCAGCAATCGTGCCCGATCACTTTCTTAAGAAACTTATCGCTGTGACCATCCGAAATGCGATCGTTGCGTGCTGGATCTAGAAGTAGCGATCGCGTCTGCTTTCATTCACCCCTTCAGAGATGTTTATATGGCGCTGACTCCCACGATCATCTGGCTCCTAGTTGGAACCGTTCTTTGCCTTGTCGAATTTATCGTACCAACGGCATTTTTAGCCTGCGTCATGGGCATTAGCGCGTTCGTCGTTGCTGCCGTTTCCCAGTTCATCCCGCTCAGTCTACAGGTTGCCTTATGGGTGCTGCTATCACTGCTGCTGGTGTTTTATTCCCGTCGCTTCGTGCGGCACAAAGCAGCTAGTAAGTTTGATGCGACTGAAGCCGAAACCCTGACCGAAATTCCACCCGGAAAGTTGGGGCGCGTGCGGTATGAAGGCAATTCTTGGGCGGCGCGCTGCGAGGATCATGAGGTGACGATCGCCCCCAATCAAAAAGTCTACGTGATTTCACGACAGGGCACCACACTCCTGGTTGTGCCAGAGCATCTGCTGCGTTCTTGAGACGCAGTGACCGTTGACGATCGGACAAAGACGCACAAAGCAAAGACTCAGCAAATTCTCATATAAGGAAGACTGCAATGTTTGGTTGGTTTTTAGCGTTGTTAATTGGTGGTGGTGGCATAGCGCTTTCGTCCGCTAAAGTGATTCAGCAGGGGAATGAAGCGCTGGTGGAGCGACTCGGTGTGTACGATCGCAAACTAGAACCCGGACTAAAATTCGTCGTGCCGATGTTAGAGCGCGTTGCCTACCAGGGCACCATCCGAGAGCGCGTGCTGGATATTCCACCACAGCCTTCGATTACCCGCGACAACGTTTCGATTACAGTTGATGCTGTCGTGTACTGGCGCATTGTAGACATGGCGAAAGCCTACTACAAAATTCAGGATCTCCAGTTTGCGATGGTCAACCTGGTATTGACCCAGATTCGCGCCGAAATGGGCAAGCTGGAGCTGGATGAAACCTTTACCGCCCGATCGCAGATTAACGATCTCCTGCTGCAAGAACTGGATGAAGCGACTGATCCCTGGGGCGTTAAGGTAACACGGGTGGAGCTGCGCGACATCATTCCTTCTCAGGCAGTGCAAGAATCGATGGAACTGCAAATGTCGGCAGAACGACGCAAGCGGGCAGCGATTCTGAACTCTGAAGGCGAACGCGAAGCCGCTGTGAACTCTGCCAAAGGTAAAGCAGAAGCACAAGTGCTGGATGCCGAAGCCCGTCAGAAGTCAGTCATTTTGCAGGCGGAAGCAGAGCAAAAAGCGATCGTTCTTCGTGCTCAGGCAGAACGGCAGAATCAAGTCCTGAAAGCCCAGGCAACCGCTGAAGCCATTCAAATTGTGAACCAGTCCCTCAAGTCTGACCCCAACGCACCCGAAGCGGGCAAAATGCTCCTGGCGTTGAATTATCTGGAAATGGGCAGCACGATCGGCAAGAGCGATAGCAGCAAGGTGATGTTTATGGATCCACGCAGCATTCCCGCCACGTTGCAAGGGATGCTGTCGATCGTGGACAGCGGCAAGGAAGGGTAGAAGAAAATATAAAGGCTAAAGGATGAAGGCTAAAAATTGCTTCTTTAGCCTTCTTCGTGTGTCGATTTAACCGCTGCCTTACCGTGCGATCGCCCTTGCCTTGAGGGAATCGCACTAATGCCCCTAAGCCAAATGACATTATGACTAAGGATCGTGGATTAAATAAAACCGACAAATTGTTCGTAGGTAGGGGCGCACAGCCGTGCGCCCCTACGGAAAACGCCGAGGTTATTAAATTCTTGTTCCTAAGTTGAGCGGCTACGAGTTAAACGAAGCAAGCTGACGATCGCCGCTTCAACGACTTTTAGATTGTGCCTGATGAGTGCTTCTCACTCACATTTGGTAGGGCTTCGATCGCAACCGTTCCGCCTTCAATTGCCTGAATCCGTAAATCATACCCTCTCAATAACTGCATCCCAATCAGAGGCACTGTCTCTGATTCGTTAATGTCAATAGTGCGATATTGTCCATCCCAAATCACGATCGCAATGTAAACGTCAAAAATGCACGAAGTGCCATCGCCCAATGTGGCAACGTCGCGCCCCTTCCAAGGTAAATTCAGAGCCGTAATGACTTTAGAAGGCAAGGTCAAAAAGCCGGAAAAACCTGTATTAATGACGGCATCGACGAGTTGAGTTGTGACATCGCTCTTCACGACAACCGGAAGAATCGCCTCACAACTCTGATTCACTACGCCACATATCATACGGATTCTTTCAGGCTCCGTGCACCAAAATGGTAGACTGCCCGATGTCCAATGCGGATGAACCACGTTTGGGCATCGGGTAGTCTGGCAAGGAGGCGCTCTGATGCTGTTGCAATGTCATCAGCGACCTCATAGGCTCCGGTTTCGATATCGATCGCCACAATCTTGCCATGATTACCGGCCTCGACTTGGGCACGTACCTGAGACGCATAAATCTCATCACCGCGTCGAGCGAATTCTTCTTTGCTGTAGCGAGGTTGTCGGACTGTCATTGGCTTGACCTCGCTTCAATCTTGCTCTTCCATCTTAACTTGGGTGATCGCACCAGCATTCCCATTAGTTGAGTTGATGTGCTGCCATACATTCTATCAGGAGGGGCGATCGCGTTAGGTAGCTTTTGAATTTTGTTGCTGGCGTTTTGAAAGTCATGGAAGCATAATTTAATTAACGCAAAGTCCAAGTATTGAAAGCAGGAAGTCAAGCATTAGAAGCTCTGCATATCTAAGTAGGGCATCAAAACGGTAGCAAATTAAACTTGATGCCGTCCACTACTCACAGCTAAACTCGGCTCTCCCGGCTTTGCGCTGATAAGACAACCTTATATCAAACTATCACTGGGTTTCAGCCGTCGATCGGGCGGCATTTTGTAGCCTTTCATACGATTTCAACCACAGATCCGGAAGAGCCATCGATATAAGCTGCCTTCAGGTACGGTCGCGCCTTTAACCTGCGCACGATCGCCCCTTCCCATAAAACTTCTGACTCACTCAAGCGTGTCCGATCGCTTCGATCGCAGCCTCTAACGCGATCGCTACGTGTGTCCAATGTGTACCGCCCTGACAGAAGACCGTATAGGGTTCGCGTAAGGGTCCATCGGCGGAAAATTCCGAGGTGCTGCCGTCGATGAAGGTGCCGCCTGCCATCACCAGTTGGCTTTCGTAACCGGGCATGGCGGCAGGGACGGGGTCAAGGTAGGAGCCGATCGGCGAATGTTGCTGAATAGCGCGGCAGAAGGCAATCAGTTTTTCGGGTGTGCCAAGCTGCACTGCCTGGATCACATCGCGTCGAGGGGCTTGCGGGAGTGGATTGACGGGATAGCCCAGGTGATCGAAGACAGTAGCGGTCAGGTGGTTACCCTTCATCGCTTCGCCCACCATTTGCGGCGCGAGAAATAAGCCCTGAAACAGCAGCCGATGTTGGTCAAACGTGGCTCCTCCCGCGCTGCCGATGCCCGGAGCTGTGAGACGACAGGTGGCGGCTTCGACGAGATCGGCGCGTCCTGCTACATAGCCGCCTGCGGTGACGATCGTGCCGCCAGGATTTTTAATCAACGAGCCTGCCATCAGGTCCGCACCGACGGCGGTTGGTTCCTGGTCTGCCACAAACTCACCGTAGCAATTGTCTACAAAGCAAACCGTGTTAGGGTTTTGCCGCTTGACGATTTGGACAATCTTGGCGATGTCGGCGAGCGCTAGGCTGGAGCGCCATGAGTAGCCACAGGAACGCTGGATCAAGACCATGCGCGTGTCTGGTTTGATAGCGGACTCTAAAGCGTGCCAGTCGATCGTGCCCAATTCGGTTAAGGCTAACTCTCGATAGCGAATGCCAAACTCCGCGAGGGAACCCTGATCGTGTCCGCGTACACCGATGACTTCTTCTAAGGTGTCGTAGGGAGAGCCTGCCACCGCTAACAGTTCGTCTCCTGGTCGCAAAACGCCGTAGAGCGCGCAGGCGATCGCGTGCGTGCCTGACACAAATTGCACCCTTACTGCTGCGGCCTCTGCGCCTACAATTTCGGCAAACACTCGATCGAGCACCTGTCGCCCCAAATCGTCGTGCCCATAGCCTGTCACACTACTAAAGTGGTGGGTGCCGACTCGATGATGGCGAAATGCCGTCAGCACTCGTCGCAGATTCTCCTTGACCTGAGCGTCAATTCCAGAAAAAATCAAAGGAAGTATCTGCTCTGTTTCGTTGATCAGACTAAAGCTGCTCATTAAATGCCTCATTTTTTTCTAGAATACGCTAGGTGTGTTCTGAGCATCGCCATGATTCACCGCAGTCTTAGCAGCGATCGCCCGTTCCAGGGAGTGATCGCCTCACAGATTGGCACCATATCCACATAGAGATGAATGAATGACTGCTGCAACTTCTAAAAAATTACACTTTGACTTGCCCGTGATTCTTTTCATGGCGATCGTTCATGGGGGCGCACTCTTTGCCCTCTTGCCCTCAAACTTTAGCTGGGCGGCGATCGGTATCGCAGTCTTTTTACATTGGGTTACGGGCGGCTTGGGCATCACCCTCGGTTTCCACCGTCTGCTGACTCACCGCAGTTTTCAAGCCCCGAAATGGTTGGAGTACTTTTTTGCCTTCTGCGGCACGATGTCATGTCAAGGTGGCGTGATCGATTGGGTGGGGATGCATCGGCTCCATCACCTCTATTCCGACCAGCCCTCTGATCCTCATGACTCTAACCGTGGGTTCTGGTGGAGCCACATGGGCTGGATGCTGCGCGAAATTCCCTCACGGGATCAAGTCGATCGCTTCACCAAAGATCTGCGTGGTGACCCGTTTTATCAATTTTTGAACAAACAATTTATTCCCTTGCAGCTTTTGTTGGCACTGGGGCTTTACCTGCTGGGTGGCTGGTCGTTTGTGGTTTGGGGTGTTTTTGTTCGTCTCGTTGCGGTGTTCCACTGCACATGGTTGGTCAACAGCGCAACGCATCAGTTTGGCTACCGCACCTATGAATCGGGTGACCATTCTACCAACTGCTGGTGGGTTGCTCTGCTCACCTACGGGGAAGGCTGGCATAACAATCACCACGCCTTTCAGCACTCTGCCCGTCACGGCTTGCAGTGGTGGGAGATTGACTTTACCTGGATGACGATTCAGCTACTCCAATCGTTGGGGTTGGCAAAGAAGGTAAAGCTCGCCGAGAAAGAGGGATGAGACAGAAAGGATGAAGGATGAAGGCTAAAGGCTCAATAGAGTGACTCCTAAGCCTTTATACTTTAGCCTTCATACTTTTCTCTCAAAACTGCCCCATGCCTTGAACGATGTGTTTAACGGTCGTCAAGGTTTCCAGGCTGATCAAGCCGCGTCGATGCCCTTTTTGGTTCGACATGCCTAGAAAGATCGAGTCGCCCCGTTTGGGATTGCGTGAAAAACGGGGCGAGGCATTGATGTAGGTTGAGGCGCTGTTGACACCGAGCGCAAACTGACGGCTTTCTTGATAGGATTCGGTCACAAGGCAGTCAGCATGACCACTGCTGTAGAGGTTGATCCAGGCGATCGCGGCTTCCAGGCTATCGACAACCTTGAAAGCAACGACCTTCGCCAGATATGCCTGTCGCCACTCTGCCTCTTCACATCGTTTGAGGTCGGGAAATTCCGCCACCAGTTCGGCATCGCCTCTAATCTCAAAGCCCTTCTCTCTCAAGCTATTCCAGAGCATAGCGAGGGAGGACGGGTCTTGGTGGCGGTGAATTAGCACTTTTTCGATCGCGTTCACGGGGTCGGGTTCGCTCTGGTGGCTGTCGAGAATGATCCAGCGCACGGCATCCAGACTACCAGAGGGCGACCAGTACAGATAGCAGTTGCCCATCGCCGACTTTAAAACGGGCGCTGTCGATTGGCGCACAATCTGCTGCACCAAATTTGGTCGCCCATAAGGAATGACCAGATTGATGTATTGGTCTTGGGTGATGAGATCGCGCACCGATGCGCCCTGATCGGACGGCAACGCTTGCAGACACCCATCCGGCAAACCAGCCCGTTCGATCGCTCCATGTAGCGCCTGCGCAATCACCAGATTAGAATTACTGGCTTCGCTGCCGCCCTTCAGAATCAGGCTATTGCCCGTCTTGACACACAGCCCAGCGGCGATCGCGGCAAGCTCTGGAAAGGCTTCGTAAATAAGCACAATCACACCGAGCGGCATAAGCTGCGAGTACGTCTGGCAGTGATCAACCTGGTAGTTGGCGTTCATCACGCGACCGATCGGATCGGGCAGTTCACTCAAACGCTGCAAGATTTGAATCGCTGCCTGGAGGCGTTCTGGCGTTAATTTTAGCCACTCTAAAATCAAGTCGGGCACCGCCATCTCGCGGCTAGCTTCCAAATCTAGTGTGTTGGCATCCAGAATGTCGTCTTGCTGCTGCTTGAGCGCCTGAGCCATTGCCTGTACAGCCTGCCCCCGCACTGAGCCTTTAAGCGTTGCCATCTCCACAGAAGCGCGGTGGGCGCGGTGAACAGCGGCGACAGGATCAGGAGAGGGACTAAAAGAATCGGTTGTCATTGAGCTAACGTCTATAAGCTAGCAGAACCATGAGTGCTGGCAGCAAGGCTAGCAGCAGGAGCACGACTGCCCAAAAGACCACTCCAGAATTCGCGGGAGAGTTCAACGCTAGCAGTAAGCCAGTGATTAACAGCACCAGGATCACGCCTAGCGCGATCGACACATAGCTGTTGCCACCAGGCGAGATTCCGTTCCACTGCTGCCCGTTCCAACGCCATGTGCGCTTGTAGCGGTAACTCGTAGAAAGCTCTTCCAGCACGTAGCCGCCTTCTTCGACGACAAAGATCTGCTGGCAGCGGTTACACCCAAACGCTTCGGTCAGCGCAATCTGAGTGAGCTGACCCCGACGGCGACAGGGGCAGGGATAGCTCTGAGTTAGGTCAATCTTTTGAGCTTTTTGATGTTGCACAGGCGGCAAGGAAAGACTTCTGGCAAAAGTGAGGCAGACATCTAAGCTATGACGGTGACAATGCGCCGAGTCATATGGGTGTTTGACAACCATGCACCCGCTGCAATTTGCGTCTCTCTATTATTACCGAACAGCACCGAGCTGATCGGAGATTTAATGCAAATATTACCATTCTCACTTCCAATCTGAACTTGACGCTAAAAGCGCGTGATGTACGTTGGATAGCTATTTGCTTACACGAACACCAAAAGGCGCTGCACGACAGACAGAGGCTTTTACTTCAGCAAGCGTGATCAGCAGACAGGGTGATCACATCGGTGCTGATACGGATAGGTTCCAACCCAGCGCTGTGGAGCGATGCGATCGCTGAGAACGTTGGCTCACCCTGCTTCAGAGCAGCGACTATAATGCTGATACGGCGTTTGGTGACATTGCTTCTGCTTCAGCGAGTTAAAGCGGGTAGGCTGGTTGCCGTCCCTGACACCAAAGACGCTCTAGCAGGATCGCTGTTGCCTACCACCCTTCCACTCACGCCGAAGGTTACTCACGTCTATGCCTCGTTTTCTTCACGTCTCGGATATTCATTTGGGGTTCGATCGCTACGACAGTAAAGAGCGCACGTTAGACTTCTATCGCGCCTTTCGGGATGCCTTGCACAAATACGCGATCGCGCCTCAGGTCGATTTTGTCGTCCTTGCGGGCGATCTGTTTGAGCATCGCAATATTCAGCCGAATATTCTCAATCAGGCGCAGCTTTGCTTGCAGGATTTGCAGGAGGCGGGGATTCCTGTGCTGGCGATCGAGGGCAATCATGACAATACGCCCTACGGCACCAAAACAAGCTGGCTTCGCTATCTATCCGATTGGGGCTTGCTGTTGCTGCTAGAGCCAAGCACCCCGAATGCAGGCAAGGCGCTGTATGAACCGTGGGACTCGGAAGCGAAGCGGGGCGGCTACATCGATTTGGACTGTGGTGTGCGTGTGTTGGGGTCTTGCTGGTACGGAGCCTCTGCACCAACCGCGATCGCCAGTCTTGCTGACGCGATCAAAACCTTGCCGCCGCCGCCTGCCCATACCGTGATGCTGTTTCATCACGGGCTAGAAGGGCAAATCGCTCGCTATCAAGGCGCGTTGCGCTATAACGATCTGCTGCCGCTCAAAGAGGCTGGCGTAGAGTATCTGGCGCTGGGTCACATCCACAAAAACTACACGGTTGAGGACTGGATTTTTAATCCTGGTTCTGTGGAAGCGAATAACGTTGAAGAAAGTCAGTTCGATCGCGGTGTGTATCTGGTAGAGATCGATGCCGCTGGTATTCGGGCAGAGCTGAAGCGAGATTATAGTCAGCGGACGATCGTGCGGTTAAAGGTCATTGCGCGGGGGCAAGAAAGCCAGGAAGCGTTAGAGGAAGCCGCGATCGCGGTGGTGCAGCAGGCGCTCCAAGCGGGGAAAATTCGGGCAGTAGAGGCACCCATTGTGGAACTGCGCATTGAAGGACAGGTCGGCTTCGATCGTCTGGATTTAGACACGCGCAAACTTCAGCAGCAGCTTCAGCAGTTGACGGGCGCACTCATTTTTCTACTGCGGTATAACGTTGACTCTGTGGCATATGCCTCTCATATCGCTGAGGAAGCCAATCGGTCTCAAGTAGAGCGCGAGGTCTTTCTAGATTTACTGGCGGCGCACAACACCTACAAAAAGCAAGCAATCGAGCTAGCACAAGGGTTGATTGACCTCAAGGATCAGCAAGTGCAGGGGCGATCGGACGCTGATCTCTATCAGTTTGTGCAAAGCCTTTTAACGGCATCAGTTGATTGAGCTTGATGCCGTTAAAAGGCTGGGTGCTCAGGTTTGGAAGCGCCGTTGGTTTCGTTAATCTTTAACCCGCAGCGTGCGCATACCCTGCAATGCCGCCCATACATCTGTAAGTTTTTTGCCCAACATCACCTGGACGGCAGTTGAAGCCATGACACACCAGCAACGTGCCCTCAGCGTCAACAGTGGACTTGTCGGCTGCCGGGACTCGCGCACGAGCGTGAAGTATCAAGTGGAGCCAGAGTAGACTGAACGGCGTTGAAGCTGATCGCCGAAAGTAACGGTTACGTTTGACCCTAAAGTTCGAGCCAGATCCAGGTGCCTTCGACTTGGGCGATCGCGCCGCCAGGAAAGGGATCGGTTTGCGATCGATTCGGTGCCGTCATTAAGGCAACCAATTTCTCAATATGCTCAAAGTTGGGAGCGTAGGGTAAGGTTTGCTGGAGAAATTGACGGACGGCGCGACGTTGGAGCGCGAGGGGCGTTTTTTGTAGAAGCGAGCGGTTGAGTCCTGGGCGATCGGGATGCTGCACCTGCTGAAGTAAGGCTGCTGCTTGTGTTTCCAGATACTCCACCTCTGCCTGAAGCAGTTCTGCCGTTTGGGATAAAGCGTGTTCTGCCTGCGGATTGAAGTGCGTTTGCAGGTAAGGCAAGAGTTCCTGACGAATGCGGTTGCGGGCATAGGTCAGGTCGTGGTTGGTGGTATCGTCCCAGATTTGCAACTGGGCATCCTGGCAAAACTGACCCGTTTCAGCACGAGTAGTGCCTAACAGTGGACGTACCAGTTGAATGTCAGGCGTGAGAGAACGTTTCCAGACAAGGGCTTGCAGCCCATCAGCGCCACTGCCGCGCACCAGGTTGTAAAGAAGGGTTTCTGCCCGATCGCTGGCAGTATGACCCGTCACGATGCAGGAGTAGCCATGCTGTTGGGCGATCGCTGTAAGCACCTGGTAACGCCAGGATCTCGCCTCTGCTTCACTGGTAGAAACGTCTTCAGCGGTCTGCTGGTAGTCAGGCAACTGCCAAGTTTGGGCGAGTTGATGAACATAGTCGGCGTTTGCGTCAGAGTCAGTACGCCAGCGATGGTTACAATGGGCGATCGCCAGATCCCATCCCCACTTTGATTGCAAATCGAGCAGGAGCTTGACCAAACAGAGCGAATCTTGCCCACCCGAAACTGCGACTAAAACTCGTTGTCCACGCTCTAATAGCTGCCGTTCCTTTAGCGTGCGATGCAACTGCGCGTGCAAGTGTGTCCAGATACCATTGGGCGTACTCTGCATCTCATGGCACCTGCATCGACATTAGTAATCGTCGTCTATGTCGCCATACACGTCGTCGATTTTTGGGTCTGGTTTTTCAGGACGGCGCGTTCTCTCGCGGGGCACATCCAGCATTTTGGGTTTGCTGGTTTCAGGAACGAACTCCAGACGAATGCGTACCCGTCCTCGCTGCCAGCCCTGAGTGCCAAAGCGGAGCGCTTCGCAGGGCAAACCTTCGCCAAACCAGCCTTCGTTGTCGTCAGACCAATCGGTTTCGCGATCGCTAATTGCCTGAGCCAGCGCATCGATAAACTCACCCACTTTGAAGGTAGGGTTCACCATCAACACCCGACCCACATTGATAAACAGCACTTCGTCATTATTCAGCGGTTCAAATTGGTTATCCATTAAAGAAACCACCCATAGCTATGCAGTCCCTTGCCGAGCAAATTCACACCCAGGTAGCAAACCCAGACGACGACGAATCCGGCTGCTGCTAGAAGTGCTGGACGACGACCCTGCCAGCCCTTGGTGATGCGAGAGTGTAAATAAGCGGCAAAGACTAACCAGGTGATGAGTGCCCAGGTTTCTTTCGGGTCCCAACTCCAGTAGGAACCCCATGCTTCGTTTGCCCAAACGCCACCGGCAATAATGCCGATCGTCAGCAGCGGAAAGCCTAAGCCGATCATGCGGTAGCTAATGTTGTCAAGCGTATCGGCAACGCTCAGCCGTTGGGGTGATAGCGGCAGAGCAGCAGCGACAGGTGCAGATGGCGCATTTAGTACTGCTGTGGCAGAACCATTCAATGCGGCTGGTGCTGTCGTCAGAGCCGTTGCAGACATCACTAATTCACCATCACGTCGAAGCTGGTAGGTGCGATCGCGGTAGGCACCCGTCCCCACCGAACTGCCGCGCAACTCAATATTTTGACCACGAGTGACAACCAGGAAGGCGATCGCCAGCAGCGAACCGACCATCAGCGTGGCGTAGCTGAGCATCATCACGCTCACGTGCATCATCAGCCAGTTGGACTTCAGCGCAGGCACCAGAGGCGCTGAGGCTTGCATGTCCTTGGGTAAGGTGAGCGCTGCAAAGGCGGTAATCCCCATCGCTACAGGAGCCGTTACCACACCCACCAGACGGCTACCGCTCATATTTTCGGCAACCAGATGCATCGTTGTGATGCCCCAGGTGAGAAAGAAGAGTGATTCGTACAGGTTGCTGAGTGGGAAGTAGCCTGCCTCTAGCCAGCGTGCGCCCAAAAGGGCTGCAATGCAGAGGTTGGCGATCGCCATGCCCGTTGTGCCTAGCATCGACAGGTAGGGCACGCGAGGAAAAGCTGCGCCAACCCAATACACCAGCGCTGTTGCTAAAAGAATCGCGAAGGACGCGTTATCAAAAACAGTTTGCAGTCTAACCAAATCCATGCCGTATTCCTCTCCAGGCTTTGAACCAATGCCCTCTTTCTATCCTACGATTCTTGAGAATCGTTACGAGCTTTAAGTTTAAAGAGTTCAAGCTTTCAAACTCTTCATGGCGATGGCACTGGGGAAGACGCAGGCGGCATGTCTAGTGCTGGATTATTGCCTGACGAGGGAGTGTTTGATGGCACCGTCGGACTGGGCAGCGGTGCAGGTTTCCCTGCCTTTTGCAATAGCAGAGACACATCGTAGCGCGTGCTGCGATCGTCGCTAATCGCTGCCGTCACGCCGATCGAGCGAATCGCATCAATTAAGTTTTGGTTGCCCAGTGGCAGTTGTGGCAGTGGTAATTTCTTCGCTTTGTAGAGATCGAGATTCGCAAAGAAGTTGCCGTTATTGGGATTGGGGTCAGACGGTACGCTGGCTTTGAAGGGTTGGCTACCTGCTAGGGAGGTGGCTGGCTTTGGCACGATGTCATTCACGACTGGCACCGTGGGCGAACCAAGCGCCACGAATGCCACATTATCAGTGAGCCATCCGTGGGTGACGGCAAAGCCGATCGCGGGCAACGTCCAGTTGGTAATGGGTTGATCGCCCGCTTTCGCTTCTTCTACTTTGAATTTGTACTTGTCTGCCATCGTCTGGTCTAGCTGCTTGAAGGTGGCTTCTGTCGCACGGCGATCGGTCGATTGCACCATAAATAAGAGGTTGAACGGCAACCCCGATGGGCTTCCGTCTGGTACGCCTACCATCGCCAGCGCAAACTCGCCTTCCATCCACGCGAGAAAGTCTTTGTCCAAATCCATATTTATGGTGGACTTCAATGCGTTTGGGAGCCAATCTGGCGCAACGGGTGGCAAGGCAAGGTTGATTGCCGTTGCACCCTGGGTATAGTTTTGCCAAAACTGCTTTAGATTTCCCCCCGAAGCCATCAGGAGCGTGTTTTGGGGCAGGCGACCGGGCATACTTTTAGCATTGTTCTCGACTTTGTAGGTTTTTTGGCTATCAGGCTTGTACCAGGTGATTCCTTTGAAGTGAATGCCTTCTGCCTCCAGGTTCATCGTTGCGGCAACGCCCTGAGTCTGTGACATTTGCGCCAAGTTGGGGGACGCAGCCGCCTTGGGGGCATTAGCGACTGTGAAAGCAGTTGCCGCTGGAAAGTTGAGATAAAGCCGACCAAACGCTGGTGTCGCCTGAATTTTACCCAACGCTTGCGTGTAGCCAGGGGTTGCTTTCAGCGCGCTTTGACCTTGCTCACCCTTGTAGGTGTCGATCGCCCGATCCATCGCTTTCGGATCGGTAGCAACAACCAGCAGTTTGCCATCGAACACAGTGACCGAAAAATTCTCCGCTTTGCCCTGTGTCTCCTTAATCTGGAAACCTTTGTACGTACGGTCTACCAGTTTGCCTGCTGTTTGCGATCGTGGCTTTTCAAGCAACTGCTTTGCCTGAAGCGGATTTTGGATGGGCAACACCACGATCGCCACTGGCTTTGGCAACACTGGAGCCACATCGGGAGCACTAGACACGGGTTGCGGCGCTAAAAGTGCGATACTCGCTTCCTTACCAATCCACGGTTGAATGTCTTTCTCGTAGTCGTAGCCGTTGGCAGTAAGGAGACGATCGCGCAATTGTGCCAAATTTTGATCAAACGCTGCCTGACTCTGGGGTGTACCAAACTCGCGCAGTTGTTGCCATTGCCCCGGATCAGTCGAAACCGAAAGCGTCATCAACGCATCCTGAGGAATCAGGTCTGCACCGACAGGTAAGTCTCCCGAACCAATCCCTCCTTTTGTCAGTGCCCAGTAGGCAGCGCCGCCCCCACCAATCAGCAGCACAGCAGCGCCGATCGGGAGCAGTAGGGATGGCTTCTTTTTCTTGATCATGGGGGAAGGGCGTTCCTATCGAGACAGCACAAGCAATGCCCCTGCCACTTTAGCAAACCTGACGCGCAACAGGGGAGGAAGTTTGGATGAACGTTGCAGAGGAGGGCAGGGAGAGGAGTCAGGAGTCAGGCATGAAATCTAACTTATTCCTCTGCCTTCTGCCTTCTACACAACTCCATACAACGTATCCCGCTGCCGATAGGGACGATCGAGCGACGCGATCGCCTCCACCAACGTTTCCACCTCCATGCACGTCCCCCCCTGTGCGCCTGCCATTGTAGTGATGTGTTCTTCCATCAGTGTGCCGCCGAGGTCATTGCAGCCCCAGGTCAGGGCTTCGGTTGCGCCCGCTAAGCCAAGCTTGACCCAACTGGGCTGGTGATTAGGAATCCAGCGCCCCAGAAAAATGCGGGCAACTGCCATCAGCAACAGGGCATCAGCAAGGACAGGTTGATCGCGTCCTACTCGGCGACGTAACGGTTTGGGCGCTTCTTGCCCAACGAACGGCAGCAAGATAAATTCCGTGATGCCGGGGTAGCCCTTCGCTAAGGAAGATTGCTGGAGCGATCGCAACAAGTCCAAATGTCGCATCTGCTGTTCTGGTGTTTCAATGTGACCCGACAGCATCGTACTGGTAGTATGCAAACCTTGTTGGTGTGCAAGACCTACAATCTCTAGCCACGTCGCCGTATCAATTTTCTCAGGACATAGGATATGTCGCACGTCATCATCCAGCACTTCTGCCGCCGTTCCGGGTAGCGAATCGACTCCCCCATCCCGTAAAGCCGCAATCACTGTTGCGTAGCTCAAGCCATCCTCTCTGGCAATGAACTGTACTTCTTGAGGCGAAAAGGCGTGCAGATGCAATTGGGGAAATTTATCCTTCAGCGTTTCCACAATCCGTAAGTAGTAAGACAGCGATGAACCGTTGAGCGTTGCCTTTGGATTCAAACCACCCTGCATACAAAGCTCAGTTGCACCCCGCTTTACAGCATCCGTCGCCTTCTCCAGCATTTGCTCCAGATCGAGCCAGTACGCGCCTTCATCACCCTCATCGCGTCGGAACGCACAGAAGCTACAGTGCTGCTCACAGATATTGGTGAAATTAATATTGCGGTTAATCACGTAGGAGACGACATCGCCCGACTGCTGTTGTCGGAGTTGATCTGCCGTCTTACGAATGTGGTCGATCGCCTCCGACGATCGCGCCTCCAGCAAAACCACCCCGTCGTCCCGCGACAACTCGTGTCCTTCCAGGGCGCGATCGAGAATCTCTTCAACCGTTACAGTCACCACAAGCTACAAGAAACGCGACAACATCTCCTATTGTGACAAGGAACTGAAGCTTTAGAAGGTACAAGGAGTTGCTAACTGTTAGTTGTTAAGAGGAAACTGGCGGCTGAAACCTGACAACCCCAAAAACTCAAAACTCAAAACTTATCCCCATCCCCTCTCTTTTAAACCTCATTCCGATCCAAAAAGGCGTAGTAACTGTTCAACGTTATCCAAATCGCCCACAATGCGGCGTAACGGACGGGGCCACACTTTTACCAACGTTGGCGTTGCCGAAACTTGATTAAGCTCTGCCTGGTCAGGATGCTGCGACACATCAATAATTTTAAGCGTGTATGGGTGGCTGAGGGACTCTTCCAATAGACGATGCAAGGTTTGCAGCGTCCGCTCTGTGGCGATGCTGTGACCAGAAACAAAGAGCCGCAACACGTAGCCTTTCGCCTCTGGATAGGATAACGAAGGCTCTACCGATGCGATCGGTGTTCCTGGTTGTAGCTGGGCATAAGGCTCCGTCTGGTCATACCGCACCACCAAATCGTGTGGCTCCCAAAGTTGGGGAAACTGTTGACGGTAAGTCGATAAAACCACTGCATCACACACGCCCTCTTTCAAGGCTGCTGGCTGCCAGGTGAGATCGTCAGTACCAAAGACGGCATTCAGTAGGGTCTGATATCTGAGCACTAACGGGGATGCTTCAGCGACTGTCTGCAACTGCTGCGTCCGAGGATTAAGCCAGCGATCGACCGTGGCGGTATAGCACGGCACCAGAAAGTGAGGTGGTTCAGACAAGCCCAACAGGTTTCGCAGCGCAATGCAAAGATGCAGATGCCAGCGTTCTTGCTTTTTATAGTCTATGCCGTAAACTAGACCGCCTCCGGGTGTGAAGAGAGCAATCCCTTTAAACACACCAGCGGCAGGATCAGAATCTGAATGCAACGTCTTTTCCTCTAGTTGGCTACACGCGCCCTCTTAGCGATTGTGCCATTTCGTTCGGTTTCGGCGACATCTCCAAAGCGACCTCTTCTGTGATCCGTCCCGCTTCGTAGAGTTTGTAGAGAGACTGATTCATCGTACACATGCCATCAAACGTGCATCGGGGAATGATTTGCTCAATCTCCTCAATTTCACCCCGTCGAATGAAATCTTTAATCGCATCTGTGTTAATCAGAATATCGTGGAACGCAGCGCGTTTGCCATCGGTCGTCCGGCACAAGCCTTGAGAAATGACGGCAACCATCGACTCTGCTAGTGAGATCCGAATCGGCTCCTGCTGCTCTGGTTCAAACAATTGGAGAATCCGCTCGATCGTCTTAACGGCGCTGTTTGTGTGCAGCGTTCCCATCACAAGGTGTCCGGTTTGAGCCGCTTTGAGAGCCGTGTTGACGGTTTCTTTATCCCGCATTTCACCCACCAAAATCAAATCTGGATCTTCCCGCAGGGCTGCTTTCAGCGCGTTGTCAAACTTCCGGGTGTGAATGCCCACTTCCCGGTGCTTAATCAACGCCTTTTGGCTCTTATGCACAAATTCAATCGGGTCTTCAATGGTGATGATGTGCTTTGGCATTTCCTTGTTGATGTAATCAATCATGGCTGCCATCGTGGTGGATTTACCTGAACCCGTAGGCCCTGTGACCAGCACTAAGCCCTTGTGATAATGGCAAACGTCTTTAAAGACAGGCGGCAGGTTCAACTGCTCCATCGTCAAGATCTTGAGTGGGATGAGCCGCAGCACCATGGCTGGACCATGTAAGGAGTCAAAGATATTGATCCGCACGCGGGCAAACTCGTACTGAGTGGCCGCGTCAAAATCCAGGGTTTCTTCAAACTCACGAATATCTTCTTCACTCAGGATTTCGTGCAGCCAGCTATAAAAGGTTTCGCGATCGGTCACGGGCCAGTCAGTTGGGTCGATTTCGCCTCGGTTACGGAAGCGCGGCACTTCGCCAACACCCGCATGAACGTCTGAATAGCCCTTGTCAAACGCATGACGCACAATTTCTGCCAGCGTTGGAGAACCATTGCTAGGCTTACGCAAGTTCGCAGGCATGGCTGGCGGTGCGGCAGGGCGATGTCCGGCAGGCGGGGGAGGGACAGCAGGTGCAGACACGATCGTTTGAGCGACAGCAGGTGGAGGGGCAGGAGGGGATACCATTGTTGGCATCGGTGCACCAGCCGATTGAGCCGAAACGATCGTTGGCGTTGGTATCCCTGCTGGCATCGCAGAAACCATGGTCGGGTTTGCTCCAGCACCGGGCATGGCGGCGGTCATCTGTTGCGTTGCAGCAATCGTGTTGCCGTTGTGGATAGCCGATCGTGCAGGCGGCGGCGGTGCGGGTGGCACACGTGGCGGCGGTGGCGAACTCGGTGGACGCTGTGGTTCTGTCATATGCTACTTCTCTACAAAGCCTAGAGCGGTAAGAGCGATCGACGGACTCTGTTAAAGACCCGTGCAGTGGTGCTGGTAGCGATGGTGACTGAGCAGCGAAACAGCGTGTGTAAGATCAAATCAGGCAGCCCGTTGCGATGCACCCACGTTTGCTCAGGCAACGGCGTTGTTTGTCTACGCTACGCGTCTTCACTAAAATAACAGACACTCATCTCTACAGCAGTTTTCCCATAACTACAGTTGTCCTATCATGCTGATGTTGCAACACAGGCTAAATGAGTCTAATGAATGATGAGTCTCCAAAGGGCACCGAAGCCTGGTATGTCGTGAAGCAAGACAATAGTCAATGCCGCATCCTGCCTGCAAATGACCTTGAACTGGAGAAGACTGTCGATGAGCCACCGGCTCTAGAGCGTTGGGGACCTTACGGCTCGCAGCAGGAAGCGATCGCCCGCCGCGTCGGCTTAATCCGCGCTGGAAAGTGCCAACCGGCTTAGAACGTTAAGGTGAGTTAGCCACAGCTTAAGATGCTTTTTGCTGCTGCGCCTGTAAACCCTTCAAGCCTTTGTAAGGCGGCGTTGTCGATTCGGACCTCATCTCATCGACAAAACCGCCAGCTTCCAGCGCGTTCATGATTTTGGTCACGCTCTCTTCTACAGTTTCTCGATTGGTAAAACAAGTGATATCAGGGGTTAAGGGCGCTTCATAAGGAGCATCAATCCCTGTAAAGGCTTTTATCTTCCCCTTCCGTGCTGCTGCATACAGTCCCTTAACATCGCGTGATTCGCAGATTGTGAGGGGAGCATTAATGTAAACCTCAAGAAAATGATGGATCATTGCCTTCATTTCATCCCGCACCAACCGATAGGGACTAATGGTTGCCACAATGACAATTACACCATTGCGGCTGAGTAGATTCGCCACAAAACCCACTCGTCGAATGTTGGTATCCCGATCTTCTTTGGTGTAACCAAGTCCTTTAGACAAGTTAGTGCGAATGACATCACCATCAAGCAGCTCAACCTGAAGCTGCTTTGCCGAAAAGATGCGCTCTAAGGTTTCCGCAATCGTCGTTTTACCCGCACCACTTAGTCCCGTTAACCAAATAACCACTCCGTTCGTTTTCATGCACAAGCTCAACTTTGTGTCTTTCTCTGTCTACTCTTTAGTCTTGCCGCATCATCACATCACTCTTTAAGGTGGAGTAGCGCTTTAAGTTTGAACCATTGCGATCGCAGCCTCCAAAATTTGCTGGTTTTCATCGCTGCAATTTCAGCTTGCTGATGGTCAAGCTGGGACTGAAACTGATTCTTCAAGTGTTCTTTGCTCTCCAGGAGCTGAGCCTTGTCTTTTTGAAGCAGGCAGTTCTCTTCCTGAAGCGTCCGATTTTCGGTTTGAAGTAACTGATTTCTTTGATTAACTTTTGCCAGCTCTTCTTGAGCAGGAAAAAGCTGATCCTTCAGCATAGTCACTTCATCTTTAATATTTTTCTGCAAGCATCTTAAATCCAACCAGTCTGTGAGCAGCCAAGCGGTTGGTGAAAGCAACTCCTGATTTAAAGGCGTTGAATGCTCACTAAAACCTGTGGCAGCATTAAGCTCCTGATAAAGCATATAAGCGTCTGGGAAGTAGCGCTGAATGAGCATTGCTCGTTGAGAACTAGACGTTTCTGTTTTTAAGAGAGAGACATCGTATATACTTTCTGCCGGAGAATTTAGCGGAATGCTTAAGCGTTGGCTGAGCAACTCAATAAAAGCAGTAGGGTGATCAACAACCTGCTTGAGGTGAGCTAACAAACATTTTTCTGGAAAGCGATTGTAAAAATCTAAAATGATTTGATTGTAGTTCGTCCATACGTCTAGAGCAAACTTGGGGTTGTGATGAAATGTGATGTCACCCCTACGGTAGAGAGAGTCAATGACCTCCCACGGCGATCGATAAAGCAACAAAAACTTCGCAGTTGGAATAAAATCGCCCCAAAAATTTAAGAAAAGGGTTGTCCTAGGATCTTTCCAGCCCCAAGGTTTTGTCAATGAAGCGTTTGTCTGGATTAGTGTTTTTGCTTTATCAACGTAGTATTCAGGAACGTGAACGGTTCTCTCTGCTGTCCAACCATCATTGAGACCGATCGAAAATAGAGCTTCGCGGTGAAAATTGAAAAAATCAAGGTTTTCAAAATGCCCTTTCACATTACTAAAATTTCCTTCTAAAAGTTGCCGACCAATATCCAAGCCTGCACTTTGCAGAAGCGATGCTGTTAAAGACGTACCCGATCGATGCATTCCAGCCACGATCAGAACAGGTTGCTCACTGTTTCCGTTATTCTGCATCTAAGGCAAGCTCCACAGCGTTGTTTCTAGTTTCTAGTTATATCGGAAATGAAAATTCGAGCCTTCATTGACACATGCGGTCAGGGGGGCGTAAAAAGGCTGGACAACGCGAAGCGATGTAAGGCTAAGGAACAGACCCAACTAGAGTGATCGAAGCCAGTGCCGAACCGGGGTATCATCAGACGCTGAAGCCAGCCAGAACTTTCAATACTTGAAACAACGATGTATTGCGGCATTGCTGCTCTTTATGCTTACTGAGAAAGGCTGAATGAGCGCGAGGCGAATGAGTTGCGTTGTGCAGTCGATCGGTAACACCTGTTTCAGTGTTCTCAGCAGCAGTCGGGAAACCCTGATAACTACCATAAAGAATCGATGAAGCAAGCCCTGACTGATGAATAGCGTCAAGCTCGATCGCAACAGAGCTAACTGCTGATTACACTCGTTGGAGAGCGAGAACCACGATCTCAAGGGATAGAAGCCATCTTTGTGCTCACAAGAGGATGCTTTAAAAGTCCACATCTTCGTAGCCTCGACGACTAAAGAACAAGAATTTAATAACCTCAGCGTTTTCCGTAGGGGCGCACAGCCGTGCGCCCCTAACTACGAAACAATTTGTCGGTTTTATTTAATCCACGATCCTAAATACTCCCACTCCTTTGGAGAAGGCTGCGCCAACGAAGCGAGTGCCTTGCACTCAGCCACGTCCGAAGGGCTATAAACTGCCTCCGCAGGTAACAACCTCTTAGCTTTGCTGTAGTCCGCGTAGGCGGACTTTGTCTTTATAGTCGCGGTTTTAACCGCCAGAGACGTTTCAAACACCCTCTGAGAAACGGTTCGCGGAAACACCCTTACTGGCTTAAGACTGCTCTGAGCCGCAAAAGGTTGACAAGGACAGGAGTATAGGAGCCTCATCATCTCTTCGCAATCGAATCGTTTTCTTACGCCTCAGACTAGGAAGCAGAGGCGCTGCCGTTCTCATAGTGCAACTTACGTCCTTGTTCTACCCACTTTAAGGTTGTCCTGTCTCCTTCTCCGTTAGAGAATCCTCTACGTAGCTGCACCATTTACGGGTATCGCTGAGAAGAATGTAGAAAGATGTAACGATCGCCTGATTCTATTAATAAAGATTGCAGCTTTTGGAGTCGATTGCTAACTTGTGCATAAGCCGTACAGTCCACTGTTCTTTTTCCATCGTGAAAGTACCTGTATTGATTGTGAGATTGTTCGCACCAACCACTTAGGAACAAGAATTTAATCACCTCGGCGTTTTCCGTAGGGGCGCACGGCTGTGCGCCCCTACCTACGAACAATTTGTCGGTTTTATTTAATCCACGATCCTTAGCTTCTGGCGGCACCAGATAGCAGGCTTAGCGGCGATGGTCATCGCAGCAATGATGACAGTATCCGGGTGCATTGTTTGGCTGCCCGCGATCGCCGCACCTGCCCATTCTCTGCAACGCTTCGATCAACGCCGCTCGTCCATTAACTTCACAAAGGCGCATGTGACGCAGGCAAACACTATTTTTCTAGTCGATCTAAAAAGGGGATGCTATGCAGTTACCATTTTCTAACGCTGATGTCTCCAATGCTCATGCCGTTCAGCTTGTGAAGCCGACATTCCGTACAGACCATAGAGATGCCACGGTAGCAGCACACAAGCAACCATCGCCAACCGCTAATACCAACGTGGCTTTGGGTCAATTTACTCACTCCGAACCTCATCAGCCTTCGATGCCATTAGATAAAGCAGAGCCATTCGCCGTGGTGAAGCAGACCATTAGTGATTTAGAAGAGCAAGGTTTGCTAATGTTGTTCGATCGACATGACCAAGTAGCAAAGCGTCTCACTGGCAATTTAATTGCGGCGGGTGTTCTACAAGACGACCTGCATCCGAGTGAGCACGAAGAGTAAGGGTGTGTTTCAAAGGTGTGCGCGGCACGCTGTCGGGACTTTAGATCTCACGTCCCTACAGCGTGGGAACGATTTGTCTAGACCACTACCGCTTACATCCTGCCGTTCCCATGAGACTCAGAGCAACTGCCTCGGCTACCTTAATGCCGTCTACCCCAGCAGAGAGGATGCCTCCTGCGTATCCCGCGCCTTCGCCTGCTGGGTAGAGTCCTTTCGTGTTGAGACTCTGGCAGTCAGCGCCACGCTTAATGCAGATGGGTGATGATGTGCGGGTTTCTACTCCCGTAAGGACAGCATCCGGCATGGCAAAGCCTTTGATTTGTTGGTCAAAGGCGGGGATGGCTTCACGGATGGCTGCGATCGCGTACTCTGGCAAACTTGAACTCAAATCGCCTAACCGAACCCCCGGTCGATAGGATGGCTTCACGCTGCCCAACTGAGTCGAAGGCTGTTGAGCGAGAAAATCGCCGATCAGTTGACCTGGAGCCTCATAAGTGCCGCCACCCAACTCAAACGCACGTTCCTCTAAGCGGCGCTGCAATTCGATTCCAGCCAGAGGACTGCCTGGATAATCTTCTGGCGTGATGCCAACGACGATGCCGCTGTTTGCATTTTTGCCACTGCGCTCGTACTGACTCATCCCGTTCGTGGCAACCCGCCCGCTTTCTGACGTTGCCGCAACAACCTGCCCGCCTGGACACATGCAGAAGCTGTAGACCGATCGTTTATTTGAGCAATGGTGCACCAGTTGATAGTCGGCAGCACCCAGCATGGGATGACCAGCCTGCTCCCCCAGGCGGCATTGATCGATCAATGCTTGCGGATGCTCCACTCGAAAACCGATCGAAAACGGCTTCGGTTCAATATAAACACCCTGTTGATGCAGCATCTCGAAGGTATCGCGCGCGCTATGCCCAACTGCCACAATGACATGCTCACTGGGAATGTATTCTCCGTTGGCAAGGATTACGCCGCGTACTTGTCCCTGCTCAATGTCGAGCGTGTCTACTCGACTTTGAAAGCGAATTTCCCCACCCAGAGACTCGATCGTGTGCCGCAGCTTCTCGACGATTTTCACAAGCCGATAAGTGCCAATGTGGGGCTTATTGATATAAAGGATTTCGGGAGCCGCGCCAGCATTCACAAGCTCAGTGAGCACTTTGCGCCCCTGTCGATTGGCATCTTTAATCCGGCTGTAGAGCTTACCATCAGAAAACGTGCCTGCACCACCTTCGCCAAATTGAGCGTTGGATTCTGGCTTGAATTTTCCCTTACTCCAAAAGCCGAAGGTATCGACAGAACGCTCATGTACAGCCTTGCCTCGCTCTAGAATCAGCGGACAAAAGCCCATTTGTGCCAGCAGCAAGCCTGCAAACATGCCGCAAGGTCCATTGCCAACAATAATAGGGCGCGTTTCGAGGCGGGACGGTGCCTGAGCGACATACCGATAGGTCGTGTCGGGAGTCGGCACGACATGCGGATCGTTCTTAAAACGCTGGAGGAGCTTTTGTTGCTTGGGTGTCTCAAGATCCAGGATGTAGACAAGCGACACAGCACCACGCTTGCGGGCATCAAAGCTACGTTTGAAGACGGTATAGCGGAGTAAATCGTCTGGCGTGAGGCGCAGCTTTTTGAGAATCGCGGACTGGATATCGGCTTCAGTGTGATCTAGCGGGAGTTTTACTTCGGTGAGGCGTAACATGGGTAGTCCCCTGGGCGATCGAAAGAGGGCAAACCACTGAAAAAGCCAAAGGTTGCTGGAACAGATTTAGCACGGTAATGCCTGACGCTGCTTTTAAGCATGACCGACTGCGACCAGCCGTTAAACGCCCTCAAGATTTGGGCGCAGTAGGCTGTTGCGCCTTGATGCGTTGAGTCAAGATTTCGAGGGCTTTGGCGTACTGCAAATCAGCAGCGGTGCCAATCTTTTCGCGATCGCCACTCAGCTCTTGCCGTTGGGCATCAGAGAGCTTGATTTCAATATCTGGGTCAATGCCATGCTTGTTGATATCGCGACCGTTTGGTGTCAAATATTTGGCGATCGTGACCGCTAAGCCAGAGCCATCGCCTAACTCACTAACTGATTGCACCAAGCCTTTACCAAAGGTTTTGGTGCCAACCAATACGGCACGTTTATTATCCTGCAAAGCCCCCGAGAGAATTTCGCTGGCGCTAGCAGACCCGCCATCAACCAAGACCACTAGAGGTTTATCAGTGAGTGCGCGGTTATTTGCTTGCTCAGGCTCTTTCTTGCCTTGACGATAAACGGTAGAAACAATGGCACCTTGCTTTAGCCACATCCGCGCAATTTCAATACTCGTAAACAGCAGCCCACCAGGGTTAGACCGCAGGTCGAGAATGTAACCGCTAACGTTTTGCTTCTCTAGTTTCTGGATCGCACTCTTCATATCAGCAGGCGCATTGGCGCTGAACTGCACCAAGCGAATGTAACCAACGCCACCTTGAGCCGCGTCCTTTTGATAACTAGAACGGACAGGATGGATCTCAATTTTTGCCCGCTTAAGCTGATAGCTTAGCTGCTTGTCACCGCGCTGAACGGTCAGCTTGACGCTGGTTCCAGGAGTACCTCGAATCAGCGATACCGCTTTGTTTAGCTCCATGCCTTCGGTGGTTTGGGCATCAATCTGGGTAATAATGTCTTTTGCCAAAATGCCCGCTGTAAAGGCAGGCGAATCTTCGATCGGCGCGATGACCGTCAGCTTTTTCGTTTTTTCATCGGCTGCAAGCTGAATACCGACCCCAGTGAGTTCCCCAGAAATGTCAATCTGCATATTCTTGTACTCTTGCGGGTCCATAAAGCGAGTGTACGGGTCGCCCAGTTTTTTGAGCATTTCACGCACCGCTTTGTAAGCCTCTTCTTTATTAGCGTAGGGTTTGTTTAGATACTCGGTGCGTGTCGCCTTCCAATCGACTTTATTAAAGGTGTTATCGACATAGGTGCGATCGATGATTTGCCAAACGCCATCAATGAGACCCTTAGGGCTTTCTTGAAAGAAGGCTTGCCCTTGAGAGAGTTGAATGCCAGCGCCCGTGATGGTGACTGCACTAACTGCGACTGCTGTTGAGGCGAGAACAAGTCCACGTTTCGTGACTGCCATAGGACTGAGCTAAAGAGAGACTGCAAAAGACTACGCTCAATCTAGCACAGCCGATCGCGACCGAGAGCGCTGACAAACCATCGTCAAAATTCTTTACTGGAACGGTATTTGGGAGTTGAACCGCGATCGCTTTGAGTCTTGTCTGAGCCTTGATGCCAGGATTTATGGCAAAAAGCTCTTTGAGTGGGCAAAAATGATCAAAAAGCATTTTGCAGCTTGACGCGCCACCTGACTGAATGAAAGCGGTTAAAAAAGTTCTGGAAAAGTGAGTCAGACGATCATCTACTATCACTATTACAATCAGCAAATAAACTAAAATGTGGCTTGTAACGATTTATTGCTCTGCTGAAAGTTGGCGTAAAGAGGCGACCGCGTTTAATGCGATCGTAGCGAAATATGCGGCTAAACCGCTTTCGACCAAAAAGATGAAAGACGATGAGCGACGCGTTATGACCTTTGAGCTAGACGATGTGAGCGATGCTGAAGCGCTGCAAGAGGAATGCATGACGCTGGATGGCTTTACCGGTCAGTTTGAATCGCTGTAAGCAACGATCGCTGCCCAAAAGGGGTTAGCTACTTTTGTGCTTCTGAAATGAGATCGCTGATCGACGCAATGAGGAGAAAAATCCCTGCGATCGCCAGCGCGGTGATGCGGCTATGCGTGCTGGAAAGCACTACCAGCGCAATGACCACTAGCGTTGGCAGCTTCGTTTTCACCACGGAATCAAAGACATTTCGCAAGTCGTTGGTCACTTTTCCCTGTTCGACCAACGTTTTTCTGCCCATGACATAGCGCAACAGTTGTCCGGTTTGAAGCAGAAGGAACAGTTTGCTGCGGGTCGCTGGGTAGAAAGCGGACTGAAGGGTGAGTGCTTCGTCAAAGCTGGCGATCGCAGCATCAAAGCGGCGCAACTTTCGCAGCGCCAGCCCACGTTGGTGCCAGAGTTCGTAACGTTTTGGCTCTGCTTGCAAGAGTTTGTCATAGCTAGCAATGGCTTCCTCGTAACGACCGAGCTTTTGCAGTGCTGTACCTCGGTTGCCCCAAAGCGACGGCTCATCGGGTTTTAGTGTCAATGCCCTGTCGTAGCTAACCACGGCTTCTGTATAGCGCCCTTGATGGTTGAGGGCATCGCTGAGCGTACTCCATGCTTGATAATCGTCGGGTTTTAGCTCCAGGGCACGATCGCAACTATTAGCAGCGGCTTCAAACCGTCCCAAGCGATAAAGCGCCACGCCTTGAAGACTCCAGGCTTCAGCATTGTTTGGTTCCAGTTCCAGCGCCCGCACGCAACTGGCGATCGCGCCCTCGTTTTCGCGTGCTTTGAGTAGCGCAACGGCGTGCCCTGCCCAGACATCATGCCAGCCTGGTTTGAGCGCCAGCACTTCCACAAAGCACGCGATCGCCGTATGCACATCATTGCTATCCAACGCTTGTCGTCCCTGCTGATACAGCAACAATGCCCTTAACGACTCGGCACTTTGCTCATCTGTCAGCAGTTCATGGCGCGCCTCAGGCAACAGGTTCCAGTAGTGTTGATAGTCTGCCTCAGAAAAATCTTCGTGCCAACTCATAGGAAGATCGCCCATCGATAGTAGACTTGCTTGGGGAGGTGAGGGGTGAGGGGTGTAAGCTGATCCGACTTCGATCGAAACGCTTCAGCGCTAGATTGCCCTCTAACTCACGCTAAGTTTTGCGATGCTCCTGTTTCTTTAACGCTCACCCCTTACTCCTCACCCCTTACTCCTCACCCTAAAACAACGTTGCTATGAGCACTGAACTTGACCCCACAATACAGTCAAAAAAGCAGGTTGGAGCGGCAGCGGCGGCACGAGTGCAGTCAGGTTCCATTGTAGGACTAGGCACCGGGTCAACGACAGCCTTTGCGATTCAGTCGTTGGGCGATCGCCTCAAAAGCGGTGATCTAAAAGACATTAAGGGCGTAAGTACATCGTTTCAGGCGATCGTGCTGGCAAAGGAATACGGCATTCCTCTCACAACCCTGGATCAAGTCGATCGCATTGATATCGCGATCGATGGCGCTGATGAAGTCGATCCGCAGAAGAACCTGATCAAAGGGGGTGGAGCCGCTCATACGCAAGAGAAGATTGTTGATGCGTTTGCCGATCAGTTCATTGTCGTGGTGGATAGCGGTAAGTTAGTTGACAAGCTTGGCACGACGTTTCTGCTGCCTGTAGAAGTGGTGCCAATGGCGATGAGTCCTGTGATGAAGGCGATCGCAGCACTGGGCGGCAAACCCCAACTCCGTATGGGTGTGAAAAAAGCGGGTCCAGTCATCACCGATCAGGGCAACTTTGTCATCGACGTGAAATTTGACAACGGCATCGACAACCCCGCCGAACTGGAAAAAACTCTCAACAACATTCCCGGCGTACTCGAAAATGGTCTCTTTATCGGCGTTGCTAGCATCGTCATGGTCGGTGAAGTGAAAGACGGCAAGCCATCGGTAAGAGAGTTTTGAATGGGAAGTGAGGAGTGAGAAGGCACAATCAATTTCTGTATTGTGTAGGTGGCGTAGTCTCTAGAGGGCGTGAAAAGCAGCAGCAGGCGATCGTGCCACTGATACGCACTGAGATCAAAGGCAGGCATCGCCACCACCAAATTTGTACGATGTTCACATTTCTGGTCTGCCTGCCAAGCCACACAACATCAGCCCAGCAGCGGACTGCCGTGATGATGCACCAGATACCATTGCTGCCCCATACGCTCAAAAATGTTCGTTGCGGCTGATTGTGCCTTGCTCTGACGCTTACCTGTCACTTGCAGCACCGTTTCCACTAGCACAACGTAGGCAAGATCCCCATTCACCTCCACTCGAACAATGTCTGTTTCAATTTCCAGGTAGCTGGTGTTCTGAAAAATCGCTTCCCAGGACGATCGAATCCCATCCCACCCGCGAATCGCGCTTCGTCCCGGATGAATGCAAAGGCTGTTGATACCCTGTGACCACACAGCCGTCATTGCCTCAAGATCTTTTTTCTCGAAGGCTCGATAAAACGCTTCATTAGCAGTAACGATCGACTGTTCAGAACTCATTGTGATAAGGGCGGTATCGCTGCTAGTGGTTTGTCAGTTTTGATTTTGTGCGTAGACTGCCTTTGAAAGCATCTCTAGCAAACGCTTACAAAATTTGACTACACACAATTTTAAGCTTGACAGTCCACTAGTGTTATGCGGCACAAGTTATGCAACAGCACGTCTGCCTAATTTCTTGTCAATTGCTTGTTTGGTCAACTGCCAGTAGATCGTCGTGCGTTGTGTGTTTCGAGCCACCTGCCAAGCCTCAATTTCTGATGTTAGTTCTGCCTCAGTAGGCATTCTGCGGTGCAGACATTGGCGACTCGGACGCTAATTTCAACCTCTGCCAGGTTCAACCAACTGCCATGCTTTGGTGTATAGTGAAAGACTAATCGTTTGAGTAGACGGTTGGCTTTGCGTTGACCTAAGACATCGACAGAGACTTTAGCAAAATGGATGTTGAGCTTATCCAGCACTAGATGAACCGTCTCGGCTTGGGCCTAGTGAGTGGTGAGCAGACACTCGATGAACTCGACAAAATCAGCTTTGCAGCGTCGCTAAGTGACTTGGGTCAAGCGCCAGCCTCCTTTTGGTTCAACCGCTACAAAAAGATTACGTGTGCCCCGGCGCTCATCTTCACTGTCTTCTTTGCTGACCCGCACCTGGCTTGAGTGGGAGCGTTGGGCGCAGGCAGGCTAACAGTTGCTTGCTTTTCTCATCCACACAAACCACAGGCTGTTTCGGATTATAGGGTTGATGGTAAAGGTCAATCAGGTTGTAAAGCCGTTGCCGCTATGCAGGCATTAGAGAACCAAGGCACCACCGCTCTTTCAGCCAAGGCTGACAGCGTGGGCGATCCGTTAATGTTCCTTCTACACCGCTTGCCAGATACCGTTGGCGAATGCGCCAAATCCGCGTCCGTTCAATGCCCAACACCTCACTCATCATTTGAGCTAAGAGACCTCGATCCAATGCCAACAAGCTTTGGGCGCAAATCACTTCCCGCACCTTGCGCACACCTTGAGTGCTGACCCGCTCCGCTCCAATACCGTTTGCTCACCTTCTGTTAGCTTAATCTCGACTCGTTTCACATCGACCTTTCTATGTTGCAGTATTTATGTCTTAGGAACAAGAATTTAATCACCTCGGCGTTTTCCGTAGGGGCGCACGGCTGTGCGCCCCTACCTACGAACAATTTGTCGGTTTTATTTAATCCACGATCCTTAGGGGGCGTTAAGAAATAACTTCACACTTTCTAGGTAGAAGAGCACTCAACCTTGAGATGCATTTTTAGAGCTGTGTCCGAACGATTAGGGCCTCCATGCCAATGTCCCATTTGCCGGACCTTCGAAGCGCCTCCCGTTCAAGAACGGCCTTTTCAAATGAATCTTTAGCTCAGTCGCTTGGATGCACAGCCACGTCGCTGGTCGGTGGCGCTGGAAGCCCAAAAAATAGGACATGGAGGACCAAAGCAGCGGTCTTGAGTGACTGGAATGCATGTGAAGACGATCCGACGGGGACGACGAGCCTTGGATGAGGGCTGAACCAGTCGTGCAGTCGGACGGCTTCGCTCCCTGGGTAGTGGGCGTTTACCCGTTGCAAAAACCTCCTCAAATCATTGCTCTACTTGAGACGGTGATTGCCAGCGAAACCGCAGAAGACCCGAGGAGCGGGCAGCGGTGGTTGCGACGTGACCGCAGGCAATGGAGCCCAGACTTCCCACAGCTGGGAGTCACGGTCAGCCATGTTACGGTCAGGCGGTGGCTCAAACAGCCAAAGTAGGCGCTCAAAACGCACCGTCAGGCACGCAGTGAAGCGGGCTTGGAGCGTAACACCGTCAGTTTCACTCTAGCGAGCGGGTCAAGCCATGATGGAGCCGCACTGGACATCCAGTGCTGAGCGTCGATGCTCCAAAGAAGGAATGCATTGGCGACTTCCAACAGCCTGGGCGTGCCTGGCAGCTTGAACCAGAAGCGGTCAAGGTGCAGGCTTTCCCCTCGGATGCCAGCGTTAGAGCCACTCCCGATGGCCTCTACGATGTGATCCACCACCTGGGCTAGGGCTACGTTGGTATTGCTGCCGATCCGCCTGAGGTTGCAGTGGCTGCCCTTCGCCGCTGGTGGCAGCGTCAAGACCGTCCCCGGCTTGCCCCTGAGAACAGACGACTGCTGCTTTGGGAGGGTGGCGGTCGCCATGGTGATCGCGCCCGCCACTGGAAAAAACCACGGCCAGTGGTTCTGGTTGACCCCTTCAAGCTGGAGGTGATGGTGTGTCATGAGCCAAAGGGGACCTCTAAGTGGAAGCCGATGGCACCTCGCTTCTGTCGTTGCAGCAGTCTTCATGGGGCAGGAGTACCGCGACGCTCGGTGAAAATGAGGCTGAATTTGCTTCGGGGCACGACGACTAACATCGGCTTGACGGTCTAGGCGGCCTTCATCAAGCGCCGCTAGCCCCCTAAAGTCAAAGTCTCAGCTCAAGAAAGGGCAACGCTCAAGCGTTGCAAACGCAGCATCGGTTCACACTGGAACCACAGCAGCAAGCCCCGCCCTGGACTAGACCCCAAAGTGTGCACTTATTTTTTAACAAGCCCTAAGTCTACTGGTGCTAGAACAAATCAGCATGATGCAAGATCGGGGTAATGTACCCACGATCGCATCTGTAGTACTTTGAGAGCGTACTCGAAAACCAACCAATTGAGCAAAATTGATATGGGGTTTTACGCACAGAAACTCTTTCCGTATCTGCTGGACTGGACGATGTCCAGCGAAACCTTTACCCACTACAGGCGGCAGGTTTTGGCAAAGGTGCAGGGTGAGGTTTTGGAAATTGGTTTTGGCACTGGACTCAACTTGCCCTACTATCCCGCTCACGTCGAAAAAATTACTACGGTTGATGTCAATGCTGGAGTGAATGCACTGGCACAAAAGCGCATCCGTGCCTCGACGATCGCGATCGACAACCGGGTACTCAATGGCGAAAACCTGCCGATGGCAGACAACACCTTCGACAGCGTAGTGAGCACCTGGACCTTATGCAGCATCACCAACGTTGAACAGGCATTGCGCGAGATTCATCGAGTACTCAAACCTGGCGGACGCTTCTTTTTCGTGGAACACGGGCTGAGCGACGACCCAAAGCTGCAACTCTGGCAAAACCGACTGACACCGCTGCAAAAGGTAATCGCCGATGGCTGTCATCTCAACCGCAACATTCAGCAACTCGTGCAGCAGCAATTTGCCTCAGTGTCGCTAGAGAAATTCTACGCTGAACAGACATCCAGAGTGTTTGGCTATCTGTATCAAGGTATTGCAACTAAAACCGTGTGAACAGACTGAGCGATCGCGTCTGCGTTCAGGCTGGAGCGATCGTTGTAACAGAACGTTACGAAAGTAGTGAGTCGAGCGCGAACAGAACGTTTTAGACTTTTAAGAGCAGGTCAGCATTCCATATCGCAAGATTCAACATTGCAAGTCCTATGTTTCCAAACCAGCGCCCTCGTCGTCTTCGCACCCATCCTCAGCTTCGTCGGATGGTACGCGAAACGGTATTGACCACGAGTGACCTCATCTACCCGCTCTTCGCCGTTCCTGGTGAGGGGTTTGCTAAAGAAGTGCGATCGATGCCGGGAGTCTTTCAGCTTTCGATCGATAAAATTGTCGAAGAAGCGAAGGAAGTCTACGATCTGGGCATTCCTGCCATTATTTTGTTTGGCATTCCTGCCGACAAAGACGCGGAAGCGACGGGTGCGTGGCACGATCACGGTATCGTGCAGAAAGCGGCGACTGCGGTTAAGCAAGCCGTTCCTGATCTGATCGTCATTGCGGATACCTGCCTCTGTGAATACACCTCTCATGGTCACTGCGGTTATCTAGAAGTCGGTGACCTGAGTGGACGGGTGCTAAACGATCCCACGCTGGAGTTACTCAAAAAAACGGCGGTTTCCCAGGCACAAGCAGGAGCCGACATCATTGCGCCGTCTGGCATGATGGATGGCTTTGTGCAGGCAATTCGTGCCGGACTCGATGCCGCAGGTTTTGAAGACACGCCTATCATGTCTTACGCAGCGAAGTACGCCTCGGCGTATTATGGTCCGTTCCGGGATGCCGCAGATTCTGCCCCTCAGTTTGGCGATCGGCGCACGTATCAAATGGACCCAGGCAATGCCCGCGAAGCGATCAAGGAAATCGAACTCGACATTGCGGAAGGCGCGGACATGCTGATGGTGAAGCCTGCGTTAGCGTATATGGATATTATCTGGCGCGTGAAAGAAGCAACCAATTTACCCGTCGCTGCCTACAACGTTTCGGGGGAATACTCCATGATCAAAGCCGCTGCCCTCAACGACTGGATTGACGAACAGCGTGTTGTCCTGGAAACCCTGACGGGCTTCAAACGTGCTGGAGCAGACATGATTCTGACTTACCACGCGAAGGATGCGGCTCGGTGGTTGAGCGCCTGAGCTGTTTGACTAATTTACTGATTCGTTTGTTGCTTGTAGAACACGAACGTAAAGCTCTGTGCTCACCCGGAAGCCAGCCTGCTTTATAAGCTATAAAGCACAGGTTTTCGACTCTATCTGCTAAACCTTCGAGCTTTGATCAGGTTTTGTAGAAATTGTTAGCCGTAGTTTGAACAGGGAATACTACACATGAATACACAGAAGTGTTGTTCTTGCAGTTTATGAGCGGAACGGTGATGAACCTATAAAAGATTCTCTCTGCATGATCAAAGTTGAGACAATTTTCAGTGAGAATAATAGAAGCGTAAGATACGATACTGATAAGAAAAAGTACGTAGTTCCTGTTTCGCTAACAACACCTGGCTTCACTTTAATTGACCAAGTACGGGCTGAGATTTCATTGAGCGCAGGTTTACTTGTTCCTACGTTCTAGACTGGCGCTGAATGAGGTTAGGGAAATCTGGTGCAAGCAGCGATGCGTCTAATTGCCCCTGTCGGTTGTAGAAACTCATTGCCCCGCTTTTGTCACAGAGCCAAACTTCGACAGCGCCTGCGCCTAGATAGAGTTCTTTCTTAATCAGCATTTCTTCAAGCGTGTTGCTAGCTGACTTCACTTCCACACAAATTTCGGGCGCGATCGAAGCAGCGGTTTCCTCTTCAATCACATCCAATCGTTCATCGGAAACCCAAACGACATCAGCCACCTTAACGCCATCTGTCGTTTGAATGGCTAATTCTGGCATGACGGTGCCTATTTTTAGCAGCGATTCTAGAAGGCTTTGAATTCTGCCTTGAAAGAAGGAATGCCTGACCTTAACGGGACTCATCACAATTTGTCCCCATTTGTTGAGTTCAATCTTGAAGGGAAGCTCTTGTAGAGTTTTATTGTCACAGACTTCTTGCCAGTTCATTGCTAAAGCCTTGCTTTTGCAGTCAATGATTATCGATCTGATGCTCAGTTCATCTTAAAGTGATTTTGGTAGCAACGGTTTTTAACCTACAGCCGACAGAATTGTCGATCGCGCTCCAATTGCCGTTCTTGCCAACCAAACGAGAAATGGCTGACCGATCGAAGCGGCGGTGAGAGCGATCGCAGTGCCCACATCTGCGCTTCGAGTGACGGACGCTCGGTTGCTTGCTGCCACTGCCCTGTTAAGACTGGAGCAACGAGCGTGCCTGATGGCGCTTGACTGAGTACTTTTTGCACCTGTGCGTTGATGCAGCTTGTGTCACCACACAGCCCATATGCCATCGGATGCCACTCGATCGCAGCGGGAAAGCGATCCCATGCCTGCAAGCGGGAATCAAATCCTTTACCAACTGCCTGATTCGCCTCTGGAAAAAATGCCGCACCCACTGCAATACCCTGCTGCTGAACGGGAGCCGCCGCTGCTGTCAGAAAATCAATCGGTCCCTGTAGCGCGTGAGCAACCACTAAATGCCACAAGTCTGCTTGTATGGCAGACAGTCCTTTTGCAGTACCTCCTGGCGATCGCCCCTGCCAGAGCGGTTCTTTCTCGATGGGATACAGTTTATTGACGGCCGCCAAATCGCTAGCGGTGATGGTTCCTTGCCTGACATAGCGCTGAATGAGTGCCAATCCCTTCTGGTTTTGAGCCCGTTGGTACAATGCCTGCTGCGAGGCATCGCCATAAAGCCACAAGTCTTTCACTTTGCTGGCGATCGAAGCCCCACCAACCCCTTTGGGATAGCGGATGTAGTCAAACAGCACGCCATCCGGTCGTCGCTGCAACACCGTCTGTACAAGGTGAAGAAAATCGCTCCGTGCCTGCGCATTGTATGGGTCGGCAAAGATTTCATCCTGCACTGTGAGATCAACGCTAGTATCCTGGCTGACTTTTGTACCCACCGTCAGACTGGTGTCGCCCTGCCCGTTACGTGCCAGCACCTGCTGTCGATCGGGTCGCATGGCGTAGGTGTAGCCAAAATTCAAGGCAAACATCCAGGCGTAGACCTTTAGCCCGCGATCGTGCCCTTTTTGAATGACTTGCGCCAACAAGTCTGTTTGTTCATAGCCTAGTGTCTGGACAACGGAAGACCACGGCGTTGGGTTTGCGCCTGATGGTAGTAACACTTGACCGTTAGAAAACGTATCGACATAAATCTGGTTGTAGCCGCGATCAACGATGCGATCGAGCACTGCCTCCAGCACTCCAGGCTTACTATCGCAAGGATAGAGGCGCAACCAAACGCCCTGCGTCTGAAGCTGACTTTGGCTCCGACACTGCGCTAACTGCTGCCCCTGTTGAACAACTGCTGCACGATAAGTTTTTTGCGCTTCCACGTTGCCAGTCAACACCGACTGTAGCAAGGCTGCTTTCTGGCTCATTACTGTTGCTAGTGCTTGACATTCCAACGCTTGAGCTTGAGAAGGACTGTTCCAAAGCCAATGGCTGAGTAAACCGGTCGTAAGTGCGATCGCTACCAAACTCGCTAAAACACCTCTCGAACGCATCATAAGCAACGTACGCTGAGTCCGTGTTGAACGGTAAAAACCCAATTTACACCCTGACTCAGAGCCAGTCCGGAGGTTGCTCTCAACCTGGATGGATGCGATCGGCTGCAATCAATGTTGAACCGATAGCGTCTGACTTACGCACTCTCACTTGCAACCTGGACTTGTGTGGTTTCTGCCGCCACAGGTTCCGCTGCAACAGCTTCAGCAACGACTTCTGGGATTTCTGCCACCGCAGGTTCCGCTGCAACAGCTTCTTCAGCAACGACTTCTGGGATTTCTGCCACCGCAGGTTCCGCTACGACGACTTCTAGGGTTTCTGCCGCCACAGGTTCCGCTGCAACAGCTTCTTCAGCAACGACTTCTGGGATTTCTGCCACCGCAGGTTCCGCTACAACGACTTCTAGGGTTTCCACCGCCACAGGTTCCGCTGCAACAGCTTCTTCAGCAACGACTTCTGGAATTTCTGCCACCGCAGGTTCCGCTACAACGACTTCTGGGGCTTCCACCGCCACAGGTTCCGCTGTAACAGCTTCTTCAGCAACGACTTCTGGAATTTCTGCCGCCACAGGTTCCGCTACAACGACTTCTGGGGCTTCCACCGCAACAGGTTCCGCTGCAACAGCTTCTTCAGCAACGGCTTCCTCGGTGATGTCTGACGGCACTTCTTCAACTTCAGGCTCTGGCTTGGGCTTGGTTGGCTTTGGTCCCCTTGCCAGTGCTGGGTTCATGACTTGCCTCGGCTCTTCATCGCGCCCTTTGCCCTTGCCTCTGCCCTTGCCACGATCGCGGTCGTTGCCACGATCGCTGTCTTTGCGATCGCCATCCCGGCTGGGGGCTGCTATGTCTGTCTTTTTATCTTTGTCTTTGTTCAGTGTAGGACGCTCGACATTCCGTGTTGGCAATGCTTTTACAACGCTTTCGCCGCTTTCGCTGCTTTCGCCTTCGGGTTTAGCCTGACGCTCAGACTTTTTAATTGGACGCTCTACCATCACCAGAATCCCTTGCTACTTACCGCTATCCTAGCTTGCCTGGGTCACAGCACACGCATTTTTCGACGATCAATGTGCAATCACGCCACGCTTAACGACATCAGTTCATCAGTCATCTCAAAATTTGCGGTGACACTTTGCACATCATCAAGATCTTCCAGCGCATCCATGAGCTTGAGGAGCGATCGTGCCTGGTCAGGATCGGTCACTTCTAACGTGTTGCTGGGAATCCAGCGCAGTTCAACACGACTAATGGTGTAGTTCTTGTCCTTGAGTGTTTGGCTTAGTGGCTCCAAATTCATTGCTTCGGTGATCGCTTCAGCCGCCGTACCAGCCTCAGTTTCAATCAGTTCATACGTCTCTGCGCCTCCGTCTAGAAAGGCTTCTAACAGTTCTTCTTCCTGAATGACAATGGTTTCCGATCGGGGTGTGCGTCCGGTTTCCACAGGCGTAAGCGACACTTCCACCACGCCTTTTTGCTCAAACATCCAGCCAACACAGCCCGTTTCACCCAGGTTGCCCCCGTTCTTACTAAAGGCAACGCGCAAGTCTGCTGCCGTGCGGTTGCGGTTGTCGGTCAGCGCTTCAATCAAAATGGCAACGCCACCGGAACCATACCCCTCGTACCGAATCGCCTCCAGTGCAGCATTGTCGGCTCCCAGTTTACCGGCACCTTTGGCGATCGCCCGATCAATATTGTCGTTAGGAATGCCCGCCGCTTTGGCTTTATCGATCGCTGTCCGCAGTTGAAAGTTACCCTCTGGATCAGGTACGCCACTCCGCGCCGCCACAATAATTTCTCGCGAAATCTTTGTAAACACCTTACCCTTTACCGCATCAACCCTGGCTTTCTGCCGCTTGATGTTTGCCCACTTACTGTGTCCTGCCATGTCGCATCGATCGCACTAACTCCACTCAATAGGATAGTCATATCTGCCGAAATTCTCAAAGCATCAAGTCCATGCTTTATGGCTGTAGCTTCATTCGTAACAGGTAGCTAAAACGGATAAGCTCTTGGCTTTGCAAGGTACACGTTAGCTCTAAAAGGAGCTTTATGAAAGGTAAAGTTCCCAATTTTGTTGAGCAACCTCGGCTTCAGCGGCAACATGCTCAGGGCAGTTGAGGCGAAGATTGCGATCGCCAAACGGCGCGTTTACAAAGGCACAATGATGCGGACGATCGGAGTTTGCATATCGATTGGGTTGAAAGAAGGCACAGGTGACACACATTTTAGCGATGGAAAGCTGCCCCTGTGCTTGCAGCTTCCGAATAATTTTGATCAAGCCTCGTAGAAAGATGGTTTGCTCCTCAGATGTTCTGCGCTGTTGTGCGGTCTGAGGCATCAAACGGATTTGCCACAATACCAATATTCAGGTCTTCAGGAGGAAGGGCGGCTTCTGCACGATCGAGGTGAATTTCAGTGCCGTCCTTCAACTTCAGCTAATCGGCTTTGTTGGCAGCGTATACATCCACAATTTGAGTCCGAACTTCAACAACTTCTTCAGCCGCATTGCGATCGGTCATCTGACAAAGTTGATGCAACGTTGCCAACGCTTCTAACTGATCATGAAAACCACAATCGACGAGACAATAGTCATCCATCACACACCTCATTGGTTTTTCCAATCATTGTTGGCTGTTGTTCTCGCTCCAAAAACTTTGCTGGCGATCGCCCCCGAAGCCTTAGCCCAAACTATTCATCAGGTGGAAGGGATCACGCATTGTTACGGCATTCAGTCACGCGGCGTAGTGGGTCGTCAGGTGTTTGTCGAAATGCGGCTAATCCTGCATCCAGAATGTATGAGCGTGGTACGAACGATCGCGGAACGGATGGAGCGAGCGATCCGCGATCGCTGCGGTGCCGCGAAGGTGGTGATTTATATTGATAGCGATCGACCCAAGAGCGATTAAGCTCAAGATCCCCGACTTCTTCAAGAAGTCGGGGATCTGATTAGCAGGCGAATTCTCTACAATAGGGCTTATCCTCCATCGCTGTAAGCCCTTGTCTGCCAACTCTTCCTCGCAACCCAAACCGCTCATCCTCCTCATCGACGGGCATTCGCTGGCGTTCCGTTCCTACTTCGCCTTTGCCAAAGGTCGGGATGGTGGACTCCGCACGAAGAGTGGGATTCCGACGAGCGTGTCTTACGGCTTTCTGAAAGCGCTGCTGGAAACGATGGAGACGGAGAAACCACAGTATGTGGCGATCGCCTTTGACCTGTCTGAGAAAACCTTTCGCCATGAGGCAGACGACACGTACAAGGCAGGCAGAGCCGAAACGCCGGAGGATTTCATTCCCGACATCGCGAACCTGCAAGAGCTGCTGCTGGCGCTGAATCTGCCCGTTCTGACCGCCGAAAACTACGAAGCGGATGATGTCATTGGGACGCTGGCACGACGGGCAAGTGTGGATGGCTTTTTGGTCAAGATTTTGAGTGGCGATCGTGACTTGTTCCAGCTCGTCGATGCCGAAGCCACCACGAAAGTCCTCTACCTCAGCACCGTCTACGGCAAAGGGACACCACCGCCGCGCGAGTTTGGCGTGGAGCAGGTGAAAGAAAAAATGGGCATCTTGCCCTCGCAGGTGGTGGACTACAAAGCCCTCTGCGGCGACAGTTCCGATAACATTCCGGGCGTGAAGGGCATTGGCGATAAGACTGCGGTACAGTTGCTCACGACCTATGGATCGCTGGAGAAGGTGTACGAGTCGCTGGATCAAATCAAGGGTGCCGTGCGGCAGAAACTAGAGGCAGGCAAAGACGAGGCGCGACATTCGCAATGGATGGCGCAGATTCATCTGGATGTGCCGCTGGAGGTTAATTGGGAGTCGTGCCGTATCCGCGATTTTGACGAGACAGCCGTGAATGAACTGCTGGAAAAACTGGAATTCCGCACGTTCATCGATCGCATCCAGAAAGTCCATCGCCAGTTCAGCGGTGAGACGGTGATCGCGGCTGTCGCTCCGGTAGAACAGAAGTCAACGCCCTCGCCCCAATACCGAGAAGATGGCGATCTGTGGTTTTTCAGCGCCGAAGATACGATCGCCGCCCAAAAAGTCTTGCCCGTCGCTATCACACCTCACATCATCGATACGCCTGAAAAGCTGACAGAGTTGATCGATCGCCTGAAAACCTTCACCACTGTTGAAACCCCCGTTGCCTGGGACACTGAGACCACTGCCCTCGAACCTCGCGATGCCGAACTTGTGGGGATTGGCTGCTGTTGGGGAGCAGAGTTGTCCGACATGGCGTACATTCCGCTGGGACATACCAACGGCGGCAATCTCGACAAAACCGCCACGCTAGAGGCACTGCGCCCCATCCTCGAAAGCGCCGACTATCCCAAAGCGCTGCAAAACGCCAAGTTCGATCGCCTCATATTCCGCTGTCAGGGCATCAAACTGGCAGGCGTGGTGTTTGACCCCATGCTGGCAAGCTACGTCCTCAACCCCGACGACAGCCATAATCTGACCGAGCTAAGCAGCAAGCACCTGAACATTACCGCTCTCAGCTACAAAGACTTGGTGCCCAAAGGGAAGACGATCGCCGATCTGACCGTTCCTGCCGTCGCGGACTACTGCGGGTTGGATGCCTACACCACCTTCCTCCTCGTCCCCAAACTCCGCGCCCTGCTAGAGCCACTTCCCCCCCTGCATCGGCTTTTGCTCGACGTAGAGCAACCGCTGGAGCCAGTTCTGGCAGAGATGGAATACTGCGGCGTGCGGATTGACGTTGCCTATCTTAAGGAATTGTCGCAGCGATTGGAAACCGATTTGGCAGCGATCGAAAAACATGCTTACGAAGCTGCCGATCAGCAGTTCAACCTCGGTTCGCCCAAGCAACTCAGCGATTTGCTGTTCAACACGCTGGGACTGGACACCAAAAAATCGCGCCGCATGAAGACGGGCTTTTCCACCGATGCCGCCACATTGGAAAAACTGCAAGGCGATCACCCCGTCATTGATGCCATTCTGGAGCAGCGCACCCTGAGCAAGCTGAAATCCACCTATGTCGATGCGTTGCCGTTGCTGGTGCGTCCCGACACCCATCGCGTCCACACCGACTTCAACCAGACGGGAACGACCACAGGGCGGCTCTCCTCCTCCAACCCCAACCTGCAAAATATCCCCATCCGCACTGCCTTTAGTCGTCAGATTCGCAAAGCCTTTGTCTCCGAACCGGGGTGGGTCATGGTCGCGGCAGATTATTCTCAAATCGAACTCCGCATTCTGACGCACCTGAGCCAGGAGCCTGTCCTGCTCGACACCTATCGGCAAAACGGCGATATTCATACGCTAACCGCCAAACTGCTGCTGGAGAAAGACGATATCAGCTCCGAAGAACGCCGCCTAGCGAAGATCATCAACTTCGGCGTGATCTACGGCATGGGTGCCCAACGGTTTGCACGAGAAGCAGGCGTAAAATCCAGCGAAGCCCGCCTGTTTATCGATCGCTTCAACGAACGCTATTCCCAAGTCTTTGAATACCTCCAGCAAATGCAGCGTGAAGCGATCGCCAATGGCTACGTCGAAACCATCCTCGGTCGTCGTCGCTACTTCAACTTTGCCAGCGAATCACTGAAACGGTTACGGGGGACAGAACCAGGGGCGATCGACCTCACCAAACTCAAACTCCGCGACCAGTACGATGCCGGATCGCTCCGTGCCGCCGCCAACGCCCCCATTCAAGGCTCTAGCGCCGACATCATCAAGATTGCGATGGCAAAACTGCACGATCTCATCGAACCGTATCAGGCACGACTCTTGCTCCAAGTCCACGATGAACTCGTCTTCGAGATGCCCCCTGACGAATGGACAGAGCTGGGACCCAAAATCAAAGCCACAATGGAATCGGCAGTCGAACTTTCCATTCCACTGGTCGTCGAAATTCACTCTGGCGAGAACTGGATGGAGACAAAGTAGGTAGGTATCTCCAAGTTTTCGATACTTAATAGGCATAGGCAATATGAAGATCGGCAACACTACAGTAATAAGCTTTATTAACCTCAAGGGTGGGGTAGGAAAAACAACGTCTGCCGTGAACGTTGCGGCTACTTTGGCGAAAAGAGAAATAAAATCTGGTGGAAAATCGAAACCAGCATCAGTGTTGCTTATTGACTTAGATCCTCAGAGTAATGCCTCACTTACTTTATTGAACAAAGAGCAGTACGCAGAAATAGATAAAAAAAACAAAACCCTGTACCAACTTTTTGACAATGAGATTTCACGAGACGATGATAGTGAGACCTTTGACCTCGGCGATATTAGGGTGACACCAATTGAGGGTCTCAACCTTGATTTGCTGCCGTCCAGCCTAAAGCTTATTGACATTCAAGATAAGCTTGTTGGCTATCATCGGTACTACCTTAGTGCAACAGATATTCTTTTCAACGCTTTGCACAAGTTAAAAAATCCTGAAGGTAAGGCTTATACGCATATCATTTTTGACTGTCCTCCAAGCCTCGGACTGATAACTCTAAATGCACTTTCCCTCAGTCGCTACTTTATCGTCCCAACTCTTCTAGATGCATACTCTCATTGGGGACTAGATAAAATTGTCGAACGTGTAGAGCGGCTGAAGAGATGTAAAGCTTCTTGTGAAGTTGAACTACTTGGGGTTCTATATTCAAAAGTTGATACAAAGGCAACAATTGAAAACAATAAGTGGGATAGTGAGTTCCAAAAATGGGTGCCAGAATTTGACGCATGGTTATCAAAGAATATTTCCAAAGGCAAAGGATCAATAATATTTGAGAGTCGCATTAAAAGCGCGGACATCATACGTAAAGCAGAAGCTGATAATCGCCCATTAATCGAATATTATCCTTCTGAAAGTTATTTGAAGAGTCAACAGAAAGAACATCAAATAGAATGGGAAAAGCTTGTTACAGAAATACTAGAACGCATTGAAAATAGAAAGCAAAACTAAATCCTATATGCAAAAGTCACATCATACTCTGTTAACAAATGGACACGATCAAATCCTAACCATTCCCCAGGAATTTGCTCTATCGAGTACAGAGGTTTCGCTACGCAAAGAAGGTCATCGCTTAATTATTGAGCCTATTCCCACTGGTTCTCTACTTTCCTTGCTGACGACGTTGCAAGATATTACAGATCATTTTCCTGACATTGATGAGGGGCTACTTCCCGTGGATAACATCACACTTTAATACCATCCAATGACCTATCAGTATCTACTGGGTAGACTGCTTCAGTCCAGTAGTTTCTCTGCTTACATATCCATCTGCCTAGATTCTCAAAATGCTTACCGACGAAAATCTTAAGACATCCAGATAGGAGGACTATACCGATGACTGAATTGCTTGAACGTGCGATCGCCCAATTGAAGACTTTACCTGCTGAAGAGCAAGACGCGATCGCGGCTCGTTTCCTTGCTGAGATAGAAGATGAGCAGACATGGAAAGCACAATTTGAAGCGACGACAAACGATCAGTGGGATCAAATAGCAGCGATGGTACGACAGGAAATTGCTGCTGGTGATATTACACCTCTCGCTGAAGTTTTCCCTTTCAGCCTGAGTGATGAAATCAAGTGTTACAAAAGCATTTCGCAAGAAACTTGATGGGCTTCCTGCATCAGTTCAAGAACAGGCTGGCAAAGCTTATGCACTCTGGCGCTCAGATCATTCTCAAATAGTCTTCAGTTCAAACGGGTAAGCCAGCGCCAACCAATTTATTCGGCTCGTGTGAGTTTAGATTACCGAGTGCTTGGCTTATTGGAAGATGATCACATTTACTGGTTTTGGATTGGCGCACATGCAGAATATGACGAGTTGCTTCAGCGGTTGTAGCGCCAGCAATTTAATATAATTGACTGCTTTAAAGAGCAATTGCATCAGCTCGAAACTTATCCTTTAGCCTACTGCTTCGCAGAAGTAAACTACATCCTTTAGCTTTCCAATGAACTCTCCTCTCATCGGCATCATCATGGGCAGCGATTCAGATTTGCCCACTATGCAGGGCGCGATCGCCGCTTGCGAAGAATTCGACATCCTCTGCGAAATCGGCATCGTCTCGGCACACCGTACACCCGAACGGATGGTCGATTATGCTCAACAAGCCCATGTGCGAGGGCTGAAGGTCATCATTGCAGGTGCAGGTGGTGCGGCACACTTGCCGGGAATGGTGGCAGCACTCACGCCCTTAC
>Ga0209181_10000080_pt1 | contig 153376 bp, 114 predicted proteins | sample MAT05_FD_187208 | JGI IMG/M metagenome (GOLD analysis project Ga0209181, IMG submission 187208) | Freshwater microbial communities from Lake Fryxell liftoff mats and glacier meltwater in Antarctica - MAT-05 (SPAdes) (version 2) | ecosystem: Environmental > Aquatic > Freshwater > Ice > Liftoff...
CGCCTTCGGTCGAGGACGCGCTTCATCCGCTGCTCGATCGCCAGGACGAGGGTTTGGATGTCGTCGTCGGTCGGAGGTGGCAAACGGTGAAAGCGCACGGACTTGCTCGGTGCCTCGCCCTGAGCCTCGCTCTGCGACTGCTTGCGAGTCGGGTCGGGCGCTTCACGGAAGACTCCCTCGGGCACGAGCGCATGGGCGTGCGGATAAAGACGCGCACCGTCCGCGAAGCGCTGAGTTTCTGGTCGCTCTCGCCTCGCCACGGCTTCGCCTGCTCGGCGAATTCCAGGACACAGCCTGCCTCGCGCCGGTCGATGGCGGCAGCACTCGCCACTGAGCACTGCCAGCGCGCGACCTCGTCAGCGAACACGCCGAACACCAAGCTGGCGAGCGCGGTGTCGAAGGCGACCACGCGCGCGAGCTCACCTGGGAGCGTCAGTACAAATTGTCGGTAAGGGATCTTGGGGAGAACGCGATCCACCAGGTGGGCCGCCTGCTCGTTCATGCGCCGGCCCGCACATGACGGGCACAAGCGGCCCTTACAGGAGAGCGGGACGACCCGCGGACCCCGGCAGGCCGTGCACTCGAGACGCACGAAGCCATGGCTGAGATCGCCACAGGGGATGATGGCGCGGAACTCACGTTCGACGAAGCCTGGCAAACGCCAGGTCGGGTCGTCGCTGTCGGCGGCGGCGAGGAAGGCGTCGAGGTGGTCACGCAAGAGCGTAACGAGCGCCGACTCACTGGGGTCGCGTGGGTGGTAACGCCGGGCGAGCTGAGGCGCCGCGGCGATTGGGATCGCGGCTTCGGATTCCGTGGGCTCGAGCAGAGGCATGGGGCGCAGGAGGGGCACATGCCATGCCAGCGCTCCGTTTGACTCGGGGCGGCCTCGGGGGCGGCCGACTGCGCACGCGACGTGTGTCACGGGTGTGTCATGTGTCCCACGGATGAGACGCGCAGCGCAGGGCGCCATCGGAATCTGAGCCGGAGCGGATCGTGGTTCGCAAGTTCATGAAGCCATGGACTTTTCGCTTCGATCGCGCGCGCTATCTGTTCCGCAAGCAGAACGCGGGCGAGCCGATGCGGGAGATCCGCGGTGACGAGCGGCTGCAGGTCAGCAGCTGAATTAGCTGTCCGAGCCAGGTTGCGCTGAGGCTCTCAGACCTTCAGCGTCTGCTGCATGCACGTCGCCAGGAAGTGCAGCGCGCCGGCCTGGTCGAAGGTGCTGCGTGGGTAGACCATGCGGAGATGGAGGCGCTGGTCGCGCTGGCCGATCACGATGACGGGGCGATCGGTGAAGCCGAACCTCGCATGGAGGTCGCTGCTCGCGACACCGAAGTCGCGCGCGAGGGGCCCTTGGCCGAGGGTGCCGAAGGACAGCGTGTTGCTGATGACGAGGGAGGGCGCGGACAGCTCCATCGCGCGCATGCAGAGGCGCCGGAGCGGCAGCGGCAGGTCGAGGTTGTGGAAGCGGTCGACGATCGTGAGCCAGTCGAGGGCGCCGCGCAGGAGGAAGTCGGCGGCGGGGTCGAGCATGTGCTCGCGCCATGCGGGGAGGTCGTTTGGCTCGCTCGGGAGGCGCACGCGCGACCACGAGAACTGGTTGGCGACGATGCTCTCGTAGAGGCGTGGAGGGCGCAGGTTGACGGCCCAGTAGGCCTCGATGCGGCGGTTGTCCGGTCGCGTCGTGAGGCTTTCGTTGTGGCTGTTGGCGCCGGCGAGAAGACCGACCAGGAACACGCGGTCGAGGGTCGAGCGGATGCGGCGGGCGGTCGCTTCGAGCTGCTCGGAATCGGCACGCGTGAAGCGACATTCGACACGGTCGCAGGTCGTATCCTCGGGGTCGCCGCCAAGCGGCTGGATGCGGGCAGGGAAGATTGCGCGAGGCCGCAGGAGGCTGGTGCGGGGGCCGAGGCGTCGGCGTCGTGAGGGCATGAGCCCCGCGAGGTGGGCGAGCTCGTTGTTCGCGAGTGTCGGCGTCTGGTGCTGGTAGTAATCGAGCAGCTCACGGGTCGTGAAAGGGAGGGTGCGCTGCGCGGGATCGGGTCGACCGAGGTAGTGCGACATGATCGATGCGAGCATGCAGTGCAGGCCCGATGCGTCGACCGCGCCGTGGTTGTAGCGCACGAGCAGACGGTCGCGCGCGGGCGAGCGGATGAGCACGAAGCGGAACGACGGGCTTTCGTCGAGCGGGAAAGGGGACGCGATGATGGCGTCGCGGATCCGGTCGGCGTCGGTGTGGTCGCTGGCCGTGTGGAGCTCGAGCGGCGCGCTCGTGAGGTAGGTCGCGACGTCCCAGAAGGCCGAGTTGCCAAGCGCCGAGCGGGTGCTCATACGACCGCGCGCGATGGGATGGCGATTGACGGCGTAGAGCAGTGCGGCCGCCAGGCGGTCGCTATCGACGGGTGCCAGGTGCAGCTCGAGCACCTGATAGAGGAAGTGCGGGGCATGCGCGAAGAAGACGCGGGCGTAGTGGAACGCGATGTCGACCGGGGCCAGGGGGAGCATGGCAACGGCCAGCGACGGCGATTCGGCAAAGCGAGCGGCGCCGTTTGCATGTGCCGCAGGAGTCGTCGCGGTGAGCGTTTGCCGGCTCAGCAGGCCGTCGAGGTGGTGCCCGAGGCGCGTGACAGTCGGCGCTTGGAAGAGCGTTGCGAGCGGCAGGCTGAGCGCGAAGCGATCTTCGATGCGCGACACGACCTGGACCGCGAGGAGTGAGTGGCCGCCGAGCTCGAAGAAGTTGTCGTCGCTGCTGATCGACGAGGTGCCGAGCGCGGCGGCGAAGATGCGCGCGAGGGCCATCTCGGTCGGAGTCGAAGGCGCGACGAACGTGCCGAGGTGAGCTGAACGATCGGCTCGCGGCGCGGGCAGGGCCCTGCGATCGAGCTTGTCATTGGGGGTCAACGGCAGGGCGTCGAGGAACACGAAGGCCGCGGGGATGAGCGCCTCGGGTAGGCGCGTCGCGAGGTGTGCGCGCAAGGTCTCGAGCAGCTGGTCTTCGCGCGCGCGGCGCAGTGGGTCGGAGGCGACGGGGACGTGCTTGGATGCGACGGGGACGTGGAAGCGGTCGGACGTCAGTGCGCCGGTTGCGAACGCCAGTGGCATGAACAGCGCGTCGACGGTGCGTGAGTCGCGGCCGAGGCGGATGTCGACGTGGTGGGTCGGGGCGAGGGCGTAGAGCGCAGCGAGATCGATCGGCGCCAAGGGCGTGGGGTCGAGATATTCGCTGTTGCGCGCGTCGGCGAGCCCGCTGACGAACACGGATTTACCAGTAATAGCGAGCTGTTGAGCGAGCGCGGCGAGGTCGACGAATGTGTGCGGCGCGGCGTCGATGTGCTGCACGGTGGCGTCGATGTGCAGTGTGACGTCGCAGCGGAACATCGACATCTCGTTGAGCGCGCGGCCCCCGCGAGGACGCACGGCGACCGCGCTGATCCGCGGCAGTCGCTGGCCGAGATCTTGGAACAACGCGGGGCTCAGCAGGAGCTCCTTGTCGTCGCGCGCGGCGGCGACCCCGAAGTGCCGCAGCGCGCGTTGGAAGGCAGGCAACAGGTCGAGGTTGCGAACGTCGCCGATGAAGATGCGACCCCCCGGAGCGACGTGCGCGATCACCTGCGTGAGCACATCGACGAGGTAGTCGGCGCTCGGGAAGTACTGCACGACCGAGTTGAGGATCACCGCGTCGAAGCGCGCGTCGCGGTCGAGCCAGCTCAGGTCGTGGGCGGTGGCGACGGCGAGTTGGAGCTGGGCAAAACGGGCCGGGTCGCGCGCGACGTGGCGCCCTATCGCGTCGATGGCATGGCGCGAGAAGTCACTCGCGACGTAGGCCGCGGCGCCCGGTGCGAGGCGATAGAGGAGGAGCCCCGTGCCGCAGCCGACCTCGAGGATGCGCTCGGGGTGCGGTGCGGAGGAGAACGCAGCGATGGTCGCGGCGACCCACTCGCGCATCTCGTTCGGGGGGATGGGCGAGCCGGTGAAGCTGCTGTTCCAGCCGCTGATGTCGTGCTCGGGGTCGAGCGTGCGGGCGTCGCGACGGCTCGCGTATTCGGTGTCGTACAGCAGCTGCCATTGGGCGACGTGGGCCCTGTCGAGGGCGCCGGTGTGGTGCTCGGTGACGAGGTAGCTGACGAGGCGCTTGTCGCCGGGCACGTCTTCGCGCGCGATGGTGACGGCCTCGTGGATGCCGGGGCACTGGGCGATGGTCGCGTCGATCTCGCCGGGCTCGATGCGCACGCCGCGGATCTTGATCTGCGCGTCGCAGCGGCCCAGGAACTCGATCGCGCCGTCGGGCAGATAGCGCGCGCGGTCGCCGGTCCGATAGAGGCGGCCGGGGCCGAAGGGGTTCGCGCTGAAGCGCTCGGCGGTGAGCGCGGGTCGGTCGAGATAGCCGCGTGCGACGCCCACGCCCGCGACGTGCAGCTCGCCCGGCACGCCGATCGGGACGGGGTTTTTAGCGGCGTCGAGGATGTACGCCTGGGTGTTGGCGATCGGGCGCCCGATAGTGATGGGGGCGATGGGGTCGTCGGGCGAAGTGGGGGCGACGACGCCGGCCGTGGAGACGACCGTGTTCTCGGTCGGCCCGTAGTGATTCACGATGGCGAATGGCAGCTTCGCCGCAGGTGCTCGCGTGAGTCGGTCGCCACCGGTGAGCAAGGCGCGAAGGTGGGTCATATGCGCGAGCGCGTCGCCCGCGTCGACGAAGCACGCATCGAGCAGCGGGGTCGGTAAGAACGTGATGCTGATCGCGTGCGCAGCGAGCCACGCGACCAGCCGCTGCGGGAAGACGCGCGTGTCGGCAGCAGGGAGGTGCAGGCTGGCGCCGGCGATGAGGTAGGGCCACAGCTCCCAGACCGAGGCATCGAAGGACGGGCTGGCGATGAGGGTCGCGCGGTCGGTCGCGCTGAGCGCGTATGTCTCGCAGTGCCACAGCGCGAGATTGGCGAGGCTGCGGTGGCTGACCTCGACGCCGTTGGGGCGGCCGCTCGAGCCCGAGGTGTAGATCACGTAGGCGATGTCGTCGGGGCGCGCGGGCGACGTGTGAGGTGCGACGGCATCGGGTTCGACGCCGACGTCAACGCGATCGCACAGCACGAGAGTCACATTCGGGAAGCGCTCCGCGGCGCTGCTGCGGGTGACGAGCACGACCGCGTTCGCGTCGGCGAGCATGTGCGCGAGGCGCTCGTCCGGATAGCTCGGGTCGAGCGGCATGTAGGCGGCCCCGAGCTTCATGCAGGCGATGATGCTGGCGACCAGCTCGGGCGATCGTTCGAGGCACAGCGCGACGCGGGCGCCGTTGCTGACACCGCGCGCGGACAGGCGCCGGGCGAGTGTCTCGGCGTGGCGGTCGAGCGAGGCGTAAGTCATGCTTTGATGGTCGGTCGCGATGGCGAGCGCGTCGGGGGTGCGCTTCGCAAGGACCTCGAAGCGCTCGTGCACACAGACGTCGAGGTTGTAGTCGCGAGCGGTGGCGTTCCACGTCTCCACGATCAGTGCGTGCTCGCTCGGCGAGAGCAGCGCGAGCCGTGCGAGCGAGGTCGCCGGCGAACGCGTGACCTCGGTCAGCAGCGCAATGTAGTGGCGCAACATCTGTTGGATGCGCCACGGGTCGAAGAGATCGGTGCTGTAGATCCAGTGGCACATCAGCGCGTCGTCGCGCTCCCAGACGTGCAGTTCGCTGTCGAAGCGCGTGGTCGTGTTCCGGAACGCAAGCGGCGCGACGTCGAGGCCGTCGAGCGCGAGCGCTCCGGAGGGCGTATTCTGCAGCGCGAACATCGTCTGGATCAGCGGATGGCGACCGAGGTCACGCTCCGGATTGAGCTCGCCGACAAGGCGCTCGAAAGGGAGGTCCTGATGCTCCCAGGCCTCGAGGGTGGTCGCCTTGACCTGCGCGAGCAGCTCTGCGAACGGCATGTCGCCGCTGATCTTCGCGCGCATGACCAGCGTGTTGACGAAGAAGCCGATGAGGTCGGCGGTCTCGGGTGCGTTGCGACCGGCGATCGGCGATCCAACCGCGAGGTCGCTCTGGCCGCTGTAGCGGAACAAGAGCGCCTCGAAGGTCGCGAGCAACACCATGTAGAGGCTCGCGCCATGGGCAATCGCGAGCGCTCTCAGTGCGCTTGTCAGGGCAGTCGGCACGATCACGACTTCGCGCGCGCCAAGGTGCGTGAAGACCCTCGGACGTGGGCGATCGGTCGGCAGCTCGAGCGGCTCGAGCCCCGCGAGGCGACCGCGCCAATACGCGATTTGCTGATCGAGTCGCGCTAGTGACGCTGGCATGCGTTGCCACTGCGCGTAGTCGCGATAGTGGATTGGCAAGCGCGGCAAGGCGGGCGTACGACCACCGCGGAGCGCGTTGTAGGCGAGCGCGAGCTCACGTCGGAAGAGCGCGGACGACCAGCCGTCGCTCGCGATGTGGTGCATGTTGACGAACAGGATGTGACGTTTGCGCTCGATCGCGAACAGGGTCGCGCGCAAGAGCGGCGCCCGCGCCAGGTCGAAGGGGATCGATGCCGCGCTAGCGAGGTGCTCAGCGACCTGCTCTGCGCGTACGGCGACGCGCAAGAGAGACAGCGTGGTCGCGTGCACGGTCTGGCGTGGCACACCGTCGGGGCCCTGCGCGAAGCTCGTGCGCAGCGCCTCGTGGCGCGTGAGGATGAGCTGGATGGCGGCCTCGAGCGCACCTTCGTCGAGCGTACCAACGAGTTCGAGCGCGATCGGCAGGCTGTACGCGACCTCGTCCGGCGTCAGCCGATTGAGAAACCAGAGGCGCTCTTGCGCGAACGACAGCGGTAGCGGCTCGTGCGATGCGGTCGGCACGATTGCCGCGCGCCGTGAGCGCTCACCCTTCGCCTGCCGCCCTTCGATGTGAGCGGCAAGTGCGCGCACGGTGGGTGCCAGGAAGAAGGTCGCGAGCGACACCTCGAGTTCGTGCGCGACCGCGATGTGCGCCACGACCTGGGCCGCCAGGAGTGAGTGACCACCGAGCAGGAAGAAGTCGTCGTCGACGCCGATCTCGGCATAGCCGAGGTGCTCGCTGAAGGCGCGTGCGAGTGCCGCTTGCAGCGCGGTCACCGGCGCGGTGGCTGGTCCCAGCAGCGGGCGCTCGCGGCCCGGTGCCGGCAGCGCCTTGCGATCGACCTTGCCATTGGGACCGAGCGGGAACGCCGCGAGCGACACGAACGCCGACGGCAGCATGTGCGCGGCCAATGCTTGCGCGAGGAAACCGCGCAGCACTTCCGAGCGCACTTCGCTGGTTGCGATGAGGTACGCGACCAGGCGTTGGTCGCCGGGCGTGTCTTCGCGCGCGACCACGACCGCTCGTGCGACGTCGGGATGGCGCAGCAGCGCCGCCTCGATCTCGCCGAGCTCCACGCGCTGGCCGCGGATCTTGACCTGATCGTCGTCGCGACCAAGCAGCTCGATCGACCCGTCGGGAAGGCAGCGGCCGATGTCGCCGCTCTTGTAGATGCGGCCGCCTGGATGGCCGTCGGGGTGGCTGGGCAGGGCAACAAAGCGACGCGCCGTCAACGCCGCGTCGCCGAGGTAGCCACGCGCGAGCACGCGCCCCGTCAGGTGGATCTCGCCCGCTTCTCCCGATGCAACGGGGCGCAGGTCGGCATCGAGGACGAGCAGGTGTGCGTCCGCATCGCCTTGCGCGGCTGGTGGGATCACGCGGCGTCCATCCGCCGTCAGCTCGACCGTGCTGAAGACGCTCGCCTCGGTCGCGCCCCAGGTGTTCGACACGCCCTTGCCGAGGCCACGCAGTCGCTCCGCGAGTGGGGCCGCGAGGCGCTCACCATGGCACACGATCGTCAGCTCGGGACGGCCCGCCCAGCCTGCATCGACGAGCGACTGCCACAGCGAGGGCACCGCGCGCATGAACGTGACGCCGTGGTCGTCGAGCAGGAGCCCGAGGCGCGTCGGGTCGCGCACGTCGGCATGGCTCGCGATCGCCAAGGCCGCACCGGAGGCGAGCGTGTACAGCACCTCGTAGACCGACGGGTTCCACGACACGGCTGAGATCGCCGCGAGCACGTCGGCAGGCCCGAGCAGCGTCTTGTACGGCGACAATGCATAGCGCGCGGACAGCGCACCGTGCTCGACCTCGACGCCCTTGGGCGGCCCCGTCGAGCCCGAGGTGTACATCACATAGGCGCGTTCATTGGCCGGTCGCGCAGCCACCGAAGCGTGCATCGGAGCGGCGGCGAGCGCGTCACCTTCACGATCTAGAGCAATGACCCGATAGGCTGCAGCCGCGCTCGCGAGGCGCTCTGCGAGCCCTGCGTGCGTGACCAGCACGCTCGCGCCGGTGTCGCGCAAGAGGAGGTGCAGGCGCTCGGTCGGCAGCTCCGGATCGAGCGGCACATACACCGCCCCCGCCTTCAGCGTCGCCAGCAACGCCACTGGCAGGTCGAGCGTGCGCGGCAGACACACCGCGACCGCTGCGTGCGGACCCGGCACGCGCGCGGCGATGACGTGAGCGAGCCGATTGGCGCGAGCATCGAGCTCACCATACGTCAGCGTATGGTGAGCCCACAGGACCGCGGTTCGCTCGGGAGTCGCACGCGCATGAGCCTCGAAGCGACTGACGCAGTCTGGCTCCATGGTCGTGCGCCCGAGATCCTGCCGCATGCTCCCGCCTACTCGCGTGCGCGACTGTTCGTCAGCGCGCTTCGCGGAAGGGAGACAGCTCCTGCCCGAGGACCCAGAGGCGGTTCTGGCTGAGGTCCTGGAAGACCACCACGTCGAGGAGCCCGTTGTTGTCGCGGTCGGTCAGCACGGCGCGGCGCGCACGCTGGCTGACGGTGCCGCCGAAGAGGTAGCGGCTCGCGCCCGCGTGCGTGACAGCTTCCCACACGCGTCCGCCGCTCCAGCCGATGACCACGTCTTCTCGGCCGTCGCGATCGAGGTCGCCGACCAACGGTCCGACACCGGGCTCGACGCAGCCCTCCGTGTTGCCCACCTTGCACGGGTTGAGGCCCGGGAAGGTGTGGCTTGCACCCAGCTCCAGCGTCACGCTGCCGGCCAGCAGTGTGCAGGTTACGAGCAGCTGTTCATCGCCGTGTCGGGCCTGAGTGACGAGCTCGTGCCGACCATCGCCGTTGCGGTCGATGCTCGCGACGCCATCCACGAGATAGTCGTCGCTCGCGACGATTGAGAAGGGGGCGCGCGTTGCGATGAGGCAGGCCGGGTTCTGGGTCGAGCAGGCGTTCGCTGCGATCGATACCGCACCGAACAGCGAGCTATTGCCGACGAGGACCAGCTCGGGCCCGTCGTGCGCCGGGTCGAAGTCGCCGATGAAGCCCGCGCGGAACGCGTCCGGCAGGGCCGTCGGATCCGCCGCGGTGTAGGTCTCGTAGGCGGCGCCGTTCCAGTGGATCACCGACAGCTGCTTGTTGCCGTTCCCGTCGTAGCCGGCGACCGCGACGTCGGGCCGCGGGTTGCCGTCGACGATGAGCTCGCCGACCGCGAGCGTCGCGGGCTGGAAGCCGAGGTCGCGCGGCAACGCGAGCTGATCGAAGTCGTAGCCGTTGTAGGCGAACGCCCAGATGCTGCCGCTCGCCGCGTCGGCACCGGTCGCTACGACGATGTCCTGGTTGTCGTCGTCGTTCATGTCGCCGTGCCCGACGAGGACCGTGAAGTCCCCGGGTTGGAAGACATCGCTGTAGATCGGGAACTCCTCGCTCGCTCGCCACTCCTCATAAGGGAAGCCTTCGTCGACGCTGAGCGCGATCGTGATGTTGCCGTCGAAGTTGTTGCGTGTCGCAACGGTGACGAGGTCGTTGTACCCGTCGCCATCGAAGTTGCCCGCGAGCGTCGCGTTCTCCTCGCTGCCGAGGTCGAAGAAGTCGCGCAGCGGGACACGTGCATCGCTTTCACCGAACTCAGAGGTCTCCGGGGTGATCGTCGCGATGACACCGCGGGCCGTCGCGATGTCGTCGGCGCCGTCACCGGTGAAGTCGAGCGCAATCAGGGTCGCGTTGTCGTCGAAGTCGATGTCGCGCACGCCGGTGGTAATGTTGCCGTCGTAGTCCTGGACCGTGTAGGCGATGGCCGAGGAGCTACAGCTCGCGGCGAGGTCGGTCGTCGGATCGCCTTCGGTCACACGCCAGTCTTCGAACTGGCCGAGCACGAAGTCCTCGGGCTGCGACTCGCCGGTATTCCGACAGATTTCATCGACCTCGGACAGGGAACTCAAGCCTTGGGGTCCGTACCAGAGCGTGTTGACCGGCCGGTAGTAGCTGCCCAGGCTGAAGTACACGCGGCCGCCATCGAGCGAGTTGGGGTCGACCTTCAAGTTGGACACGAAGCCGTACTCGCCCTGACCAACGTCGCGGCAATCGGGCGCGGAGAAGGTCTGCGAGTTGTTGTTTGGCGACGCGTACGACCGCACGACGCAGACGTAGCTGATGCCGAATCTCAGCCGATAGTAGACGAGGTCCAAGCCATCACGACCGTCGGCGTCGAGCGCCGCGAGATCGACCGCATAGGGCTCGGGTGTGATCGCGATCGGCGAGAACACACCGTTGTTCGAGTAGGCGACGGTCAGGTTGTCGTCGTCGCCGATGAACGCGAGATCGGTGAAGTGGTTGCCGTCGAAGTCGGCCGCGGTGAAGCGCACCGACGCCGACGTCGCGACCAGCGTCGAGAAGCTGAAGCCGCCGGCGGGATCTTGCAGCCAGATCTCGATGCCGTCGTTGGCAGCGCCGATCGCCAGGTCGATCTTGCCGTCTCCGTCGAAGTCACCGGTCGCCACCGCGACGGCGCCGTCCGGATCCATCGTGGGCAGGAGTTCGGCCTCGGGCTCGAAGCCGCCATCACCGCGACCGTGGGCGATCGACACGCCCCACGCGTAGACGACATTTATCAGGTCGACCTTGCCGTCGCTGTTGACGTCGCTCGCGGCGAGCGTGTCGATGACGTCGAACACGTCATCGAGCTCTAGGTCGCTGTCGGGCCAGGGTGGGGCTGCCCGCACGGCGCTCACGTCGGGCTGGCACAACGGCTGGTTCGAGAGGTCGAGGTTCAGGTCCAAGGTGCTGCTGCCCCATTGGTTGGCGATGATGCGCGAGCCGGAGCGCGCGCTGACCCTGACGCTCAGCGGGCCGCTGAACGTCCCGAGGTCGTGGGTCGCGTTCCAGAACCATGTGCGCGGGGCTGTGGCGCTGGTCGCGAGCTGGTAGTGGCCGCTCACGCTGGAGGAAGATGCGGCCTGCGTCGCGATGGTCTCGCCATCGCCGAAGCCATACTCGACGAGCACGTCGACCGGTGCGTCGTCGGCCTGACTCACGCTGTACTCGATGCGCACGCAGCCGTCTTTGGTGGCGACGTCCGAGATTGCGATCTCGGGAGCGCGATAGACCGCGAAGAACGGAAGGCTCGTGGTGGCCGACAGGTCGATGTTCGGCTGCGCGCGCAAAACGAAGTGGCCATCGCGATCGAACTCGAGGTCGTTGAACGTGACTGAGCTGCGGCCCGCGGGGATCGTGCGTGTGAGGGTGCCCGAGAGGAGGGTGGGGCCGGGGCTCTGACGGTCGAGGTAGATGGTCACTTCGACCGGGTCACTATACGCGGTCGGCGCACCATCGCGGTCGCGGAAGGCGACCTCGAAGCCCTCTTCGTAGGGCACGTTGACCAGGATGTCGCGGCGTTCCCTGCTATCGAGGAAGCGCACGCCGCTTGGCCCGTTGCCCGAGAGCACGGTCACGTCGACCGACGCGAAGCCGAAGGGGGTGATGCTGCTGGTGCCGTTGAAGTCGATGTACTCGTAGCCGGCGCCGTAGAAGGACAGCGCGTAGTCGCGCTCACCCGCGTCATCGACGGTGAAGATCACCGGGTTTGCGTCACTCGAAAAGTATTGGTTGGACGGAACCACGTCGACGAAGCCCTCGAAGTTGGTCGCGATGTTGTCGAAGTAATCGGTGACGACGAGGTGGGCCGTGATGTTGTCATCGACGTTGACCTCGTCCGGGGCGGTCACCGAGAGGCGATAGGCCGCAGCGGGCAGGACCGTCACCGGCGTCTCGCCGTGGAGCCCGCCGCCGTCGACGGTAATGACGTAGTCGCCCGCGATCGTCAGCGGCAGGTAGAGCGGCTCGACCGCCTCGCCCGCGACGAGCTGGAGCGTGTCCTGCCAGAACTGCTCCGACCCGCCCGGCGTGACGTTGTCGTCGAAGCTGGTCGTGTTGCGGTAATTGTCGACCGCGCGCACCCGGGCCTGTCCGCCCTCACCTGCGACGAAGCTGGCCGGCGCGATGATGTCGAGCATGGTCGCAGGACCGACGGCCACCTCGATCGTGAGGCTGGCGGTACCGCGCACGAGGTTGGTTCCGGATGCGATGAAGGTGTAGGTGCCGGGGCGGAACCAGAAGGTCGGGAAGAAGACGCTGCTGCCCTCATCGGCGACGAACACCCGCGACGTCGGGATGCTCGGCGGCAGCGACGGCAGGTACTCGGGTGGGGCCGGGTTCGGGCCGACGGCCCGGAAGCTCACGGTGCCGCGGTAGGCGTCGGCCGGGTCGCTGGCGACGTTGCCGTAGGCGTCGACGATCACGACGCGCAGGGACAGCGCCTGGCCGGTGAGCGTGGTCGTATTGCCAACCACCAGCAGGGTCTCGGGCGCGCCAGAGGTGACCGTGATGTTGGCGCTGGCGCTGACCGTCTGCCAACGCGCGGTCACGGTGCGCACCCCGGCGCGACCGAACTTCACGGCGATGGTGCGGGTACCCGCGTCGTTGGGGCCGAGCTCGATCGAGCTGGGCACGGTCGAGCTGGGATCGTTGCTACTCAAACGAATCGTGTCGGCGAAGTCGGTCGCGATGTTGCCGCTGGCATCCCTGACGGTGATGGTGAGCTGCACCGTGGCGCCGGCCTTGGTCGTGGCCGGCAGGCTGAGCTCGATGCGGGCCGCGGCGGTGCCGATGACGACGACGTTGGCGGTGGCGGTGGGGCTGACGAGGTCGGTGCCGGTCACGCGCAGGGTCCATGTGCCGACGCGCGCCCAGGTCGTCTGGAACTCTTTGACGCTGAGGTCGCCGGCCGCGAACGTAGTCGGGCCGGGCAGGCTCGGCGCGACTTCCGGCTGGGCGCCCGCGATGTCGAACGTGACCACACCGAGGTAGGGGTTGGCCGGATCGTTGGCGACCTGGCCGAGCGCGTCGAGCACCGTCACGCGCACCGTCTTCGCGACGCCGGTCGTGGCCGAGCCAGTGACGCTGAGCTTGATCGTGCGTGGTGCGCCGGCGAGCACGTTGGTCGTGTCGCTGCCGCTGATGCCGGTCGCGCTGGCGGTGACCGTGCGCGCGCCCACGTCACCGAAGGTCGCGCTGAACGTGACGACGCCGCTGTCGGCCTCGGTGAACGTTATCGATGCGGGCAACAGCGAGTGGGCGTCGTCGTCGCGGAGCGATACGGTGCCCACGAAGTTGGTCGCCGTGAGTCCGGCGAGACCGAGCGCGCGCACCGTGACGTCGACCGGCACACCCGACTTGACGCTGTCGGGCAGCGCGACCTCGAGCCCACTCGCGAGCAGGACGCGCACGCCCACAGTCGCCTGCGGGATCTCGAGGCCGGTCCCGTTGGCGGCGAGCGTGAAGGCGCCCGCGCTGAGCCAGGTGATGCCGGCGCCAGCGGTGCCGAGCTGCGCGCTGGTGAAGACGAGTGGGTCCGGGAAGATCGGTGCCCTGGTGGGCTGGGCGCCGATGACCGAGAACGTCACCGTGCCGGTGTAGGGGTCGGCCGGGTCGTTGGCGACGTTGCCGAAGCGATCGACGATGGTGACTTGCGCCGACTGGGCCTGACCAACGATCGCCGGGCCGGGCGCGTTGAGCTCCACGGCATACGCCTTGCCAGCGGAGACGGCGACCATCGCGCTGTCGGCGAGCGGGCCAATCCTCGCGTTGATGGTGCGCGTGCCGGCCGTCACGAAGGTCACCGGGATGGTGCGGGTGCCGGCGTAATGCCGGTCGAGCACGAGGAACGTCGGCAGGTTCGAGCCCGGATCGTTGTCCGAGAGGCGCACCGTGCCGCTGAAGCCGGTCGCGATGTTGCCTGCAATGTCGCGCATGGTGACGGTCACGTCGACCGGCTCGCCAGCTTTCGCGGTGGCGGGCGCGGTCACTTCGAGGGTCGTGCCAGCGGAGAGGGCGACGTCGATGTCGACCGTGGCCGACGGCGTGGCAAGGTTGGTGTCGGTCGCGAGCAAGCGCCAGACACCCTGGCGATACCAGATTGTCGAGACATCGCGCTGACCGACATCGGCCGCGGTGAAGGTCACGGGCGCGGGCAGGGTGGGAGCGATGTCGGGCGCGGAGCCGCCGACGCCGAAGCTGACGGTGCCGAGGTATGGATCGGCCGGGTCGTTCGCGAGGTGACCGAAGGCGTCGACGACCGCGATGTGCACGGGCTGCGCGATACCGGTCGTGGCCGGGTTGATGGTCGTCAGCACCAGGCGGGCGGCGGGGCCCGCGCGCACCGTGGTCGTCGCGCTGGTCGTGAGGTCGCCAGAGCTCGCGTTGATCGTGCGCAAGCCGAGCTCGCCGAGGGTCACGGCGAAGGTGCGCACACCGGCGTTGGCAGCCACGAACGAGATGCTGCTCCGCACGTCGACGAGCGGGTCGTCGTCGCTCAACGCGACGGTGCCGACGAAGTTGGTCTGCACATTGCCACTCGCGTCACGCACGGTCAGCGTCGCGTCGAAGGGTACCGCGGCGCGCGCGGTCGCGGGCAACGTGAGCTCGAGCTGGCCGGCCTTGCCGAGGCTCACGCGTACGGTGGCGGTGTCGCTGAGGCCGCCTGCGGACAGCGTGAGGACCGTGTCGCCAGCGGTCGCGAGCGAGACGCCCGCGAGCCCCCAGGTGCCGTCCCCGAAGCTGCCTTCGTCGGGGATCTGCGCCTCGAGATCGGTGGCGGTCAGTGTTGCCGCTTCGTCGAATGCGGCGAGATTGCCATAGGCGTCACGCGCGTCAGCCTCGACCGCGAAGACTTCGCCGGCAGCGACCTTGTCCGGAGCGGTCAGCTCGAGCGAGGCGGCAGCGCCTGGCGACACCACCACGGGCGCGCTCTCAGTGGTGCCGAGCGCACTCTGCAGGGCGAAGCGCCACGTGCCCGAGGTTGTGATCCTGAGGTCGCCCATCGTGAATGCGTTGTCGATCGGGGTCGCCGCGCTCGTGACGCCGCCGCGCGGGATCGTCACGAGGTCGACGCGCCCCTTGAAGCGCGGCAGCGGTGCGCCGGCGCCATCGCCCTTGCGCGCGATGTGGCCGCTCACCGCGAAGACCTCGCCGGCTGCCAGGGCGGTAGGCGGCGCGGGGTCGAAGACCACCTCGTACAGGGCCACGCACGCGTCACCGATGCCGTCGCCGTTGCGGTCGGCCTGGCTCACCTCGGAGTTCTCGGGGCAGACGTCGACCGCGTCCGTGATGCCGTCCCCATCCCAGTCGTAGAACTCGCAATCGGGCGGGAAGCCCTCGTCGACGGTGCCGTCGCAGTTCTCGTCGATCTGGTCGCAGCGCACCTCTCTTGCGGAGTAGCCGACGACCTGGCCGTAGAGGCACACCGCGTAGCCGTTCGGGCACGCCACGCCGAGCGCCGCGACCTGGTCGGCGCAGATACCGGCGGTCTTGCAGACGACGTCGCGCATCGGCGACAGGTCGGTGTTCGGGGTGTTGTCCTGGCTGTCGAACTGGTCGGGGATGCAGTCGCCGTCGGCATCGAACGTGCGCGACTCGACGATGTCGAGCTTGCCGTCGCCGTCAGTGTCGACGCCGGCCTGGTCGCTCGCGACCTCGACCCCGTCGGCGGCGCCGTCGCCGTCGGAGTCGCGCTGCAACGGGTCCGATCCGAGGCTCGCTTCGACGCCATTCGAGATCCCGTCGAGGTCGTCATCGCCCTCGGGATCGAGGCATCTGCCGTGGGCGCAGAGCCCCGACGAGCAGTCACTGTCACCGCCGCAAAACTCGCCGAGCGGCCGGTGCCCGGAGTCGGGGCACGCGGCGAGGAAGAGCGATGCGGACAATGCGAGAAAGGGCAGGATCTTCGATGCCAACATACGTTTCCCCCTGGGACTCGGAGCTGCGAGCGTAAGAGGGATGTGTCGCTGGAGTCAATGCGGTTGGTTGCGCACGACGTGCCTGAGATGGAGGTAGCTCGAGGGTCGCGGCACATATGTGCAAGAACGGTCGTCCTATGCGGCGGTCAATTGTGCTAGCCGGCTCGCTACGCTTTGCTGCTGGCTAGCGAATTCGCGTGGGCAGCCTGACTCGTCAGGCCTTCGCTACGAATTCGCCGAACACGCGAAGCCGTGGCGAGGCGAGAACAATCAGAAGTTTCGGGTGCGTGCAGTCACGGCGCTAGGATCTGATCGAGCTCGGCTGGCGCGACCACCTCAAGCTGGGCATAGGTGCACTCGCTGGGTTGCTTATCGGGGCGCCAACGTAAGAAGTGGGTCGCGTGGCGAAAGCGTGGACCCTGCAGATGATCGTAGCGGACCTCGCACACACGCTCGAGCCTGAGCGGCTCCCAGCGCAGGTCGCGGTTGCCTGACCAGCGCGACTGGCCACCGGGTAGGCTCGTTCCTTCGGCGGCCTTGCCAATGTTGGCGTCGGACGGTTCAGCGACCTCGCCTTCGCCGAGCCAGTGGCGCCAGGGGTGTGCTTCGAGCGCGCCTTCGCGCAGCGGCGCGAGCTCGGCCGCCAGGGCCTTGCGCATTGGCATCGTGAACGAGGCCGCGACGCCGACCTGGCGCAGGAATTTCTGGTCGCTCTCGCCTCGCCACAGCTCCGCCTGCTCGGCGAATCCAGGCTCATCGTAGAGCGCCAGGATGAGCGAGCCGACATGGGTGCCGGGACCATTCTTGTGCCAGCGAAAGCCGGCGACGACGCAGTCCGCGGTGCGCTGGTGCTTGACCTTGATCATGCTTCGTTGGCCCGCCCGGTAGGCACCGCTCGCGGGCTTGGCGATGATGCCATCGAGGCCGGCACCCTCGAAGCGCGAGAACCACTCGGCCGCGACTGCCGGGTCACGTGTAATTGGCGTCAGGTGGATTGGGGCGCGCACTGCGGCCAGGGCCTGCTCGAGATATTGGCGTCGCTCGGACTGTGGTCGGGTCGTGAGGTCAAGGGCGCCGAGCGCCAGCAGATCGAACGCGACGAAGGCCGCTGGCGTGGCGAGCGACAGCTTCCGGATGCGCGACGCGGCCGGATGCAGTCGCAATTGCAACAGCCCGAAGTCGAGGCCGCGCGGCCCGCGGATGACGATCTCACCGTCGTACACACCTGCTGGCAGTTGCCCGAGCGCCGCCACGACCTCGGGGAAGTAGCGCGCGAGTGGCTTCTCGTCGCGACTCTGGAGGTAGACCGCGGGGCCGTCGTCGCCGAGGCTCACGAACGCGAGCGCGCGAAAGCCGTCCCACTTCGGCTCGTAGAGGTAGTTGCCATTCGGGATCGTGGTCGTCAGGGTCGCGAGCATCGGCGACACCGGTGGCACTATCGGAGGCGTTGGTTCGGTCATGCCGATCGAATGACCCAACTCGGTCGAGTCGTCACCTCGGTTCCTTGATCGAAGTGTGTTGCCAATCCGCCGCCCGGCTTCGGTGGCACCTCGGGTAGCTGGCCGCAGATCATCACGGTCGGCGTGCCTGTGCCGCTGTCTGTGGCAGGTGGCACCGCGGCGGCGGGCTGCGCTCGAGGGTTGCTCAGCGGCGCATGCGCGGCCTACAAGGTCGGCATGATGTATCGCATCTCAGCCGCTCTGCTCGTCGTCGTTGCCCTGCTCGCGGGGTGCAGCGAGGCCAAGGTCAAAGGCCACGAGGATATCGCCGACACGACCAGCGTGTCCGATGGCGTCGTGCCCGATAGCGATGTCGTGCTGGCCAATTGCACCGTCGAGACCAACGGCCTTGCGCGTTGCTCCGCCGATGGTCGGCGCGAGCTGTGCCTCGATGGCGGCTGGCAGGTCTCGTCGTGCGATGCTGGCGACGCTTGTGATGCCGGCGAGTGTCTGCCGATCGTCTGCACACCCGGCGCATCGCAGTGCGTCGACGAGCGCTCGCGCACGCTCTGCAACGCCAGCGGGACGGTGCTCCAGCGGGAGGTCTGCACGCTCGGGCTGTGCGCCAACGATGTCTGCGCGTCGACCTGCTCGCCCGGCTTTTTCCGCTGCGATGGCCAGACTGTGCTCGAGTGTGGCGCCGACGGCGTCGACTCGATCGTCCAGACCTGTCGCGCCGACGCTGGTGAACAGTGTGCTGGCGGGCGCTGCCTCACCGAGTGCGAGGTAAAGGGCGCCAAGCGCGGCTACCTCGCGTGCGACTTCTGGGCGGCCGATCTGCCCAACGACGAAACGGCCGCCGACAACATCTTCGCCTTCGCGTTCTCGAACGGGTCGACCCGGCCCGCGACCGTGACCGTGACCTATCCGTGGGGGCCAGTCGAACACGTCGAGGTGCCGGTCGGCGGGATAGCGACCCACGCGTTGCCGGTGCCGCGGATCTTGTCGCAGATCCCGGGCGCCGGGATCGGCCGCTTCGGCTTTCGCATCCAGAGCACAGAGCCTATCGCGGCCTTCATGTTCAACCCGCTCGAGCGCTACGACGCGGCGGCCCAGACGACCGTCGCGACCAACGATGCATCGCTGCTCATCCCGGCAACGGCGCTCGGCACCCGCTACCTCGCGATCACCTGGAGCGACCCGGGCCAATACTCGAAGCCGCCGTATGTGACGGTCGTCGCGACCCACGACGGCACCGAGCTCATCGTGCGTCCGACCAGCACCATCAAGCTCGCCCAGTCCCCCTATCGCGCACCCGCTGGCGAGGACACGCGCATCACGTTGCAGGCCTACGAGACGCTGAACCTCGAGACGCCGAGCGCGCTCGGCGTGCACACCGATCTCACCGGCACCAGCATCACCTCGTTGAATCATCCGGTGGCCGTCTTCTCGGGCAACCGCTGCGCGCGCGTGCCCGACGCCGGCCGCTTCTGTGACCACATCGAGACGCAGCTGCCGCCGCTCGAGACGTGGGGTGACCGCTTCGTCGTGACCAAGTTCACCGACCGCGGCGGCGAGTCGGACTACTTCCGCGTGCTCGCCCAGGCCGACGCGACCGAGCTCGTGTTCGACCCGCCGCTCGTCGCCCCGACGCTGCTCGCCGGCGGCATGTGGCAGTTCGAGAGCAAGGGCGACTTCACGATGACCTCGTCGAAGCCGGTGCTGCTCGCGCAGTTCATGGCGAGCCAGAACATGACCACGCCACCCGGCCCATTCGGCGTCTCGGTCGACTGCCCGGGCGGTATCGGCGGCACCTGCCAGGGCGACCCGGCGCTGGTCCTCGCGGCTCCGATCGACCAGTGGCGCGGCGACGTGATCTTCCTTGTGCCCGACACCTACGAACACCAGTTCATCAACGTCGCGTTCAACGCCGGGACCGAGATGGTGCTCGATGGGGTGGCCGTCGACACCAGCGCGGCGAAGGTGGTCGGCAGCGGCGACTGGCGCTCGCTGGTGATCCCGACCAGCGGCGGCTATCGCACGCTCACCGCCAGCCGCCCGGTCGCGGTGATCGTCTACGGCTATGACCACAACATCAGCTACGCCTACAGCGCCGGCCTCGACTTCAAATCACTCGTCCGCTGACGTGCCAGCCCTGCGCTCAGGTCGCCAAGACGTCCCGGATTGACTCGTCTTTGTCGAAGGTCATCGCGGCGAGGCTTGTGGATTGTCGTCGGTGCAGCGCATGCTCGTGTGAGCGCGCTCGCTTGGACAGCAGGAGTAACCGATGACACTCGCAACGAGGCCACTTGAGCTTTGATCTGGAACGCGCGCTCGACCTCCTGAGACTCGGCTGTGGCAATCCAGGGGCTGAGTTTCGGGATGGGCAGGCCGCCGCAATCGAGCACGTCGTCGAAGGTCGCGGGCGCCTCCTGGTCGTGCAGAAGACGGGCTGGGGCAAGAGCTTCGTCTACTTCATCGCGACCAAGCTCCTGCGCGAGTCCGGGCAGGGCCCGACGTTGCTCGTGTCGCCGCTCCTGTCGTTGATGCGCAATCAGCTCGCCGCCGCCGAGCGCATGGGCGTGCGTGCGGAGACGATCAACTCGGACAACGCGACGTCGTGGTCGAAGATCGAAGCGCGCCTCGCCAATGACGACATCGACGTGTTGTTGATCTCGCCCGAGCGCCTCGGCAACGAGCACTTCGTGCAAGAGGTACTCGCGCCGATAGCGGGGCGCATCGCGCTGCTCGTGGTCGACGAGGCCCACTGCATTTCGGACTGGGGCCACGACTTTCGACCGCACTACCGTCTGCTGGAGCGCATCGTGCGCGGCCTCCCCCGCACCATGCGCGTCCTGGCGACCACCGCCACCGCCAACAACCGCGTCATGGCCGACCTCCAGTCGGTCCTAGGGCCGAACCTCGAGATCTCGCGCGGTGACCTGCATCGCCCGACGCTCGCGCTCCAGACGATTCGCCTCGCCGGTCAGGTCGAACGACTCGCGTGGCTCGCTGGCACCGTCCCGGAAATCGAAGGCAGCGGCATCATCTACACGTTGACCGTGCGCGACGCGGAGATGGTCGCGGCCTGGCTGCAGTCACGCGGCATCAGCGCGCTGGCCTACACCGGCCAGAGCGATGGCCGCGCCGACCTCGAGCAGTCCCTCCTCGACAACCGCGTCAAGGCGCTGGTCGCGACCACCGCGCTCGGCATGGGCTTCGACAAGTCCGACCTCGCCTTCGTCGTGCACTACCAGACACCTGGCTCGGTGGTCGCCTACTACCAGCAGGTCGGCCGCGCCGGTCGCGGCACCAGCATCGCGCACGGCGTCCTCATGTGCGGCGAAGAAGATAGCGCGATAAATGCCTACTTCATCGAGAGCGCGTTCCCGACGCGCGCCGATGTCGAAGCACTCCTCGGCGCGCTCGCGAATGCACCGGCGGGCCTATCGGTGCCCGAGCTGATGGCGCACGTGAACCTCAGCAAGAGTCGCATCGACAAGGCGATTGCCTTGCTCGCGCTCGAGTCGCCGGCGCCGCTCGTCAAGGTCGGCACCCGCTGGCAGCTCACCGCCTTCGAGCTCAGCCCCGCCTTCTGGGAGCGGGCCGAGCGGCTCACCGCGCTACGCCGCGAGGAGCAGGCGCAGATGCAGGCCTACACCGCGCTCGACAAGGGCCACATGGCATTCTTGATCGCCGCATTGGACGGCGATTTCGCTGCCGGTGACCTCGCCCAGCCGGTCGACGTGCTGCTCTCCGACGCGGTCGACCCAGCGCTCGTGCAGGCCGCGGTCGTGTTCTTGCGCCGCACCAACCTGCCGATCGAGCCACGCAAACAATGGCCGCCCGGTGGCCTCGCGAGCGTGCATGGCCGCCTCACCGCCGCGGTCCAGGCGCGGCCGGGCAGGGCGCTGTGCGTATCGGGCGACTCCGGCTGGGGCACGCTCGTGCGCGATGGCCGCTATCGCGATGGGCACTTCGACGACGCGCTGGTCACCGCCTGCGTCGAACTCATGCAGCAGTGGCGGCCCGAGCCCGCCCCGACCTGGCTCACGTGCGTGCCGTCGCTGCGCCATCCGCGCCTGGTGCCCGACTTCGCCGAGCGGCTCGCGACCGCCCTCGACCTGCCTTTCCACGACGTGCTGGGCACGACCACCCCGCGCGCCGAGCAGCGCACCCTGGCGAACAGCGCACAGCAAGCGCGCAACGTCGACGGCACGATGGAGGTGTCGCTGACTCCGCTACCGTCCGGGCCGGTGTTGCTGGTCGACGACATCGTCGGCTCGCGCTGGACGCTGACGGTCGCGGCCTGGTTGCTGAGACAAGCGGGCAGTGCCGAGGTGTGGCCACTGGCATTGGCACTCTCGGGCAACGACGAATGACGTCGGAGTTGTCGCCGGATGCGCAGGCGATCCTGCTATTGACCGCGCCACTATTGATTGGCGTGCGTGCTGCCCGCAACTCTGTGCTGCCTCTGAGTGATAGCGAATATGCCAGTCTCGCGCTGCGAATTCGCACCCTCGGCGCGCGACCCGAGCGTCTTCTCGATGATGATATCGCCGACCTCGCCGACCTGTGCGCTGACCTCATCGAGAGGTCGCGCCTCGAGAGCCTGCTAGCCCGCGGCTTCTTGCTGGCGCAGGCGCTCGAGCGTTGGCAATCGCGCGGGATCTGGGTGACGACCCGCGCTGACGCGACCTATCCCAAGCGCGTGAAGACCCACCTCGGTAACGCCGCGCCACCTGTGCTCTACGGCTGTGGTCACGTCGAGCTGCTAACGAGCGACCCCATCGTGGTGCTCGCTGTGCTTGACGCCAGCGACGCTGCGCTGAACGATGGCAGCGACGTCATCTTGGTCACCGCCGGCCTCGAGCAAGCGGCCCTGCGCCCCGCCTTTCGCGCGCCTCTCAGCGAGCGCAGGTTGGTGTTGATCTCTCCCTTCGACCCGAGCCTCCGCGACATCGACCCGACCACTTGCGACCAGCTCATCGCCGCGCTCACAGCCCGTTGAACTTCGCGCATCATCCGGTCATGCTCACGCGGTGCCGAAGCTGAACGTCGAACGCCACACCGTCGCCACCATGTCCGCCACCGTCTGGGACGACGCCTGGGCGCTGGCGACCCGCTACAATGCGGGCACACGCGCAGCCTTCGAGGCCAGCGTGCGGGCCAAGAAGTACCTCGTCACGATCCGCGACGCGGCCCCGACCCTCATCGGCATGGGCACGATCGACGTTTACCCGTTCGAACAGGTCCCAGCCGTTGCCAATAAGAAGCCTCAACGCTGCATCATCATATACACCGGCAACATGGTCTTCGAGCCGAGCGTGCGCGGCTCGAGCCTCATCCAGCGCGTCGGCTTCCGCTGCTATCTCGAAGCGCGCCTACGCCATCCGCTGACGCCCATCTGGCTCTTCTACGACACGTTCAGCTTCAAGAGCTACCTGATGCTGGTCAACAACTTCAGCGCCTGTTGGCCGCGCCACGACCTCCCGACTTCACCCGCCATCGTCGACTTCATCAACCGCCTTGGCCAGCACCGCTATGGCGCCGGCTGGGACGCCCCACGCGGCATCGCCATGCGTGGCGAGCGCCGCCTGCGTGAAGGCGTCGCCGACATCACCCCCGACCTGCTCGAAAACCCCCACGTCCGCTACTTCCAAGAGCGCAACCCGGGCTATAGCGACGGCGACATGCTGGCCGTCCTCGCACCGCTACGCGCCTCGAACTGGCTCGCCGTCCTGAAGCGCGCCCGTCTGCGCAAGCAGCGCACGAAGTCCTAGCCTCACCGCAGGAAGTCCGCGACCCGACGGCGCTATGCCGTCGCGAAGCGCTTCACGACCTCGTAGAGGACCTCGACGCCCCAGGCCAGGCCGTCGACCGGGATCCGCTCGTCGTGACCGTGGAACAGGTCGCTGAACCGGGTGCCATCGTCGGGGAAGCGGGTCGGCATGAAGCCGTAGCACTTGGCGCCCAGCCGTGACCACTGCTTGGCGTCGGTGAAGCCCGGCATCAACATCGGGACGACGTGGCCATGCGCCACCTGCTGCTTCATCACGTCGCCGATGACCAGCCAGAGGGGGGTCTCGGTGGTCGTCTCGACCGGCGGCATGTCCTTCAGGATCTCGATCTCGAAATCGCCGAGGTCTTCCGCGACCTTTCTTATCTCCGCGATGAGGGTCGCCGCCGTCTCGCCGGGCAGGGTGCGCCCGTCGACGAACGCCTCGGCGAAGCCCGGCACCGTGTTGATCTTGTCGCCCGCCCGCAACATCGTCGGCGTCGCGGTGTTCGACAGCACCGCCGCCATCGCGTTGGCGGCACCCCGATCGGGAAAGCGCGCCAAGATCGCCTTGGCCAGGGCCGGCAGGTGCAGGCGCGGCAACAGCACGCTCAACGGAAAGCGCTGGGTCGCGCCGACCGCCTTGAGGTACGCGTCGGCGACCTTCGTGCGGTGCTGCGGCAGGCGCGTCGTACCGAGGCGATGCACCAGCGCACCGAGGCGCGCGACGCTATTGTCGTCGCGTGGCACCGAGCCATGGCCAGGCTGCCCCGTGACCTTGACCTTCATCCAGACCAGGCCCTTCTCGGCGATGGCGATCGGGTAGAGTTCCTGTCCGTTGAGGTGGACGGTGAAGCCGCCCGCCTCGCCGATAACGTACTCCGCGCGCACGAGATCGGGGTGATTGTCGACCAGCCACTTCGAGCCGAGGTCGCAGCCCGCCTCCTCGTCGGCGACGCACGCGAGGATCACATCGCGCTTGAGCTGCACGCCTTCCCGCTGTAGGCGCATCGCGACCAGCGTCGACATGATCGCCATCTGCTTCATGTCGATGGCGCCACGACCCCACAGATAGCCGTCGTGGATCTCGCCGCCGAATGGATCGTGGCGCCACCTGGCGCGCTCGACCGGCACCACGTCGAGGTGCGCCGCCAACATCAGCGGCGGCTTCGAGCCGTCGCCACGAACGCGCGCAATGCAGTTCTGACGCGACGGCTCCGCGCCGATGAGCTGCGAATCGAGGCCCGCCGACTGTAGCATCGCGGCGATGTACTCCGAGGCTGGCGTCTCGTTGCCGGGTGGATTGGTCGTATCGATCCGGATGAGCGCCGCGAGGTGGCGAACCGCATCCTGGCCCATCGGCGTGTGTATCGTCGTCATTGCCCGACCATCCCACGCCGAGGTCGGTGGGCCAAGCACACCCCGAGGCTGCAGTGGCGGGCGCTCCTCGTGCGAGGCCGCCCGCACTCGGTTTCACTCGTGACCCGCCAGGGCCGGGCCGGCTCGCATGCGCGATTCGACTCTGCTATCACATCGCTCCAACCCCTCTGGAGGACCTCATGTCATTGACCCGTATCTCTATGAATCTGCTCCTCGCTTCGACCCTCGCGCTGGGCGCGTGCGGCGGCAGCGGTGAGGCCGCCGGCCTCAAGTACCGCGTGTCCGACAAGGAGCTGCGCGGCCTGACTGGTGATGGCGTCCTCAACATCGAGACGAGCAAGGGCGAGGTCACCAAGCTCGAGGATGCCTACGCGTTGGGCGACCTCGAGACGCAGGAGAAGAAGAAGACCATCGCCGCCACCGGCACTGAGAAGAAGGCCGCAGGCGAGGCCATCGAGGCCGCCGCCGACAGGATCGAGAAGACCCAGGACTCGCAGGAAGGCGAGCTCAGCAAGGTGCGCTCCGAGCGCGACGACAAGATCGCCCAGGCAAAGCTGCGGTACGAGGAAGACACCAAGCGTATCCGCGAGCGCTACGCCGCCGAGCAGGCCGCCAACCGCAGGACCCTCGCCGACGCCAAGACCACCCAGGCGGTCACCGCCCAGCAGCACCTCGTCGTGAAGACCGAGCTGGCCGAGACCAAGGCGCGCCAGGACCTGAAGAAGCAGGAGATCATGGTCGCCAAAGCCCAGCTCGAGGCCGTAAAGTTCGACGAACTCCTCAAGATGAGCGGCGTCGTCGGCCCGAAAGAGACCCAGCGCAAGATCAACCTCGACCAGCAGGCGCTGAACGAGCAGAAGAAGCTGATTGCCCTCCAGACCCGCCTTCAGCAGACCGAGGCCGCCACCCAGGCCGAGCGCACCAAGCTCGACACCCTGAACAATCCCACCCCCGCGAAATAGCGAGCTCGCCTTCGTTCCGTAGCAAGCTCGCGCCGCAAGCAATCGTAGCGGCCGAGCATCGAAGCGGGAAGCCGCCGCCAAAGCCATGGTAGCGGCCGAGCTTGCTCGGCCGAGCTTTGAAGCGCGAGCGGACCCGCGCTCGCCAAAGACCGATTGGCAGCAGCCGAAAACCGAGTAGCAAGAGCCGAGAAGGAACCGGCAACGCACACCGACCCAGTGCAAGAACTCTCGCGAGCAAATCAGATGCCTTGCAGCAGCTCACCAATAAGAGCGCGGCAAGATCAGATCCGTTGCAGCAGCTCACCAATAAGAGCGCGAGCACCCAAGACTGCCTCGCACGAGTAATCAATGGCCTGGCAGCCCGAAGGCTTGTTCCACCTGGGATTAGCCAATACCTCGGAATCTCTACAAACACCGTTCGCAATTGGGTCGCATCGCTGTCCGACAAGTCGGGCGGTCTCAGCCGCTCCGAGCTTGCTGCGCGCCTCGTGACCCCCTGGGCCGCATGAGGTTGTCGGCGGTTGCGCCGTGCGCCCTCCGCCCGCTATTGTCTGCGACCACAGTGCGAGTCGTCTGCTGGACCCGACCGGAGCTCACGCGTGCGAAGCCATCGTCTCCCTCTCGAACGCAGGATCTTGCACGCCAGCGGCGCGATCACCTTGATAGCCATGGTCCTGGCGTTCAGCTCAGCGTGCTCCGACCCGAAGAAGCGCCCGCTCGGGTCGACCTGCGAGTTCTCTACCGAATGCGCGAGTGGCCTGTGCCTCGATGGTGCTTGCGTCGACCCCGCGGGCGACCCCGACAACGACGGCCTTACGAACGCAGTCGAAGGCTCGCTCGGGTCGGACTCGACGCTCGCCGATAGCGATGGCGACATGATCGCCGACCCGGACGAACTCGGTGACGGCCTCGAACTCGTCGACACCGACGGCGACGGCAGGCCGGACATCATCGAGAGCGCGGTCGGCGACGCCGACGCGGACTGCGTCACCGACCAGTACGACAACGACGACGCGTCCCCGACGAGCGACGTGACTCCGATGGTCGCGGCTGTCTGTCCGACGCTCGGGATCTGCGGCGTCGCGGTCTCTCAACTGCGCGCGACGTGCCCCGATGGCGCCCATGCCGAGTGCGTCTTCAGCGAGGTCGTCGGCTACGCCAACCCCGAGACCGCTTGCGACGGCCGCGACGAGAACTGCGACGGCCGCGTCGACGAGGCGTTCCCTGGTGGCTGCGGCGGCGGTCCGGTCACCCCGTTCATCGGCAACAACAGCGCCGCCCGAACGTTTGGCACGAGCCGCTATCGCGCGACGCTCGTGGTCGGTCAGCCGGCGCTGGGTGCTGGGCGCACGGCCCGCTATCGCGCACTCGTCGGCAATAATCCTGGGCTCGCGCCGCGCCCCACTCCGGAGGCTCCATGATCCACCCGCGTCGTCTTTTTAGTGGGCTCTTTGCCCGGCTCTTTTCGATCGGACTGGTCGCTTGTGCATGGGCAGTCGTGGGTGCCGGGGCGGCACTGGCCGAGACGCCCGAGCTGCTGCCCATTCAGGGACTGTTGGCGGACGCCGAGGGGCAGGCCCTGACGGGGCCGGTCGCGCTCTCGTTCGCGCTCTATGCAGGGCCCGAGGCGACGACGCCGATCTGGACCGAGACGCGGGCCGGGGCGGACGAGGTCGAGCTCGATGGCGGCTATTTCTCGGTCTACCTCGGTGAGGTCGCGGGCCTCGACCTGGCGGCGCTTGGTGCCGCGGACGAGCTGTGGCTGGGCCTGACGATCGGCGACGATGTCGAGATGCCGCGGATGCAGATCGCGTCCGTTCCGTATGCCCTCTTCGCGGACAATGTCGTCGGCGACATCACCCCCAACAGCATCAGCGTGAACGGCGTGATGCTCATCGACGCGGACGGACGTTGGGTCGGCGACACGACCGGCTTTGGCGGGCCACAAGGGCCCATCGGCCCGCAGGGCGCGCAAGGTCCGAGCGGCCTGCAAGGGCCGGCCGGGCCCGCTGGCGCGGCTGGGGCGGGTGGCGAACGTGGCCCGCAAGGTGTGGCGGGCTCGGCCGGAGGGGTCGGACCGGCAGGCGACTCGGTGGTGCTCATGAGCCTCGACGTCGGCGACGCCGTTTGCGCGTACGGCGGCACGATGATCACGGCCGGGCTCGAAGTCGGCTACGCTTGCAACGGCTTGCCCGGCGAGGTCGCAGGGCAGGGTCCGCGCGGGCTGCCCGGCGTCGACGGCCGCACCATCTTGAACGGCACCACCGCGCCTGCCGCGAACGTCGGCGTGAGCGGCGACTTCTACCTCGATACCGCGACCGCGACGCTCTACGGGCCCAAGGCCGGGACCTGGCCAGCGGACGGCGTGACACTTCGCGGTCCCACGGGAGCCGACGGCGCGAATGGGACGAACGGCACCAATGGCACCACTGGCACGGTCGGCCCGCAGGGCGCGATCGGACCACCGGGACCTGCGGGCACAGCCGGCGGGGCGGGCGCCGACGGGGCCGACGGCAATGATGGCGCCACGGTCCTGAGCGGTGCGGTCGACCCGACCGCTGGCGTCGGGACTGCTGGTGATTTCTTCATTAATACGGCCAATTCGACGATCTCCGGTCCGCGCACGAGCATCGGCTGGCCGACCGCGGTGAGCCTCATCGGCCCGGCCGGCAAGTCGCTCTTGAACGGCACCGTCAACCCCGTCGCGAACGTCGGCACGAACGGCGATTTCTACTTGAACACGACGTCGTCGACGCTCTTTGGGCCCAAGGCCGGCGGGGCCTGGGCGGCCGGCGTCGCGTTGAAGGGCGCGAACGGCAGCAACGGCACGCAGGGCCCTATCGGCGCGACGGGGCCTGCTGGTCCGACCGGCCCGACGGGTGCGAACGGGACGACGGGCCCGACTGGAGCGACGGGTCCTGCTGGTGCGGCAGGTTCTGTCGGCGCGACGGGTCCGACCGGTCCGGCCGGCGCCGCTGGTACAGCCGGTGCCACGGGTCCGACTGGTCCGACTGGCCCGACTGGCCCGACTGGCCCGACTGGCCCGACCGGTTCCGCCGGCGCCGCGGTCCTGAACGGTACTCTCACGCCGCCGACGGCTGGCATCGGCGCGAACGGCGACTTCTACCTGAACACCACGACGTCGACCCTCTATGGGCCCAAGACCGCGGGTGCTTGGGGCGCAGGCGTGGTCTTGAAGGGCACGAACGGAACGAACGGAACGAACGGCGCGGCGGGCGCGACCGGCCCCACGGGACCCACAGGTCCGACGGGCCCTGCCGGCTCGACGGGTCCTGCCGGCTCGACAGGTCCTGCCGGCTCGACGGGTCCTGCCGGCTCGACAGGTCCTGCCGGCTCGACGGGTCCTGCCGGCTCGACGGGTCCTGCCGGCTCGACGGGTCCTGCCGGCTCGACGGGTCCTGCCGGCTCTACCGGGCCGACGGGTCCTGCTGGCACCAACGGTTCGACCATCCGCAGTGGCACGCTCACGCCCCCGACCGCGGCCATTGGCTCGAACGGCGACTTCTACCTGAACACGACGACGTCAATGCTGTACGGCCCGAAGGCTGCGGGCGCCTGGCCCGCGCCCGGCGTCGTCCTCAAGGGCACCAACGGCACCAACGGCGCAGCGGGCGCGACCGGCCCCGCAGGCCCGACCGGCCCAACCGGTTCGACCGGGCAGACCGGTCCCTCGGGTGTGGCCAACATCGTGTCGTTCACCTTCGCACCGGGTGCAGCACAGCCCCTCCTCAAGGGGGCTTGGCTCTTCATGCAGCCCATGCAGCAGGTCTCGCTCACCGCCAACGGCATCGTGATCAACCTCACGTTGACGGTCGCCGCGCAGGAGACAACCTTCGTCGCGTACTTCAACCTCTGCTACGCACAGGGCGCCAACCCCACGACTGGACAGCCCATCGCCGCCGGCAATGGCGGCGAGCAAATGGTGGGGCTCCAGGTCCAACGCAATGTCTTCACCGCAGTGACGGTCAGCGGCCTCGTGAAGCCGGGAGGTGGCCCCTATTGGGTTGGTCCTTGCTACCTCGCCCAAGACGGCCTCCAGACGACCGGTGGCATGGGCTACGGCATCATCATGAACTGAGCTAGCCCCGCGCGCGAGGGGCGCCTGCGAGCTTGGCTAGCGCCCGCGTTCAGACGACCTCGATGCCCTTTCTGCCTCGAAGGCTCAGTCCGCGCCGAGCTCGGCGAGGGCGTTGACGACCTGGCCCATGGCCTTCAGCTCTTGCCCGAGTTCCTTCACGCCCGCGGCGCTGCCACTCGCGCGACCGGTGTGCCCATAGAGCCCGGTGACGAGGGCTTTGGCGTTGGGCAGGTCGCGGGCTAAGGCGACCGACTCGGTCCAGGGGATCACGTCGTCGTCGCGGCCGTGTACGCACGTCACCGGCGCCAGCACGCGACTCATGATCGGTGTCGGGTCGAGGAACGAGGTGCGGGCGCGGGCCTGCTCGAAGATGCCGTCGACCACCGCGAGTGGGTCGCCTTCGAGTCTACACGCGACGCGGAACAGGTCACGAGCTTGCCCCGACAAGGTCTCGGCGATCTCGGCGCCGACCTTCAGGTGGCGGCCGTCGCGCTTGTTCTCGGGGACGGCGTTGCGGCTCCAGGTGCGGCGCGAGAATGCCAACGTCGCCGCGCGAAACGCGTCTTGTTCGTCCTCGGGCAGCAGCTCGTCGGCGAGGTTCGCGAGCACCGCGGGCCCGTTCAAGGGATCTCGCACCTCGGCCGGCATGCCGTGCATCGCCGCTCCCAGTGCGAACCGGAACGATCTCTCTAGGTTGCGATAGCCGCCGAACATGACGACCCGGCGCACGCGCTCGGGCGAGGTCGCCGCGATGTGCATCGCTGCGATTGAACCGAACGAGATGCTCATCACGCTGACGGGGCCCTGGGCCCGCTCGCTCGCATAGATGAGGGCCGCGTGCGCCTCGTCCAGAACCCGTGGCGTCAGCTGCAGCGACAGGAAGTCGTGCAGATAGGGCGCGATGATCTCCGCCCCGGTCGCGGCCAACACGGCCGCGAAGCGACGAAAGCGCGGGTCGTCCGGCCCGAGGAAGTGCAGGCCCGGCAAGAGCAGGATTGTGCGCCGCTCACCGGGTCGTACCCGGTCGACGAGCGCATCGGGTGGGGTCGTCGATGACTTGCTCGGCGGCCGCTCCGTGAACAGTCGTACATGCCTTGGTGGTGTGTCGACCGGCACCGCGCGCGCTCGCGGCATCGTCGCCGGATCGGCCCAGGGCCCGAGCCAGCGCAGGATCGTGAGCATGCGTGCCGAGTGTTGTAGGCGCGGCGACGAGGGCAGGGAAACGATGCGTGGGTGTGTCATGGCGGTTGTGGTCACCTGGTACAACCCATAGTCTGCAATGGCCGGGCGGCCAAGGGCGCCGACCGCATGAGCCTCGGGGGAAGCCATGCTCCACTCGTATCGCCAGCGGCTGACGTTCGCGTTGTTGTGCTTCGGTGTGACGGCCTGCGTCAGCGAAGACCGCCACGGCGGCATCCGCCAGGACGTCACCGACGCCACCGTCATCGACTTCGATGTGCAGGCCGACGTCGCTCCGGACACCGCACCGGATGTCGCCGCTGACGTACACGGCGACGCCGAGGCTGGCAGCGCGTGCGAGTCCGACAACGACTGCGCAAGCGACCATTGCCTCTTGAGCCGCGAAGGGCGCACCTGCGCCCCGCTCTGCGCGGGCACAACCGGCACCCCATGCCCCGGCGAGCGCGAGTGCCTCGTGGTCGACGGCGACCGCGTCTGCGTCGATCGCTTCGCCGCGTTGTGCCTGCCATGTAGCGAGCACAGCGACTGCAACCTCGGCGCCGCGGCGGGCGTCGGCCTGCACGGCAGCAACCGTTGCCTCGCCGCGGCCGATGCCGGCTCGGGCAGTGGGCGATACTGCGGAGTCGCCTGCGGCGGCGCGTTCGGTGAGTGCGCCGAAGGCTCCGAGTGCAGCGACGGTCAATGCCGGCCGACCCGTGGTATCTGCCTTTGCAGCGGCGCCGCGGTCGCGCTCGCGGCCGAGACCACGTGCAGCGTGCTGGCCACGGACGGCGGCCTCTGCAGCGGCAAGCGCCATTGCGAGGCGATCGACGCCGAGCCGACCGCGTGCGATGCCGCGCCACCTTCGCAGGAACTCTGCAACGGCAAGGACGATGACTGCGACGGCGTCACCGACGAGCGCCCCTGGCTCGACTGCGGCGACTTCGCGTGCCATGGCGCGAGCGGCTGCGCTGTGGCCTGCGCGACCACCGCCGACTGCGCGCCGGGGCTCGCTTGCGACGTCAACGATCGGGACGGCGACTCGCGCATCGACGAGTGCTTCGCGACCGGCGACGCCGGCACCAGCTGCACGCTCTCGTCGCAGTGTGACAGCGAATATTGCGGCAATGGCTTCTGCTGCTCGAACCGCGCCGACCCCACGGGCGAAGGCGCAGTCTGCTGCGCCGAGGACGCCGACTGCAAGGCGCTCGAGGGTGCGGCGAGCTGCAGCGAGACGACCGCCAACGGCTGCCTCGGCGTGAAGACCGTCGGCCGCTGCTCCGAGGCATCGATCTGCGTTGGCGTGCAGGTGCCTTCGTCCGAAGGCTGCGTCGGCCAGACCTGCCGCGGCGCGCAGTGCCTCAGCGCGGGCGTGCTCGACGGCGTGCACCTGTGCGACGCGAGCGGCGCGTGCGTCGAGACCGCCGACCTCCCCTGCGACGACGGCGACCCGTGCACCTTCGACATCTGCAACGCGAGCGGCTGCCGGGCGACCCCGCACAGCGGCACCAGCGCCGCCGCCTGCTACACGTTCGCGCCCGAGACGGCCGGCGTCGGCGCTTGCCACGATGGCCACGTGACCTGCCAGAACGGCGGCGAGACCGGCTGCGGCGACGAGGTCGGACCCGCGACCGAGGTCTGCAACGGCGTCGACGACGACTGCGATGGGCGCACCGACGAAGACACCGAGCGCGCCTGCTTCCCGTTCCTCTGCGACGGTCAGGCGGGCTGTCTCATCGCTTGCGACGGCAACGCTGATTGTGCGGCGGGCAACTTCTGCAGCGACAAGGTGTGCGCCGGGACTGGCCAGAATGGCGCCATCTGCGCGGCCGACAGCGCCTGCCAGAGTGGTCACTGCGGCGGCGGCGTGTGCTGCGAAGCGGGCCTCTGCTGCCGCGCAAACCTCGACTGCGCAAGCCTCGACGACGTGATCTGCGACGCGGCGTCCTCCAGTGGCTGCGCCGGTACGCGCCTCAGCGGTGTCTGCGGCGCGGGTGCGATGTGCGAGACCGCGACGCGTGCCGACGCGAGCGCGTGCGACGGCGAGCAGTGCCTCGCGAGCGAGTGCAGCGGCGACAAATTGTTGCCTGCGGCGACCTGCGCCGGCTCGCAATGCGTGCGCCCGGCGCCGCTCGGATGCTCGCCCTATGCGTGCGAAGCCGTCGAATGTCTTGACGAATGCCTCCGCGACGGGGAGTGCCGCCACGGCGCCAGCTGCAACGACGGGGTGTGCAACGACCTGCCCGATGGTGCGGCCTGTACCTCCAACGAGCAGTGCGGCAGCAGCCACTGCGGTAACGGCTTCTGCTGCCACGGCGAAGGCCTCTGCTGCGGTGGCGACGACGCCGCGTGCAAGGCGCTCGACGGCGCGTCGACCTGCAAGGACGCGGGCGAGTGCGAAGGCGTGAAGGTGGTCGGCCAGTGCCGCGACGACTTCCGCTGCGCCGCGGAGACCGTGCCGAGCGACGCGGCCTGCGCAGGCCAGACCTGCGGTGACTCCGAGTGCGTCAACCTCGATGGCGGCGTCCTCGTGAAGGAGGGCATCCGGCGCAACCAGTGCGACGCCAGCGGCACCTGCGTGAGCGCCGTGCACGACTGTCGCGACGCCGGCGCCGGCAGCTGCACGGCGTCGAGTGCCCTGTTCCTGACGTGCAACAACTGCAGCTCGGACCGGACGACGTGTGTCGTGCTCGCAAATCCCTGCTACTGCGAATAGGTCATCATGCTCATCTGTTCGGGCCCACCATGCGAACCGTCATCCTCGCCATCATGACCACATTGTTGTCCGCGACCCCTTCTGAAGCTGGCTCGTTCGAGCGCGCACAGCGCGGCTATGAGCGGGTTCGCGGCGCATTCGACACGCACCTGGCGGAGGTCGAGGCTCAGTTCAAGGCGGCCAAGGCCGCGTGGCCACCGCGCGGGATCTTCCTGCGCGCCTTCAAAGACGAAGGCACGCTGGAGCTCTGGGCCGAGCCATTGAAGTCGGCGAGCAACGCGGCCCGGGTGCTCGTGCGATCGTTTCCGATCTGCGCCTCGAGTGGCGTGCTCGGACCGAAGCGACGCTCGGGTGATGGCCAGGTGCCCGAGGGCTTCTACACGATCGACCGCTTCAACCCGCGCTCGAGCTACCACCTGTCGCTCGGCATCGACTACCCGAACGCGGTCGACAAGACGCGCGCAGCCGGTGACCCGCCGGGCGGCGACATCTTCATCCACGGCAACTGCGTCACGATCGGCTGCTTGCCGTTGCAGGACGGCCCTATCGAAGCGCTCTACGTGATCGCCGTGAAGGCCCGCGACAACGGTCAGAAGCAGATCCCCGTGCACCTGTTCCCGTGCCGCTTCGGCAGCGATTCCTGCCGCAAAGGGACCGCTGCCGCGGCCGCGAGAGACCCAGAGCTGGCCGCGTTCTGGACCGTGCTCGAGGCCGGCTACCATGCCTTCGAGACTACGAAGGTACCGCCTCACTACCTCGCGAAGTCCGCCGGCTACGCGCTCTCGAAGTAGCTTCGCTCGCGAATCTCAGGCCGCGTCGAAGAGGCTGGGTACCCGTCGCACCAGAGCATCCATCGCTTCGTCGAGGGTCACCAGCCGACCCAGCTCGATGCTCAACGTTGACACCTGCAGGTCCGCGAAGCCGCACGGAACGATGGCTCGAAAGCCTTTGAGATCGTTGTTTATATTGAGCGCCAGCCCGTGCATCGTCACGCCGCGCGACAGGTGCAGGCCGAGGCTGCCGAGCTTGCGGCCCTCGCGATAAACGCCGGGTCGCTCGTCATCGTACAGGAGGTCGTGCACCCCGAGGTCGGACGCGACCCCGAGCATCAGCGCCCCGAGCGCACGCACGAGCCGGCGCACGCCGACCTTCGCTCGCGCAGTGTCGATGATCGGATAGGCGACCATCTGGCCGGGCCCATGCCAGGTCGCAAAACCACCACGATCCGTGCGCACGACCGGGGTGCCGAGGCGCGCCAGCCCGACCTCGTCCACGAGGCCGCCGCGCTTGCCGAGGGTCACGACCGGATCGTGCTCCAGCACCAGGCACTCGTCTTCGGCGCCCTCGAGTACGCGTGCGCGCGCGGCCTCCTGAAGGCGGAGCCCGTCGTCGAAGGACACCCGCCCGAGTCGCTGGATCACAATCGGAAGCATGCCGATTCACTAGCAGATCCAGGCCAGCGGCGGAAGCTCACGGTCTCACTGTTCCTCGTCCTGTTGCGACTTGAACACCTTGAACAGGTAGGCGAGCGCGACCAGCAGGATCGGCGTCGCGACCGCGAGCACGATCAGCATCGGCTCGACCACACCGGCGGGTGCGAGCGCGTCCGCGAACGTCAGGTTGGGCGCGATGACATACGGCCACTGCGCAAGCCCGAGGCCCACCACGACCAGCGTCACCTGGCCCGCCGCGAGCACGCGCGCCCAGCGATAGCGCTCGAGATAGAGCGCCAGCAAGGCACCCACCGCGAGCAGCGCCACCGCGATCTGCATGAGCGGCGCGAGCACCTGGTCCGCCCCGCTTACGTCGCCACGCGCGTGCACCGCCAGGCGCGGCGCATGCTCTTCGGCGAACACCAGTACGACGAGCGACAGGACACCTGCGCACAGACCCGCGATGATCGCGCGCAGCCGGAAGTCGCGCTGCAGCTCTCGGTCTCGGGCCTCGAGCGTGAGGTAGACCGCCGCCAGCCACGCGAACAACGACAGCACGAACAGCCCGACGAGGAACGGGAACGGCTGCGCCCAGGCCGCGATGAAGCCCACGGTCGGGCGTTGCTCGGCATCCAACCTGAGGTCGCCGGTCACCAACGCGCCGAGGATCACCCCGAGGAACACGGGCGACACGATCGACGCGATCGCAAACACGCGCCGCCAGCGCAGCGCACCCTTGCCCGGAGTCGGGTCGTAGGTGCGGAACACGAAGGCCGCGCCGCGCAGCACGATGCCGATCAGCAACAGCACCAGCGGGATGTGCAGCGCGGTCGAGATCGCCGCATAAGCGGTCGGCAGCGCGACGAACAACACGACCACGACCAGGATGAGCCACACATGATTGGCCTCCCAGATCGGCGCCAGCGCACGCTCGATGAGCTGGCGCTGCGCGGCCTTGCGCGGCCCGCGCGCGAAGATGTCCCAGACGCCGCCACCGAAGTCGGCGCCGCCGGTCAGCGTGTATGCGACCAGCGCCACGAGCAGGGTCAGCGCGACGAGCTCGGGCAACATCACGCCACCTCGTTCGGGCTGGTGTCAGCGTGCGTCACACCGGTCGGCGCCATGAAGACGTGCCGCTTCAAGAGCACGGTCGCGGTCACCCCGAGCACCAGGTACAGCAGCGTGAACATCAGGAACGGCAGCCACAGCCCGGGCATCGGCGTGACCGCGTCCGAGGTCCGCAAGATGCCCTTGATGACCCACGGCTGGCGCCCGACCTCGGTCACCATCCAGCCCGCCTCGACCGCGACAAGGCCGAGCGGCCCGATCAACCCGAGCCACAACAGGAACCGTCTTCCGGTCGGCAGCGCCTTCTTGCGCCACGCGAGGAACCCCGCGAGCAGCGCCGTAACCGCCAGCGTCATGCCGATCCCGACCATCACCTGGAACGACAAATGCGTCACCAGCACCGGCGGCCGCTCGCTCTCGGGAAAGTCGAGGAGACCCTTCACCTCGGCGTCGAAGTCGCCGTAGCCGAGGAACGACAGCCCACACGGGATGTCGATCGAGAAGCGGGTGACGTGGTCGGTCTCGTCGGGGATGCCGCCGATGCGCAGCGGCGCGCACCTCTCGGTGTTCCACTGACCTTCCATCGCGGCGAGCTTCACCGGCTGGTGCTCGGCGACGTGCTTGGCCGAAAAATCTCCCGAGATCGGCTGCAGCACCGCGGCCACACCACCGACCCACAAGGCCAGCTTCAGCGCGCGCCGATCGAGCTCCGACCCTGGGAATCGCCGCAGGCGCAGCGCGTGGATGCCGGCCACTGCGAACCCGACCGCGATGAACGCCGACAGCGTCATGTGCAGGCACTGGGTGAAAGCCGCCGGGTTCAACATCGCCGCCAGCGGATCGACATCGATGACCTTGCCGGCCGCATTCAAGGTGAAGCCAGTCGGTGTGTTCATCCACGCATTCGCGGTCACGACGAAGAGGCCCGACAGGATGCCCATCACCAGCACCAGCACGCCCGAGGCGAGGTGCGCACGCGGAGAAAGGCGTCTCCAGCCATAGAGATAGAGGCCAAGGCCGATCGCCTCGAGGAAGAACGCGAAGCCTTCCAATGAGAACGGCATGCCGACGATCGGCCCCGCGAAGCGCATGAACTCGGGGAACAACAAGCCGAGCTCGAACGACAGCACCGTGCCCGACACCGCACCGACCGCGAACAGGATCGCCACCCCTTTCGACCAGCGCTTGGCCAGCTCGAGGTCGAGCGGGTCACCGGTCTTCAGGTAGCGACGCTCGGCCAACACCATGAGCAGCGGCATCGCTATGCCGGCGCACGCGAACAAGATGTGGAACGCGAGTGACATCGCCATCTGTCCCCGCGCGGCAACCAGGTCCTCCATCGCGTTCATCTCCGACTTGGTGTCGCTTGTGCGACCCGACCGTCTCCGGATTCCGACTTTCCACGCGACTATCTCACACGCGTCCTGGGCTCGCGATGCGGCGCGTCGTCGGGCGCCCCGAGCGACATCGGCGATAGCCTCGGTGGCTTCGGTTGGCGCGGGTCGTTGTTGTCGCGCGGCGCGCCCCGTGCAATCTTCGCCGGCCCGCGCGCAAGCGGCCGGATGAACCCATGAGCACGCTCGAGACCTCTGTTCCCACGCCCATCGTTCGTGCGCCTCTGTGGTGGCTGCGCTGGGTGGCGCTCGGGCTGATCGTCATTGGCATCATCCTGGCCTACGTCCTGCTGCCGCTGAAGGACTGGATCATGTCCGCCAAGGGTGTGCTGCAGGCGCTCGGCGTGCTCGGCATCTTGGCCTACTCCACCGGCTATCTGCTCTTCTGTGTGATGCTCTTGCCGGCGGCGCTGATGTCGATCCTCGCCGGCGCGGCGTGGCCGCAGCTCGGAGGCATTGCCGGCTTCGCGGTCGCCTTGCCGAGCGCCACGTTGGCGGCCTGCGCCGCGTTCCTCATTGCCCGCTACTTTTTCTCGGGTCGCTTTCGCCGCTGGCTGCTCGAGAAGCCGCGCTTGTCGGCGGTCGAGCGGGCCGTCAACCAGAAGGGTGCGACGCTGGTGCTGCTGCTGCGGTTGTCGCCCATCCTGCCGTTCCCGGTGCTCAACTACATCTTCGGGCTGACCCTCATCCCGTTTCGCAAGTACGCGCTCGCGACCTTCATCGGGATGATGCCGATAACGTTCATGTGGACCTACGTCGGCTCGGTCGGCTCCGAGATGATCGAGGGCAATGCGGACATCGGCGCGGCCAAGATCGCGATGGGCGTGGTCAGCGCGGTCATCACGCTGGCCGTCACGATCTGGGTCGGTCGGGCGGCCCGCCAGGCGATGCGCGAGTCGGCCGCACAAGCATGAGCGCCCGCGTCTCACCCCTCATCCCGATCTACGATCGCCTGGTCGCGCGGCTCGAGCGCTTGTCGTTCGCGCCGCCGGTCGCGGTGGTCTACGACCCGCTCGTGTATGCCGCCACGCCGCATCGGATCTACCTGGAACGCTTCGGCAAAAAGCCCGGGCGCGTGCTGTTCCTCGGGATGAACCCGGGCCCGTTCGGCATGGTGCAGACCGGCGTGCCCTTTGGCGAGATCGCCGCGGTGCGCGACTGGATCGGCATCGAAGCCAAGGTCGAGGTGCCCGCCATCCAACATCCGAAGCGCCCGATCGAAGGCTTCGCGTGTCGCCGCGCCGAGGTCTCTGGGCAGCGCCTGTGGGGCCTCTTCAAGGACCTCTTCGGCACGGCCGATCGCTTCTTCGACAAGGCCTTCGTCGCCAACTATTGCCCGCTCGCATTCGTGGAAGAGGGCGGCGCCAACCGCATCCCCGAGAAGCTCCCGGCGGCCGAGCGCGAGCCGTTGTTTGCGGCTTGCGACGAAGCGCTGGTCGCGGTCATCGAGGCGCTCCAACCCTCGCAACTCATCGGCGTCGGCGACTTCGCGAAGAAGCGCGCGGAGCTCGTGTGCAAGCGCGCCGGCCTGACGGTGCCTATCGCCAGCATCCTGCACCCGAGCCCCGCGAGCCCGCGCGCCAACCGCGGCTGGGGCGATGAAGCGCGGCGCATGTTGGAAGCCGCGGGCATCATGTGGGGCGCCCCGACCTGAACCTGCGAAGTGGCGTGGGCTATGACGACAGCTTTGCCGCGGGCGGTGAAGCCCGCTATGGTGAGCGCCGTTCGCAGGAGATCGCCATGAAGCTCAGGTTCCTACTCGTCGCATCGCTCGCCTCATCCTTGGGCGTCTACCTACCCGCGTGTTCGGGCGACGCCGATGGTGGGATCTCCGACGTCGCGGTCCCCGATGGCGAGGTGCTCGCCAACGACGGTGACGTGAGCGGCGAAGAGACCGCGCCGGACACGACCGAAGAGGCGACGCCCGACACGACCCCGGACACGGTGCCCGATACGACCCAGGACACGACCCGGACACCGCCGGCCGAGACCAGCGTCGACGCGACCGAGACCACGCCCGACGTCGACGCCATCGAAGAGACGACGGCCGACACGACGGACACGAGCCCCGACACGGCCGAGGTGGTCGAGCCCCAGTGCGTCGTCGACGACGACTGTCGCTTGCTCGGCATCATCGTCGCGCCGGGCAACGAGTGCACTGTCACGACGTGCGTCGAAGGGGCCTGCGTCGCTGGTCCGCGCGACTGCGCCGACGCCGACCCGTGCACCGTCGATGCGTGCGATCCGCGCGGCGGTTGCGTCAACGCATCGCTCACGGTCGATGTCGGCGGCAGCCGCTACACCTACTGCCCGGACGCGCTGTCGCAGCCCGACGCGCTCGCCGCATGCGCCGCGCGCGGCGAAGAGCTCGCGATCATCGGAGAGCAGTCGACCGCCAGCGCGCTCGAGCCGCTGTTGCTCGACTCCGGCGCGACTCAGGCATGGGCCTCGTCGTTCAGCAACGTCACCTGCCCCATCGAAAAGCGCGTCATCGTCCCGCAGTGCAAGACCTTGCAGGCCGTCGCTGGTGGCGTCTGCACCGACATCGTCGCCTGCCCCGAGGCGTTCGCGTTCATCTGCGAGCGCCGCTGCGACGACGGCGACCCGTGCACCGACGACGTGATCGACTCAGCCGACGGCACGTGCTCGTCGCGCGCGCGCTTCTGCGACGACGGCAACGTGTGCACGACCGACTCTTGCGACCCGCTGCTCGGCTGCCAGTTCGTCGAGCCCGACAACCACTGCATCGATGCGAACCCGTGCACGACCGACACGTGCGATCCCGAGACGGGCTGCTCGAACAAGCCGGTCCGTCAGGGCTGGGACGCGACCCACGAGATCCTAGAGTGTCCCGGCCAGGACACCTGGGCCGCCGCGCGCACGTGGTGCGGCAACAATGGTGGCGTGCTCGCGTACCCGACCAACGATCTACAGCGCGCCGCGCTCGCCGCCTTCGCCGCCAAGCCGAACGTGACGCCGTGGCTCTGGGCGCCGCTCCAGCAGGTCGGTGGCGGAGCCAATCCGTGGACCTGGACCGACAACGCGGGCAGCGGCGAGCCGCCGTGGTGCGCCGCCCAGCCCGACGAGCAGACCCCGCCCGAGGACTGCGGCGAGCTCGTGACTGGCAGCGACTGCACCAACGACGTGGGCTGCACGTTGACGCGCAGCTTCGCTTGCTCGATCGACATCACGATCCCGTGATTCGCTTGCGGAACGCGCGGGCCCTTCGTCGCTCGCACTTCGCGAATCGACCAATGAAACAAAGGACATAGGGGTGGTTCGCGGCGTCGCCGACGGCGCCGCCTGCCGAGGTCACACCCCTACGTCCTACGTCCCTCCTCGCAAAGCCCGCGCAAAGAGGGACGTCGCGCCCGCTCCGACGCCCCTGGGGGGAGGCGCTGGCACGTCGTGCAACCGAGGTCGTGCGACACGCGCATCGGATAGGGCTTCGATCGAGAGCCCGCCGGCCCGCAACTGCCTCCCGCAAGGCAGCCGGCACCCGCATGACGGCTTGCGCGCCGCACAACGCAGCACACCAGTATCATCCAGGCTCAATGCCCTTGGCCGTGCGACCTCGGGTCAGGCAGAGATCCGCTCGAATGCGTCCGTGGGACCTCTCGCGAGGCGCCCACGAACGCGGCGAATGTGGGGAGCGCGACAGCTCCCCCGAGCCGGTCAGCTCTTCAGCTTCCTCTTCAGCTCGGCCTGGAGCCGCTTCGCCTTGCGCATCGCCATACCGAGGTAGTGGTACGGCGGCGTGGCGCTGCTCTCGTTCTTCGGCTGGTAGTCGTCGGTGAGGTACGGGACGTACATCGTGCGGCGCAGGCTCTCGGGCCCGAACTTCGACGAGCGCTCGACGCGGTGCCACGCCTGACCGTCGTGTACGGTGAGGTCACCGGGCTCGGTCTCGATCGCGATCTCGTTTGCGTCCGGCTTGTTCGAGACGAAGTACGGCTTGCGGATGAGCGTCGAGATCATGCCCTGCTTGTGCGTGCCGGGGATGATGCGCAGGCCGCCGGTCTCGGCCGTGCAGCGATCGAAGTGAAGGCCCACGTTCAGCTGCGGCTTGAGGCCCTGCAGGTAGAAGATGTCGCGCAGGCCATCGGTGTGCCAGCCGAGCGACTTATACGAAGTGCCGGGCACGTTGAGGTTGCGGTTGAAGACGACGCCGTCCTTCTCGTTGTCGCCGACGCGCGCGTTCTCGCCGACGAGGCGGCGCACCGGCTCGAAGCGGGAGTCACGCACGAAGTCGCGGATCACGTCCGAGAACATCGAGGTGAACGCGAAGCGCTGGATGAACGGGCCGCCGAGGTGGTCCTTGCCGACGAAGAGTGGGATCCCAAAGACCTTGGTGCGGCCCTCGGCAAGCCATCGCTCCTGGATGCCGCAGATGGCGGCGTAGATCGCGTCGAGCTCATTCTGGCTGGCGACGTTCGCGAAGAGGATGAAGCCATGGCGATCGAAGAACGCCTTCTGGATCGGCGCTATCTCCTTGCCGAGCGTGAAGCGCGTCCCGAGCGGGAGGCGATCGACCTCTGCGTCGAGGTCAGTGTTCTGCACGTGCTTGGCCTGGCGGTCGAAGGCTGAGAGTCGATCGATGACAGCTTGCATGGTCGCATCCTCTGATGACTCGACTTGGGTTGGGCTTTGCTCCTTTGGAGCGCGTCGAGTTATTGTTTGAGTAAACAATTCATGTTTTGAGGTCAAGCAAAAAGTGCTGGTGTTGTCGCAGGACTGCTTTCCATAAGGGCGCGAGACTGTTCGCAGCCAGCGCGGCAAACCCATGGGGGCGAGCGGGCCTCATGGTCGTGGGTGTCACTCGCGTTGCATCCAATGGCCCGTTCGACGACGCTGTGATTGGCCCGGTGATTGGCCCGGTCATCTTCGGGCATCCCCTGATCGAGGTAGTCATGCGTGGTTGTGGGCGTGGTGCTGTGCTCTTCGTGCTCGCCATATTCGTGAGCGGCGGCTTCGTCGCATCGGGCTGTATCAAGAGCTCGAAGACCGGCAGCGATGGCACGATCGAAGTCACCGAAGAGGTGATCGAGGAGGTCTCACCCGACGTGGCTCCCGAGACCGTCGATACGATGACAGTCGAGGTCGAGGCTGACGTCGAGGAAGAGGTCCGCGGCTGCGGCGACGGCGTGTGTAAGCTGCCCGAGACGCGCTTGTCGTGTGCTGTCGACTGCGGCTGCGGCAACGGCACCTGCGAGTCGGTCGAGACGCCGATCACCTGCCGCGAGGACTGCTGCGGCGACACGGTCTGCGGCGACTGCAACTGCGACTCGGCCTGCGGCGAGAACACCAACACCTGCCCGCGCGACTGCTTCGCGTGCGGCGACGGGATCGTCACGCCAGGCGAGATTGATTGTGGTTGCACGCTCGACGCGTGTCGCTGCGCCAGCGGCGGCTCGGGCTGTGGCGATGGTTGCTGCATGGGCAACCTGTGTGGCGAGTCACCCGCCAACTGTCCGCAAGACTGCGGGACGGGGTGCGGCAACGCTATCTGCGATCCGGGCGAGACACCGCTCACCTGCGCCGAGGACTGCAGCGTCGGTGCTTGCGGCAACGGCCTCTGCGAGAGCGCCAACGACGAGAACCCGGACACCTGCCCCGCCGACTGCGCCGCCGTCTGCGGCAACTGCAAGTGCGAGTTCGGCGAGACCTACCTCAACTGCCCGCCCGACTGCGGCCTCTGCGGCGACGGCATCTGCACGAACTGCCCGCTGCTCGACGAGAAGAACTCGTGCCCAGCCGACTGCGGTCCCTGATCGCGGCAGAGACGACATCTAATCTAATAGAGATAGGTCGACGTCGCGATGAAGTCGTCGTCGGGATACCAACTGTAGACCAAAGCGCCGCCTTCGACGGTGTCGACGAACGGCTCGATCTGGTCGGGGTCGATCACCTGGCACCCCCACGACAGGCCCATGCGGCCGTGGGATTCGGCGTAGGTGTCGGCGGCGTACAGGTCCGAGTGGATGACGATCGCGCGTGGGCGGACCTGGTCGTTGATGCCGTCCTCGAGTCCGTCGAGGCGCAGCGACAGGCCGTTCGAGCCGCTCATGTAGCGGGCGGCCGTGCGCATCAGGCCGAGGCTCGACTTGTGGGTGCCCTCGACGTTCGAGAACGAGCTGGCCCAGCCCGCGTTGCTCGCATCCGCCGAGCCTTCTCCGTGGCTCACCCGCTGCTTGAACAAGAGCGAGCCATCCGCGAGGTCGATGGTCCACAAGCGCGGGTGGATCGAGTGCAGCGAGAAGTCGATCACGGTCAGCTCGAAGCGCTCGGTGTCGCCGTCCTGCCAGGCGAGCGCGAAGGCCTTGAGCGCATGCTCGAGCACGTCGCCGTCGAGGTCCTGCGACTCGAAGTCCGTGGCCGCGGTGAAGCCGAGGCTCAGGTCGTAGGCGCCGTCGTGTGACACGCCGTCCTTCGTCCAGGAGTCGACCACCACCCATGCGACACCGGCCGGCATCCAGGCGGCGGCGTTCCAGTGGCCACGATCGGCGCAGCGGTTCGCGTCCGGGGTCGTGCCTGCCGACAAGATGTGCACGTCGACGTCGACCCCGGCGGGCAAGCCATCGAGCTTGGCGACCAGCAGGCCGGCGCTCGGGAGCTCGACGCGGTAGACGTTCTCGGGGCCCGACTCATCGGTCGTGGGCGCGCATGCATAGTGGTCGAGCTGGCTCGCGCCGAGCGTCGTGTCGCCGCTGCCGTTGAACGGGAAGGTGTCGACGCAGACGACCCCGGCGGGGCAGTCGAGGGGGCCGATCGGTTCGGTGGGCTCGTCGATCGGATCGCTCGGGACGACCGGAACAGTGGGCTCTGTCGGGTCGACTGGATCGGTCGGGACAACCGGATCAGTTGGCTCGGTGGGCTCGTCGACCGGGTCCGTGGGTTCGGTCGGGTCTACCGGATCGGTCGGGTCGACCGGATCAGTCGGGTCGACCGGAACAGCGGGATGCGCAGGCTCGCTCGGGTCGCCCTCATGCGCGGGCGCGCCGACGTTCATCTCGTTGCCGTGCTCGACCACGCCACGCACATGCGAGGGCGCACCGTCATCACATGCCGCCAGGAGGCAGAGGCTCGGGGTCAACAGGGCTGCGAGGGTCGTGCGCAAGCTCATCGGTTCCTCCCGTTCGTGAACGCGGCGCACCATACACGTACCGGATGGTCACATTATCTAAATCGACAAGACCGCAAGAATCGCCAATGGATCTGACGCATTACAGACGGTCTAGGACCGAGCGGTTGCTTCGCAGGCAGCGAAGAGCGGTCGATTCGCAAACATGCCGGCGACAGCGTGCCAACGCCGCAGCACGCTCACGGGATGGCTCGACTCGATACTCCGCCGAGCACTGGCCCACCCGATGTCGTATGGCGCCATGCGCGCCAGTCGAGCTCGCTGAAGATCGGTGAGCGCAACTCGAGCTCCTCGAGCGTCGGCACGTCGATGGCACTCTCGGCGTGGCCCGCGCTCTCGACGAGCGCGTGATAGAGCGCGTCGAAGTTCGCCAGATGTAGGCGGGTGCGCTTCACCGCGTAGGGCACCGTCGTTTTCATCGAAATGATGAACGCCCAGTCCGACGACTGCGCGAGCAACAGCTCCCGACCGGCCTGGGTGAGCGCGCGGTCTTCGAGCGGGGTCGGCGCGCCATACGCCGTCGCGAGCTCGACCATGCGCTCTTCCGCGCGATGCATGTGCCGGTAGATCCAGGCGTTGTCGCCGTTGAGCCAGACATCCCAATAACCCTTGTCGCCCCACGACGAAGGCGCCGGAGCGACCAACTGGGTCTCGGGATGTTCGGCCAGCCACTCGCTCGGCGAGGTCAGGCGCACCTCGGGGAACTCGTGCGCCTGGCGGAACAGCGCCTCGATGAACTGCGGACCTTCGTACCACCAGTGGCCGAACAGCTCCGCGTCGTAGGGCGCGACGAGCAGCGGCTCGACGCCGATCTGATCGCGCACTGCCTTGATCTGCTTGACCCGCTCGCCGAGGAAGTGACGCGCATGCTGACGCGCCCGGTCCGACGCCCACGCAGGCACGTACGGGTCCTTCGCGTCCAACGCTACCTTGCCGGTGATGCGCGCGAGCTTGAGCCCGATGTTCTTGCGCGGCCCGTCGCCGATGAACGGCTCGAGCAGCTCGCGCGGTGCATCCCAACCCACGTCGCGATAGAACTCGCGATAGAGCGGGTCACCCGGATAGCCCGACTCGGCCGACCAAACCTGGCGCGAGCACGCCGGGTCACGCCCGAACGCATAGACGCCAGCAGCGCTGAGGATCGGACGGTAGTGGCCGAACTTCGGGCGCGGCTCGCCGAACGTCACGCCGTGGGTCTCGAGGAAGACGTAGCGGATCTGCTGTTCCGCGATGAGCACGTCGAGACCGTGGGTGTAGGCACATTCGCCGAGCCAGATCCCTTCGGCCGAGCGACCGAAGTGCTTGCGATAGTTCTGCTGCGCGACCGCGAGCTGTGCGCGTCGTCCCTCGAGCGTGGCCATCAGCGGCAATAGCCCGTGCGTTGCGCCGCACGTTACGATGCTCAGCCCGCCTTCGTCCTGGTGATGCCGGAAGCCCGCCACGAGGTCGCCGCCATGCACCACGGCGAACGTGTTCTTCACCTTCTCGAAGGTCGCGAGCGCGTCCTCCGCCGCGGCCTCGTACCAGGTCCCGCGGTGCGTTTTCGCAAGCTCGGCCGCGAGCACGATCAGCGCATCGAGGCGCGCCGCGTAGCGACCGAGCAAGAGCGGATCCGCCAACATCTCGCACAGCGGCGGAGTCAGCGACATCGTCAGCCGGAACGGCACGCTGTCGCGCTGCAGGCTGTCCATCATCGCGAGCAACGGGACATACGTCTCGGTGATCGCCTCGTAGAGCCAGTCCTCCTCGAGGAAGATGGGATGCTCGGGATGGCGCACGTAAGGCAGGTGCGCGTGCAGCACGAGGGCCACCGAGCCTCGCTGCTCGGAGGTCTCGGTTGCCATCATGAGCCTCGCTGCGCGCTCGACGAACTCAGCCCACCGGCCTCATGAGAAGGTTCGAGTAACTCGGGCCCGAGCGCGTTGCCGCCGACTGATTCGGCAGGCTGCACATGCCCTTGCTGATCGACCCGACCCCAACGCTCCTCGGTGTCTTCCGAAGGCGCATCGGGCGGAGACTCGAAGGGCAGGGTGGCGACGAACGCGCCATCGCGCAGCAGCCGCACCTCGCCCCGCGTGTGCGGCGACACCGGGACCCAGGCATCGCCCGCGTCGCCCGCGAGCTCGATGACCCGCAGGGTCACGCCCGCGACGACCAGCTCGACCCGCCAACGCTCGGGTTGCAGGCCGCTCTCCCACGTGACGAACAGTGCGCGCGGATTCGCGACGAGGAGGCGCGCCCGACCGCCGTCATACTTGCCCGGCAGCGCCGGACCCCAATCGATGTAGGGATCCGAGCTGGTCGGAGTACTATGGTCGCGTCGCAGGTGTGCATCTGAAGACATGTTCACTCCACCAGGCTGCCGTCGAACGGCGGCACCGAGTCGATGAGGCACGTGTTGTTGATCGAGAGCGTGCAGGTGAAGCCGAAGATGTCGGGCGCATAGGTCCCGCGGCCACCGGGGGCCCAGCTGGCCAGGCCGGCGGTACCGCAGTGGGTGTACTGGCTGCCGATCGCCTTGCAGTCGGCCAGCGAGTTGCAGGCCTTGGCGTAGAGCTTGAGCGCCCGGACTTCGGCCGGCGGCACATCGGGGAAGCAGTCAGGCACGAACGACAGCGTGTCGACGCCATCACCTTCCTGGAGGTCGTTGCTCGGATTGCGATTGGTCGCTTTGTCGGTGCAGAAACCGAAGCCCTCCATGTACCAGCTCTTGTAGCAGAACAGCGGGAGACCATTGACGTTCTGCTGGCACTCGCAGTCCTTCGAGCAGGGCGCCCCGACGAAGCCCTTATCGGCCGTCTCGGGCGAGCACTCGTTGTTGACCTCAGGTGCGACCTCTGTCTCCGCCTGCGCCGTGTCGATCGCGGTCGTGTCGGGCACGACGGTCTCCGGCTGAGTAGTGTCGGGCTGAATGGTCTCCGGCTGCGAAGTATCGGGCGCGACAGTCGTGTCTTTGGTCGTAGACTTCGTGTCGTCGTCACCGCAGCCCGCGCCCAAGGCGAGGCCAGCACCAAGGAGAGCAGAGAGGAGGATATGCCGGTTGGTGCGACGCATGCGTGATTGTCCTTGGTGTTAGTCACGCGCTGCACGCGCGTCCGGCGGATTATGGCGGCTGCCATCACGCGCGACAAGCACGCCCCCAAAAAAAGAGGCGACCCCTTTCGGGGCCGCCTGCTTCGTGCTCGGGATGCGATCACTTGGGATCACATCGGGGCAGAATCAGAGGAGGTCCTTGACCGCCTCGCGCTCTGCCAGGAGCTCCTTGGTCGAGCCATCGATGCGCACCTGCATGGCTGCGTCGATCGGCAGGCCGGTCACAATCTCGTACTTCCAGCCACCGGTGACGCGCACCGGGAACGAGTACACGAGACCCTCGGGGATGCCGTACGAGCCGTCCGACGGCACGGCCATCGACACGACGCTGTTGTCGCCCGAGCCGAGGAACCAGTCGTGGATGTGGTCGATTGCGGCCTGCGCCGCCGAGGCCGCGGACGACTTGCCGCGCGCGTCGATGATCGCCTTGCCGCGCGTACGCACGGTCTTGTCGAAGTCGCCCGCGAGCCACTCGGCCGGCACGGCCGCCGACACCGGCTTCTTCTCGCCGTTGATGTGCACGTAGCCGAGCGAGAAGTCGGGCACCATCGTGTCCGAGTGATTGCCCCAGATGAACACGTCCTTGACGGCCGCCGGCGCGATCCCGAGCTTCTTCGCGAGCTGGCCCGTGGCGCGGTTCTGGTCGAGGCGGGTCATCGCCGTGAAGTTCGCCTTGTTGGTGCGCTTGGCGCGCGACGCGGCGATCAGGGCGTTGGTGTTGCAGGGGTTGCCGACCACGATGACCTTCACGTCCTCGGCGGCGTTCTGGTCGATCGCATCGCCTTGGCCGGTGAAGATCGGGCCGTTCTCGCGGATGAGGTCGGCGCGGGTCTGGCCCGGGCCACGCGGCTTGGCGCCGACGAGCATGACGACGTCCGCGTCCTTGAAGCCCTGCGCCGCATTGTCAGCGACCTCGATGCCGTGCAGCAGCGGGTAGGCGCAGTCGTCGAGCTCCATCGCCACGCCATGCAGACCCTGAATCGCCATCGGCAGCTCGACGAGCTGGAGGATGACGGGCTGGTCCTTGCCGAGCATGTCGCCGGCGGCGATCGGGAAAGCGAGGCTGTAGCCGATGTTGCCAGCGGCTCCGGTGATGGCGACACGAATCGGTTTCTTCATAGCTGAGCTCCTCTAGGCGCGGCGCAGCGCCACGGCGCCACGCGGTCTAGCAATGCCCGCCCAAGTTGGCAATCTCGCAGAAGCGCTGTGCTTCACCCGATGCCGAGGAGCTCCAGCACGGCCTGCGACATGGTCAGTGCATAGTCGCCTTCGCCGATCGGAGTCGCGACGACCAGCTTCTCTTCAAAGACCGGCAACGTCATCAGGTCCGCCGCGGCCTGCTTCCAGTCGTCATAGCCCTCGGCCAACAAGGCAACCGCATGCGACAGCCGCGGCTCGGGCTCGCCTTCGCCGAGCGTGGTCGTGAGCGCATTCACCAGCGCCTCGCCATGCCGCGGCAAGAGCGCCATTTGCATGATGACGTAGTCCTCCTGGCCGAGCTGGTATTGGCGCGCGATCATGTGCATCGGGTAGCCGACGTCGTTCGCGTCGAGTGTCGCCATCGCGTTCGCCAGGCGCTCGTCGATGACCTCCAGCTGCTCGTCGGCGCCCGCCTCGCGGCCAAGGCGCGCGAGTTGCACGGTGCGCTCCGCCTCGAGGCGGAAGACCGCGCGCAGCGCTTCCATGGCGTCCATCGTGCCAGCACCGTCGCTCATGCTCAGCCTTCCTTGATCTGCTGAGCGAGGTAGTTCGGCTCGCCGATCTGTCCGATGAGCTCGAGCTGTGCTTCGAGCCAGTCGATGTGATTTTCTTCCGAGGCGAGGATGCTCTCGAGCAGGAAGCGGGTGCCGTTGTCGCCACTCAACCGGAGCTGCTCGATGCCGGCGTTCAGGCGCGGCAGGGCCTCCATCTCGAGCGCGAGGTCGACCGTGAGCTGCTCCTTCACCGTCTCGCCGATGTTGATCTTGCCGAGGCGCTGCACGTTCGGCACGCCGCCCAGGAAGAGCACGCGATCGATGAGCGCCTGCGCGTGCTTCATCTCGTCGATCGACTCTTTCTGGATGTGGGCGGCGAGCCGCGTGTAGCCCCAGCTCGAGCACATGCGTGCGTGACAGAAATACTGATTCACGGCGGTCAGCTCGCCGGTCAGCACTTCGTTGAGGAGATGGATGGTGGCCTTGTCGGGGTTCTTCGGCATGGTGGTCTCCGGATGCGTTGAGCTCCGGCTCCACCTACATCGCCTACTCGACGAGGTCGAGCCGGACCTGTCAGGTCGCGGTCGGCGACGTCACACAGTCCGGCAAACCCGGGGATCGATGCGCGCGGCGCTCACCGAGCATATCGCGCAGTTGCTCGCGACAGCGGCCGCAGTCTACGCCAGCCCGGCATCGGCGACCAAGCTCGTTCACCGAGGTCGCCCCGTCCTGGATGGTCCGTGTGATCTCGCGATCCGAAAGTCCCTCGCACACGCAAACGATCATTTTGTTCGCTGCTCCCTTGGGCACTGCCGACCGGCCTGGATGAACTGATATTCATTCTCAATTGAGGAGTCAAGCACGAGAACATCGCGGCGTGCACGAGTCGTCGACGGTGGCTCCCGAAGCGGTCGACCTCGCGCGTTCGCGAGCTACTCGCCGATGGAAGGAGCGTTGACGCCGTCGCCGACGAACTCGGCGACGATCTCGTAGTGCCCCGGGCTCTGTCGGACCGGGATCGACACGTCGACCTCGAAGCGTCCACCTGCGAGCGTGGCGGTTCCAAGGAGTGCGATGGCCTCGCGCTCGGCGCCGGTCGTCAAGAGGATCTGCACCGTGCCGGCACCGATGGGCGCGCCTCTGAGTGTCGCAACCTGGCCCGTGATGCGCAGGGCGTCGCCACGGAACACGAGCGACTGGCTCGCGGCGATGGTCGTGCGCGTCGGCTCTAGGCTCGGGGCAGGGCGCGCGCGCACGATGGGGCCTTCGAGGGTCGTGGCAGCACCACTATTACTCGGGCCGTTGCCGGATGCTTCGGTCTCGCCGCTGGCGGGCATACCTTCGACCCGCGTCGCGCCCGCAGCCTCGCTGTCGGCGAACGCGGGGGGCTTCTCGAACGGGTCGTTCGTGAGTGGCTGGTGCAGGCTCTTGCCCTCGGCGCCGTGCACCTGGAGCTCGTCGGCGCCACCTCCGAGATCGATACGCAGCCAGCCCGCGTCCTCGCCCGGGATGTAGACCTCGACGAACACGTGCGCCTCGTTGAACACGTAGTGCGCGGGGATGCCGAGCGACTGTGCGGTGACGACGAACGCGTGGCTGCGATGGCGGCAGATGCCCTTTTTGCCGAGCGCGATGTCGCGGTAGATCGAGCCTTGCGCAGGCGGCGGCTCACCGGGCTCGAACTCGCGGAACCAGGCGACGAGTCGTTCGAGCGTGGCGCTGTAGTCCGCGCCTGCGGGGATGCCGATCACTGCCGCGACCTCGAGCGCCTCGCGCTGGATCGCCTTGGGGACCTTCGGGCGCAGGGCACGCGGTACTTGGTCGAAACGCGCGTCGAGAGGGAGTCCGCGACCGAACCAGTGGGCCGGCGCGTCGGTCACGAACACGAGCCGCACGCGCCCCTCGAGCGAAGGCGTCGCGTAGAAGTTGCCGGCCTGGTCGCGCTCGAAGCGGATGTCCTGCGGCGGGTTCGCTTGATACGAGAGGATGTTGCCCTCGGGCGAGACCGACGGAATCGGGATCCGCTCACCGGCATCGCCGGACAGCAGCAGTGAGCCCCAGAAGACCTCGCGCCCGCGTTCGACGCGGTTGCCGACCGGCTCGAGCCGCTCCATGCGGCCTTCGCTGGCATGCAGCGTGAGGTCGTCGCCGATCACATCGAGGGCGCGATTGCGCTTGAAGGGCACGATCGAGGGATCGAACACCTCGTTATAGTGAAGCGTACCTTCCCGTTCGGTGTCGCGGTCGGGACGGGCTTCATTGCCGAGACCCGCGCGCGGGTCGTCAGCCGGCCCCTCGCCACCGGGGCTTGCGCCGTCGGCACCGTCGGGCAGCGGACCGCCGTCGCCTTCGACCGCGTCGCCGCTGGGCTCGATGTCGTTGTCGACGACTGTGACCGCGTCCGCGCTCGGGTCCTGTAGCGCGTCGAGGTCGATCGAGGGCGCTGGCGGGACGGGTGAAAAAGGTGCGCTGGGGTCGTTGACAGCATCGGGTCCGGGCGCCGGCAGTGGCTCGGCGGGCCCGGGCGGCGGGTTCTCGGGTGGTGTGGCCGGTGGCTTGGCGAGGCCCTTGGCGGTGTGGATCGGCTCGCCGTTGCTTGCTTCGGTCGAGGGCGAGGGCCGCGGCAAGGTGGTGCCGTCGCGGACGAGGTCCTTGGGCACGCTGCGCTCGGTGTCGTCCGGGTCGTAGACGAAGACTGGCGTGTCAGCGACCGGTGCGTCGCCGGGCTCGGGCGAACGGCGATGGAGGATGCGGCCGTCGCTGGTACGCGAGATGTCGCCGTCGCTCGACTGTGCGAAGAGCACCGTCGGAACGATCGCGAGCACACTGAGCGCCAGGAACGACGAGCGCAGCTTCATCCATCAAGCCATAGAGGATGCGGCCCGCGGCGTAAAGCACGCGCCATCACGACGGGCGCGCGAAGGGATCGAGCACACCGGGACTTGCGGGTGTGAGCCGAAGCCCAGGTGTGCACGGTGCGATCTTCCTCTCCTTGAACGATGCGGCGCAGGGCAGTATGGGAGCCCACCGGAGGTGCGGATGAGAGTCGCGACCTTGAACGATGGAACGCGTGACGGACGACTGGTCGTCGTCGCGAATGATGGTCAGAGTGTCGCGCTGGTCGCGGCTTATCGCACGCTGCAGGCGGCGCTCGACGACTGGACGCGGGCCGAGCCGGCGCTTCGCACGGTGGCTGAGGCGCTCGATACTGGGCGTCTCGCCGAGGCGATGCCGGTTGGCAATGTGCGCTTCATGGCGCCGCTGCCGCGCGCGTACCAGTGGGTCGACGGGTCAGCCTATCTGCACCACGTGCGGCTCGTGCGAAAGGCGCGTGGGGTCGACATGCCGCCGTCCTTCCTGGTCGACCCGTTGGTCTATCAGGGTGGGTCCGACACGCTGCTCGGGCCGCGCGATGACATCGCGCACGCCTCGGAAGAGTGGGGCATCGACTTCGAGGCGGAGGTCGGCGTCATCACCAGCGACGTGCCGTATGGCGTCAGCGCCGAGGCCGCGCTCGGGCACGTGAAGCTTATCGTGCTGTTGAACGATGTGTCGCTGCGCAACCTCATTCCGGCCGAGCTCGCGAAGGGCTTCGGCTTCTTCAACTCCAAGCCGCCGACCGCCTTCGCACCGTTCGCGGTCACGCCCGACGAGGTCGGGGAAGCCTGGTCGGACGGACGCCTGCATTTGCCGGTCGCGGTGCATTGGAATGGCGAGCAATTCGGCGCCCCGAACGCGGGCGTCGGCATGCAGTTCGGATTCGGTGAGCTCATCGCGCATGTCGCCAAGACGCGCCCACTCGGCGCCGGGACCATCGTCGGCTCGGGCACCATCTCGAACGATGTCGAGGGGGTGGGCTCGTGCTGCATCGCCGAGCGGCGCACGCTCGAGACGCTCGAGAAGGGCGCACCCGAGACGCGCTTCATGCGCTTTGGCGACACCGTGCACATCGAAGTGCTGCAGGCCGGCCGACCCGTATTCGGCACCATCGACCAGAAGGTCGTGCGGCTCGGCGGCGACTGAGATGTTCATCCTCCATGGATACTGGCGGTCGAGCGCGGTCTATCGCGTGCGCTGCGCGCTAGAGCTGAAGGGCATTCCCTACGAGGTGCGGCCGGTGAGCCTCATCGCCAATGGGGGTGAGCAGCTGCAGGACGACTATCGCGCGCTGAACCCGATGGCGGAGGTACCCTCGCTGTCCTTCGTGACCCCGAGTGGCGAAGCGGTGACGCTGGCGCAGTCGGTCGCGATCCTCGAGTACCTCGAGGAAGTGCGGCCCGAGGTCCCGCTGCTGCCGCGTGATCCGGTCGCGCGGGCGCAGGTGCGTCAGCTCGTCGAAGGCGTCAACAGCGGCATTCACCCGCACCAGAACCTGAAGGTCTTGAAGCGCCTGACGGCAGTCTTCGGTACCGACCAGGCCGCCAACGAAGAGTGGTGTCGGCACTGGATTGTGGGAGGCTTCGCAGGGCTCGAAGTGCTGGTCGCGCGACATGGCGGGCATCACGCCTTTGGGGACACGCCGACGCTCGCCGACTGCGCGCTGGTGCCGCAGATCTACAACGCGCGTCGCTACAAGGTCGAGATGGCGGACTTCCCGCGCCTGAGTGCAGTCTGGGCGGCGGCCACTGCGTTGCCTGCTTTCTTGCGCGCGGCGCCCGAAGTACAGCCGGACGCGCCGAAGTCGTGAGATGGTGTCGCCGCGTCGCGTTGTTTCCTGAAACCGAGGTCAGTAGATCCAACCGCCATCGGAAGCGTAAGATAGCCCTGTGAACCAGATGACCCGACAGGAGCTCGACGACCGGCTCCTTGACTACCTCTACGACGAGCTCGAGCTGAGCGAGCGTACCGCCTTCGAGCGTGCCTTGCCCGCGCATCCCGAGGTCGCCAAGGAAGTCGAGGCGCATCGTGCGACGCGCAAGGCCTACCAGGCACTGCTGCGTGAAGTGGCCCCTCCTGGCCTCCTGGCGAGCGTCTTGGCGCAAGCGGACGTCGACGCGGCCAAGCGCGCCGAGGCTGGCGCCGCGGCCGAGGTGCCGATCGGGATCTGGGAGCGATTGCGAATCATCGTCTTCCAGCCTGCGTTCGCGATGGCGATGGTCGTGATGGTCGTTGCCGGCGTGTCGCTGGTCGGCCGCAAAGGCGAGCTCGGGATAGAACCCGCCCTGGATTCGCAGCACATTCCGCCGGTCGCAGTGAACGACGCGTCTGACCAGGGCACGGTCGAGCGGCTCGCGGTGTCGCAAGCTCCGGCCGGGACTTTGCCGCAAGAATGGGCCGCGCCGAGTACGGCGACTGCGCCGGAGGCTCTCGCGAAGGGTGAAGCCGATGCCGATCACGGCGCGCAGGGCGCTGTCGGCCTGGACCCGGCCACGCCCCCGAGCCCGGCGTACGCCCGTGAGGTGAAGGTCGTCGGCGAGTTCGATGCGCCACGCGCGGTGAGCAACGGCGATCTCGCGAACAAGCCAGCCACGACTTCGCAGATCGGGCCCGTCGTGTCGCCGGCGGCTCCCGCCGTGTCACCAGCGGCCGAGCCGGGGCCTCGGACTGCCGATGCGGACATGCCCCGACTCGGGGGCTTGGCAGCGCCGAAGAACGAGCTCGATCAAGCGGGCTACGGTGGTGCCGACGCGAAGAAGACGCTCGGGCCAGGGACGCCGCCAGCGGTTGTCGACGGTGAGGTCGAGGACGCCATCGAGAAGGGCGACAGCAAGGACTACCAGGTCGCGGATGACAGCGTGGCCGATCGGGCACGCAACGCGAACACGGTCGACCCCGCGCCGCGTGCGCCTCCCGAGATGCCGATTCAGCCAGCGAAGAACGAGCCCAAGCGCGATGCGAAGCCCGCCGACGTCGCGTCAGAGCGTGCGCAGGACAAGGCCAAGGCGCCGGCTGCGAAGCCGACGGAAGAGGTGCGCGCGCCGGAGCCGAAGGTCGCGACCAAGGACGTCGAGTCCAATCGTGGTGGCGGGGAGGAGCCGCGCAAGGTCGAGACGACCGAGGTCAAGCGCGAGGCGCGGCCGGCAACCGAAGAGTCCTACGCGACGAAGCCAGATGTGGCGGGTCGCCGTGATACCGATACAAAGCCCGCGACATTGACGCCGCCAGCTCCGACCTCGGACAAGCTGTGGTCGACTTATCAGCAGCAGACCGCGGCCGGTGCCTATGCCGATGCACTTCGTTCGATCGAGTTGCTGGCCAAGGTCGAAGGCGAGTCGACGCGGGTCAAGCAGGCGCGTGACGAGATCAAGAAGAAGATTGAGGCTCTGGCGGTGCAGCCGGCCGGCACGAACAAGATGCCGCCCGACCCGCCCGTACAAGCGCCCAAGTGATTTGCCATATCGCCTGCGGCTGCCGTTGCTGAATTCGTGAGCGAAGGCTGCCCTCGAATTATCGCGGGGCCAGGTTTACAGATGATTTACCGGGCGCTCCTTTCTCGCGACCCGTGGCATCGCGCATAACGAGTCACCTGCAACGCACGCCTGGAGGCTTCATGCGCTCGATCCTCGCCCTTTGCCTCGCGCTCGCGGCGCTCTTCGCGACACCCGTGCTCGCGGCCGAAGGGCCGTTGACGTCATTGAACACGAAGATCTCGGCGGTCACGGTCTACGCCGATCGCGCGCAGGTCACGCGCACGGTGTCGGTCGATTTGCCGAGCAATGGCGGGCGCTTCGCGATCGAGAAGCTGCCGGGTTGGATCGATCCCGAGTCGGTGCGCGCGACGCTGACGCCCGCGAGCGCCGGCCGCATCCTCGACGTGTCGGTCGAGAAGTCGTTCCTCGTGCAGTCGTCGGAAGACGCTGTGCGCAAGGCCGAGACGGCGGTTCGCGACATCCAGGATCAGCTCGCGGTGCTGGCCGACGAGGAGCGCGTCATCAACGCCGAGATCGCGCAGCTCGAGGCGATCCGCGCGTTCTCGCTCGACAAGGTGCCGCGCGACATGGCGACGCGCGAGGTCAAGGTGAGCACCTTCGGCGAGACGATCGACTTCGTGAGCAGCTCGCTGCGCAAGAACCGCAAGCTCTTGCGCGAATCGGTGAACAAGCGACGCGACCTCGATCCAGAACTACAGGCGCGGGCCCAGGCGCTGAACGAGCTGAGGGCGCGGGCCCAGCTCGAGCAGTGCACGGCGCTCATCGAGCTCAAGGGCGAGGGGCGCGCGACGCTCACGTTGAGCTACCTCACGCCGGGTGCGACGTGGGAGCCGGTCGGCGAGATGCGCGTGTCGGGCGGCGGCAAGACAGTCGCGCTGACGCAGTTCGCGTCTGTCGTGCAGACGACCGGCGAAGACTGGGAGGGCGCGACGCTGGCGTTCGCGACCCAGCGTCCGGACGAGACGCTCAATGTGCCGCAGGTGCAGGCGCTGTTGCTCGGCGCGGGTGGGGCTGGTCTCAACGAGGTGATGCAGCGCATGGGCGAGTCGTTCACGCGGGCGCAGTCGAGCTACTGGAACCGCAACGACATCATCGGCAAGGGCAGCAACGAGTGGAAGATGCAGTTCGACAACCAGATGGTCGTGCAGGAGCGGGCCCAGGTGATCTTCGCGCAGCTCGCGCAGCGCGGCACCACGGCGCACTTCTCGGCGCTGTCGGCCCGCACGGTGCGCGCTGATGGCAAGTCGGTGCGGATCCCCATCGCGACCTCGGACTTCGCGGCTGGCGTGCGCGTCGTGGCGGTGCCCGAGGTGTCGTTGAACGCGGTGCGCACGGCGCAAATCAAAAACGGCGACATGCAGCCGATCCTGCCTGGCAAGGTCGCGCTCTTCGTCGACGGCGCCTTCATCGGCACCAGCGAGTTCGGGTTCGTCGCGCCGGGCGAGAGCTTCTCGACGTTCCTCGGCGTGCACGACCGCATCAAGCTGGAGCGCACGATCGACCGCAAGCGCTCGACCATCGATCGCAAGGGCAAGACCACGCACGTCACCGTGTCGTTCAACGTCACCGCCGAGAACCTTTCGGACGAGACCGCCGAGCTCGACCTCGGTGACCGCGTGCCGGTCTCGCAGAGCGAGGAGATCGAGGTCGACGACATCAAGATTCCCGACGGCGCCAAGCGCGACCGCGACGGCATCGTGAAGTGGACTGCATCGCTGCTCGCGAAGAAGAAGATGACGTGGCGCATCGAGTACAAGCTCGAGTACGCGACCGATCTCCTGACCCGCGTAAAGAACGCGCGGCAGCCCGCGCCGGCTCCGCAGCAGCGCCTCTACGACGAGATCCAGAACCTCGAGAACATGCTCTGACCTGCAAGTAGCGTGGGGTCTGACCGTTCTGGTCAGGCCAGCGCGATGTTGTCGATGAGCCGCACGCCGCCGAAGAAGGCGGCGATCGCGAGCACTGCAGGGGCCGCAAGCAGCTCGTCTGGAGCGTACGGCACCAGCGTCCGGTCGTCCGCGATGTCGACATAGTCGATGGTCGCGCCGGCCGCGGTGAGCGCCGCGAGGGTCGGCTGCAGCAGGCTGCCGACCCTTCGCTCACCCGCATCGTAGGCCGCCCGCGCGGCTTCCAACGAGCGCGGGATGGCGACCGCCTGGGCGCGCGCCTCGGTCGACAAGCGCGTATTGCGCGAGCTCATCGCGAGGCCATCGGGCTCGCGCACGGTTGGGGCCGCGACTACGCGAATCGCGAGATCCTGGTCGCGCACCATCTGCTCGAGCACGCGGCGTTGCTGGTAGTCCTTGTTGCCGAAGATCGCGACATCGGGCTCGACGACGTTCAGGAACTTCGCGACGATCGTGGTCACGCCGCGGAAGTGTCCGGGTCGCGTGCGCCCACACAGATAGTCGGTCAGACCGTCGACCGTGACCCAGGTCGCGCTGCCGGGAAGGTACATCTCGGTCGGTGCGAACACCGCCTTGCACGACGTGCCCTCGAGCGCCTTGAGATCGGTGTGCAGGGTGCGCGGGTACTTCGCGAGATCCTCGGGTCGGTCGAACTGGGTCGGGTTGACGTAAATCGATACGACCACGCGATCGGCTTCGGCCGCGGCCAGCTCGACGAGGCGCAGGTGCCCCTCGTGCAGGGCGCCCATCGTCGGCACCAACGCGACCGTCTCGCCCGCGCGGCGCACGTCTCGCGACCAGCGCCGCATCAGCTCTTTGTCGGTGAAGACCTCCATGTTCGGACCCTCACCTACTCACTTGAAGGACGTCTCGTCGTTCGGGAACGTGCCGGCGCGAACCTCGTCGACAAAGGCTTTGGTCGCCTCGCGCACGCGCGTCGCGAGGTCGTCGTAGCGCTTGACGAACTTCGGTGAGATCTGGTCGTAGAGGCCGAGCAGATCGTAGCACACGAGCACCTGCCCATCGCAGTGCACGCCTGCGCCGATGCCGATCGTCGGGATCGAGATGCGGTCGGTAATGGTCTTGGCGAGGTCCATTGGGATCGTCTCGAGCACGATCGCGAAGGCCCCCGCATCCTCGAGCATCAGCGCGTCTTCGATCATGCGCGCGGCCTGCTTATCGCTCCGGCCCTGGACGCGAAAGCCCGACAGCGCGTGCACCGACTGCGGCGTCAGGCCGAGATGTCCGCACACCGGAATGCCGGCGTCGACCAGGGCGCGCACAGCCGGCGCGACTCGTTCACCACCTTCGAGCTTCACCGCGCCTGCGCCACCCTGCGCCATCAGGCGACCACCGTTCTTCAGCGCCAGCTCGACCGAGGGCTGGTACGACATGAACGGCATGTCGGCTACCACCAGCGCCCGGTGCGAACCGCGCACGACCGCCTGCGTATGATAGACCATCTGATCCATCGTCACGCCGAGCGTCGAGTCGCGCCCCTGGATCACCATGCCGAGCGAGTCGCCGACCAGCAGCAGCTCCGCGCCCGCGGCGTCGAAGTGGCGTGCGAAAGTCGCGTCGTAGGCGGTGACCATGGCGATGCGTTCGCCCTTGGTCTTGAGGTCGCGGATGTGCTGGACGGTAAGGCGCTGAGCCATGATGCCTCCGGCCTCGTTGAGTAGCGGATTGTCCAGCGTGCCGCTACTGCCAGTTGAGCGCGCGGCAGGACAGATCGCACGGCAGCGCATGAGAGCAGGTCGGACGAGTCGGTTGACGGACCCTGCCGCCGGCACTATCGACCGGGGTATGGTCAAGGCCGCCTATATCGTCAGTCCGTTGCGCACACCCATTGGTAAGCTCGGCGGTGCGCTCTCCGCCGTGCGTCCCGACGACCTCCTGGCCGGGGCGTTCGCCGCTGTGCTCGCGCACGCCGGGGTCGATCCCGGCGCCATCGATGAGGTCGTCGCGGGCTGCGCGAATCAGGCAGGCGAGGACAATCGCAACGTCGCGCGCATGGCCTGGCTCGCGGCCGGCCTGCCGTTCGAAGTGCCCGGCTACACCATCAATCGACTGTGTGCCTCGGGTCTGTCGGCGCTCGTCGCGGCGGCTCGCGCGGTCCAGCTCGGTGACCACGAACTCGTGCTCGCGGGCGGCGTCGAGTCGATGTCGCGTGCACCCTACAGCCTCGCCAAGAACGCGAGCGGCAAGCCGCAATCGGGCAACGTCACCGCGTACGACACGGCGCTCGGCTGGCGTTATCCCAATCCGCGGCACGAGGCGCGTTTCCCACTCGAAGCGATGGGCGAGACCGCCGAAAACCTCGCGGAACAATTCGCGATCAGCCGCGATGATCAAGATGCCTTCGCGGTCGCGAGCCATCAGCGCGCGGTCGCCGCGCACGCTGCGGGCGCGTTCACGGCAGAGATCACGCCTGTCGTGATCGCTGGCCGCAAGGGCGAGTCGACGACCGTCAGCCAGGACGAAGGGCCGCGCTCGGACACCAGCCTCGCGGCCCTGGCGAAGCTCGGCCCCGCCTTCCGAAAGGGCGGCACGGTCACCGCGGGCAACAGCTCGACCCTCAACGATGGTGCCGCGGCCTTGATCGTGGCGTCCGAGGCGGCGGTGGTGCGCTACGGGTTGAAGCCGATCCTGCGCTTCGTCGCGAGCGGCGAAGCCGGCGTCGATCCACGCACGATGGGCATCGGCCCGGTGCCGGCCGCTCACAAAGCTCTCGCGAAGGCGGGCTGGAGCATCGCCGACCTCGATCTGATCGAGCTCAACGAAGCGTTCGCCGCCCAGTCGTTGGCCGTCATGCGCGGCCTCGAGCTCGATCCGGCCAAGGTCAACGTCAACGGCGGCGCGATAGCCCTTGGCCATCCGCTCGGCATGTCGGGCGCGCGCCTCGTCGCGACGCTCGCCCACGCCCTGCGTCAGCGCGGCCTGCGACGGGGCATGGCGACCTTGTGCGTCGGCGTCGGGCAAGGCGTCGCCGCACTCTTCGAGAGTGTCTGACAGCGCTGGCGCCTTCAGGCTTGACGCTCCCCGAGGGGACTGCTACCCATCGCGCCCCCTGGCACCAGCCAGGTATCTGAACGCAACGAGAACGGAGTCCCAACGTGGCGACCCACAAGCAAGCCGAGAAGCGTCATCGCCAGTCCGTCGGGCGGGCCGAGCGCAATTCCTACTACGAAGCCACCCTCAAGAGCCTCGTCAAGAGCGCGCGTACCGCGCTCGCGAGCGTTGCTCCGGGTGTCAAGGCCACCAGCGCTGACAGCGTGAAGAAGGCCGTGAGCTGGATCGACCACATCGCGACCAAGGGTGTCATCCCGAAGCAGCGTGCGTCGCGGCTGAAGAGCCGCCTCGAGTCGCAGCTCGCCAAGCGCTGATCAGGCTGAGGCCGATAGGTCTGTGACCCTTCCAAGCCTCCGCCGTGTGTCTCGCGTTACCGTGCTGGGGATGCTCTCGACGAGCATTCTCGGCGCGGTTTTGTGCTTTCTGCCGGGCCTCGATGCTCCGAACTACCACGCGGCGTTCATCACGGCCCTGGTCGGCTCGCTAATCGCGGGCCCGGTCGGGATAGCGGCCGCGCATCGCGCCTTGCGTCTGCAGCGCAACCCCTTCGCGGCGGCGCTGCGCTCGGGCCTGCCGACCGCGTTGATGCCGCTTGTGCTGCTGCTGTTGAACGGCATGCGCGTGCGCCAATGCGATGTGTTCTCCGGCGTCGCGTTCATGCTCGTCGCATCGGTCTTCTCGATGCTGTGGGCAGCGCTCATGGGTGCGGCGGTCGCGACCTGGCGTCCGCGCAAGCGTTCAGCGATGCCGCTGTTCTATCTGGTGTTCATCGTCTGGGCCGCGCTGGATGTCCTGCACATCTACCGGAACCCCGCGATCTTCGCCTACAACCCGTTCGCCGGGTTCTTCTCGGGCGCGCTCTACGATGCGGTCATCGTCATCGATGGTCGGCTGGCGCTCTATCGCGTCAACAACGTCGCTCAGATCCTGCTGATCATGGCTTTCGCCCGCGCCGCCTGGGATCGCACGGCAGGCAGGCTAACGTTCGCGGCACTCGGTCGGGCGCGCCCCAGCCGCTACGTCGCGATCGCGGTGGCCGCCGCGACCGCCTTCGCGTTCTGGGTCGCACGCGGGCAGATTGGCTACGAGGTCTCGCGCGCGGACGTCCAGGCCGAGCTGGGCAAGCGCCTCGAGGACGAGCGCATCGTGCTCATCTACGATCGATCGATCCCAGATGCCGAAGCGCATGACCTGCTCGAAGCGCATCGCTTCCGGCTCGATCAGATCGAGGCCCGTCTCGGTAAGCGATTCCCGCGCAAGATCACCAGCTATGTGTACGGCACTGCCGCCCAGAAGCGGCTCCTGATGGGCGCTGGCCAAGTCTACATCGCAAAGCCCTGGCTCGATGAGATCCACTTGAACCGGGTCGGCTTCGATCACCCGGTGATCCGCCACGAGCTCGCGCACGTGGTGCTCGGCATCTTCGCCCCGCCGCCGCTCCGCATCCCGACCAGCGCCTGCATCATCCCGCAGATGGCGCTCGTCGAAGGCGCGGCCGAGGCGTTCGAGTGGGACACGGGCCAGCTCAATCCGCACGAATGGAGCGCCGCGATGCGCGAGGCCAAGCGTGCCCCCGACTTGCGCGCGCTGCTCGGCCCCGGCGGCTTCTACAACCAGGGCTCGGACACCGCCTACACGCTGAGCGGCAGCTTCGTCGCCTGGGTCATCGACACCTACGGAATGGACAAGCTCGAGACGATCTATCGCGATGGTGACTTCGCGGGTGCGCTCGGCGTGCCGCTCGACGACCTCGTGTCGGCGTGGGAGGCGTATCTCGACGCGCTCGTCATCCCCGAGGACGCCGCCGGCCTCGCCACCGGTCGCTTCAATACGCCGGCGATCCACAAGCGCCCGTGCGGTTTGGACGTCGCGCGCCTCGAGGCCGAGGCCGCGACCAAGCGTCAGGCCAATGACATCGATGGCGCACGTGAAGCGCTCGAGCAGGTCGTCGCCTGGATCCCCGAAGACGCAATGAAGCGAAAGCCCCTGGTCGAGCTCGCGGCCGCCAGCGGAGACCTCGCTGCCGCGCGTGCGGCGTGGGCGCAATATCTGGCGGTGCCCGGCAATCGCAACCCGGTCGACGATGCGAGCGTCACCGAGCTGGTCGCCGACCTGATCGCGCGCCTCGCGTTCAAGAACGAAGGGCTCGCTGGCACGAAGGCCGCGTCGGCGATCGAAGGCGATACGCCGGGCAAGCCCGCGGACGATGGCGAGGTGATTGGTCTCGCTGAGGCTCACAAGCTCTACGTGAGCCTCGCCGACGTCGCCCAACCCGAGGACAAGCGGCGAAATTCGCTGGTTAAAATCTACCTCTCTAGCGAGCCGAGGCTGGCGCGCGGGCTCCTGCGCTACCTCGTCACGGGCAATGCCGCGATCCTCGAGAGCGCCGCGACGCCGCTCGGCGACGAGCCCCTCGTCGGCTATCTACTGGCTCGACGCGAGCACGGCGCGGGCCAATTCGACAAGGCACTGCCGCGGCTTCGCGCTGCGGTCGAGAAGCTCGCGCTCATGCCCGCCACCGGCGACCACACCTGGGTGCCGTGGGTTCGACGCGAGGCCGCGCGCCTCATCGCGCATGCCCTCTACTCGAAGGCCGACTACGCCGCCGCGCGCGACGCGTTCCTGTTCGTCGCGGGGCTCACACCGTATGCCGGCGATCGCGATCGTTACCGCGACTGGGCCGAGCGATGCGCCTGGAAGCTCGCGCATGAAACCACGAAGGCACCTGTTTTTTGACGTCGGTCGGATCGGGCCGCACGCTCACGCGATGACACCGAACCTCGAGCTGACGACGATGCGCACCCGAGCCACCTTCGGCGCCCGCGTGGGCCGCCCCGTCGTTCACGGCGGTGTGGTCGCGATGCCGACCTCGCTGGCCATGACCGCCGCCAATCTCGCCGCGCTCGAAGCCGCCTGGCAGTTCGAGACGACGACCGTGGTCGAGTCGCGCCGCTGACCTGGTGCGCGGGGCCTCGTCGCGGCTCCCTCAGCCGGGCCGCACGAGGTCATCAAATTGAGGCGCTGGAGCCTTAAACGAAAACGGCCGAGCATGCTCGGCCGCGGCTTCACGTTCGCCTCATGCTACTTCTTGGCGGGAGCCTCGGACAGAAGCTTGCGCTTGTCCTTCACGTTGCGGAAGTCCTCGGCGGTCGACAGCGGCGACTGCTGCGTCGTGATGCCGGGCCACGCGGACGCGAGCTTCTCGTTCAGCGCCACGTACTCTTTGTACTGCGCCGGCACGTCGTCCTCTTCGTAGATGGCATTGACGGGGCACTCGGGCTCGCAGGCGCCGCAGTCGATGCACTCGTCGGGGTTGATGACGAGCATGTTCTCGCCTTCGTAGAAGCAGTCCACGGGGCAGACCGCCACGCAATCAGTGAACTTGCACTTGATGCAGGCTTCAGTGACGACGTAGGCCATGACGTTTCTCCCTTACGAAGGGGCCCTTGAACATCGTCGAAGGGCCCTGAATTACTAACGAATCTCGCATCTATTGCCCGCGAGGCGCGCACGATGCCACGATGATCAAGCCCTAGCAAGCACAACGACAAGGCTCTCGATGTCTGGCTGCGCCTTTCGTTGGAGGCTCCCCAAATCGGTTCTAGACCTCGACGAAGGCCTTGCTCGCGTCTGACCAGCCGAAGACCTTGTGCCCGAGCACGCCGCCTTCTTGAGCGTCGAGCACGACGTAGTCCACGCCCGGGTAGAGGGGGCCATCGTCGAACGGGGACAGCGCTGCGCGCACGTCCTCGTCGCTGAAGTAGGCGCCGACCCGACAATGCGAATGGGCGATCGCGACGAGTTCTTTGCCATCGCTCTCGGCCCTCGCGATGAGCCGAGGGTCCAGCACGTACGCGCGCTCTGCGGTGCGCGGAAAGGTCTCCGGGTCGAGTGCGTGGTACTTGTCGGCGAGGTTCTCGGCCAGGACCACTTCGTGCCCGCCAGGTCCATCGAGGAGGAGCGCGCAGCACTCCTTCGGGAACCACACACCCGCGTGTCGTTCGAGCGCTTCGGCCACGCCGGGAGCGGCCAGGATCTCGTGGGTCCGTCTGCCTTGTGCTGTCGCGTCGCTCACGTTGTCTCCCAAGGGATCTCCTCCCAACTCCGCGCCGGGCCCGCGCCCGCGATTGCAATCAGCGCCGCCAACGCCGCGCGCGCCCCATCGGCCCTGCGGTCGGCGGCGTCCGGCGTCACCACCAGTGCATCGATGGCGCCCGCGACGACCTGTACGTCGGGGTTCAGCTCGGCCAGCCGCGCGCTGATGCGGTCCGCCAGCTCGGCCTCGAGCACCAGCCGCCCGACACCCGCTGCGCACAGATAGAGCGCCGCCTCCTCGGCCGCCGCGCCCACTCCTGTCACCGCCGCGGCACCTGCCAGGAGCCGTGCCTGCCCATGCGGGCCCACTTCGGTCAACCGCAGGTGACGCGCATAGCGTTCATCTTGCTGCGCCTGGGACATCGAACCTCGATCAGTACCAGCCACCGGCGATCGCCGGGACGATCTGCAGCTCGGCACCTTCGGCGAGGCGTGTGTCGAGGTTCTCGAGGAAGCGGATGTCCTCGGAGTTGGCGTATATATTGATGAATCTCCGCACGTTGCCAGAGTCGTCGCAGAGCTTCGACTTGATGCCGGGGTGTGCCGACTCGAGCGCGTCGAGCGCCTGGCGCACGTCGCTGCCGTCGACCGAGACGGTGTCCTGGTTCGCGACGAACTTGCGGAGGGACGCGGGGATCTTGATCTGGACTGCCATGGTCATCCTACGATTGAGTGCGAGAGCGAAACTTTGATGCGGCCGCACGGATCCCCGAGCGGTCACGCTGCGAGTGAACTTTCCCCAGGGTGCGCCGAGGTCGGCGTGCCAGCACAGGCGTCGCAGCCAGCGGGGAGGGGCACATGTCGCGTTCGCGCCGCGAGCCCGTCCAAGGTGGTCACATAGCCGGTCGCCGCCAAGACCGCCGTATCGCCTTCGGCTGCCGTTGCTGAGGCCGCCGTATCGCCTTCGGCTGCCGTTGCTGAGGCCGCCGTATCGCCTTCGGCTGCCGTTGCTGAGGCCGCCGTATCGCCTTCGGCTTCCGTTACCGAGGCCGCGAGCAGCTGCAAGGCGCGCTCGGCCATCAGGAAGCCGACGAGGCCCGCCATCGCGCCGATGACGCCGCCGGCCGCGCACGTCTCGACCGGTGGACCTTCCTCTTCGAACAGGCAGCGCAGGCAGGGGCCATGACCCGCGTGCGCGAGCACCATGCCCTGGAAGCGATGCACGCCACCGATGACGACGGGCACCTTCTCGGCGAGGCCCCAGTCGTTGACGATGAAGCGCGCGGCAGGGTCATCGGTCGCGTCGATGATGAGGTCGGCGCCAGCGAGCAAGATCGCTGCATTGTCGCTGCTGAGGCGGCCCGAGCGCGGCTCGATGGCGACTTCAGGGAAGCGTTCATGCAGGCGCTCGACCGCGACGTCGAGTTTGTCGCGACCGATGTCGGGCGTGCTGAAGAGGACCTGGCGTTGCAGGTTCGAGAGTTCGACCCGGTCGTCATCGATGAGGCGCAGGTCGACGCCGGCTTCCGCCAGTGCGACTGCGATCGGGCAACCAAGCCCTCCCATCCCCACAATTGCGACCAGCGCCATGAGGCGGTCATAGCTAATGTTGACTAAGTAAGTCAACAATGTCGAGAATGGTCTCGCGTGCCCGACACGAGCGGCTCTCAGCCGAGCCAGCGGCCTCCGTCGACAACCACCCGACCGCCGACCGTCGTGCGTTCGACCAGGCCGCGATGACCACCGAGCAGTGCCGTCGACAAGGCGTCGCTCTGGCCTTCGAAGATGCGGTTGTCGAGGTCGAGCTCGATCTGGTCGCCGCAGTTGTCGGGCCATCCGAGCGAGCGATAGCCATGTTCGCTGCCGATCGCCGTGAGCACCGGTGCGACCTCACCGGCCGCGTTGGTCAGGACGCAGCGCCGCTCGCCACTGACGCGCGCGAGGTACTCGATGGTGCGGACCTCGTAGAAGGGATCGATGATCGCGTGCGAGTCCGTGCCGATGCACATGCGGACACCGGCCGCCTGCAGGTCGGCGACGCGCGCGATACCGTCGCCGAGATCCCCTTCGGTGCTGGGGCACAGGCCGACCAGTGTGTCGTGGGCCGCGAGCAGTGCGATGTCCGCATCGTCGAGCCACGTGCCGTGAACGATCGTCGTCATCGCTCCGAGCACGCCCTCGGCGGCGAGCAACGCGACCGGCGTGAGGCCTGTGTGAGCGCGACAGTCGTCGACCTCTTTGCGTTGCTCCGAAGCGTGGACGTGCAGTGGCAGCCGGCGCTCGCGAGCCAGTCTCGCCAGCGGTCCGAGCCACTCGCGGGGCACGGCGCGCACCGAGTGGATCGCCAGCCCGAGTCGCGTCGATCCGGCATTGCTACTGATGTCTTGCGCGAGTCGGTCGAGCGCCACCTCGACGTCATCGAGCGAGCGCGTGATGAAGCGGCGCTGGCCATCCGTCGCCGGCCGACCGAAGCCTCCGAGCGAATACACGCACCACAGCATCGACATGCGGATCCCCGCATCCCGTGCGGCTCTCAGGTGCACTCGCGCGGCAGCGACCGGGTCTGGCCAGGCGTTCCCGGTCGGGTCGTGATGCAGGTAGTGGAACTCGCCGATCGCGGTATAGCCGCCCTCGAGGCACTCGACGTAGACGAGCCGCGCGGCCGCTTCGAGGGCGGCCAGGTCCAGCCGATTGGCGTGCGCGTACATGCGCTCGCGCCAGGTCCAGAAGGTGTCGCTGCGGCTCGGATCGCGTCGCTGCACCTCACCGCGCATGAGCCGTTGAAAGGCGTGCGAATGGACGTTGGCAAACCCCGGTAGGACGAGCGTGGACATCCGCGCGACCTTGCACGATCTTGTGCCGCATGACCAAGCCCGACGCATCGCCTTCGGCTGCTGCATGACCAAGCCACTTGTTCTGCTGGTGTTGGCGCTCGGCCTCCACACGGCATGCGGTACGAGCTGTCCCGAGATCCGCGAGCAGCGCAACGAGTACGATGGGCGCAAGCGCTCGACGCGCGGACCGGATGCGCGGCTCGCGCTGCCGTTCAAGCTCATGGATCGCGTGATCGCGGGTCAGCTCGACCGTCGGCCGCCGGTACCGATCAAGCTGCCGACCGACAAGATCGGCATGCCGATGTCGCTCTCGCTAACGCTCGATCGCGTGACGACACACGCGGCCGGTCCGGGTCAGCTCGGCATGACGCTGCACCTCGCGCTGCTCGACCCGAGATCCAACTCGCGCGTCCTCGAGCTCGAGGTCGACACGACGATCGCTCCGAAGCTCGGCACCTCGGCCGACCGCACGCCAGAGCTCGCGCTCGTCCTCCGTCCCCAGGACCTCGGCACGGTGCGCCCGCACACGACCCCCGAAGGCACACGCACGCTCGGTCGTTGGCTGCGCGACAGCTTGCCGACCTTCGCGCGCGCGCTGGCGACCGACCAGGTCGTCGAGGCGCTGGCGCAAGAGTCCCTCCAGTTCGTCGCGAGCGACATCTGGCCGCACGCGAAGGAGCGACTCCTCGGCAGCGAGCCCCTCCTCGACACCCACTTCGCGCTACCCGATCTGCCGATCCGCGAACTCGCGCTGAGTTCGACCGAGCGCGCCCTGATAGCGCTCATGACGACCGAGCTACCGGATGCGGAGCCGATCGAGCCCACCTATGACAGGGTCGGCGAGCGCATGATCCTGCGGCTCTCGGGCGGGACAGCGATGGGCCTCGTCAACCGTGCAATGGACCGCGGCGAGGTGCCGTCGCGCTTCGATGAAGAGGGCAAGCCGAAGGCCGACGGAATCTGGGAGACGCGGGTCGGCTGGCGCGGCGGATCGAGCCCGCTGGTCGTTCACCTCTGGCGGACCCAGGGCGCCTGCAAGAACGCCGAGGCGGCCGCCCGGCTGGTGCTTGCGCTGCAAGGCGACAAGGTGCGCGTCGACGTCCAGGACGGCCGCATCACCTCGGTCGCGGGGCCCGCCTTCGCCGAGGCATTCGCATGGCTCGGCGGGATCTTCAGCTCCGCGATGGAGTTTACCTTCGACACCGACGCGTTCGTGCGCTTCGACTCCGGCGACCAACAGGTCCAAGTGCGCCTGGCGAAGATCGCGCTCGGCGAGAACGACCTGGTCCTCGAGCTCGATCTCGGACTCACGCCCCGCTGAACGGGGCATTGCGGATGACTACTCGATCTTCTCGAGGTGCTGCTCGAGGAGGATCGTGCGGGCCGCACGCTTGCCGCTCTCGACACGAATCTTGAACGTGTACGAGCCCTTGTAGAAGTTGTTGGTCACGGTCACCGTGTGGTTGCCGGGCTTCATCTCGCTGTCGTAGGGAGCGCGTCCGACCGGCCGACCATCGACCGACAGGTTGCCCCACGGGTCGACCTGCACGAACAAGCGGCCCGGAGCCGTCGGCGCTTTGGGGGCCTCGACCGGCTTCGCCGTGTCAGTCTCGACGGTCTTCTCGGGCGCGGGTGGCACCGCCATCGGCTCTTCGATCTGCGAACCCTTCTCGAGCTTCGGGGCGCCTTCAGCGGACGCGATCGATGTCGCGTCGGGTGCATTCGCGCTCACGGCGGCGCTCGTCGGCGACGTAGCGACCTCGGGCTGGACCACATCCGGTGCAGCCGCAGCCATCTTCGTCGCTGCCGTCGCGACTGGCGCCAACGTATCGCCTTTGGCTGCCGATACTGGCGTTGCGACCTTCTTCACCTCCGGGGTCGACGCGTTCGCTGCGTCGGCCGGACCCGCGTCGGGCTTGTCGGCGATGGCGACCACAGCCGGATCGGTCGGTGTCTTGCCGCCCATAATCGCCGCCACGGTCCCGAAGCCGATCCCGAGGAACAGGACGAAGCCTGCAGCGAGCCACGCCCAATGCAGCTTGCGAGGCTCCTTCTCGGGCCGCTCCTGACCGGTCTTCACGCGCGTGTCGACCGGCCGCAGACCCGTCAGCGGTGCCGCCGGCAGCCTGGTTTGCGAGGACGGCATCCCGTTTTGGCGCGCACGCTCCGAGGCACGTTCGACCCCGAGCAGCGGTGTGCCCGCGCTGCCGCGTTGTGCGCGCGCCTTGGCAGCCGGCCGGGCAGGGGCAGTGGTGGGTGCCTGCGCTAGACCCACCGCAACCATCAGTGCTTGTTGGAATGCGAGGATGTCATCGAATCGATCGTCGGGGTGCTTCTCCATCGCCTGGAGGATCACCGCCTCGACCTCGGGGTAGATCGCGACCAGCTCCGCCGCGACCTCGAACGGTGGCGGCGTCTCCTGCACCTGCTGCCGCAAGAGCTCGAAGTGCGAGCTCGCATCGAATGGACGATGTCCCTCGAGCGCCTCCCACAGCATGATCGCCAGCGAGTACTGGTCGGCGCGGCCATCGATCGGCATGCCGCAGATCGCTTCGGGGCTCATGTACTCAGGCGTGCCGAGCAACATGCCGGTGCGCGTCAAGGCGCGCTGATCACCACTCGACCCGTCGGTCGCGACCTTCATGATCCCGAAGTCGATGAGCTTCGAGAAGAACGGGTCGTGCGACTGCGGGCAGACCATCACGTTCGACCACTTGAGGTCGCGATGGATGATCGACTTGGTGTGGGCTTCGTGCAGGGCGGAGCAGACCTGCACGACGACGCGCACGAGGTCGAGCAGGCCAGGGCGTCGCTCGCCGTAGACGAGCTTCGTGCCCGGATAGCCGGCGAGGTACTCCATCACGAGGTACGGCTGACCGTCATCGTCGCGGCCGTAGTCGTGATACGTAATGATATTCGGGTGCTTGAGCTGACAGACCGCGCGCGCCTCGACATCGAAGCGCTTGATGAGCTCCGGGTCGGCGCCGCGCTCGAGCATCACCTTGAGCGCCACGTCACGCCCAAGCGAGACCTGCTGTGCCAGGTACACCGCTCCCATGCCGCCCTGTGAGAGCGGGCTGATAATGCGATAACGGCCGGCGATGACGCGCCCGGAGCGGTAGATCGAGTCTGTTTCTGACATTGCGTTGGCGAGTGTAAGGGGAAGTGAAGCACCGAGTCGAGATCGCTTTCGGACTTCCCCAGCCTTTGTTTGAGGGGTTTCTGCGGGCATCGACGCGCACGGCCAGACGAGCCGTCCCGGCGCCTTGCGGCCACCTGACCCACGCCAGGCGACGAAGCCGGCGCGCAGCGACGCACGCGAGCCGCTACAATTTACAGCGATCACGCGGTAGCCTCCGGCCGTGCTGGTACTGCTCCTCGCCCTGTTCGCCCTGCCGCCGATCCCGCCCGCGCCGCTGCCCGACCCGCTGGCGGTCGATGGTGCGTTGGTCGTCGTGTGGCACGAGGGCGACGTCACGCGTGCGCCGCTCGACGCGAGCGCGGCACCGACTCCGCCCTTGCTCGGCGAGCAGCTAATCCAGGACACTCGGCTCGAGGCGCGCAAGGGCGGGCGTTTGCAGATCCTGGTCGCTGGCGATCGTTTGCTCCTCCTCGAAGGGCCAGGGGCCTGGATCGTTGGCTCGGGCCAGGTCCAGACGCTGGCCGAGCCGCCCGAGTTTGCAGGGGGCAAGCCGCCGCACGTCGAGGAGCTCGCGACCTATCGCGAGGGTCCATTGCCAACGCTCGAATCAGGCTCGTCGCAGCCGCTCCTCGAGGACATGACGTTGCCACCGACGCTGCTGGTGACGCACCCCATTGTGCCAGTCACACGTCACGACCGGCCCGAGGTCCGATGGCACTGGCCTTATCCCGGCGGGCGCTTCGACCTCCTCCTCGAAGAGGTCGGCGAAGACGGACAGTCGCAGCGCGTGATCGAGCGTTGGCGCAACCTCGCGGGTCGCTCGCACACGCTCTGGGCGCCGCTCGAGCGCGGTCAGAGCTATCGCCTGCGGCTTGCCCATCGCGCCGAAGGCGGCGCGAGCCCGATCGCCGACGAGCGCATCTTCCACGTGCTCGCACCTTCGGAGATCGCCGCCGTCGATGGTGCCGTCGCGAGCCTCGACGAGCTGCAACGCGCGGCACCGGCATACCGCCCCGAGGTGGACGTGCTGCGTGCGCGCCTGCTCGAGAGCCACGGTCTCTGGGACGAGGCCGAGACCGTCTGGACCGGGCTGACGCTCCTCTATCCCGGGCGCGACGAGCTGTTGCATCAGGCGCTGCGCCTGCGCGCGAAGAGCCTCGTGCGGCCGAAGTAGCTGCTACAACAGCCTCCGCATGTGCTCGGCCAGGATCTCCGGATCAGCCGCACCGCTGAAGTCGTGCACGACCTGACCCTTTGCATCGATGATCACATGGGTCGGCAGGACCTCGACCTTGTAGGCCGCCGACGCGTGCCCGCCTGCATCACGCGCCAACGGCACCGCGAGCGGGCGATCGGCGGCCCAGCGACGCAACACCGACGCGCTCTCGCGGCTCACCGCGAGCACGTTGTAGCGGCCTTGCGAAGCGGCTGCGAAGCGCTCGAGCGCGGGCATCTCCTCCTGGCACACGCCACACCACGTCGCCCAGAACACGAGCACGGTCGGCTTGCCGAGGAGCTCGCTCGAAGCCAGCGGTCGTCCATCGAGGCGTTGCACCGTGAACGTTGGCGCGTCGCTCGCGACCGGCAGCTCACCGCCACCACCGCGCTGTCGTTCGCGCTGCAGCCACCCGACCACGAGCAGCACGACGACCGCGATCGCAGCCATCACGAGCAGCTCGCGCAGCCATCCGCGCCAGCCCGACCAGCGCGTTGGAGCCGCTTCAGGAACAGGCGCCGCGCCTCGATTGTCCGGTGCATCACTCATCGCACGATGCTATGCGCGATGACGGCCAACGGTCACGCGTGGAGTTCCCATGTCGCTCGTCCTCGGATTCGTCGTCCTCCTGCTCGGGCCCGCCATCGTCGAGCTGCCCGTATCCCCTGCGACTACCGTCGTCGCTAGGCCCGCGGCTGGTCTGGTCGACAAGCTCGCATCCGACAAGGCTCTGAAGGACCTCGACCTCGGCGCGAGCGTGCGCTGCACGTCCGACGGAAAGCTCTGGGGCGGCCATCGCGCGGGCGTGCTGATGAACCCCGCGAGTGGCGCAAAGCTGCTCTCGACCGCGAGCGCCTTATCGGTGTTGAGCCCCGAGCACACCGTCGCGACCCGGCTACTCGGGCAGGTCACTGACGGTGTCGCGCGCGATGTCGTGCTGGTCGCGGGCGCCGACCCGTCGCTGACCCAGGCCGATCTCGAGCACCTCGCGGAGCTTGCCGCGGCCGCCGGCGTCAAGCGTATCGATGGCGGAATCGATATCGATATCAGCTACTTCGCGGGTTCGACGACGCCGCCGGCCTATGACACGAAGAAGACCGACGCCGGCTATCGACCCGAGGTGCCGGCCCTCGCGATCGGCTCCGGCACCTTTATCGCGACCGTATCGGCCGCCAAGAAGCAAGGCGATCCCGTGCGCGTCACGACCAGCCTCGTCGCGGCTTCGCTCGAGATCGACAACAGCGCGACCACCGTCGCCGGCAAGGCCATCGACAAGATCGTCGTCGAGGCGCGAGCAGGCGCCAACGGCAGGACCCGCCTCGTTGTGAGCGGCAGCCTCGGCAAAGACGCGCCCCCGCAAGGCGTGAAGAAGCGGCTCGCCGACCCCGCGCGCATCGCCGCCGAGCTGTTCGTGCGCGCGCTCGACAAGAAAGGCGTCGCCCTCGCCGGAGACATCCGCGTCGTGACCACGCCCAAGAAGACCAGCGCACCCGAGCTCGCGCGCGTCACCAGCGACCCGCTCGCGGCCGACGTGAAAGAGACCAATACGACCTCGAACAACTTCATGGCCGAGACGATCTTCAAGCACCTCGGCGTCGACGGCAGCCCGACTCAACCGACCGGCCCTGCCACCTGGGAACGCGCGGCCGAGCGCACGACGGCCGCCCTCGTCGCCCTCGGCGTGCCCCCGACCGATTTCCAGATCATCAATGGATCCGGGCTCTACGATGGCACCAAGGTGAGCCCCGAGGGCATGACCCGCTTGCTCGCCGTCGAGACCGCCGACACCCCCGCGGCCACGAGCTTTCGGGACAGCCTCGCGGTGGCCGGTGTCATCGGCACCCTCAAGGGCCGCCTCGTGAAGCTCAAGGGCAAGGTCCAGGGCAAGACCGGCACGCTCGACAATGCGGTGTCGCTCTCGGGGTACGTGCCCGCGAAGGGCTGCCTGCTCGCGTTCTCGGTGCTCGTCAATGGCGACATCGGCGGGCGCGCAGCCGCGGTCAACCGGCGCATCGACGCCTTTGTGCTGGACCTCGCGGGGCTCTGAGGCGCGTGCCCGAAGCGCCCGCCCGCAGTGTCGCGGCCGTCATCGGCACCGCCGGTCATGTCGATCACGGCAAGACTTCGCTGGTGCGCGCGCTCACCGGGATGGAGACCGACCGCCTCCCAGAGGAGCGCGCGCGTGGCATCTCGATAGAGCTCGGCTTCGCGTGGATGGACCGCCCAATCGGCCGCCTCGCGTTCATCGATGTGCCCGGTCACGAGCGCTTCGTGCGCCAGATGGTCGCCGGTGCGACCGGAATCGATGCGGTTGTGCTGGTCGTCGCGGCCGATGAAGGCGTGATGCCGCAAACGCGTGAGCACCTCGCGATCTGTAGCCTGCTCGGCTTGCGCCAGGGCCTCGTGGTGCTGTCGCGGGCGGACCTGGTCGAGCCGGAGTTCCTCGAGCTCGCGCGTGAAGACATCCAGGCCGCGGTCACTGGCACCTTCCTCGAAGGTGCTGCGATCGTCCCGTTCTCGATCCACGATCCGCTCGCCACAGACCGCGTGAGCGTGGCCCTCGATGACGTCGTGCGTGGGGTGCGGCGCACGGACGACAGCGACCGGCCGTTCATCCTGGCGATCGATCGTGCGTTCTCGCGGCCCGGCTTCGGCACGATCGTCACGGGCACAAGTCGCTCGGGTGTCATCGAGGTCGGCGACGAGGTCGTGGTGTATCAACCTCGCTCAGCGCCGCTCAGCGCGCGTGTGCGCGGCCTCGAGCTGCATGGTGAGAGCGTCGCGCGTGCGACCTTCGGACAACGCCTCGCGCTCAACCTCGTTGGCGTCGCCGCGACCGATCTCGAGCGCGGCGCCCGCATCTGCCACGCCGGGCATGGTGCAGGTAGTGGCCAGCCCGAGCCTTCGTCGATGTGGGACGTCGAGGTCGAGGCACTGGCCGCCTTGCCGATCGAGCTGCCCGACGGCGAGAAGGGGCTCGCGTGCTTTGGCTCGAGTGTCGTGGAGGCATCGCTGGCCCTCGTCGATCGCACAGCACTCCAACCCGGCGATCGTGCGTTCGCGCAGCTGCGCCTGGCCGAACCCCTGGCGCTGCTGCCGGGGGAACGCTGGATCTTTCGTGGATTCAGAGACTTGCCGGGCGTTGCCGCGACCCTCGGAGGGGGCCGCGTGCTCGCGCCCTCGTTGCGCCGCCGCAAGCGCGTGGCCGCTGTCAGTTCACTCGTCGCGTCCGGAGGCTCGAATCCGACCGTGGTCGAGCTCGCCGCGATCAGCGGCACCGACGTCGTCCGCGCGGTCGTTGCATTCGTCACGGCTCACGGCGAGGGTGGCGTTGCCTGGCGTCGCCTGCAGGCTGCGTTGCCGTGGCCTCGAGCCGCGATCGACCGAGCGGTCAGGGCGAGCACCCTGATCCGCACCCAGGCTGCCATAGCGCCTTCGACCAACGTCGCTGTCGAGCCTCGAGCAGCCGTTGCTAGCGAGTCGGCTGAGGCTCGGCTCGTCGCACTCGAAGCGCTGGGCCCGCTGAGCACGACGATCAACGAGGTGCTCGCCGAGATCCACCGAGCGTCGCCGAGCGCTGCCGGCGTCGGGCTCGACGAGCTGCGCACACGCGTAAGATCTACGTCAGATCCGCTCGTCTTTCGCACCATCATCGACGCGCTCGTCGCCGCCGGACGTCTTCAGCGTAGCGGTCGCGACCTCGCTCGAGTCGGCTTCATGCCCTACAGCAGCGCGCTCGACGATGCGCTCGACGCGGCCGTGCTCGCGCAGGTCAGCGCCGCAGGCCTGATGCCGCCGCGCAATGACGAGCTCGCTCCGCTGCTGGCCAACTCGTCTTTGATCGCCGTGCTTGGCAAGCCGCCGACCCAGAGTGCGATCGACGGGGCGATCGTGCGTCTCGTCGCCGCGCACGAGCTGGTGCGCGTCCAGAAGGACATGGTCTTCACGACGAGCGCGCTTGCACGCCTCGAAGCTGAAGTTCGCGCTTTCTTCGCAAACAACGAATGGCTCGATGCGCAAGCCCTCAAAGAACTCACTGGGGCGACACGCAAGTGGTCGATCCCGCTAGGCGAGTGGCTCGATCGGGCACGCGTCACGATCCGGGTGCAGGACCGACGCAGGCTGCGGGGCTAGTACTCAGGCACGGGCAGCCAGGTATCCCAGCTGCCGTCGCCGTTCTTGACCCTGTACTTCACGGGCACGAAGCCTCGGTGAAGGAGCTGCTTCGAGAACATCTCGATCACGTTGTCGAGGTCGTTCGCGTCGCGGATCACGAATTGGATCATGTGCTGGAGCGGGTCATAGCATTGCGTTTCCGCATATAGCCGCGACTTGTTGCGCTCCTTCTTCTCGAACACCGTGACCTGGAAGACCACGTTGCGCCCGAGCTTCGTTGCCTCCAACTGGAAGCGATTGAATTCGCGGATGTTCAAGCTAACCCGTTGAATCGTCTATGGTTTAGGCGATCTTTTCCAAAGCTTGGTCATCATAGTCGTCACGCTTGGCGTGTCAACCCGTCCCCGGCCAACTCGTCGAAGTCTTCGTCGCTGCGATGATTCCGACGGTGTCGATGACGAGGTTGTCGGCTTGTCGGCTCGGGTCCACGGCGTCGAACGTGTTCATCCAGCGGTACAGTGTCGAACGGCTGACGCCAAGCGCTGTCGCTGCCCGCTTCCGGTTGCCGCGGTAGTGAGTCAGCGTCGAGGCCAGCGCGTCGCGCGATCGGTGCTCTGCGCTGCGGCGTGAGCCAGGTTCGGCGAGGCTGCGCGGCACGCGTTCGCGTGGCAGCAGCGCCAGTGGGTCGCGGGCAGCGACGGCTCGCTGCACGCAATTGCGAAGCTCGCGTATGTTGCCGCGCCAGGGCGCCTGTTGGAGTCGGCGTGCGAGGATCGGATCGGGCTTGAGATCGAGCGCCTCGTGTTGGCGCAGCAGATCGTCGAGCAGCGGCAGCACGTCCTCGTTGCGCTCGCGCAGCGGCAGGAGATCGACCCGCAACACGCACAGTCGATGCAGCAGATCGTGGCGGAAGCGGCCATGCTCGGCCTCGTCGTCGAGGTCTCGCCAGCTTGCGGCGACGACCCGCACATCGAGCTTCACCGCACGATCGCCACCGACCGGCTGGACCTCACCGGCCTCGAGCACGCGCAGCAGCTTGGCCTGGACCATCGGCGACAGCTCGCCGATCTCGTCGAGGAACAAGGTGCCACCTTGGGCCTGCACGAACGCGCCGGCACGCGATCGGGTTGCGCCAGTGTAGGCGCCACGCTCGACCCCGAAGAGTTCCGACTCGGCGAGGCTCTCCGGCAGCGCCGCGCAGTTGAGAGCGACGAACGGTCGCCCGCGCCGCTCGCCGGCCTCGTGGATCGCCTTCGCCGCGAGCTCCTTGCCCGTGCCCGACTCGCCCGCGACGAACACCGGCGCCCGCGAGCCCGCGGCCCGCCCGATCTCGGCGAGCTGGAGCAGCGAGCCCCGCGCGGTCGCGAGCATGCCCTGCCAGCGAACAGTGCCTGGACTCGCGCGGCTCGCCACGAGCACCCGCGAACGTCCGATCGTGATGCAGTCGCCGAGACCCGCGACCACCCGAGCGCGACGTGTGCCACGCGTATGAAGCGGCTCGCCGTCCAGATCGGCGAGCTCGATGAGGTCGTCGCTGCGAGAGACCCGCACGAAGCGCGCTTGCGTCGCCGCGTCGAGCACGAGGTCCACACCCGCGCGGCCCGCCGGCCCGAGCAACCACGGCCCACGACCTTCCAGCACGAGCACACGATCCGAGACGATAAGCGAGTCGATCGACCTCATCAGCACCCCATGGAATCGAGAGGCCTATGAAGTACCGACCTGCGCTCCGGTTGATCCGCAAGAATTGTTGCGACCCGTTGTTTTCGATTTCTCCGGTCTGGCTAGATCGTATCGGTGCCGGCGGCCTTGGCGGTCGGCTCACGCGCTTCGAGGGCCGCCCACCAGCGCGCGAGCTCAGCCAGATCGGACGTGCGACGCGCAGGCGGCAGGCTCGCCAGGAAGAGCTCGCCATAGCGCGCGGTCTCGAGGCGAGGATCGAGGATCGCGATGATGCCGCGGTCGCTGCGATGCCGGATGAGCCGACCGACACCCTGCTTGAGCGCCAGGATGGCGATCGGAACCTGGTAGCCGACGAACGCGTTCTTGCCCTCGGCCGCAATCCGCGCGACCCGCGCGTCGACCAATGGGTCCCCAGGCGGCTGGAACGGGAGCTTGTCGATCACGACCAGCGAGAGCGCATCGCCGACGATGTCGACCCCTTCCCAGAACGTCGCGGTCGCGAACAGGACCGCGCCGGGTAGCTCCTTGAAGCGCGTGAGCAGCGCTTCCTTGCTGCCCTGACCCTGCACCAGGGTCGGGTGCTCCCAGCGCGATCGAAGCGCCGCGTGCGCCTCGTTCATGCGTTCGCGCGACGTGAACAACAAGAGCGCCCGACCGCGGGTGATCCGCACCAGCGCCTCGATCGTGGCGAACGCGCGCGGCGCGTGGCTTGGATGACGAGGGTCGGGCAGGTCGCGCGCGACGTACATCAGCGCCTGCGTGGCGTAGTCGAAAGGGGAGGGCAATTGCAGCTCTGCGGTTTCCTCGGGCAGGCCGAGGCGATCGCGGAAGTGGGCGAAGCTCGCCTGGGTCGAGAGCGTCGCCGACGTGAACACCAGCGAGCGGAAGCGCGGGAACAGCGTCTGTGCGAGGCGCTTGCCGACATGCACCGGGGCCGATCTCACGAAGGTCGCGCGCGGCCCGCGCTCGACCCAGCGCACCTCTTCGTTGCCCGTCTCAGCCCGCTCTTCGGGCCCGAGCAACGACAACAGGTCCGCGCGCAGCTCATCGACGCGCGATCCGAGCCGCAGCATGCCTTCATCGGCGCGGGCCTGCGCGATCGCCAACAAGCCCAATCCAATCAGAGTGTTATCGAGCTTGTACCAGGCCTCGCGGAACGCCTCGGACAACGTGGCCGGTACGAGTCGCGAACGGTTGGTGTGCTCGCCAAGCTGCGAGAAGAGCCGATCGCGATCGCGCTCGAGCTCGGCCAACGGCGGTTCGAGCGGGCCGAGTTCGCGATCCGCCTCGCGAAAGCCACGCCGGAAGTCTATCGCCAGCCGCCGCAAGCGCGCGTCCGAGACGGTGCGGCCAAAGGCCATCGCCGCGACATTCTCGAGGTGATGGGCCTCGTCGAAGACAACGGCATGCGCCTCCGGCAACAGCGAAAATGATGCGTCTTCGCGCAGTTGCAGGTCGGCGAAGAACAGGTGGTGGTTGACGATCACGACGTCGGCGGCCTCGGCACGACGGCGCGCGGCCATCAGGAAGCAGTCCGAGAAGTGAGGGCAGCTCCGCCCGAGGCACTGCTCGGCATCGGCCGCCACCACGCGCCAGGCGAGCGACTCGTCAGGCAAGTCGGCGAGCTCCGCGCGATCGCCGTATTGCGTCTTCTCGCTCCAGGCTCGGATGCGCTCGAGGTCGCGATAGGCGTCGAGCGCAATCGCCGGATTGTCGCGGGCCTTGCCGAGCAGATGGAGGCACAGGTAGTTCGTGCGACCCTTGAGCACCGTCGCTTCGATCGCGATCCCGAGTTCGTCGCGCACGAACGGCACCTGCCGTTCCCAGAGCTGATCCTGGAGCGTACGAGTGCCGGTCGACAAGATGACCCGCCGGCCCGAGAGCGCCGCGGGCACGAGGTAGCCGAGTGACTTGCCGATGCCGGTGCCGGCCTCGACGACCAGGCTGCCGCCGCGCTCGAGCGTCGTCGCTACCGAGCGCATCATGAGTTCTTGTCCGGCCCGCCGCTCGTAGCCTTCGAGGTGCTTGCCGAGCGCGCCACCCGGGCCGATCAGCGCCTCCAGCTCCGGCCAGGCGACCAGCGATTGCGGCGACGTCGGGCCACGCGGTGACGCGGCCGCGTCCGATACGACACCGATGCTATCGGCGCTCGGAGGGTCTGTGCTATATGCGCGCGCCACGCAAGGCCCCGGTAAGCTCCGGGCCGCGCGTTCCGTCATTGCGACGGAGGGAGCATGCCCGATTCGGACCCCTCGCATACCGCGTCTACGGACCCGCGCAAAGAAGAGCTGGCGACACTCTTCCGACAGTGGGACGCTGGCGATGACGGTGCTGGTCAGCGCGCTCGCGTCGAAGTGCAGGGCATCTGGCTGCGCGTGGGCGTCACCGTCGCGCTCGCATTGCTGGCCGGCGTCGTCATGTTCATGACCGCAGCCAACGTCGGCTACTGGGCCGAGCCGAGTGTTGCGCGGGACCTCGGTGATGTGCGCGAAGACTACCTCGCCGCGCGTTCGCAAGTCGGTTTCGCCGCCAACACTCATGTCGCCCTGCGTGGCCTCGTGCCGACGCGTCTCGTCGGGGTGGTCGAACCCGCGACATCGCCCGCGGCAGCTACCGACGCCGCGACCAAGAAGGCGTCACTGTTCTTCTGTCCGTTGCAGCGCATCGTCGTGTTCACGACCCAGCCGCTCGCGATCGACCCGACGCTGGCTGCCAAGGCCGATCCGCGGCTGGCGAAGCTGGTGGCGGAGCGGCTCGCGCTGCCCGAAGAGACGGCGCTGTCAGTCGCGGTGACGGGTCGCCTCCTGCGCGGCGACCAGGCGCCGAGCGAGCTCGAGCCGTTTGTGCTGAGCTTTGCCCAGCGCACGCAGCAGGCGCCCGCCGATCTCTGGTTGGTGCTCGATGGCGCCAAGCCCAGGGACGCGACGTGGGCTTTGATCGTGTGGCTGCTGGCCGGTATCGCGCCGCTCCTGTCGCTTGCTTTCCTCGTGCGTGCCGTGCTTCAGCGACGGCCTGTTGGAGTTCGTTCATGACCGCATCAGAAGGCGCTTCGAACAGCTCTCAGGACGATGTGCTCACGACCGAGCCGCCGCTGGCTCCGGGCGAACTCGCGGCGAGCCTGGCGATCGCCGCTCGCAAGGCGTCGCATGCGCTCGCGTCCGCGTCCGGGGCAGTGAAGAACGACGTCCTGAAGCGCCTGGCCGGCAAGCTGCGCGCGCACGCCGCCGACCTCCAGGCCGAGAATCAGAAGGACCTGGCGTTGGCCGAGAGCGCCGGGATCGGCTCCGCCAACCTCGATCGCCTGAAGCTCACGCCGGCCCGCATCGAGGCGATGGCCAAGGGCGTCGAGGAGATCATCGCGCTGCCCGATCCGGTCGGCTCGATCCAGAACCTCGAGGTGCGCCCCAACGGCCTCCAGGTCGGGCGCATGCGGATTCCACTCGGGGTGATCTGCATCATCTACGAGTCGCGTCCGAACGTGACCATCGATGCTGGCGCGCTCTGCATAAAGAGCGGCAATGCGCCCATCTTGAAGGGTGGCAAAGAGGCGTTCCACTCGAACCTGGCGTTGGTCGCATTGATGCGTGAGGCGCTCACTGAAGCGGGCCTGCCAGCGGACGCGGTGCAAGCGGTCGCGACTGCGGATCGCGCAGTCATGACGGCCCTCATCCGCCGCGACCAGGAGATCGATCTGGTCATCCCGCGCGGTGGCGAAGGCCTCATCCGCTACGTGACCGAGCACGCGACGGTGCCGGTCATCCAGCACTACAAGGGCGTCTGCCACGTGTATGTGCACGCCGACGCTGACATCGCGATGGCATCCGCGATCGCGTTCAACGCCAAGGTCCAGCGGCCCGGTGTGTGCAACGCGCTCGAGACGTTGCTGGTCCATCGCGACGCAGCTCCGGCACTTTTCACTGAACTCGCGCCGCAGCTCGAGGCGGCCGGCGTCGAGGTCCGTGGTGACGCTCGCGCCCGCGCCACATGGCCCTCCAAGGGCAAGATGCAGGTCGCGACCGATGAGGATTGGGTCACCGAATATCTCGAGCTGATCCTCGCCGTTCGGGTCGTCGACGACTTCGACATGGCGGTCGAGCACATCCTCCGCTACGGTTCCAACCACACCGAGGCCATCGTCACGCGAGACTACGCGACGAGCCTCCGTTTCCTGCGCGAAGTGCCATCGAGCTGTGTGCTCGTCAACGCTTCGACGCGCTTCAACGACGGTTTCGAGCTCGGGCTCGGAGCCGAGATCGGGATCTCGACATCGAAGCTCCACGCGTATGGCCCGATGGGCCTCGAAGAGCTCACCACGCGCAAGTTCGTCGTGCTCGGCACCGGCCAGGTCCGGACCTAGTCGGCAACCTGCGGAGGCATTTGATTTGAAAGCTGTTTCTTCTGTTCAAGAGCACGAGCCCGACGAGGGCGGCGTGGCTTCACTCCCGGTCCTCGAGACCGAGCCCTTGGCCCGCGACATCGCGGCCATCGCCGCCAACGCCAAAGCGATCGACATCGAAGTGCTGCGTGTGTTGGAGCTCGTCGAGTACACCGACTACTTCGTCATCTGCAGCGCGCGGTCCGACCGGCATGCGCGCGCGATCTACGATCTCATCTGGGACGAGCTCTCGCTCGAAGGCCAGAAGCCGTTGTCGTCCGAGGGTGTCGAGGCGGGGCAGTGGATCCTCGCCGACTACGGCAGCGTGGTTGTGCACATCTTCTATGAGCCCGTGCGCGAGTTCTACGCGCTCGAGCGTCTGTGGGCGGATGCGCCGCGGCTCGCGGATTTGAAGACCGAGGAGTGATCCTCCGGTTGGTGCACCCCGGGAGCGCGCCCAAGGGCCCGCTCGAGGACGCTGCGCGCGACTATCGGCAGCGCCTCGGGCGAAGCTTCCGCGTCGAAGAGACATGGGTGCGCGCATCCAAGGGTGAAGACCGGACGATTGGATTGGCCGAAGAGGCGGAGCGGATCCTCGCGAACGTGCGCGACCGCGATCGGCTCGTTGCGCTCGATCGAACTGGCCGCGCGCTGTCGAGCGAGGCATTGTCGGAGCGGCTCGCCGGCTGGATGCAGGCGCGTCACACGGCCGTGGTATTCGCGCTGGGAAGCGCTTCGGGGTTGGCCGAGTCGGTCGTCGCGAAGGCGCACGAACGTTGGTCGTTCGGACCGCTGACCTTGCCGCACGATCTAGCGCGGGTGGTGCTGTGGGAGCAGCTCTATCGCGCCCAGACCATCTTGAGTGGCGTGCCCTATCACAAGTAGGGCGAGCGGCGTCGGTGTCCGAACATGTCCCATGACACACGCGATGGGACATTTCGTGGGACACTCGGGACACGCTCTGTGCTGTTTAAGCAAGCGTTGATGCGGTCATGAGGCTGCTCGGCCGTTGGCATTCGAGCTGCTTTGGTAGCCCGGTATGCTCGCTGCTATCGCAAACCTCTGGTCGTCCCTTCTGCACCTCGCGTTTCCAGCGCGTTGTCTCGCTTGCCATGTGTCGCTGAAGCGCGGCCTGAGCTGGTGCGAGCCATGTGGTGAGACCCTTGTCAGCGCGACCGACGAGGCATGTCCGGTGTGTGGCGTGGTCTGGCTCGACCCGCCTCCCGGCGGCGGCAAGCATCTCTGCGGTGCTTGCGCGCGCGAACCGCCGCCCTATCGGCGGGCACGCGGGCTGTATGTCTATGGAGGTGCTCTCCAAGACGCGATCAGCGCGTGGAAGAACCGGCCGGAGGAGTCGCATGGTCGCCTGCTCGGAGAGCTGCTCGGGCGTGATGTCGATCGCTTGGAGCTTGACGTCGAGCGTGCGGTGGTGGTCCCGATCCCGAGCACGCCGAAGGCCCTCGCAAAGCGCGGCTTCAACCCCGCGGCCGCACTCGCTCGGCCGCTCGCCAAGCGGATTGGAGCTGACTACGCGGCGACCGCGCTCGACTTCAAGAAGCTACCGACGTCGAGCCGTGGTCTTGGTCGCAAGGCCCGTGCGGAACGTATGCGTGGGGTCTTTCGTGGGCGGCGCAGCCGCATCGCGGGACGCGAGGTGGTGCTCGTCGACGACGTGATGACGACGGGCGCCACCGTGCGTGAGGCGACACGAGCATGTCTGCGTGCGGGTGCCTTGGGCGTCGAGGTGGTCGTGCTGGCGCGCGTACCGAGTGACTCGCTATGAGCGCTTCAGGGCGTCGCAGGTGCGGGCGTCGGCGCCTTGCCCGGAGCGTCTTCGACCCAGTCGAACGACTGGAGTATTGCCTGGACTTCCGGATCTTCGAGATAGGCCCAGAGGGCATTATTGCGCAGGAGCGTCACGTAGTCCTGATTCTGGATCGCTGCCAGCACCTCGGGCGTGTAGAGGCCCTTGGCCTTCGGGTGGTTCATCAGCTTCTGCGCGCGCGGATCCTTGGAGAGCGTCGCGAGGTCACGCGTGCCTACCAGCCAGCCGAGCTTCGTGAGCGCGCCGAACTCACCGCGGTCGAGGAAGTTGTGCTTCGCGACGAGGCTCGCGATGGCGCTCGACTGCCACGGGAAGGGGATCTTGGCGGCGATGCGCTGCACCTGCAGCAGCAGCACGATCAAGATGTAAGCGATGAGGGCGCCCTTCGCGAGGCTGACGACCGCGCCGAGGAAGCGATTGACCCCCGACAGCGAGCTGTTGTCGGGGATCAGGTCCTTCGTGATCGACCGCACGATGATGGCACCGATGATTCCGAGCACGAAGAAGAGCGCGAAGAACGTGACCGTGCTGGCCACCAGCGGCGAGCTACCGAGCAGCTTGGCAACGGGCTTCTCAAGGAGCGCCGCCAAGCCGCGCGACGCGAAGTACGCGACGACCAGGAACGCCAAGATCCCGAGTTGATACAGGAACCCCATCCGCCAGCCCCGGATGAGGGACCAGAGGAGGAACAAGATGACGAGGATGTCGATCGCGATACCCATCGCGCCAGACGCTATCAGTACACCGGACAGGCGTCGACTGCGCGAGCCGACGCAGCCGGCCCGCCGCGTTGCACGGCGTCAGCGCGCGGGCCCCAAACGACGAAGGCGAGGCGCCTCGTGTGCGCCTCGCCTTCGATCCCTGCGGACCGCGTCAGGATCAGAAGTGGAACTTGATGTCGCCGCCGTAGGTGAAGGCGCTGAGCCAGGTGCTCTCGGTCGGGAAGCTTGGGTAGGAGTCCCCACCATTGTCGAGGTGGGCGCCACGATAGAGGAGCTTGCCGCCGATCGAAACGTAGCGCGACAGGTAGAAGTCGAAGCCGCCACCGAGCTGGAAGCCGACGCCGGTCAGCGTATCGTAGTCGAAGCTGTCACGACCGAGGACGTACGCGCCGATACCCGCCTGGATATAGGGCTGCATCTGGCGGCTCTTGTCGGTGAGGAAGAAGCGACCGTCGATCGAGAAGTGTGTGAGCGCGGCCTCGCTGCCGCTGGCCGAGCCACCCGCATCGTGGAAGCTCATCATCCAGTTGAAGTCGAGCGAAAAGGTCGGAGCGAGGCGCCAGCCGACACTCAGGTCGAAGCCCGCGCCGCTTCCGAGACCATCGGTGATGGCCGAGTTCGAGCTGAGCACCGAGGTGCCGTTCACGCCGATGCCGAAGTGGAACATCGGGTCGTAGAGCGACTCGACCTGGCGGCGCGGCCGCGGGTAGTAGGTCGGCGCCACATAGACCCGGCGCGGGGCCGGGCGGTAGTACGGACGCGGGGCCGGGCGGCCGGGGCGATAATACGGGGGCGGCCGACGCTCGCTCACTTCGTTCGTGGTCTCGTCACCCGATTCCGCGGCGGCAGGCGCCGCCTGTGCCAGCACTGGCACGGCGATCAAGACTGCCAGAGCGGATGCAAGAACTCTCGGGAGGGTACGGAGGCCAAGGTCAATTCGTATCGAGGTCATGTGATTCTCCTGGGTCGGCCGATTCACGGCGGGCCAGACGCGGCTTTGCGGAGCATATTCACAAGCTGGCCAGTCGGCGACCTGCATGGTGTAGGCTCCGATCGCCGGTGCGCGCGGTCGAGCGATGGTCTCGAGGCATGCCACGGCATCACTCTCCTATGGAGGAGGCATGAGCCGCTACTTTCTTCTCTCGCTCGCGGCAGTCGTTGGCTCGCTCGGCTCGCTTGGGTCGAGTGCGTGTCGTTCCGAGGAGGCGACGGTCACGGCGCCCGCCCCGACCGGCGGTCCAGCGTGGCGTCCCGGCTATGTCCGACCACTCGTGATCGACATGCATGGGCATATCTATCCAGACTCGATCGACCTTTTGGAGCGCACGATGGTCGGCAACGGCCTCGGCTTGATGATCAACCTGTCGGGCGGCGACAGCGAGACCGCCTCGCAGATGGCGCAGTTCACGGCCAAGTTCCCGCGCATGCTGCCGTTCTTCAACGTCGATTGGCGCCGTCGCGGCGAGGTCGGTTTTGGCAAGACGATGGCTGCCGATCTCGCGACGGCGGTGACGAAGCTCGGCTTTCGGGGGCTCAAGATCCCCAAGGTGCTTGGCCTCTATCTGAAGGACCTCGCCGGCAAGCGCGTGCCGGTCGATTGGCCCGAGCTCGATCCACTATGGGACAAGGCGGGCGAGCTGGGTGTACCAGTCGCAATCCACGTGGCCGACCCGGCCGCTTTCTGGCTGCCACCGACGCCCGACAACGAGCGCTACGAAGAGCTCGCGGTCCACCCGCGCTGGTCGTTCTATGGACCCGAGTGGCCACCTCGGTTGGCGCTCCTCGGCGAGCTCGAGAACGTCTTCAAGAGGCACCCGAAGACGACCTTTATCTCGGTCCATTTCGGTAACAATGCCGAAGATCTCGACTACGTCGAGCGGATCTTGGACAGCTACCCGAACGTGATGGTCGACACGGCCGCGCGCCTCGGAGAAATCGGGCGCCATCCGGCCGACAAGGTGCGCGCCTTCTTTATCAAGTTCCGGACACGCATCGTGTTCGGTACCGACATCGGGCTATCCGACCGCGGCATCATGCTCGGCTCACAAGGCAAGGAAGACCCGACCCAAGCCGACATCCATCCCTTCTATGAGGTGCATTGGCGCTTCTTCGAGGGCCACGAGAAGGCCATCGCGCACCCGACGCCGATCCAGGGGCACTGGACCATCGACGCGATCGACCTGCCCGACGATGTGCTCGAGGACGTGTATTGGAAGAATGCCGCGCGCCTCTTGAAGCTCGATCCGAAGACGCTCGGACTCTGACTCCGATCGACTTCCTGAGTTCGACTACTTCTTCGTAGGCGCCTGCTGGTTGGTGTCACCGACGCGTCGCTGACCCGAGATTAGCAGCGTCTCCTGTAGGGTCGCGCGGCGGTTGGTGTCGTTCTGCCAGTCGCCCTGCTCGACCATCGCGCGCAGGCTGTCGATCGCCCGCACGTCCATCGCGTTGGTGTCGCTCGCCCGACCCTTGGCGGCGCCGAGGTGCTCGAGCGCGCTACCGAAGTCGTTGCGCCACACCGCGTCGGACGCCTTCTGCAGGCTCTCGGCGAGCTGGAAGCCACGCACGTTGCGAGCGATCAATATCTGCTCGCGGGTCGGCGGCTGGGGTCGCGCGCCGAGGAGCACGCTGGTGCGCGCGGTCGCGTTGTCGAGGTTGACCATGTCCTTGTAGCGCACGGTCACGTCGGCCACCGTGCCCGGGCCTTCGACCCACAGCTCTATCAGGATCACGTGTGAGTCATCGCCATAGAAGTAGGGGATTACGGTCTGGATGCCGTCGTCGTCCTCGCCGCGATCAGAAGTAATACCGAGCGACTTCGAGAGGTTGATATCGGTCGCAAGCTCACGCGCTTTGACCTCTTCGACCTCGCGCTGTTCGAGCACGCGCGTGCCGAGGACGCGGATCGCGGTGGCTTCCTTGCCGAGGCGCACGTTGACCCGCACGAGGCGCGCGACGACCCGCGCGAGGCTCTGCATCTCCTCTTCGACGGCGGGCGCGAACTGCGACTCGGTGATGCGATGCAGGTTGCCGAAGCCGGCGTTGGCGACCTGCCACCACTCGCTCTGCTCGGCGTCGAGCGCGAACACCGAGGTCACGCAGCCCTGCACGGTGAGCACGTGCGCGGCCTGTGCTGCCAGAACGATGCGATCCTGATCATGCTCACCCGAGAGCACCAACAACGTCTTAGTGCCCGGCACAGTCGCCTCGTCGTCCGAGGCCGCGTCGAGTATCACGCCCGCCTTCTGCATGGCATTAGCGAGATCGCTAGGGCTCTGGGCACTCGGCGCCGCGAGCTGATCGATGCGGTTGGCGAGGTGTTGTTGCGCCGTGTTCAAGCGTGACAGATCGAGGAACGTCGGGGCACCGATGCCTGCCAGTACGATGCCGAGGCGGTCAGCCGGTCCGAGCCGTCGCAGCAGGTCGACCACGAAGCCGGTCACGAAGTCCGCGCCCCGTGCGAACGCCGGCTGGTCCACGACCAGCACGATGTCGAGCGGCGGCCGCCGCCAGCCGTAGCGCGAGCTGCCGCGCAGCCCGACCTGCAAGAACACGCGGCGCGCTTTCTCGAAGTGGGTCGCGTCGATGCTCGCGGTGACGCCGAGGCCTTCGGTGCGCGGCGCATCGAACGGCTGCACCTCAGCCTGCACGATCTCGTACGGACGCGACTGCCCCTGCAGAGCCTGGTCGAGGCGGCGCAGCCGCTCAGCGTAGGCGGCCGAGCCGCCGAGGTAGGTGTTCTCGAAGTAGAACATGCGCGGCAGTGTCGTCGCGGGAGGCACGAACACGTCGGGGTCCTCGCCGGTGAACACGACCGCCTGCGCGCCGCGCGGTTGGCGCGCTTCGCCATGTCCCTCGCCATCCTGGAGGCGCGCGTCCTTGGCGGTCTCCTCCTTTTTCTTCTCGAGCTCTTCGAGCAGGACAGGATCGGGCTCCGCTTCGTTCGGGTCGACGACATAGCGCTCTGCCCGGCCGACCTTCTTGTCATTGGATGGCCCGGCCATTGCTTTGGCCGCCTCCTCAATCGCGGGAGCCTCGTCGTCCATGTCTACTTTGCCGGTGTCGCCGCGCCAGCCGCCGCCGATCGCCGCGGAGAGCGCGTCGGGCGAGGGCACTGCGGCAGGCGTCGTCGGACGGTTGTTCGATGCGAAGGCCCCACTATCGGCGCCGTCCTGTGTGGCGATGCCGACTCCGAACGCGGTCTTTTTGCGCCCAAGGGTCCCGACGTCGTCGTCGGGCCCGGGCGCGATCGTCACCGGCCTTGCCGCCGCTCGATCCGCCATCGGGCGCTTCGTCGGCACCTGCATGGGCGAAGGCTCTGGCGGCGGCGCCGGTGGCTCGGTCGGCTTGCCGTCCTGGGCGACATAGCCCGGCACGTCTTCGCTGCTTCCGGCGGCGCCGGCTGGCCCTTGCGCGGGTGTGGGCCGATCGGCCGCGGCGCCTTTCGCGCTCTGCTCTTCGCCGCTCGCGCTAACGTTGGGCTCGCTCCAGAACGACGGCCCTTCCGAATTCTTGCCGCAGCTCGCGCTCGCGAGCGCGCATGCGAAGGAGATCAGATACAGCGCCGGGGCTCTCACGTGACCTCCTTCGACTTCGCCTGCAGCCACGACACGAAGCCAACGATCGCAAGCACGATCACGATCACGACCGCCTCGCCGCCGCTCACGCCCCACGCGACCGCCTTCAGGACGAGGAGCGCGATGCCCGCGGCGAGCGCGATACCCAACGTGCGGCCGCGCCCCTCGCGGCGGGCTCGCTTCCAGACGACGAACGACAACAACAGCAACGCACCGACGAAGAGGACGGTGCCCACCCACGCCGGCGCACTGAACGTGCGGACCGTGACGGTCAGCTCCTTGTCGCCCGCGGCGTTGGCCCCGCTCGTGCTATCGGGGGTCACGCTCGCCGGCGCACCCGCGTCGAGCACGTCGAGCGCGAAGTAGCGCAGGGTGTAGTCGCCGCTTGGCGGCAAGCGCACCGTGATCGCGTGGCTGCCAGGGCGGTCGGCCGGCGCCCGCCACCGCTCCGCCGGATGCTCCTGCAAGTCACTAGAGACACTGAAGATCCCGACCTTGGCCGGCATCTTCACGAGCCATTGGAAGTCGGTCTGGAACACGTCGGGGCGAGGTGCATCGAGCACGACGCTGGACATGAGCGAGAGCGGATCGCGCCGCGTCATGTAGGCAACCTCGACGATCATCACCGTCTGCTTGGGCAGCTGGATCTTGAGCGCGCCACTCTCGTCCGCGATCGGGTCGACACGCTCGCCCTGGACCGTCACACCGAGGAGGCGTGCGTCCTTCGGCAGGGTCAGCCGCAGGTAGGGGCGGTCCTTGTTCTCGAGCTTGTAGGTCGCCTGGTGCACGACCTCGCCCTCCTCGAAGATCGTCGACTCGACCCATGCTTGCTGGATCTGGGCGGTCAGCGTCTCGACCGTGCGATGGCGGCGCACATCGAGTTCGAGCTTCCACGGCTCATCGACGTAGCTGTAGTTGTAGCCGAGCTGCACCTCGCGCCGCGACCGCAGCTTGACCGAGTTCGGAAGCTCGGCGCTGTCCAACTTGCGCAGCCCGACAAGCGACGACTGCGTGATCTCCATGCCCGGGTCGGCGGTGATGCCGAAGTCCCCTTTCTTTACGTCGGCGCCGGGGATCTGGATGTCGGGCAAGGTCAGCTTGGTGAGCTCGCTGCCCAGGATCACCTCGAGCGACAGCTCGATCCGGAACGTGCCTTCGAGCGCCCGGGTCAGCAGGATTTCGTAGTCTTGTCGGGCTGATCGCGGCGTTGCCGGATCGGGGGCCGCGGCCTCTTCGACCCAGTCCGCCTTCTTCAGGCTCGGCGCGGACACGTCGCTGCCGACCTTTACGCCGCGCGGCAACGACACCACGATGCGGTCGGTACGGCCCGACTTCACGTCGATCGTGACCGAGCTGTGCACGGTCAGCGTGTTCTGCTGGAACGTGTAGAGGCTCTCGATTTCGGCGTCGAACCGGATCTCGCGTGTCTTCGCGGCGGCCACCTGCGACTTCATCGCGGCCGGCGCGCCGATGTGCTTGTAGGCCTGCGACACGATGTCGCCCGCCAGCTTCTGGCGCACGTCGATCGGCAAGGCGTCCTCGCCGGATTTCACATAGCCCGTCGTCGCTGCCTCGGCGAAGCCGACCTTGTCGCCATCGAACAAGGCCACCACGCCCATCTCGCGGGCGGCGCCGAGCGGTCGCACGATGGGAATGTCGAGCGGCTGGCCGACGGTCTGGGGTGCGACCTGCTCGAGCTCGAGCTCGAGCTTGTAGGTGCCCTCGCGTTCACTGCCCAAGAAGATGCGCGCCTGGCGCGGCTCGCTGTCGGTCGCCGCGAACGTGCGCCAGTCCTCGATGCCGTCGCCCGAGACCTTGTATAGCACGGCCTGGTCGGGGAGCTGGATCGGCAGCTCTTTGAGCGTGCCGCGGATGATCTCGTAGCGGATCTCGACCTTGCTGCGGAGCACGCCCTCTTCGATTTTTACGAGCTGGTAGGTCTCGGTGTTGACGCTGGTGATCTGCTCGGGTGCGGTGCGCGGCTCGGTCCACGAGATGACCACCTCTTCCGAGGGCGGCAGATAGCCGATAGCGGTCGTGGTGCCGCCCGGGTCTTCGCCGACGGTCGTCACTTTCAGGGGCACCGCTGGCTCGAACGTGACCGAACGGTTGCCGGGTACGATGGCCTCGACGCGTAGGATCGGCGCGGGTGCGAGCGGCAACGTCACCTGCGGCTGACCCTGGCTGCGGTCGATGCCCATCCTGAACTCGGCGATCAAGACGTGGCGACCCGCACCGGTCACGGTCGCCTGGTGCCAGTTGCCGGCGATGCCCGAGGGCAGGGGCTTGCCGCCTTCGCTAACGTCGGTGAGCGCGACGTTCGAGGGCAAAAGCGGGATCTGGGCACGTGCGCCGTCGAGGTGCACCTCGATCTCGGCGCGGATGGTTGCGCCATCGCTGCCGGGATCGATGACGAGCTTGTAGTCGACCTTGCGGACGAGGTTCGAGGTCGAGCCCCAACGCAGGACGACCGCGGGCGACGCGGGGACTTGCACGACCAGGTTCACGCCCGGCGTTATGACGTTCCCGCTCGGCCAGACCTCGGGCGCCGACGTCACCGCACCCGGGCTGACCGACAGGCGTGCGCCAGGGATCGGCGGCAGCGGAACGACCGCGAGCGTCGCGCCATCGGACGCCGGTTGGGTCGGTACCTGATACCGCAGCGTCACGCTGTGACGGCCACTACCCGCCTCGATCATGGCGACGTGAGCGCCACCGATGCGGATCAGCGCCGCGCTCGAGCCATCGACCTGCGCGTCCTCGAGCACGACGTGGCCTGGCAGCAACACGACCTCCGCGAGACCCGCGGCGCCCATCACCTGGACCTCGGCCGTGAGTTCGATCGCCACGAACCCCCCGCCCGCATCCGGTAGGCGCGCCGTGAGGTTGCCGGTCGTCCAGGTCGCCTGGGCACCGCCGCGATCGCGATGGGCCGCCATCAGCGCCTCGTACTGGGCAAGCGAGATGCGAACCTCTGCGGGCGGACCCCCGTCCTGAGCATGCGATGGCGACGCAGCGAAGAGCACGAGCGCCAGTCCCAACGCGGTCGTGAAGCGTGGCGAGCCGACTTCAATAGCCTTCATGATGTGTTTCCCCAGATCGTGAGCGGACGAGCCGCGGTGATGCGGCTAGCTCTACGCCGCGCGCGTCGGTTGGGTCTGCAATGGGTGCGAAAATGGGTTCGCACCTTGACCCGAATATGTCCAGGGGATACACCTGTTCAGCATGAACGCCCAAGCAGCACATGGGTCTGGTTCCAGCTCGCACCGCCCGGTTTTCTCCGTGCATCAGCGGGCTTGTGGCGCGCCGGTGTGGCGCGTCGAGACGGGCCTGGTCGGCGTAGGCGCTGCTGCGTGGTGCCCGGATCGGGCGCGGATCCGTTCGCTTGGCCGGACCTCTGACCTACCGAGCGCGATCACCGAAGCGGACCTCGAGATCGCGATCGAGCGTGCGCGCCGCGTGCGGCTCCCGGGCTGGGTCGTGCTCGCCCCGCACGAGGACGCGTTCACCGCGACCGGCACGCGCGAGCGACGCGAGGTGATCCTCGCGCTGGCGCGTCGACTCGTGCGCGAAGGCATTGGCGTTGCGGTCACCACTCGCTCGGACCTTCAGGATGGCGAAGGCCTCGTGCGGCTCGCGAAGGACGTCGGTAGCGCGCTGACGGTGCGCGTCGGCGTCTTCGCGCTCGAAGCGGCGCTCGAAGCAAAGTGGGAGAAGGGGTTGGCCCCGAGCACCCGGCGGCTCGCGCTGGCCCGTGCATTGAAGGAAGCGGGTGCCCGGGTCGAGCTCGAACTCGGGCCGATCGTGCCGTTCGCCAATGACGACGACAAGCAGCTCAAGGACATGGTGCGGGCCGCGGCGCGCTTCGGTCTCGATGCGATCGCACCCCGCTGGATCGAGGACGCTCCGGGCCTCGACAAGCAGATCGAGGCGGAGGTCTCGCCGAGCACGGCGCGCCTCGTCACTGGCTGGTTCCGCCAGCCGGGATCGAGCGTTGGCTCGGCCAATCGCCGCATCATCCCGTTGCAGGTCCGCAAGGCGCGGCTCGTTCACATCGAGGCCGCGGCGCGTGCGACCGGGGTGCGCATGGCGGCGTGCACGTGTCTCGCAGCCGGCGCATGCGTCGCCTGCCTCGAGGCGAACACGATCGACGATGTGCCCCAGCTCGAGCTGTTCGGAACGTGACACGCGCTCAGACGGTAGGCGGGGTGGGGCGCGCCGCGAGTGCGACGCGCGTGCCTGCGAGCATCGGCTCGAGTGCGTCGACCTCGGGGCCGGTGAGCCAGCGGCCGTCGTCCACCTCGTCGAGCTGCAGCGTCAGGGTGCCGCTGACCCGCGTCGCGCTGAAGTAGGTCATGTCGTAGCGGCCGTCGCTGGTCTGGCCCGAGTGGAAGATCCGACCGAGCTCGATCGTGAGGCCGACCTCTTCGGCGACCTCGCGGTGGGCGGCGGCTTCGAGTGACTCGGCGGGCTCGACGCGACCGGTGACCGGGGTCCAGTACCCGGGTAATGGGCGCGACGGCGCGCGCCGTACGAGCAGCACATGATCGCCGTCGCGGACGAGCACTGCGATGGCGCGTGGGAGGGCGCGCGCCTCGCTCGCGTCCGGGGGCAAGCTCAACTCTCGAGGCCCTTGAAGCTGCGGCGGGCGATGAAGCGCACGTCGGCGACCAGTGACTCGCCGCGCTCGGACGCACCGCGCGGGTCGGGTGGGGTGCTGCCGCCGAGCACCTCGACGCAGGCGCGCACGCTCGACGAGAGGCCGTCGAGGTCGTAGCCGCCCTCCATCATCATCACGATCTTACCGCCGCAGTGGGCCTTGGCGATCGCGTTGACGGTGCCGGTCAGCGCTGCGAAGCCCTCGTGTGTGACGCGCTGATCGCCGAGCGGGTCGTCGCGGTGGGCGTCGAAGCCGGCAGAGATCAAGACCAGGTCGGGCTTGAAGTCGGCCGCGACAGGCACCAGCGCCTCGGCGAATAGCAGGTGGTAGTCGGGGTCGCCGAGGCCGGCTGGCATCGGAGCATTGAGGGTACGGCCGAGGCCGGCGCCGCGTCCGATCTCATGCAGCGCGCCCGAGCCCGGATAGAACGGATAGCGGTGGGCATCGAAGAAGAGCACCTCGCCACGCTCGTAGAAGTGGGCCTGGGTGCCGTTGCCGTGGTGCACATCCCAGTCGGCGATAAGGACCCGCTTGGCGCCGAGCGACAGCGCATGCTCGGCCGCGACGGCGACGTTGTTGAAGACGCAAAAGCCCATCGCGAGGCCGGGCAGGGCGTGGTGGCCAGGCGGGCGCACCGCGCAAAACGCATTGTCCGCCTTGCCGGACATCACCGTCTCGACCGCGTCGCAGGCGGCCCCGGCGGCCATGAACGCCGCGTCGACGCTAAGCTCGGACAGGTGCGTATCGGGGTCGAGCGACACACGCTGGCCGCGGATCGCCCGCACGTGCGCGAGGTAGCGGGGGTCGTGTACGCGCGCGATCTCCGCGTCGCTCGCAATGCGGGGTGAGCGCCGTACGAGGTTGGGATGGTCGACTGACTCCATCGCCGCGAGCACCGCGATGAGGCGCTCGGGCGACTCGGCGTGATGCGGCCCCGGGCGATGCTCCTGCATCAGGGGGTCATGCAGGAACAAGGTAGTTGGGCTGCTCACGGGGTGCCTCCGCTGCCGACAACAGAGCCGACTATAGTGATCGTCTCGTGACACCAGGTGGCGCCGCCGCGGCCATCGCGCACGACCACCCACAGGTCGGCCGGGCCGCTGTCGTCGGCCGCGAACGACCAGTCGTTGGCGGGCTGGCCGGGGGACTTCGAGATCGGCTTCTTGAGTGAGCCCCTGGTCGCGAAGAACGAGTAGAAGCTCGTCTCGTCGACGGTCTGGAGCTCGAAGGCCGCGTCGGTCGTCGTGCCGGCCAGCAAGACGACGTACTTGGGCTGTGGATTCGCGATGTTAACGGGGGTCAGCGCGTAGCGGTGGCCGGCCTCGAAGGTGAGGCTGTTGGCGAGGAAGCAACGACCGTCGGCGGGCGCCGGGCCGGTCGTCGGGGCGGCGTCGGCGTTGTCCTTGTCGGTGACGTGCAGCGCGAGGTCGACCGGGTTGAGGTTGGCGGCGTTGTCGGGCAAGAGGCTCGGCGTCGACACGTTGACCCGCTTCTGCGCTTCGATGCGGCGGCCGTCGACGTCGATGACGAGGCTCACCGTGTAGTTCACGCCCGCGATGCCGAGGAAGCCGGCCTTCACCTCTGCGGGGATCGTGAGGTCTTCGGGGAGCGAATAGGCGAGCTTCAGCGCGACGTCGTCGGCGAAGAGGTCGGCGGGGATGGTGAGGCTCGCGCTCGGCCCGTTGCCGAGTGACTGCGCGAAGCGCTCACCCGCGGCGAAGCGGCGCTCGCACGAGCCGCCGTAAGGATCGTTCGAGAGGGGTGTGCCGTCGCCGCCGCTGGTCGAGGTCTCGGAGCCACCGCCGAAGAAGCCCTGACCCTGGTCGACCACGATGCAGGCGTACCAGGAGAAGGTCGCGCTGCGGCCTTCGGGATCGACGACCAGCGCGTCGAGCTGGACGGTGGTGCCGGGGCCAACCTCGGGCGGTTCGGAGCGCACTGCGAGGATCCGGAAGTCGTCGACGACGGTCGGGCTCGGCAGGTCTTCGAGGCAGGCGGCGAGCGTCAGCGCGGCAACAAGCAATAGAGGATGCGTCTTCATCAGAACACCATCCGGAAGCCGAAGGAGGGCAGGAACGGCAGTGAAATGCCGTCCTTCTTGATGCGATAATCGTAAGAGTATCGTGGTGTTTCGGGGTTCGTCGCGTTGTAGACGTTCTGGATGTCCAAGAACAGCTGGAACATCCAGTCCTCGAAGCGCCAGGTCTTGTCGAGGCGCATGTCGAGGCGGTGGTAGACCTGGATGCGGCTCGGCTTCGCGGCGTAGATCGGCACGAACTCGTCGCGGTCGGCGTCGTAGCGCGCGTCGACGATCGGGTAGTAGGGGTTGCCGCTCGCGAGCTGGAAGCGGGTGCCGAGCGACCACTCGTTGCCGAGCCGCACGGTCCACGCGAGGTTGAGCACGTGCGTCTGGTCGAACTCGAAGACGCCCCAGCCATGGGGCGGGCGCAAGCGCTCCGAGCGCGACAACGTGTACGAGAGCCAGCCGTAGATCCACTCGCCGAACTCCTTGCGGATGAGGACCTCGACGCCGAACGCGCGGCCCTCCATGTCCGAGTCGAAGAACGAGCGGCCGATGCCGCCATCGCCGCTGTCGTCGCTGGCGAGCGCATCCGACGGGCGCACGAGGTTGTCGAGGTACTGCACGAAGCCTTCGACCGACACGAGCCAGCCCTCGGTGGGCGTCCACTCGACACCGAGGCTGCCTTGCGTGCCCTGGACTGGGTTTATCGACGGGTCGCCGAACGGCTCGCCGACCTGGAACACCTGCGGCGGCTGGTGGGCGATGGCGGCCATGCCTTTCAGCGTCCAGCTCGGGTCGATGGTCCAGCGTACGGCCAGCTTCGGGTCGAGCGTCGGCACGGTGCGACCGCGGTAGTTGTCGAGGTTCAGGCGCAGGCCCGGCAGGAGGCGCAGGCCATTGGCGACCTCGAGGTCGGCCGAAAGGTAGGGGGCTATCCCGAGGTAGGGCGCGGAGAGCTTGGCGGAGATGAGGATCGGAGCGAACACCGGCGCGCGTGGATCGCCCAGCGGTGGGGCCGCGGGGATCGTGAGGTCGGCGGTGAAGTCGAGGTGCAGGATGTCGAGGCCGCCCTCGACCTGATAGCCCTTCGAGGGCTTCCAGCGCAGGTAGGTGAGGAGCTGGGTCGCGAAGCCGTCGGTGCTCGCGTCGATGGGCTGATCGCCCTCGGCGACGCGGCGGTTGGCGATGTAGTCGTACTCGAACGCGGCGCTGGTCGTGAGCGTGAGGTCGCGCTGCAGGTCGAAGTCGAACGCGAGGTTCAAGCGATGGAAGCCAAGGCCGATGTTGGTCGAGGAGGTGCCGGAGCCGTCGGCCGTCTCGACGTCGCTGGTCGACAACGTATCGATCGCGCCGAGCGCTACGAAGCGACCGCGAATGCACGGCGTGAACTGATAGCTCACACGCGCCTGGTAGTCGGTGTAGGCGAGGTCGATGCTGTCGGTGATGAGCGGCAGGATGAGGTCGTAGTAGCTGCGCCGCACGCTGATCGTGGCGATGCCCTTGTCGTCGTCGAACGGCGCGCTCAGCACGAAGCCGGCCTTGAAGATGTCGACCTCGAGGTCGAGGTGCCAGCGGTCCTTTGGCGGGTCCTTGGTCTCGACGGCGATGACGCTCGAGGCGTAGCGGCCGTACATCGCGGGGTAGCCACCTGGATAGAACGAGAGGCTCCCGACGAGCTCGGGGTGGATGACGCCAGGGCCGCCGAGCAGGTGATAGAGGAAGACCGCCGGGTGGCCGTCGATGAAGAAGCCGGTGTTGTCGAACTCGGCGCCGCGCACGACGTAGTAGCCGAGGCCGAACGGCGAGCGGGCGACGCCGGGCAGCGAGGCGACGACACGGGTCGGGTCGCCGAAGGTGCCGGCGACCTGGGTCAGCTCCTCCTCGGTGAGGTCGATGACGCTGGCTGCCTTGGGGGGCCTGTCCTCTTTTACGACGGTGCGATAGGCGCCAAGCCCATTGGGGGCGAGGAAGTAGCGCTCGGGATCTCTCAGCGCCTCGGCCTCGGACTTGGCCGTCACCCTGATCGGCGCATCCAGCGGGTCGTAGCCACCGGTGAAGATGTCGAGTGCCAAGCGACCCTTCGGCAGGCCGTAGATGACGAACACACCCTTGTCATTGGTCAGCGCTTCCCAGGTGTCGCCGGTGGCTTTGTCGCGCACGACGACGGGCACGCCGGCCTGAGGCGTGCGGGTGCCCTTCTCGACGACCTCGCCCGCGAAGATGAAGCCTGGCGCTGGCTCGATGTCGCGTCGCGCGTTGCGTTCGGGGATGCTCCGGCCGCGGCGCGCGGGCTTCCGGAAGCTGTAGGTGAAGGGCACGGTGACAGCGATCGGCAGGCCGTCGGCGGTCGCGGGATTGAACGTGAAGCGGCGCGCGACGGCCAGCGCGGCATCGTCCCAGGGCGCGCCGGCGCCCGACTTCAAGATCACGTCACTGACGCTGCCGTCGGCGGCAATTGTGAGCACCAGCACGATGTCGTGGTTCTCGATCGTGGTGCCAGCCGGCAAGGTCGCCGACGGGAGGTCGCGCGGGGAGGGCGGCACGACCGTCTGCGCGTGGGCCGTGATGCTGGCGCACGCCACCATGATGAAGGCGACGACCGAGGCGAGCCGGGCAGCGTTGTGCGAAGCGTTGTCAGACACGCGATCCTCGGTTCATGAGGTGCAATCCGGAGCCGCATGCTGAGGGCTGTCGGTTCCGCTGGCCGAGGCCGCAGCGAACGCTATAGGTTCATGCGATGCACGAGTGGGTCAAGAGGCATGTGCTCGCCTGGATGTTGCTCGCGTCGGTGCTCGGCGCTTGCGGCGGCACCCGCCACACGGGAGAGGTGGTCGTGACGGAGCGGGTCAGCCCGAACTACACGGTGTTCGTGATCGAGGACGCGGAGGGAGTCCGCCGCCTGCGATTCGAGCGCGATGGAGTCGACCAGAGCGCGGTCGTCATCGGCGATCCAGATCAGCTGATATTTCAATATATGCGTGGTCTTACGTCGGCGTTCGCGCTGCGCCCCGAGCCCGAGCGGGTGTTGGTCGTCGGCCTGGGAGGCGGCACTTTGCCGATGTTCTTGCGCCATCACCTGCCGCACGCGCGCATCGATGTCGTCGAGATCGATCCGGTCGTGCTCGAGGTCGCGAAGAAGGACCTCGGCTTCCACGAGGACGCGGAGCTGGTCGTGCACCTCGCGGATGGCCGCAAGTTCATCGAGGACGCGACGGCCACATGGGATGTGATCGTGCTCGATGCCTATGGCGCCGACGAGATCCCGGCGCACCTCGCGACGCGACCGTTCTACGAGGCGGTGCGGCGGCGGCTGGCGCCCGGTGGGCTGGTCGCGGCGAACGTGTGGAGCGAGCAGGCGAACCCGAAGTATCGACCCATGCTGCGCACGTTCGAAGCGGTGTTCCCCGAGGTGCACGTGATAGCGCCGGCGCGCAGCGAGAGCCGGATCGTGCTGGCTTTGGGCGCGCCCGAGCACCTCACGGTCGAGGACATGACGGCGCGCGCGATGGTGCTGCGCAAGATATGGAAGCTGCGCTTCGACCTGCCGGTGCTGGTCCGGCGCGGTCATGCGGGCCCGGATGAGCTGCCGCCGGGTGGGACGGTGCTCGAAGACTAACCGTTAGCGGAGGTCTTCGATGATGACCTTGGGGCCGATGCGGACAATGTAGCGGTCGACTTCTTCGGCGGCGATGGGGCGTGCGAAGAGGTAGCCCTGGGCCGCCTGGCAGCCCATCTTGCGTAGACGCAACGCATGCTCGACGGTCTCGACGCCTTCGACGATGACCCCGATCCCGAGGATGGTCGCGAGCGAGCGGATGGTCTCGATGATCGCCCACGAGTCTTCCGCGTCCGCGTCCTTGGCGAGGAACGCGCGGTCGATCTTGAGGGTCTCGATTGGGAAGCGACGCAGGTAGGCTAGCGACGAATAGCCGGTGCCGAAGTCGTCGATCGACAGGTCGACGCCGAGCGCGCGCAGGCTGGCTAGGATGTCGCGCGAGGCCTCGGCGTTCTCCATCAGCACGCTCTCGGTGATCTCGAGGTGCAGTCGGGCCGGCGGGAGGCCTGTCTGCTCGAGCACTTCGCGCACCTCGTCGACGTAGCCGGGATGGCTCAACTGGCGACCGCTGACGTTGACGGCGACCCAGTGCTTGGCGCCGTCGTTGCCACTCCAGTGGAGCGCGTCCTCGCACGCGGTCTGGAGCGCCCAACGACCGATCGGCACGATGAGGCCGCTTTCCTCGGCGAGCGGGATGAACTCGGCCGGGCCGATGAGCCCGTGCTTGTTGTGATGCCAGCGGCAGAGCGCTTCGAAGCCCTGGATCTCGCCGGTCTGCAACGAGATCACGGGCTGGTAGGCGAGCCGCAGCTCGGCCCGCTCGAGGGCGCGACGCAGGTCGGTCTCGAGCATGAGGCGGCGGATCGTGTCGCTGCGCATGCTCTGGTTGAAGTAGACGCGCTTGGCGCGGCCGGCCTTCTTGCCGCGCACGAGCGCAATGTTGGCGTCGCGCAGGACCTCTTCGGGTTCGCCGTAGGTCTCGGTGCCGGGCACGATGCCCATCGAGACCGAGGTGTAGACCGCGTAGCCGCGCAGGTCGAAGGGTTGGGAGAGGTCCTTGGCGATGCGATCGGCGACGATGCCGACCTCCTCGGGTGACTCGAGCCCTTCGAGGAGGAGCGCGAACTCGTCGCCACCGATGCGCGCGACGGTGTCGACCGAGCGCACCGAGCGGGCGATGCGAGCTGCGACGGCGCGCAGCAGCATGTCCCCGAGCGAGGGTCCGAAGCTGTCGTTTATCAGCTTGAAGCCATCGACACCGATCAGGACGATCGCGAAGTGCTCGCTGTTGCCCGGCAGCGGTTGCGGTACGTGCAGCACGTGTTCCGTTCGGCCACCATAGCCAAGGGCGTGCGCTTGCTGCAGCGTGTCTTGCAATCGGTGGATGAGCCACGCGCGGTTCGCAAGGCCGGTCAACGGGTCGTGGAAGGCCTCGTAACGAAGGCGCTCTTCGGCGTTCTTGCGGTGCGTGATGTCGCTGGTCGAGCCCGCGACGCGCACGAGATTGCCGTCGACGTTGCGTTCGGCAAGCGCGCGCACCAGCACCCAACGCCACATGCCGCTGCGATGTTCGACTCGATGCTCGCTCTCGAAGACCTCGGAGAGGCCATCGAGGTGAAAGCCGAGCCCCTCGTCGACCGCGGGCCGATCGGCTGGATGGATGTGCTCGAGCCACATGTCGATGGTGCCGATGAGGCGGGCCTCGGATAGCCCCATGAGCGCCGCCCAACGCGGCGAGTACTCGACCTCGCCGTTGCCGAGATCCCACACCCAGAGGCCGTCGTTGGCGGCCTGCGACACCAGGTCGTAGCGTGCCTGCAGGTCTTCGTAGGCCGACCGCAGTGCCTTCTCGGAGCGCACATCGCGCACGAGCTCGATCACGTACAGCTTGCCGGCGACATCGCGCAGCGACGCTGCGACCTCGACCTCGATCATGGCGCCATCGGCGCGCGACATGCGCGTGAAGAAGCGGAGACCTCCTTCGCCGAGGCGACGCACGCGCTCGCTCCATGCCTGGCTCGAGAGGCCGAGCTCGAGTTCGACGACCCAACTGCCGGGCCAGGTCTTGGCGCCCATGCCGAGCAGGCGCGTGCCGGCCTGGTCGATGCCGATGATCTCGCCGTGGGTGCCCATCCACAGGGCGCCGGACAAGGTGAAGCCAGGCTCGGCGGCGCGCGCTGCATCCGCCGCGGCTTCGAAGGCCGCGACGTGATGCTCGTGCTCGACACGAGTGCCTCGTGGGAGTGAGCTGGGGTTTGCGGTCAAGACTGGACCTCGGCCTGGGAGCTTAGGCCAGGAGACGAACCGACGCGAGCGCTCTCCAAGACAATCTCGGTCGACCGCGCCAGCCTTCGTCCACGCCCGCTTTCGAGCGCGAGCGCTTCGTGGGCCCTCGCGGCCGCGTCAGAACTGGACCAGCTCGACCAGGATGCCGAACGGCATGCCGAACATCACGCCGCCTTTGCCGTTGTTGCCGAAGGTGCCGCCGTAGCCAATGTTCAGGCCTACCTCGAACGAGACCGGCGCGATGTCGTTGACCCAACGGAGCTGCGCCTTGCCGATGATATCGAAGTTGAGGCCGCCGCCGTCGGTGACGCGCAGATCGAGCTGGCCGAGGACCGCGCCGCGGAGCTCGAGCGGCTCGTCCTCGAACTTGTAGAGGAGCGTGCCGACGCCGCCTGTGAACGACAGGAAAGTGGTGAGGCCGTCGCCGCCGATGCCGACGCCGCCCTCGAAGCCGAGGCTCTTCTCGACGAGGCGCTGGAGGTAGAGGGAGATGGTCCAGGCGTGGTCATCCGGTCGTACGAACGACAGGCGCGCGCCCGGGCCAATCGAGAGGGCCCAGCCGGCGATGTCGTCCTGCTTGATGCCGCCCGCGCGATGGAACCAGGGACGCTCGCGCCTGAGCTCGAACTCTCCGGTCGTCTTGTCGCGTAGGTCCTTCGCGCGGACCCCGAGGAAGTTGCCGGCATAGCGGACCAGCACGAAGCGATCGGTCTCGCTGCCCTGCTGCGCGCCGCCGACGAAGATCGGCTCGCATGAGGGTACGCCCGGGATGGTCTTGCCGCCAACGTCGGCCCCGTCCTGACAGAGCTGGAGGAGGTGGGTGCCCATCGGGATCTCGAGCCACAAGCCATCGAGCTCGGCGCCGGGTGTGTCCTGCGAGACCTTGAAGGCCTGCGCGTTCGACTTGAGCGCCTTCCACTGGCCGCGCGCGACCGGGCACAGGCCGCCATCGACCTCGAGCGCATCCGGCGCGGGACCCGACGGCATTGCAACTGACGATGCCGGCGCCGCGACGACGCGCAGCTTGCCGTCGACCACGCCTCGCACCAGCGCCCAGGTGTCGCGGTAGTCGAGCAGCGTCACGGTCGCGCCGCCGGAGATCGTGCCGGCAGCGCTCGCGTCGCCGGGCAGGTTCTGGCGCCATTCACCCGACGGCAGCAGCTCGTAGCTGCCGGCCATCGGGATGTCGCTCAGCACCGAACTCGTCCAGGTCGGCTGGCGGCAAACGTGATAGCCGCCGAGCGGGCGCTGCATAGTGTAGCGGCGGCCTGTCTTCGTGTCTGTTTTCGGGTTTGAGGCATCCTCGTCGACGAGGTGCATCTTGGTCTGGCGAGGAATGAGTAGCCAGCTGATGTCGGTCTCGTCGGGCGCCGCGGTCGCGGGGCGCGCGACGGCGAGCAACATCGTGTCGAGTGCCACGCCTTCGCAGCGCGAGACCTTGGTGCCTGCCTCGAGGCGCACGGGCTCGAGGCCGCGCGCGGAGACCTTGTTGGTGCGTGGCTCGAAGCTGCCGAAGCTCGCCATCATCGCCTCGTCCATGACGGCAGGTTGGCAGGGCTCCGCGAAGCGCTGGGTGGCCGCCACGGCGCGGAAGATGTCGGGTGGCGGCGGTCCTTCGCCGTCGCCGATGAGGCCGCGCGTGACGCGTCCCGGGAACTCGATGGGGCGCACCGACTGGAACGTGAGCGTGCCGTCGCGCTGGGTCCACTGTTCGGCTAGCCCGATCAGCTCGACGGTGACCTCGCCGAGCAGCGGGCTCTCGGGTGTGACCACGAGCTCGGCGGTCGCTGGGCGATGCACGTTGCCGGAGATCACGGTGCGCTCGAACACGAGGGTCTCGGGCGGCAGCTCGCCGTCGCCGAGGCGCACGACTGCTGGAGCACACACGCGACCCGAGGTGCCGGGGCCGGTCGGCTCGATGTAGAGGCGCGCCTTGGGTACCCAGATGGACAGGCTCGGCGCGTCCTTGTTGAAGGCCGAGATCTGCGACACGCCGACGTCGCTCACGTTCATGCAGAGCCAGCCGAGCTCGTGCGGACGCTCGGCGGGATCGGCGGCGCGCGCATCGAGCGAGCCAGCAAGCACGCTGAAAGGGACGGCGAGCAGGAGGAGCGTGGCAATGGCGGGGCGGGACATCGCCATGTTCTTAGTGGCATCGCGGGATCCGGGCAACATTGGCGGGCCTCCGGAGGCTGGCAGGTGAGGAGGGTGGGATCGCGCCGCAGGCGAGAGGCTTCACCGATCCGGGAGGGGTAGGGCGCCAGGCGCCCGCAACCAAGGCCCAACGCCGCGCGACCAGTCGACATTCAAAACGCGACGACGACGACTGTGGTACGGAAGGGGGATGAAGGGCGCTTGGATCATGGCCGGCGGGCTCGTCTTGACGAGCGGCGTCAAGCCCGCGGCGGCACACGGCGAGGTCGAGACACCGCGCAATGTGATTACGCTCGAGCCGCTCGCGGTGGTGTACGCGCGCACGATCGCGCTCGAATACGAGCATGGCTTCGGGCACATCGGTGTGCATGTCGGCTCGGCGTTGACACTCGGTGGCTTCGACAGCAGCGGCGGCAACGGCAACTACCTGGCGATCGGGGCGACCCTCGGGATGCGCTTCTATCCATGGAGCGAGGCGCCCGCGGGGGGCTTCATCGGGCCGTTCGGCAGCGTCGCCTGGGTCGACGCCGATGATGGCACGACGCAATCGAAAGGGATCGGCTGGTCGGTCGGCGCATTGGTCGGCTGGACGTGGCTGCTCGGCTCCGTGTTTGTGTTGTCGCTCGGCGCCGGCGCCGCGTGGTATGCCTATGATATCGATGGGGCGGGCGCTACGACGGTGGGTCGCAGCGGGTTTCTGCCAGCGCTGCGCCTTGCGGTCGGCGCGGCATTCTGAACGCGCAGCGGCGCGAACGCGGTGGAAGTCATGCGAGATGCGGCGCAAGAGACGAGGCGGTCAGGCGACTTCATGGAGCGCTGGCTCGAGGTGCGTAAGCGCATCGGTGGTCGCGCTATGGACATTGGGCTACGCGGGGTGAGCCGCCTCGCGACCCTGCATCCGCGCGCCAACCCGGCGCGCTATGGGGTCGATATTACACGGGATGTTCCGTACGGCCCCGACGGCATCCATCGGATGGACATCTATCGGCCGCGCTCGGCCCAGGGCGCCGCGGCGCCGATCATGTACCTGCACGGTGGCGGCTTCAGGATCCTCTCGAAGGAGACGCACTGGGGCATGGCGCTCGCGTTTGCGCATCGCGGCCATGTCGTGTTCGTGCCGAACTATCGATTGGCGCCGGCGCACCCGTTTCCCGCCGGTCCGGAAGATGCGTGCCGCGCCGCACTGTGGGTTCATGCCCATGCGGCCGAGCATGGCGCGGATCCGGCCCAGTTGATCCTCGCGGGCGAGTCGGCGGGCGGCAACCTGTCGCTGGTCGTGACCATCGCGCGCTCATGGGAACGGCCCGAGCCGTGGGCGCGTGAGATCTTCGCGGCGGACCTGCAGATCAAGGCGATCCTGCCCGCGTGCGGCATGCTCGAGGTGTCCGACCCGACGATCCGCGGCACCGCCGATGGCTTCGTGCTCGATCGGATGAAGGTGATCGCGCGCGACTACGTGCCGCCCGGGCTCGACGCGAAGTCGCGCGAGCTGGTCGATGTGATGACCTACCTCGAGCACGCGCCGGCGCCGCTCAGGCCGTTGCCGCCGCTGTTCGCGATCTGTGGAGGCGGTGACCCGGTGCTGCGCGACACGGAGCGGCTCGCACCCGCGTGGCAGCGCCTTGGTGGCGAGGCTTCGAGCAAGACCTATGGCCAGGCGATCCACGCCTTTCACGCGTTCTTGTGGACGCCGCTGGCGCGCGCGGCGTGGGCCGACCAGTACGCGTTCATTGACCGGATCCTGAAGTAGCGGCCGCTTTGTAGCGGGCCGCGGTTCAAGCGCTGGGGGAGGCCGCGCCGTTTGCTTCGGCGGCGGCTTCGGCCGCGGTCGGGCGCGGCACGAACGTGAGCGACAGGATGCGGAAGCCCTGCGCGCCTTCGACGACGGCGGTCCAGTCGCCGATCTCGACTCGGTCGCCGCGCGCGGGCTGACGTGCGAGTGCTTTCAAGACGAGGCCGCCGATGGTGTCGACGTCCTGGTGGTCGTCGAGGTCGGTCAGGCCGAGGGCGTCGCCGGCCTGCTCCAACAAGAGAGCGCCATCGACGCGGACGGTGCCGTCCGGGCGACGCTCGACCGCGGGGGCCTGGAGGTCGTCGGTCTCGTCGTAGACCTCACCGACGATCTGCTCGATCACGTCCTCGGCCGTGAGCAGGCCCGAGAAGCTGTCGTGCTCGTCGTAGCAGGCGACCATCGGGGTGCCCTTGAAGAGGTTCAAGAGCATCAGCGGCGCGGTCTCGGGGCGGCGCTCGATCGGGCGCAAGAGGCGCTCGAGATCGCGGCGACCCTGCAGCTCCGACTTCAGCATCTCGGCCCGGCGCACGTAGCCGATGACGTCGTGCGGGTTGCCGGCGATCACCGGGAAGCGCGAGAAGCCGTTGTCTTCGGCGAGGCGGAAGTTGTCTTCCCAGGGGCGCTTGGTGTCGAGGCAGACCACGAGCCGCGCAGGGGTCATCACCTCGCGCGCGGTGCGGTCGGCGAAGTCGAGCACGTTCTCCATGAGCTGGAGCTGGCGACGCCCGATGCGACCCTGCGCGTTGGCCATCAACAAGGCTTCGCCGACCTCGACCTTCTGCTCGTGATGGGAGTCGGTGTCGGGGTTCTTGCCGGTCAAGCCGCGTACGACCACGTTCGCGATCGCGTTGCAGCTCTTTATGAAGGGCACCGCCACGACGCGGAAGATGCGCATGAAAGGTGCTGTCGTGTAGAGCACCTTGTGAGGCACAACCAGCGCCAGCCCCTTCGGGATGAGCTCGCCGAACGTGACATGGAAGAACGCACCGAGCGTAAGTGCTATCGCCTCCGATGCCTTGGCGAGGCCCTCCCAACCCGACTTCTCCAAGAGCTCGTGGATGGCCGGCTCGAGCGCGAGGGTGAGGCCGAGGCTCGTCAACGTGATGCCGAACTGGCAGGCCGCCAGCATCGCGTTGATCTCCTTCTTCATCTGGAGGAGTGACGCGGCGCCAGGCACGTGGTTGTTGGTGTCCTTCTCGAGCTCACGCAGCGAGACCTGGACCAGCGCGAATTCGAACGACACGTAGATGCCGCAGAGCACGATCAGGACGATCGAGAGCACCCAAGGCGAGATCAAGACCAGGGGGATCAGCAGGCCGAGCGCGATGAGTGTCGCGACGAGGCCCGTCGTATTCGAACGGGGTTGGGAAGGGCTCAAAGCGGAGCGGCCCCCCAGATACCAGAACCGTCCGCCGTGCCGGTGATGAACGCCTGGTTCGTACCGGTCGACGCACCTTCCCAGGTGCCGTCGAAGTGGTCGTCTTCCATCAGCTCACCGAGGAAGTCGCCTTCGAAGTAGACCTCGACGAGCCCGTAGATACTAACGGAGCCGTCGACCATCTTCGCCTGCATCTGCCTGTTCAACGGGGAGTAGTAGCCTTGGATCTTCAACACGAACGGGAACGAGCCGCCCTGTCCTTCGATCGTAGCGGTACCGTCCATCGTGCCCTTTACGACGAATTTTGATTCGATGCACTCGATGTCGAACGCGAGCTGGCCTTCGACCGGCAGGAAGCCATCGGACGGGGTCAGGGGGTTGTCACTGACGTGGAACTCGATGAGTCCCTCGAACGGGCCGCCCCAGTTCTCGCTGACCCCGAGGGCGCCGCAGCCTTCGAAGAGCTCGGCGTCGATGTGCGAGTCGGGCGTCGTGTCGAGCGCGGTGTCGGCGATGAACTCCCACTCGGAGGCATCGTAGTCCTGCACGATGTCGGGCACGGTGCCGTCGAAGCGCGTCTCGCTGTCGTAGTCGTAGCCGGTGTCGCTGGTGGTCGCGTCGGTCGTGTCGCTCGCATCGCTGGCGTCCGGCGAGCCGACCGGGCGGCAGACGTTGGCGATGCACTGGAGCGGCGTGACGCAATCGGGCGTGCGCAAGCAGCTCGCCCCGGAGACACCGAGGTTGCCGCCGGTGGTGTCGCTGATGGTACCAGTTTCTTCGCCGGGGTCAGCGCAGGCGATGGCGGCGGCCCCCGCGAGGACCGTTCCAATGGCCCGCAGCGCGCCTCTCAGGGACGGGCAGAGGGGGGCCAAGCGATGCGTGGTCATGATGTGGGGCTCCTTCGACACGGCACCGCGCACTTATTCGAGCTTGCTCCGCGATGCAAGCCTCGGGCATAAGCCCGCACCATGGGTAATGCCGGCAAATCAAGCGCGTACAGCGCAATCCCCGTGATCGCCATCGTCGGGCGACCGAACGTCGGTAAGTCGACGCTCTTCAATCGCCTCACCGAGGCGCGCCACGCGATCGTGGAAGACATGCCGGGCGTCACGCGCGACCGCCAGTATGGCGAGGCCGAGATCCTCGGACGACGCATGATCATCGTCGACACCGGCGGCATCGAGCCGACCTCGGAGGACGTGCTCTACAAGCAGATGCGCGAGCAGGCCGAGATCGCGATCGACGAGGCCGACGCGATCCTGTGCGTGTTCGATGGACCTGCCGGCGTGCTGCCGCAGGACAACGAGATCGTGCGCATGCTGCAGCGCGGCAAGAAGCCCCTCTTCTGGGTGGTCAACAAGATCGACGGGCCCAAGCACGACGCGCTCGTGATGGAGTTCTACGAGCTCGGCATCGGGCCGTTGTTCCCGGTCTCGGCGCAGCACTCGGGTGGCACGCTCGACCTGATGGAGGCCGTCATCGAGGCGCTGCCTCCCGAGACCGAGGTCATCGAAGAGGCCGAGGGCGTCGTGCGCGTCGCCATCGTCGGGCGGCCGAACGTCGGCAAGAGCACGCTCTTGAACCGCCTCATCGGGGCGGAGCGCATGATCGTGTCGGACATCGCCGGCACCACCCGTGACTCGATCGACTCGCCTTACACGCGTAAGCGCGCCGACGGCACCGAAGGCCGCTACCTGATGATCGACACGGCCGGCGTGCGCCGCCGCAAGTGGGTCAAGACGTCGGTCGAGAAGATCAGCGTCGTCAGGACCTTCAAGGCGATCGACCGCGCCCAGGTCTGCTTGCTCATGCTCGACGCCGAAGAAGGCGTCACCGAGCAGGACCAGCGCCTGGCCGGCCTCATCCAGGAGAAGGGCAAGGCGTGCGTCATCCTGCTGAACAAGTGGGACGCCCTCGGCAAGAAGGACAACGCCACCTTCGGTGAGCGGATTCGCCTCCTGCAAGACCAGCTAGGCTTCGTTAAGTGGGCGCCGATCTTGACGATCTCGGGGCTCAAGGGGCAGCGCACCCACAAGATCATGGACATGGTCGACAAGGCCTACCAGGCCTTCACCACGCGCGTGCCGACCGGCGAGCTCAACCGCGTGTTCGAGCAGATCCTGCACGTGCACCAGCCGCCCGTCGTGAGCGGCCGCCGCCTCAAGATCTACTATGTGACCCAGGTCGCGTACGCGCCGCCGCGCTTCGTTATCTGGTGCAACAACGCCAATGGCGTGCACTTCAGCTATCGCCGCTTCCTGGTCAACCGCTTCCGCACGCACTGGGACTTCGAAGGCACGCCGATCAAGCTCCATGTCCGCGAGCGCACACGGCGCAGCGAAGTGCCCGAGGAGCTTGCCGCCAAGGTGCGCGAGGCGGACCTCGAGGCCGCGAGCGACGAGCTCAACGAGCTCTCGGACCTCGATCTCACGGATGTCGACTACGAGAACGAGGACGGCCACGCGCCCGAAGAGGCCGCCGACCGTGACCACTGGAAGGCACCCGATGTCGCGGAAGGCGATTGGGTTTCCTCTACTTGGGAAGACCTCGACAAAGAATGAGCCAGGCCGGGCAGCTCGTCGGGCCCTAACTCGATGCCTCGGCGCTCGCGAAGTGCGCGCGCAGGGCCTCGCCGATCTCGGGGGCTTTCTGACGGATGAGGCCGTGGCCGGCGTCCGCGAAGCGCAGGATCTGCGAGCCGGGGATCGAGCTGTGCAATAGCTCGGAGCAGCGGGGCTGAATCAGCAGGTCGCGCTCCGGCTTGATGATCAGCGTCGGAAGTCCTGCGAGTTGGCCGAGGCGCGCGCGCGTGTCGTGGTGCATCACCGCCGAGAGCTGACCCTGGCGACCGGCTGCCGACGGTGGCGGCTCGAAGTCTTCGCCGAGCACGCCGATGAGCCACTCATCGCCGACCTGCGCGCGAAAGGGCTTCGGGAACAGCAGCCGCGACACGGCCTTGAGCCGCTCGGGCCGGCTCTGCGCGAGGTTCGCGGACAAAAAGTGCCAGAGGCCGGCGGCCCGCGGCAGTCGATTGTTCAGGCCACCCGGATGCGTCGCGAGCAGCGAGAGCGACGCGACGCGATGGCGCTGACCGAGGGCGAGCTCTTGCGAGACCATGCCGCCCATCGACACGCCGACCAGATGCACCTTCGGCAGCTCGAGGTGGTCGAGCAGACGCACCGTGTCGGTCGCCATCTGGCGCATGCGGTATGGCCCGCGCGGCGCATCGCTGCGGCCCGCACCACGATTGTCGAACGTGATGACGCGGCGGTCGCCCGCGAGCTCGGGCACGATGTAGCGCCAGACGCGTCCAGGCAGCCCAAAGCCCATGACCAGCAGCACCGGCAGGCGCGCGCTCGTAGGCTCAGCGCCGTGCAGATCGTAGGCGAGATTCAGACCACCGAGGCGCACGTCAGGCATCGTTAGCTCGCCGACTTCTTCGGGGCGGCGTCGTCGCCACCGCCGAACAGGCTGCCGAACAGGTCCTTGCCCTTCTCGGCGATGTCGTCCATCACGTCGCCGTCGCCATCGGCGTCGAGGAACGCGAGCGCGCCGCCTGCTTCCTGCTTGGCCTGCTGGCCATCGGCCTGGAGCGACTGAGCGACACCCGCGGCGTCGAGGCCCTCGGCCTGCTTCTTCTGGTTCAAGGCGCTCATCACGACCGGCGCGAGGGTCGACAGGAGATCGCCGATCTTAGAGAAGTCGAGGCCGCTGCCACTCGCGGCGGCCGTGACCTGGCCCTGAGCAGCGGCCTGCTTGGGACCGAAGATGTGGCCCAGGATCTTCGAACCCTCCGCCAACAGTTCGGGAGCCGACGCGCCGAGCTTTGCCAGGATGCCGCCGTCGTGCTGGCCGACGGCCTTGTCGAGCTTGGCCGCGCCGTCCGCGCTCTGCGAGTTCTTTGCGAGCGCCGAGATGATCGTCGGGAGCGCCGACGCGATGGCCGACTTCGCCTGCTCGGGATTGACGCCGATCTTGGCGGCGATCTTGCCGATGGCGTCACCGTTGAGGTTGTCCTTGAGGGTGTCGAGAAGTGACATGGGGTGCGCTCCGATTGGGTGAAAGGGGGGCAACGGCTACTCGAAGAAGAGGGTGTAGACCAGTGTCAACGAGAACGCATCGGCCCTGTCGAAGTCGGTTACGACGAGCTCATAGCGACCCGCAAAACCGACCGCCCACTCGCGCGCAGGGCGATACTCCAGGCCGCCCCCGACGGTGAGCGCGAGGTCGACGCGCAGCTCGGCATCGTCCTTGTCCTTGGTCATCCCTTCGTGCGGCACGGCGCCGCGCAAGAGTGGGCCGATGCCCGCGCTGATGAACGGCACCCACGTCACGATGTCGATGATGTAGTGGACCTCGAAGAACGCCGCGGCGATCGGCGCGACGTTGCTGAAGTCGGTCGCGAGCGCGACGCCGGCATCGAGCGAGGCGCCTATCTGGAAGAAGTCACCGACGCCGTAGCGCAGGCGCACGAGCGCGCCGGGTGCGGACCGGAACGTGGTCGTGTCGTCGCCGGTCGCCTCCGACAAGCCGCGATAGGATGGCCCGACCGAGAGCGCCCACTCGTCGTCTTCCGCGTGCACCGCGTTCGCGCAGCAAGCGACGAGGCACAACACGGCAAGCGGCCGAAGGCGATCGAGCGTTCGTGTGAGGGGTGTGGCGGAGCGCGTCATCGGCGCGATGAAAGCACCATCATCCGCGAAAGCAAGCCCGGGAAGGCCGAACCGTAGTGGCTCCATACGAGCGTTGACAGTGGGGCATGGCCCCGGTACACGTCCCCGACTTGTCGTTTGCCCAGGTGAGGAACATGGCCAAGGCCAGAAAGCACGAGATGAGCAAGGAAGAGCTCCGCGCCCCGGACGAGGTCCAGGTGGCACTCAAGGGGTTCTGGGAAAAGCTCTATAAGTATCGCAAGCTGGCTATGGTCGGCGTCGTAGCGTTGATCGCTATCGGCGTGGCGATCTGGATCATCGGCGCTTCCAAGCGCTCGGGGATCGAGGGGCGCTCGAACGAATTGCGCGAGGCGGCCAAGGCCGTCGGCGCACCCCTCGGACCCGAGCCGGTGCTCGACCCGCGCGTCGCCAAGCTGCCGCGCCCGCCGCGCTTCGCTGATGAAGCGGCGCGCGTCGCTGCCGCCAACGAGGGGCTCTCGCAGTTCCTCGCGAGCCGTGGTGGTGACAAGGTCGCCGAGATCGTCTCGATCGCGTCCGCCAACGCCAAGCTCAACAAGGGCGACGCGGCCGGTGCGCTGGCCGACGTGACGGCGTGGCTCGGCGCGAACGCCGATTCGATCGCGAAGCCGGTGGCGCTCGATCTGAAGGCGCGCGCCCAGATCGGTGCCGGTAAGAAGGACGAAGCGATGGCGACCCTCGACGAGCTCTCGAAGCTGGTCGGTCCGGGCGTGCTGCGCGCGGCGGCGCTCTCGTCGGCGGGTGACCTGCAGAACCCGGCGCTCAACGCTGGTGCGGGTGACCCGGCCAAGGCCAAGAACGCCTATCAGGCGGCGCTCGCAGCGCTGCCCCCGGAAGAAGAAGACAAGATGTCGATGCTCACCGGCAAGCCCGGTCTGCGCGGCCAGATCGAGAATCATCTCGGTCTCCTGCCCTGAGCGACATGCACAGCGCTGCTCCAAGCGTCGCAGTTCACGCTGTCCGCCGTATCGCCTTTGGCTGGCGAGGCCGCGGTAGCGCCTTCGGTGCCCTTTGCAGAGGCATCGCGGGAGTGGTGCTGGCCGCAGCGACGACCGGCTGCGGCATCTTCCCGCCGGTTGGCCAGGAGGCCGAGCAGCGGTTGTCGGTCGAGTGGGCGACGGTGCTCTACCAGTTGGAGCCGTTCGCCTATCACCCGATCGAGGAAGGGCAGCCGCTCTTCGTGCATGGCAAGGCGACGCCCGAAGGTGGGCTCCTGGTCGTGCCGTCGAAGGACCGCAGCGTGCGTGGGCTCGACGCCGCGTCGGGGCGCGTCATGTGGGAGACGAAGACGACCGGGCCCAACGGCGCTCGTCCCCTTGACCTGGCACCGTACGGCGCGGCCGATGAGTTCCTGCTCGCTTCGCTCGATGGTCATGTCTACCGCATGAACCAGCGCAACGGCCGCGAGGTGTGGGTCAGCGAGTACCCCAAGACCGCCGGCATCACGGCCTCACCCGCGGTCAGCGGCAGAGTCGATGACGCCAAGGGCCGCGTCTTCGTGACGAGCCTCGACAACCGTCTCACCGCGTTGTCTCTGCAGACCGGCAAGCGTGTGTGGGAATCGGAGCGGCCGCAGGAGCAGGAGCTTACCGTCACTGGTCAGGCCGGCGCGGCAGTCGCGAAAGACGTCGTCATTACTGGGTTTTCGGACGGCTGGCTGATCGCTTTCGCGCAGGACGACGGCGTCACCGTGTGGTCGACCGACCTGTCGGGCGGCGACAAGCAGTTCGTCGATGTCGATACGACCCCGCAGGTGATCGAAGGCTCCGAGGGCAACGTGGTCGTCGCGGGCTCGTTCGCGCGCGGTCTCTATGGCGTCGGGCTCGACAACGGTGTCGTCCTCTGGAAGCACGCGGCCGAAGGCTTCGCGACTCCGGCGGTGCTCGATGGCGTGGTCTACGCGCCGCGCACCAACGGCGAACTCTGGGCCATCGAGGCCGAGGGTGGGCGCGTGCGCTGGATCACAAAGTTCGACACGGGCTGGGCCGGTACGCCGGTCGCGAGCCGCAAGTATGTGCTCACGCCGATCGGCGAAGCGCTCGCGTTCGTCGATCGCGGTTCGGGCCACGAGGTCATGCGTTGGAGTGACGGGCGCGGCGTGCGCGCGACGCCCGAGTTCGCATTCGGCTCGCTCTACGTGCTCGGCAATTCGGGCCAGGTCTACGGCCTCGGGGTCTACTAATCGTGGTGATCGCACGTCATCTACGCTTCGTCTTCGCGGCGCTGCTCTGCCCCGGCGTTGTGGCTTGTGGTGAAGACAAGCAGGACACCAACGACGCCACCAAGGCGGACGCGACCTCGGCCGACATCGAGGTCGGCGGCGATGCGACCGAGGCCGCCGATGGCGATGCCGTCTCGTCGAGCTTCTGCAGCGCGAACAGCGAGTGCACGGGTGCCGGTGAGATCTGCGACTGCCACGGTCAGTGTGTGGTCGCTGGTGGAACCGCTTGCACCGAAGACCGCAACTGCGGCGTGCCGCGCTGGTGCAACACCTGCACGGGCTTTTGCGAGGCGCAGGTCGGCGTGTGCGAGAGCTGCAGCATCGCGAATGGCTGCCTCGACCAGGGCGCATGCCTGCCGTACGCGTCGGGTGAAGAGGTCTGTGGCCTCGCCTGCGTGACCGAAGCGGGCTGCCCTGAAGGATTTTCGTGTCTCGCGGTGCCTGGCGTCGCGACCAAGCAGTGCGTCGCCAAGTCGGGCACGTGCGACGACCTCGGCCTGTGCGCACGCGACAACGAGTGCCCGATCGGACAGATCTGCAGCGACGTCACTCACACCTGCGCCAATGGCTGCGTCGAAGACGGCCAGTGTCAAAACCAGGCGGTCTGTGCTGCGGGTCGCTGCGTGCCGCCGTGTACCAGCGATGGCGACTGCACCGCTCCGGCGACGTGCGCCGCGGGTGGCAAGTGCAAGGTCCCTGGGGCCTGTGAGGCAGCGACCGATTGCCCGGCACCCGCGACGTACTGCAGCCGCGAGACCGGCGGCTGCGTGCCGGGTTGCCAGATCGACGCCGACTGCAAGAACGCTGGTCAGCGCTGCGACGGCGGCGGCCAAGGGCAGCCCTCCGGACCTTCTGCTGGTGCCTGCATCGACAAGGGCTGCCTCCACAACTTCGAGTGCGCGTTTGGCAAGGTGTGCGACCAGGCCACCGGCCAGTGCGTGCCCTTCCCGGTGAGTGACCCACACTGCGCCCCATGCGACGCGCAGGCCGAGACCAACGCCGGCTGCCCTGCGCCCAACCAGTGCGTCTCGTTCCAGGACCAGGACGAGCAGCCGCGCGGCGACTTCTGCATCGTGCGGTGCAAGGACGACCCTATCGACCGTTGTCCGTCCGGCTGGCAGTGCACCGCAGTCGAAGACCCCGAGAGCGGGACGGAGCAGTTCTTCTGCGCCCGCCAGTGCTACATCAATCCAGTCGGCGCCGGCACCACGCCCTGACGCGTGCTGTGAAGTCGAGACTCGATCCGATGGTCTGGCTGGCGCCCTGCGCGGCGCTGGTGCTTGCGATCGCTATCCCGAACTGCGCGACCGAACCAGCGCCGCTGTCACGCATCGCGGCGGAGGAGGGCACGCGCTTCGGGGTGTCGCTCGCGCAGCGGCGTGCCTTCTTCAAGGACATCGCTCAGAACGACTCGCGCTGGCGCGCAATCGCCGAGCGCACCTTCCCCAACGATGTGTGGGCGCAGGCAGACCACTGGACCGACCACATGTCGCAGCACGTGCGCGCGATGGCAACCACGTACGATGTGTCGATCGTCCAGATCCTGCTGGCCTATGACGAGGGCCTGCACGAGAGCTGGCGTGGCCCGGGCAACAAGCTCATGCGCGGGACCTGGCCGCCGCTGACCAAGCACAAGTGAGCGCGCCGCAGCCCATGCCGAGCCCGCCCTTCACCGTGGCTGGGCTGTTCGCGCGTACGCCGGTGCGGCTGACGTTGTGGCTGCTGCTCGGGATCTGGTTCATGGGCACGTGGTTGTCCGAGCCGTACCTGATGGGGCGAGGTCAGGACTGGGCCTACTTCGTCCATCACGCGACGGTCGCGACCCGCACCTGGAGCGAGTACGGCCAGGTACCGATGTGGAACCCGTGGTTCTGCGGCGGGATCCCGGCGCTCGCGAACATCCAGACCGACGCGCTGTCGCCCGACCTCTTGTTGACGTTGCCGTTCGATCAGCCGGTCGCGTCGGCGCTCCGTCTCCTGTTGTTCATCGTGCTGGGTCTCGAGGGTGCGTGGCGCTATGCGCGGCATCACGACGTGCACGGCTGGGGCGCGCTGATAGCGGCCGCGGCGTTCATGTTCTCGGGTCGCTTCATGATGATCTTCTGGGATGGGCACCTCCCGTTTTTCGGGTTCGCGCTCGCTCCCTGGGTCTTTCTCGGGCTCGAGAAGTCGTACCTGCGCCTTCGTTGGGGGCTCGTGTCAGCCGTCGCGCTGACGTGGATCTTCTTCTATGGCGGCGCCGTCGCGACCCCGCTCATCGTCTCGATGATGGGCTTTCTGGTGTTGCGCGACACGTTCGAGCGGGTCCTGTTTCCGACCGGCGAAGCGCCTCGCAAGCATTGGTATCGGCCGCTCGCGTCGCTCGCGTTCATCGGCTTCTTCACGCTGATGCTGTCGCTGCCGCGCCTCGTGCCCGTGTTCCAGACGCTGATGGAATACCCGCGTCATTGGGACGAGCCCGAGGCGCTGTCGGTCTGGCACGTGTCGGGCATGATGTTCTTGCCGCCGCGCTCGTGGTCGTACTTCGATGTGGGCACGTCGTATGTCGGGCTCGGCATCGGGCTTGCGTTCCTCGCGGCCTTACCGCTGCGGGGGCGCGCGATGTGGCGTCTGCTCGCAGCCGGGGCGATGGCGTTCGACCTCGCGATGGGCGAGGCCGGGCCGCTGCATCTGTGGAAGCTCATGCACAGCTTTCCGGTCGTGTCGGATGTGCGCGCCGCCTTCCGCTTCACGTTCCTCGTTGCCCTGTTCGTCAGCATCGGCGCGGGGCGAGCGCTGTGGTGGCTCGAGCAGAAGGTCGCACTGTGGGCGGCGGCGATCTACGCACGACGATCTTTCAGCGGCCCAGCTAAGCGCTGGCACTGGGTCGCGCTCGCGTGCGCGGTCTCGGGTCTCGCGGCGATCGTGGTCGGCGGTCATGGGCCGATCGCGACCCGCCAGAAGCTCACCGAGATCCCCCGCCTCGAGGTCGGGCCACGCGCACCCGGCGACTTCCATCAGGCGGTCGGGACGCGCTGGATTGCCCAGGTGTGGCCACGCGCGAACATCGGCTCGCTCGCCTGCTTCGAGGAGCAGCACTTCCCCGAGAGCGCGTCGCTGCGCGGCGATCGTCCGACCGAAGAGTGGCTCGTGCTCTCCAAGGGCACGGTCAAGCGACTCGGCTGGTCGCCCAACGAGATCGACGTCGAGGTCGACGCACCGCAAGGTGCCCTGGTCGCAGTGAACCAGAACGCGGCGCGCGGTTGGTCGACCAATCTTGGCGAGATCGCCGATTACCAGGGCCTGCTCGCGGTGCGTGTGCCGCCCGGCAAGCACACGCTGACCTTGACGTATGAAGAGCCTGGCATCATTGCGCTCATGGCGGTGAGCTTCCTCACGATGATCGGCATCGCCGGCTGGTTGGTCTGGGCGCGGGCATGGCGTGCAAACGCTGCCATTCCAACGCGACCGAACTCGACGTAGGGTCGCGCAGCTTTGGACGAACGACGCGCAACTGGCGAGGGCTCTGGGCTGCTTCAGGCGGTCTTCGTCGTGCCTTGCTTCAACGAAGCGGCCCGCCTCGATGCGGCAGCCTTCGCCGCGCTCGTCGCTGATGGTCGCGTGTCAGCGCTCGTGGTGGATGATGGGTCCACGGACGAGACCGGGGCGATCCTGGCGCGCTTTGCGAGTGCTCATCCCGATCGCATCCGACTGCTCTCGCTGCCGAAAAACGGGGGCAAGGCTGAGGCGGTGCGTGCCGGCCTACGGCACGCATTGGCCACCGGCGCTCAGGTCGTCGGCTATGCCGATGCCGACTTCGCGACCCCGCCGCGTGAACTCGTGCGCCTCCTCGACGAGCTCGAGCGTACCGGCGCGGCGGTCGTGCTCGGCTCGCGCATCCAGCGCCTCGGCGCCGACATCGTGCGCAAGGAGCTGCGCCACATCGCCGGTCGCATGTTCGCCACGGTGTCATCGTGGACCGTTGGTGTTCCGGTCTACGATACGCAGTGCGGCGCCAAGCTGTTTCGCGCGACGCCGGCCCTCGAAGCGGCGCTGAGCGAGCCTTTCAGCTCACGCTGGAGCTTCGACGTCGAGCTGCTCGCGCGCCTCTTCGGTCGGCTTCCATCGGAAGTGACAATGGATCCGAAGGACGCGCTCGAGGTGCCACTCGAGAAGTGGCACGACATCCGCGGCTCGAAGCTGCACCTACCAGGCATGGCCCGCGCGTTCGCCGATCTGATCGGCATGTGGGCGCGGGCCGAGCACCATTCTCGCAGGAAGCGTTAGACCGCGACCAGTGAGCGCTTCGAGCCATCGGTCAGCGTGCGCGTCGGCACGTGCACGATGTAGCCCTGGGCGCGGAGCTCGTCGTCGATGATATGATCGAGTTCTTCGCTGATGCGTCGCAGCAGCGCCTGACGCTCGTGGAACGGCAGGAACGCCGACTTGAAGCCGTTCAGGATGATCTGCCGCACCTGCCAGATGTCGAGGTCGAAGGTAGCTACCGCGCGCTCGAGCTCGGTCGTGACGGTCGTGTCGGTGATGAGGCGGTTGTCGGTGTTGATGGTCACCCGGATGCCGAAGTCGAAGTAGAACTTCAGCGGGTGGTTCTTGAAGTCGTCGACCGCGCGCGTCTGCACGTTCGAGGTGAGGCACACCTCAAGCGGGATGCGGTGGTCATTGACGTAGTTGAGGAGCTCGCCGTCCTCGCGCAGGCGTGTGCCGTGGCCGATGCGATGGGCGCCACAGACGTGGATTGCTTGATGGATCGACTCGGGGCCGTAGGCCTCGCCCGCGTGGCAGGTCGAGTTGACGTTGTTCTTGCGGACCAGCGCGAACGCGCTCGAGAACTTCTTGGCCGGGTAGTCGTACTCGGCGCCGGCCAGGTCGAAGCCGACCACGCCCTTGTTCTTGTAGGCGACCGCGAGCTCGGCGAGGCGCACCGATTGTTCCGGCGCGATGTGGCGGATACCGCAGATGATGACGTTGCAGACGATGCCGTGGTCGCGTCGCGCGTCGTTGAGGCCGTTGATGACCGCCTCGACGATGCGGGTCATCGGCACGCCGTTGCGGGTGTGGAGGATCGGCGCGTAGCGGACCTCCATCAGCTTTACGTTCTCGCGCGCGCAGTCCTCTGCCAGCTCGTAGGCGACACGATAGAGCGCCTTCTCGGACTGGAGGACCGACAAAGTGATGTCGAATGCCTTCAGGTAGTCGTTGAGATCATGGCAGATTTCGCCCATGTGCATCGCCTTCGCGAGGCCGGCCGGGTCCATCGACGGCAGCGAGACGCCCTGCTCGGCCGCGAGGTCGATGATCGTCTCGAGGCGCAGCGAACCGTCGAGGTGCACGTGGAGGTCGGTCTTCGGGAGGCGCTTGAGGAAGTCCAGGGTCGGCTTGATGCGGGGCTTCGTTTCGGTCTGGTTCATGGCGTTTGCTTGCCTTCTTCGAGTTAATTCCGGGGAAGATAGGTCGTAGCTGGCCCTTGGGCAAGTCGAAGGTCACGCGCTCGACGGGGCGAGACCTTCGGACTAGGCTGGGCGCATGTGGCGCATTCCTCGAAGCCTCCCGAGAACCTTCTGGCTTGGCAGTCTCCTGACCGTCGCGCTGCCTCGCACCGCGCTGTTCGGAAGCGATAGCGCACGCGCAGGCGCGCCGATGCCGTGTCAGGGCTCGCAGCACGTGTCGTGCAGTGCGGGCCGCATCCAGACGCAGTGCTGCCCGGAAGGAGCGATGTGCAACTACCGCGACGAGCCCTTCACCGGCTGCGGTCACGGTCTGTGCATAACCTCCGGCGACCCCGGTCGCTGCGTCAGCCCCCGCCCGAATGTCACGACCGCGAAGTCGGAAGCCGACTGCAAAAACGACAGCGGAGAATGGGCGCTCGTGTGCGCGGACAAGGTCGTCGTCCATGCCTGCCTGCCTCCGATGCCGACCAACTTCATGGGGCCTGGCAATAACCCGCGCTTCAAGAGCTGCGGCAGCGGAGCCGCGCCGATGAGTTCCGAGGACGCCAAGGTCGGCGACCGCTGCACCACGCACCTGCTGGACGAGGACTGCTACCCGACGCGCGACGAGCTTGGGCTGCGCGCCTGCGAGGCGCCGCTCACGAAGGTGTGCCTCGGCGGTAAGCTGCTCGAGAAGTGCCTGCCGCAGAACCTCTCACCCATCAAGCCCCGGCTCTGGCCCGCGAGCACGTTCGTGACGTGTGACGACGGCAGCTGCGCGGTCGGCGACGACAAGCAGAAGGCCTGCAGCAATTGAGATTCCGGAGTCTAAGTCGTAGGAGTCTCGACTCCGAGTGCGACAGACAGCGTGTCGAGCGGGCGACGTTCGGTGAGTCGAAAACGAACCAACTCGCCTGCTTGCACGCTGGCCGCACGAGGCCATCAGATTGAAGGTGCGCCACGCCGGTGCGCCGTTCCGGGCGCTGCACGACGCGCTCGTCGGTGGCGATGCGCTCGACTGGTCGTTGCTCGATCCGGCGGCCATCCCCGAGCCGCTGCTCATGCGCGCGCAGACCGCCTGGAACGGGCGCGCGCAGAGCGAATACAAGTCGATCCAGGTGATGGCGCGCTTCCTCTCCGAGGTGCTCGCGTCGGGCGATCCGATAGAAGTCCACGCGGGCGTGGTCATGGCGATCGAGGACGAGATGCGGCACACGGCCTTGTGTGTGCGGGTCGTCGAGCGCCTCGGCGCGAGCGCGTCCTTGCCGACGCCGCTGGTCCACGCCGAAGCGCGCGCGTTCATGGCGTTGCCCGCGGCGCAGCGCGCGCTCGGGACGGCGGTCACGATGTTGGCCATCAATGAGACTGTGTCCGTTGCGCTGATCGAGGACCTGCGCCAGCGCGCGACCCATCCGGTGATCCGCGCGGTGTTGGACGCCACGCTCGCCGATGAGGACGAGCATGGCGACTTCGGTTGGGCCTATGTCGCTGCGTCGCTGAAGCGCTTCGATGGCGAGGGCCACGCGTATGCGTCGGCGTGTGCCGAGGCCGCGATGGAGCCGCTGGTCGCACCCGCCCGCGCGACGCTGGCGACGATCCCGGCGCACCTCCGCGACCTCGCACACTGGCCCGAGCCCGAGCTCGCGCACCTCGGCCTGCGCAGCCCCGAGCGTGAGGCCCTGGTGATAATCGACGCGCTCGCGAAGCAAGTCGTGCCCAAACTCGCGGCGCTCGGCTTGCGCGTGCCCAAGGCATGAAAAAGGCCGAGCAGGGAACAACCCCGCCCGGCCTTTGCGCTTGCGCGCGCTTCGATCAGTCGCAGACGGGCGGGGTGCCCGGGCAGGTCGCCAGCGCGATCACCTTGGCGAGATCGTCGCCAGCGCCGAGCGGGAAGAACTCGGTCGAGCCCTTGGCGATCTTCTTCTTGGCCGCGTCGTAGCCGTAGCCGATGATCTTGACGTCGGCGTTGGGGACGAGGTCGGCGAACTCCAAGCCGGTCGAGTCGCACTTCACCTTGCGGGCCTCACCCTGAAGGGACGGGGCGGTGCTGGCGTTGAAATAGAGGTAGACCTCGACATCGACGATGCCGGCCGTCGAGCAGCGGCCGCCACCCGGAAGGCTCCAGTCGACGGTGAGGAGCGCGGGCTTCAACGCGATGACGATGGTGCTGGTCTCGGCGGTCTTGCCCTGGCCGACAGACAGCTTCGCGAGCTTGCCGATGTAGGTGCCCTTGCCGGCGGCGTTGATCGCCTCGACCTCGATCGAGTAGGTGCCCGCGGCGATCGTCGGGATGCTGATGACGCCGCCGGTCGCGCCGGTCGCGCAGGTCGCGCTGGCGCTGGCGATCTCTTCCTCGCCCTTCATCGCGCGCACTTGAATCGTCGCGACCGAGAACGAGCCGCACGTTGCCGAGGTCGGCCCGGTCGACCACTTCACGTCGATGGCGCCCGGCTTCACCGGGTCGTCGCCGCAAGCGGCAAGGGTCGAGAAACCAACGAGGGCGAACAAGAGCGAGGCGAGGCGTAGCATGAGGGGCTCCGTGTGGGAGGTGTCGTTCAAACCGGAAGGGGAGTCGGAGGTGCGCTCCGTTGGGACGAGACTATCGAAGGCCACCCGCTGAGAGTCAACTGTGCGAGTAACTTGGGTCACCGCGCCCGGTTCGGCACCCGCAGGCCGCAGACGGGCGTCAGGCCGCGAAAAAGGCAAGCTTGCCCGAGGCGATGCCCACGGCTATGGTCCCGCGCCCTGCTTGCCCAGCGCTTACGCGCGTACCGGGTCGACAGTGGCAAGTCGAGGACGGAGGAACGATGTCATCTGCCGAGCTCATGAAAAAGGTCGTCTCGCTGTGCAAGCGGCGGGGCTTCGTATTCCAGTCGTCCGAGATCTACGGCGGCCTGAAAAGTGCCTATGATTACGGTCCGTTGGGCGTCGAGCTGAAGCGCAACCTGATGTCGGCCTGGTGGCGCGACATGGTGCACAAGCGCGAGGACGTGGTCGGCCTCGATGCGTCGATCATCATGCATCCGCGCGTGTGGGAGGCCTCGGGCCACCTGTCCGGGTTCTCGGATCCGCTGGTCGACTGCAAGGTCTGCAAGGAGCGCTTCCGCGCGGACAAGGCCCCGGTCGCGGTGGTCGGTGAGGCGGCGACGCTGACCTTCCCCGACAAGGGCGCGGCCAAGGTCGCCGAAGAGCTCATCGCGAAGCAGTTTAGTCAGACCCTGCATCGCAAAGACAAAGAGCTGCACGGCGCGCTCGCGACGCGCAACTACGTGTGCCCGAACTGCGGCTCGCCGTTCTTGAGCGAGGAGCGTCAGTTCAACCTGATGTTCAAGACGTCGCTCGGCCCCACCGACCCGCTCGGCGAGGTCGCCTCCGCAATCGAAGCGGGCGCGCTGGAAGGCCTCACGGGCCGTGAGCTGCGCGCCAAGCTGGAGGAGCTGACCAAGCCACCGGCCGTGTATCTCAGGCCCGAGACGGCCCAGGCGATGTTCGTCCAGTTCGTCAACATCCAGCAGTCGATGTCGATGAAGATGCCGTTCGGCATCGCGCAGATGGGCAAGTCGTTCCGCAACGAGATCACCGTCGAGCACTTCATCTTCCGCTCGTGCGAGTTCGAGCAGATGGAGATGGAGTTCTTCTGCGAGCCCGGCACCGACGACCACTGGATGGAGTACTGGGTCGCGCAGCGCCTGGCCTGGTGGCAGAAGTTCGCGAACGACAAGACGAAGTTCAAGCTGCGCCCGCACGCGCCAGACGAGCTCGCGCACTACGCCAAGGGCTGCTTCGACATCGAGTACGAGTATCCGTGGGGCTATGGCGAGCTCGAGGGTATCGCCAACCGCACCAACTACGACCTGACCAAGCACGCGCAGCACTCGGGTCAGAAGCTCGACTACTTCGACCCCGAGTCGCAGAAGCGCTACGTCCCCTACGTCATCGAGCCGGCCGCCGGCGCGACCCGCGGCATGCTCGTGTTCCTGCTCGACGCCTACACCGAAGAAGAAGTCGAGTCGGCCAAAGGCGAAAAGGACATTCGCGTCGTGCTCAAGCTCCACCCCGAGCTCGCGCCGATCAAGGTCGCCGTCTTCCCGCTCGTCAAAAAGGACGGCATGCCGGAGCTGGCGCGCAAGGTCGTCGACGAGTTCTTCGCGCGCGGCATCAACGCCAAGTACGACGAGCAGCACGCGATCGGTAAGCGTTACCGCCGCCACGACGAGATTGGCACGCCCTGGTGCCTGACCCTCGACCACCAGTCGCTCGAAGACGGCACGCTCACGATTCGCGACCGCGACACGATGCAGCAGCGCCGCATCCCGATCGAGAGCGCGGTGAGCCAGATCGAAGGACTCCTGCGCGCGAGCCACTGAGCCTCTCGCCAGCGCCAGACTTGCCGGCGCCAGCCTCACCCTCGGGTGGGGTTGACGACTGCTCGCGACTGGACCGATGCTCGGGTCTCCAAGAGACCTCAGTGACATCCGTCTGCGAGCACGTGCAAGGAGGCCATTCGCATGGAGGACACGCACTTCCTGGAACGACTGCAACGTGTCGGCTGGCGCGAGACCGAGCTCGCGCTGCGGCTCTATCGCGAGCCCGAGCTGGTGCGGCTGCTGCTCGATGACGCTGGCGCCCCGAGCGCCCAGCGCATCGCCATCGCCATCTCCGAGGCGCCAGAGCCACCCCACGTGATCGTCACACGCGAAGGCGCGTTCGTGACGTGTCTGGGCGCAGGCATGAAGGTCGGGGATCTGCCGGTTGTCGGCAAGCATCGCATCGAGCGGGCGGCGGACCGGCACGAGCAGATGAAGGGGCGCATCGCCTACATCGACTGGGCCGTCGAAAACTCCCGCAGCGTCAAGCGCATGTGGCGCTCGGTCTTCAGCGACGGCCATCGCGTGCCACGTGAGGTGATGGTCGGATTGGCGCCGCTCGTGCCGCTTCTCGAGCGCGATCTCATCGATTGGTGGATCGACGAGGACAAGATCGCGCGTCGCCTCGTCTACGATAACACCAACCGCTTCGCGAAGCCTCGCGCACGACTGACCTCGAACGACGAGGAGCAGCTCTTCAGGATATGGCGGTCACACTGGTCGGCAGCCCACCTCATCGGGCTCTTCGGGCTCGCAGACCACGAGTCGCTCGACCTGCTCGGACAAGCGTTGATGCTGCCGAACGCTCCGCCGGGTCCCTTCGCCTTCCAGGCGATGCGCTTCGGCTTCTGGCCGACGACCCTCCGTGGGGCTTGGACTCTGGCCCGGATCGGATCCGGCGCGCTGCGCTCGTGCAAGCGTCTCCTGCAAACGCCTCGCGAGTCCGCGCTGATCATCGACAAGCTGGCCGCTACAGTGGGCATCGCGTTTGTCGGTGCCGCGCACTCTCCCCTGCGGGCCGAAGCCGAAAAGGCACTCTGGCATGGGGCGCCTGACGAGGACCCACGGCCATATCACAACTTCCTGACAACCTATCGACGCTTCTGGTCCAAAGCGGTGTCGTCTGAAGTTCTCCGCGATCGAGCGCAAGCGCTCAGGATTGTGGACGAATTAGGCAAGCGAATCGCGCAGGACGAACGGGTCGAGTACGGCCCGGACTACGCGGAGCTCCTCCGCTTTCATACCGCCAACCGCTTTACCAACGTCTTCACTGGCACCGCTTGGATTGACCTCGCCGGATTGCTCAGCTGGTTTGCCCGTGCCGAGCTGTTCGACTTCTACCTACCGGAACGCCTGCTGGTCGGTGCTCCCGAGTGGGTGCCGCAGGACACGATCAATCTGATTCGAGGGACCGTCGGCTTCGGTACGTACATCAAGCCCGCACCTCAGCCGAAGGCCCCCAAAGTCGGTCGCAACGAGCCCTGCAAATGCGGCAGCGGCAAGAAGAGCAAGCGCTGCTGCGCGGCTTAGGCCTCCTAACGCGGCAGGCTCTGCATCGGTCGTCGCTCGATCATCTCGGGGCCCTCCTTCGGGAGGGTCACGACCAGCCACTCGCCCGCGTGACTCGGCATGAAGCGGCGCACGAGCTCGATGACGAGCGCGCTCTTGGCGACCTTCAGGGTGGGCGGCGGCTCGCTGTCGAGGATTGCCACGCCCTCGTACAGCGCCGTGTTCAGGAAGCGCGCGAGGTCGGCGACGGTCGGCGGCTTGGCGAGCCAGTCGTGCTCACGCGCGAAGTCGGCCAGCGTGCGTTCGCCGTGCGCACCGTAGGCGACTCCGGTCGTCGCATCGATCGGCACGCGCTTCACACCGGTCCCGGGATAGGCATCGGGGAACGCCGCGACCGCGACGACCGTATTGAACAGGCCGACCTCTTCGCGCACGACGATCTTGTCGGCCGGGAAATCTTTCGCGAGCTGCTCCTTTAGCGTGCGCTGCGCGTTCGCGATGGCAGCCTTGACCACCTCCGGGCGCGTGATCGGCTGCAGCTCGGGGGGCGGAGCGGCAGCCGCCGCCGCGTCGTTCGCGATGGCCGCTGCGAAAAGGATGGGGAGCAACGAGAGCCGCATGAGGACCTCCATTTGCGAGGCTAGCACAGTCCCAACGGGCGACCTCCATTCCACGCCCTGATGCGCCAGTGCGGCGCAACCTCACCCGAATCTCACGACCGACCAAGGCACCCGGGGTCGGGTTGTCGCTCCGGGCTTTGCATGGTACCGCTCTTCACAACCGGCAGGTGGTGGGCAGGCCAGATGACCACGAGCGGCTCTGAATTCTACAAAGACGAGCTCGAGCCCGAGCAGATCGAGACCTTGCTCAAGCAAGGCTCGATTTCTGCGAACGAGGTGGTCGAAGGGCTCTGGCATGGACAGGTGCTCGTTCGCACCAATGCTGCACGTGGCGCACGCTACGTCGAGGACTTGCCCGAACCGGGCGAGGCGATGTTGCGCATCGTGTCCAAAGACGCCGACGCTGGGGTCCGCAGCGCCATCGTAACGGCCGTCTCGTACGGCCTGGGCAGTCACGCGGTCGCGTTGCCATTGCTGTTCGACGCGGTGCTCGACGGTGGCGAGGGCATTCGCGACACGGCGCTCTCCGGGCTCGAGCGACGCCTGCTCCAGGGCAAGGCTGAGGTCCTGCCGTGGTTTGTCGCCGCGCTCGCAGACGTGCGCTCGGGCGTCGCCGCCGCGGCCTCGCAGCTCATGGTCAAGGCGGGCGGTGAAGCCGCGATCCCGCCGCTGATCCCGCTCCTCGGCAGCGACGACCCGCGACCACGCCGCGCCGCTTACGACATCCTCGACCAGCTCAAGCGCGCTGCCGTCAGTCTCTTGATCGACGCCTTGCGCGACCCCAGAGCTCGTGAACTCGCGGCGCGACTGCTCGGTGGCATCGGCGAGACCGACCCCTCCGACCGCATGAAGCTCGAGGCATTGGCGACGGACGCCGAAGCCTCGGGTGACACGAAGCTCTTCAGCGTCGCGACCAAGGTGCTCGGCGAGATGGGCCGGCCGCGCGATGTCGCGCGCGTCGCTCCGGCCGACATCTCGATTCGCCGCTTCTTCGATCGTGCGCTCGACGACGACGAGATCGCCGCCGCCGCCGCGGTCGACGAGGTCTTGCACGCGCTGCGCGACGGGCGCGCCTTTGTGCGTCAGAACGCCGCGCGCTGGCTCGGAAAAGCCGATGCAGTCACGGGCCAGAGTACGGTCGGCGACAAGGTCGTCGGCAAGCTCGGACCGATCATGCGCGACCCCGATGCAGGTGTGCGCGGCATTGTCGCTCGCACGCTCGGGCTCATCGGCGGTGACGACGCGATCCGCACGTTGGTGTTGGGCATGTCCGACCCCGACGGCGCGGTGCGCGAGGCCGCCGTCTCGGCGCTGCATGGGCTCGGGCCCGCGGCGCTCGGTACGGTGCTCGAAGCGGTGCACGCGGCCGACCCGCCGGTCGTTGCGCGCACGTTCGATGGCCTGCGTCAGGTCGTCGCGCGCTTCGGCGCCGCCGCCACTCAGAGCCTCGCCGACGCGCTGCGCGGCGATCGCGACCTCACGCCGCTTGCCCGCGAAGTTGCCTGCCTCGCCCTGGGTGACATCGGCCCGGGCGCGGAGGACGCGGTCCCGGCGCTGCTCGCAACGCTCAAGGATCGCAACGAGGACGTGCGTGCCGCCGGTGCCAGCGCGCTCGGCTTCATCGGTGTCGACGATGACATCGTGCTCGCCGACCTCGCTCGCATGCTCGCCGACTCGGTGCCGAACGTGCGCCGCCAGGCGGCATTGGCAGCGGCTCGCATCAACGGTCGGCCGCTCGACGATCGCAGCTCTTCAGATGCGCGCGTCACGCCGATCTCGGGCTTCGAGGACGAGGTCCTCAGCCGCGATGCGCTGCGCCCGGGTGCAGCCAAAGCCGGGCTCGAGTCGCTCATCGCTTCATTGCGCGATGGTCGCGAGCTGGTGCGCCAGAACGCGGCGCGCGCCATCGGCGTGCTCGCGGACGAAGGCGTCAAGGATCTCGCCGCGGCCGCCAAGCCGCTTGGCATGCTGCTGCGCGACGGCGATGTCGATGTGCGCAAGGCCGCCATCGGCGCGCTCGCGGACCTCGGCAAGGACGCGGTCGGCGCGGCCTGGGCGCTGACCGGCGCGTTGGTCGACCCCGACGACGATGTGCGCGAGGCGGTCATCACGACGCTCGTCGCGTTGCATCCCGAGTGCGAACCCTTCCTGGTCGAGGCCCTGCGCAGCGACACCGCGAGCGCCAAAAAGGGCATCTTCGTCGTGTGGTATCGCCTCGCCGGGGCAGGCGTGCCGGCGCTCGCGACCGCATTGTTCGACCCGTCGGGACTCATCCGACTCAATGCTGCGCGCGCGCTCGAACTCCTCGCGAAGCACGGTGCCGCCAACGCGATCGGCGATCTCGAGGCGCGCCTCGCGGACCCAGTGGGTCAGGTGGGGGCGGCGGCCCAGTCGGCGATCGACGCGATCCAAGGGGGTAAGCCGTTACCCGTGGTCGTGCTCGAGCCCGATCCGATCGACGTGCCGGGCTTCAGCGAGGGCCTCGTCGCCGACGAGCTGCTCGCGGCTCGCGCCGACGTCGCCACGCCGGAGCGACTTGCGCGCCAGATGCGCGACGGTCGCGCCGCGGTGCGGGCCAACGCGGCCTCGATGCTCGCGAACTATCCAGCCTCCGACGCGCTCTCGTTGGCGCTGATGGGGCTCGCGGTGCTCACGCGCGACGAGGCCGCCGAGGTCCGCGTGCGCTCACTGACAGCGCTCGGTCGCCTGCTCGCGGACGAGCGTGCGCCGATCGAGCTGTACGGCGAGGTGCTGGTCGTCGGCCTCGGCGACCGCACCCCGAATGTGCGCAAGGCCGCCAGCGCCGCGCTCGAGGCACAGGGCGAGCGGGCCTTCCCGGCCCTCGCGTTGGGCCTTGGCGACAGCGACGAGCGTGCGCTCTTCGAGCTCACCCAGCTGTTCGTGAAGCTCGGCGAGCCGGCGCTGAACGCGCTGCCCGATGCGCTCTCACCGCTCACGCCGGAGCTGCACTTCGGTGCGTTGACGGTGCTGCATGCGTTCGGGCGTGAGGCGCTTGCGTCGGTGCGGCCGTTGGTCGAGCCGCTCGCGGGCACCTCCGAGAGCCCGGACGTACGCGCCGCTGCGGTCGTCCTGCTCGACAAGATCGACGGCAAGGACCTCATCCCGGTCGCTATCGATCCGTCGCCGCTGCCGTTGCCGCAGTTCGCGGACGTGTTGATGTCGCGTGACTCGCTCGCCGAGGCGGCCTCGGAGCTGCGCTTCGACCTGCTCGCGCACGCGATGACCGATGGGCGCGACCTGGTGCGCGCCAACGCGACGACCGGCATGGAGGTCCTGGGCAGCGCGCACGAGCTGGCGTGGCCCTACCTCGTGCGGGCTCTGAAGGATCCCACGATCGAGGTGCGGATGCGCGCGGCCGAAGCGCTGGCCGTGCTGCCACCACGCCGCGACGTCGCGTTCGAGCTCGTGCGGCGCCTCGACGATCCGTCGCCGCGCGTTATCAAGGCGGCCGAAGCGGCTCTCCATGCCTACGGCGAGTTCGCGATCGACGCGTTCATGTACGCGTTGGACGACCGCCCCGAGCTGGTCGGGCGTAGCATCCTGCCGATGCTCGCGGGCCTGGGTGAGCGGGCGGTCGACAAGCTGGTGCTGGCGCAGCGCTACGACTCGCCGTTCGTGCGGCTCAACGCGCTCATCGGCATCCGTCTGCTCGACAAGGAGCTCGGCAAGCGTGCGCGCCTCGCGGTCGCGCTGGCCCGCAAGGACGACGAGCGCGAGGTGCGGCTCGAGGCGTTGCGTACGCTCGAGTGGATCGACGGGGTCGAGCACATCTTCGTGCGCGAGCCACGGACGCTGCCGACCGAGGACTTCGCGAGCGGACCTGTCGACGACGTTCAGCTGACCGCCGCGGCGCGAGGCTACGATGCTGGCGTCCTGGCCGAGCTGCTGGTCGATGGGCGGCGCGCGGTGCGCGAGAATGCGGCGACCGCGCACGGCCTCCTCGATCGCTATCATCCATGGCTTGGGATCTTGCTGAAGGACAGCGTCGGCGCGGTGCAGGTGGCGGCGGCGATGTCGCTGGCGCAGCTCGGCGACAAGTCATTGCCGTCGGCGCGCGCCTTGATCGGCGCGCTTCTCGAAGAAGAGCCGGACGTACGGCGCTACGCGAAGGAGGCGCTGCTCACGCTCGGCACCGCGGCCCTTCCGACTTTGATCGAGGGTCTCTGGGTTCCCGGCGACATCGCGCGCAAGACGGTCGTGCCGTTCATCGAGATGCTCGGCAAGGACGCGACGCCGGCCATCATAGAGGCGCTCGATCATCCGTCGCAGTTGGTCGTGCTCAACGCGCTGCAGGTGCTCGGGCGGCTCTACACGAAGGACCCGAAGGGCACCGTCGTCGCCATTCCGAGAGTCACGGCGCTCGTCAAGAACCCGCTGCCGGCGATCATCGGCGCGGCCCAGAAGTGCCTCTTCCGGCTCGAGGGTCGCACGCCCGCCGAGTTCCAGAAGGACCCCGTGCCGATGCCGATCATCGGCTTCGACAAGGGGCCGCTGTCGGTCGATACGCTCCGGGCCGAGGCGCCGGCGCTCGACATCGCGTGGATGATCTCGGCCTTCTCGGATGGCCGCCCGATCGTGCGCGAGAACGCGGCGCGGGCCTCGGGCTTCATGCCCAATACGTTGAAAGATCTACTGATTCCGCTCACTATCGCGCTGAAGGACGGCATCCCCGAGGTGCAGGTCGCGGCGGCCGATGCGTTCGCGACGCTGCAGTCCGAGGCGCCGACCGCGGTGCCGGCGCTGACGTTCGCGCTGCGCAACGCGACCGAGCGGGTCAAGCGCGCGTGCATGGTCGCGCTCGATGCGTATGGGCCGGAGCGGGTCGCGGCCGAGCTGGTCAAGCACCTGGTAGGGCGTGAAGAGTGGATGCTCGCGACCATCGGCAAGGTCACCGCGCGCATGTCGGAGGTGATGGTGCCGGCGCTCGCGAACTTCGCCAAGCTCCCGGACGAGAGCCTGATTGCCCGCGAGAACGCGGTGCGCGTGCTCGGCGATCTCGGCCAGAAGGCGCGCGCGGCGGAGCCGCTCCTGTTGACGTTGCTGTCCGAGATGGAGGGCATGTTGGCGTTCAAGGCGGCCTTCGCGTTGGGCTGCGTGGCGCGTCCGTCGAAGGAGCTGATCGAGGCGATGCAGGCGCGCTTGAGTGTCGACCCGCGGCCGTCGTTGCACCTCGAGATCCGCTCCGCGGTGAAGATCATCAAGCGTCGCATGCCGGTCGGAGCCGCTTAGAAAACCATGGAAATCAACGTATCGCCTTCGGCCGCCGCCACCGAGATCGAGTTCTTCTTCGATATCGCGTCGACCTACAGCTACCTCGCGTCGACCCAGATCGACGCGCTCGGCGAGCGGGTCGGAGTGGCTGTCCGATGGCGGCCGATGTTGCTCGGTGGCGTCATCAAGGCGACCGGCAATCGAGTGCCGATCGAAGTGCCCGCCAAGGCGCGCTACATGCTGCACGACCTCCGGGATTGGGCGGACCTCTACGGGATCGAGCTGCGCTTTCCGCAGCACTTCCCGCCCAACACAATCCCGATCCAGCGCGTCTTGAGCGCGCTCTCGGATGCCGATGCACGCGTCCTCGCCAAGGCACTATTCACGGCCTACTGGACGCAGAACCAGAACCTGTCGGACCTCGCCGTCTTGGCCCACGTGATCCACGCGGCCGGCTTCCCGAGCGTCGAGCTGCTCGCGCGCGCACAAGACCAGGACATCAAGGATCGCTTGCGCGCGACGACCGACGAGGCGGTCGCGCGTGGCGCCTTCGGGGCGCCGACCTTCTTCGTTGGCGACCGCATGTTCTGGGGCAATGATCGCCTGCCGCTGCTCGAGCGATACCTGGTCGCACTCAACGGCGCCGCCATCGGCATATGAGCCGGCCGGCTACTCCGGCAGCTGCTCCGGCTTGAAGCTCGTGATCCGCAGAGTGCTTCGCTAGACAGCTACGCGCTCAGAACCCGAGCACGCGAAAGCGTCCATCGAGTTCGACAAAGCGCATCGCGTATAGCCGTTGGTTCGCGCCCTCGGTGAGGCGAACGTCGGCGCGCATCATGCTCATCTCGCGGCGCGCCTTGCAGCCGCCGATCTCGTCACCGGCCTCGATGACGGTGTGCACGCCGACCTCGAGACCGCCGGCGGCCAGCACCGGGTGGGCATCGCGCCACGCGACGAACTCGTCGGAGAGGCCGTCGTAGCGGGTCGCAAGGTCGACGCCGGGCGGGCACTCGAACAGCTCGGCGATCTCCTCGTGGCTCGGGAATCCCCCGCGGAACGCTCCTGCGTTGCCGTCCTTGGCCGCGTCGAGCAGCTTCTGAAGCGCGGCCTCGGGCGTCGCCGCGTTGCCACCGCCGCAGCCCGCTGCCGAGACGAACGCGCACGCGAAGAGGGCAGGGCGGAGGGAGATCGACATCGCGCCGACTCTGGCACGTGCTCGTTGCGAGCGGAAGCAGAGAGGTTGGTCGACGTTGGTCGTGGTCGACCCGAGGACTCAGCCCAACAACAGCGACATCCGGTCGAACGTCCAGACGAGGAACACGACCACCGTCGCGCCGACGACCCACGGCTCGGCCAGGTACCAACCGCGCCCGAACGCACGCAACAGGCGCGAGCGCGGTCGTCGCCGTAGCTCGAGGCGCGCGCGCAGGCGCACCCGCTCGGCCGCGATCGGATCGGGTGCACGCAGCGGCAGCGCCGACAGCGAAGCCATCAGTGCGTCCGACTCGATCCACTTGCCATTGTCTGGGTCCGCGTTCATCGCCCGTCCTCGAGCAGAGTCTGCATCATCGAACGCGCCCGAGCGAGCCTCTGTCGCGTCGCCTCGGGCTTCAACTCCAAGATTGCCGCCGCGGCCTGAGGCGTGAGCCCCTCCACCGCGACCAGCAGCAATACCTCGCGGTACTTCACCGGCAGCGTCGCCAACGCGAGCTCGATGCGCCGCTCGGTCTCGTTCGCCTGCGACAGGTCGAACGGTGTCGGCTCATCCGGTGTCGGCATGCGCGCGAACCCGAGCAGCCTGTCCGCATCGAGCAGGCGCCAGCGATGCCGCCCGAGCACCAGGTTGCGAGCCACCGTGAAGAGCCACGCCCCGAGCTGTGTATCAGGCCGCAGCCCGGCCGCATTGCGGGCGAGCCTGAGCCACGTCTCCTGCAGCACGTCATCGACCCCATCGCGCCGCCCATGCATGCGCGCGACGAACCCATGCAGGCGTACGTGGTGCCGTCGATACGCCTCGTCGAACGCCGCCCCGTCGCCGAGCTGGAGCCGCCGCACGAGCTCGGGCTCGTCCAGCTCGCTCGCTCGAGTCGTCGCGATGCCATCCATATACCCGTGCAATGCACGATGGACCGGTGCGTGACAAACTCCGAGTGCGAGAGTCAGCGTGTCGAGCGGGCGACGTTCGATGAGTCGAAGACAAGCCAACTCGCCTGCTCGCACGCTGGCCGCACGAGGCCATCGACTCATGAGCCCACTTCGTCTGCCGAGCGTCGCATGGCGCTGCTTTTTTCCGTCACGCAGACGCCGGCCACGAGTTGTCCACCTGAGTCGCGAACGACTCCTCCCTCACAGCCAGGAGCAAGAGACGTGGTCCAGTTTTTCATGAACGGTGGCTTTCCGATGTGGTTCATCCTCGCGTTCGGTCTCGCGTCGCTCATCGGCGCGGTGCTGTTCGCCCGGCGGCCCGACGAGCTGCGGCTCGGATCATTGCGCGCGATGTCGTGGGCGACCGCCTTCGCCTCATTCGCGGGCTTCGTCGCCGGTGTCGCGGTCACCTTCGCGGCCTGTGCCAACCTGCCCGAAGCGGAGGCAAGTCGCTGGCACGTGTATGCCATCATGGGCATCGCCGAGTCGGCATCGAACCTCATCCTCGGCGCATCGCTGCTGGCGCTGACGTGGCTCGTCATCGCCATCGGCTTGCGTCGCCTCGCGGCTCGCGAAGCCCGCTGAGGCTGGCTCGGGGAAGAGCCCCAGGGGGCACGCGGTTCCATCGCGGGGTCCGCGCAAGCATGCTATGCAAGCGCGGTCATTGTTGGATAACCGGGATGTCCATCGTCTCTGGGGTGAGATGGCTCGCAAACGACCCGCGCTCGACACGCCTCGTGCACCTTTGAAGACCCGCGTCGCACGCGCCCTGCGAGCCGTCCGCGACTACTTCCCGCTGACGCCTTCGGGTGTCGTGCTCGCGACCGTGGGCGCTGTCATCTACTTCATCTTCGCCGAGAAAGAGGCCGACTTCGTGCTGCTCGGGTTTGGCATCACGGCCATGTGCCTCGTTGGGTTGTCGCTGCTGGCAGTGCTGATCCACGTCGCCGTGTTGGCGCTGAGCCTGCGCAAGCGCTCGGTCGGACTGCCCGAGTCGCTGACCGTCGGCATCGAGGCCGAGACCGGATTCCGCTGTGGCCGCTTTCGCTTCCTCGCGGTCACCGACGCGAGCTTCGACTGGCTCGAGCCATCGGCCATCGCGGTGCGTCTCGTGAAGGGTGGTCCCTACTTCAGCGAGTACGTCACCCCGCTCGAGCGGGGTCGCTTCACCTCGATTGTGCGGCGCTTCTCGGTGTCTGATGTATTCGGCTTCGCGAACATGCGCTTCGCGCGTCGCTGGGCCACGACCCTGCGCATCCAGCCGGTGCCCGGTCGCGCCGACGTCACGCTCGCCATCCGCCGCGCGACCGACGACGGCTACTCCCACCCCTCGGGCCAGCCGCTCGGCGAGCTGGTCGAGATGCGCCGCTACGCCGCTGGCGATCCCGTGCGCCACATCCTCTGGAAGGTCTTCGCGCGCTCGCGCAAGCTGATGGTGCGTGAGCCCGAGCGCGCCATCGCGCCGAAGCCCGCGATGGTCGGCTTCTTCGTCGCGGGCCAGAACGACGAGCCGTCGGCATCGACCGCGCGCCTCTTCCTCGAGCAGGGCCTGCTCGGCGCCGACTTCATGTTCGCGGCCGAAGGCTCGACGCGACCGACCTCGAACGTCGGCGAAGCGATAGAACAAGTCATCGAGTCGCATGCCTATCGCGCGTCCGGCGCCGACTCGCTCGGGCCGCTCTTGCGCAGCGTCGATCGTGGTCGCCTCGACAACCTCGTGGTGTTCGCCCCATCGACCGACGGCGCCTGGGTCGACAAGGTCCTGGCTGCCGCCAAGCGCCTGCCATTGCCGCCCACCGTGGTGATGACAGTCGATGGTCAGCTCGAGCGGCGCGCGGCCAAGGGTATCGGCCGCTTCTTTTTCCGACGCGCGCGCTCTACTGATCCCATCGAGGACGTGCCGCAGGTCTATGACCGCCTGCGCTCGGCCGGGATCGAGCTGCGCGTGCTACATCGCCAGACCGGTGCTGCCATCGACCAGCACGGCATCGAGGCTTGGAGGTCGCTCCGATGAGCGCGGCATTGCCTGCTTCATACGCATCGATGGCGGTCGCGCCGCCCCAGGCACCGTCCGAGTCGTGGCTTGTGCAGATCGTCAAGATCCTGCTCTACGTCGCGTCGTTCGGCTGTGTGCAGATGTTCCACCCGATGACCACCCCGGTCGGCTTCGTCGCGTTCGCGCTGGCGACAGTGATCGCGACCATCCTCGCGCAGCAGGCCTTTCGCGCCGATATGCGCTCGCTCGCGGTGTTCGCTATCGGCGCGGGCCTGGGTGCGCTGTTCCACTTCCTCGCGGGCTGGGTGCGCGCGTCGACCGGCGTCGCAATGGGCCTCGGGGTCGACGGCACGATCTACGTCTCCGACATCCTCGAGTTCGGCCTGACCACGCTCGCGTCGTTGTTCGTGCTGCGCTTCTTTGCCAAGCGCTATCGCGTCATCGCGGTCCTCGAGATCTTGTTGGTCGTCGCGGTCGCGAGCTACACGCTGGTCGAGCATCGCGGGCTGCAAATCAATCGCCCCTATTGGTTCGCGGACGCGCTGTTCGCGCTCGGCTGGGATCCGGTCGTCTTCCTGAAGGCCTTCGGTGTCGGCCTCATGGTGATCGGCCTGTTGATGGCGTTGCGCCGCCCGGGCGCTGGCAAGGCATGGCTCTCGTTCATCCTCGCTGGCGTCATCGGCGTCGTCGCGTTCATCATCCTCGACAACCGCGCCCCGCCGAGCGCCACGGCCGTGCCTCCGACCGCGGCGCTGATGGGCGGCGACCAGGACGGCAACCCCGATGACGAGGACGGCGACCAGGACAAGGACGGCGACGGCAAGCCCGACAAGAACGACGGCAAGGGTGGCGGCAGCGGCAAGTCTAAGTCTCCATTCGGTAAATCTGGCAAGCGTCCGCCCCCGCAGCCGGTCGCGCTGGTCACCTTCCACGACGACTTCGAGTCGAAAGAGCCGGTCCTGTACTTCCGTCAGCAGGTGCTCTCGAGCTTCGACCAGACGCACCTCAACGCCGACACGACCGGCAAGTACGACCTCGACGTCATCACCAAGTTCCCGACCAATGGTGAGGTCGACGCGGTGAACCCGCCCGAGTCGTCGTTCCACAAGAGCGTGCCGACCTCGATGTTCCTCATCTCGGACCATCCTCAGCCGGTGGCGTTGTCGCATGCGACCAAGGTGATGCCGCTCGACAATCCGAACCCGAACCTGTTCGTCGCCGCCTATGAGGTGACGTCGCTGGCGCTCGACAGCGAGTGGCGTCGCCTGGTCGGTCGCAAGTCGGTGCCCGCGTCGTGGGATGCCGAGACCAAGAAGCACTACACCGAGTTTCCCGACGACCCGCGCTACCTCGCGCTGTCGGACGAGCTGATGCACGACCTCGATCCGCGCTTTCGCGACGACGACCTGATGCGCGCCATCGTGATCAAGCGCTACCTCGAGAAGAACGGCTTCTACACGCTGAAGGAGACGCACCAGGACGAGACCGATCCGACCGCGTCGTTCCTCTTCGGATCGATGCGCGGCTACTGCGTGCACTTCGCTCACGCGGCGGTGTTCCTCATGCGCTCGCAAGGGATTGCGGCCCGCGTCGCGGTCGGCTACGGCGTCGACACGGCGCGGCGCGGCAGCGGCAGCTCGATGTTGATCCTCGGCAACATGGCGCACGCCTGGCCCGAGATTTACCTCGAAGGGGTTGGCTGGGTGACCTTCGACGTCTACCCCGAGCAATCGGACGAGGAGCCGCAGGAGATCGTCGACCAGGACCTCGCCTCGATGATGGGCGAGATTGCGCGCAACGATCCGACGGGCGGCATGTCCGCGACCGGCAAGAAGACGCCCTTCCCTTGGCAAGCGATCCTCATCGTCATCGCCATCTTGGCGGGCACCACGGTGGTCGCTGCCTATGCCATCAAGTTCACCCGGCGCGTGCTGCCGGTGGTCGCCGGTGCACCATCGACCCATCGCTGGGCGATGCGCTCGGCGCTCGATCGGCTGGCCGATGTCGGAGTCGTGCGTGCACCCGGCGAGACGCGCGAGCACTTCGCCGATCGGGTCGGCGAGCTCACGCCGAACCTGCGGCCGCTGACGATGACCCACTATCGTGCAGCGCTCGGTGCGGGTCGGCCAGGCGACGTCGCCGCCGATGCGCGCCGCCAGCTGAGCGCCGTACGGAGCGACCTCGGTCGCTCGCTACCCTGGTGGAAGCGCATCGGCGCGCACCTGAACCCGATCGGCTGGCTCCTTTCACGCTGAAGCCCGCTGCCATTCTTGCGCCCTCATAGGAGAGCCCTGTGTCCATTGTGCTCGATAAGAAATCCGATGCCGCTTCCGCCCCAACTGATTCGTCATTGGCCGGCATCGTCACCGACGTGCCGCCCCCGTCCGGCCTGGTCTCGCTGTCCGAAGTGCGCCAGGTGGCCGAGCGTGTGCGCGGCTGGATGCGCGACAACGTCATGGGCCGCGACGACGTGATCGAGCTCGTCCTCGTGGCGCTCTTCGGTGACGGTCACGTGCTGCTCGAGGACTACCCCGGCTCGGGCAAGACGACGCTCGCGAACGCGCTGGGCAACGCGATCAGCGACGACCAGGATGCGACCGGCGATCGGCTGCCCGCGTTCCGGCGCGTGCAGTTCACGCCGGATCTGCTGCCCAGCGATGTCACCGGCGTGTTGGTGTTCGACCCGGACTCGGCCAACTTCCACTTCCGGCGCGGTCCGGTCTTCGCCTACATCCTGCTCGTCGACGAGATCAACCGCACGACGCCCAAGGTGCAGTCGGCCCTCCTCGAGGCGATGGCCGAAAAGCAGGTCACGGTCGACAACACGACCCACAAGCTCGACCCGCTCTTCTTCGTCATCGCGACGCAGAACCCGCTCGACGCGGTCGGTACCTATCCGCTGCCGCTGGCGCAGCTCGACCGCTTCCTCTTCAAGATCAAGATGCGCCACATCTCGCGCGACGCGGAGCTCGAGGTCTTGAAGACCTGGGGCGCGCCGCGGGAAGCGACCAAGCTCGCCAAGGTCGCGCGCTCGGAGATCATTGCGGCACGCAAGCTCATCCGTCAGATCGTGTTCGTGTCGCCGGCCGTGCACGAGTGCCTGGTCGACATCGCGCGCGCGCTGCGTTCGGACAAGCGGGTGCTCCAAGGCGTGTCGACGCGCTCGCTGGTGCTGGCGATCCCCGCGCTGCAGACGCTCGCGATGTTGCGTGGCCGCGACTTCGTTGCGCCCGAGGACATCGAGCAGCTCGTCATCCCGATCTTCCAACACCGCATGGAGCTGGTGCCGGGAGTGGAGGACGTCGGGCAGGTGATCAAGGAAGTGATCAAGCAGCCGCTCGACACGCTCGCGAAGAACGCGCTGCGAGGACGATAGGCCACGATGAAACGCCTCCTCCTCTCGGCTCTCCTCGCGTTGACAGTGTCCTCGCTGCCGGCTGTTCCGCAGCTGGCGCGCGCGCAGGACCTCAGCTCGCTGTTCGGCTTTGGTGCTCCGGCGAGCTCCGACCCGATGTTGAACGGCACCCAGGAGGAGCGCGAGGCGCTCGCGTCACTCGAAGCGGACAAGCCGATTCGCGCGCGTGAGCTGGCCGAGAAGATCCTGAAGGACAGCCCCGACTCGTTCCTCGCGACGTGGGTCCTCTCCCAGGTCTTTCACCTGGAAGAGGGTCGGCATCCCCGCGCGCGCTATCTCGTCGATCGCGCGAAGACGATGTTGTTGTCGAAGTACGGCCAGCGGCCGACCGACGAGGCAGCGATCTGGTGGCACAAGCGCATCCTCGAATCGCAGAGCGAGATCCTCGGCGAGATGGAGGACCGCGAGGGTCAGCTCGGCGCGCTCGACGAGTACGACGCGATCTACATGCCGAAGCTGACGCGTCATCGGGTCTGGCCGCTGATGAAGCTGGGCCGCTACGACGAGGCGATCGAAGCCGCCAAGTCCCTGTTACGACGGGACGATCTGGTCGAGCGTATCTCCGGCTACAACGGCCTGATGGCGGTCGAGGACGAGCGCCTCGATCGGCTCGCGAGCTACAAGTGGGGAATCCAGGGGATCGAAGCGGCGCAGAACCGCTCGTGCATCCTCTTCCACAATACGGCCCAATCGGCGCTGACGTTGTTCCGCTTCGCCGAAGCCGAGGAGCTCGCGCGCAAGGCCATTCGCGCCGAGTTCAACGACTGCCCGAGCTCGAGCTACTACCACCTCGCGAACATCTATCTGAACGAGGGCGAGTTCAATAAGTCGATCTCCGCCTTCAAGAAGCTCATCCGTTCGAGGATAGAGCCGCGCTACCGACCGATGTTCGACAAGGACAACAAGTCGGTGCTGGTCGAGATCCTGCTCTCGCTCGGCAAGACCAAAGAAGCGCTGAAGCTCGTGCGCGACGTATTCGAGCATCCCGATCGCCCCGGCATGACCAGCGTCTCGCTCGACGACATCCGCTTTGGCGGCGGTGTGCAGTTCTGGTTGGCGCTCGAACAATCCAAGCAGGAGCTCCTCGAGAAGGCCTCCGCGCGCAGCTTCTGGGACGCGCTCGACACCAAGAACGAGATCCGCAAGACGACGCTCAAGCAGTGGGAGATCGAGCGCGCGATCCTCTACCTGTCGCCGCGCGACGACATCCTCGTCACCAACTTCCGCCCGTTCCTGCGCGCGGTGCGTCCCTGGACCGCCGGCTGGCTCGGCAAGATGCTCGGCGTAGGCCTCGCGCGCGCAGCCCTCGAGGAGGCGCGCGTGCTCGACGAGCCGCAGCTCGGCACGGCGGGACATGGCTACTTCCAGGCGGTGCTCGGTGAGCTGCACTATCACGCTGGCGAGTGGGAGGACGCGGTCGCCGTCGGCGAAGGCGCGCTCAAGCTGCTGCAGCCCGAGAACTTGCTCCTGCGCATGCGCACCGAAGCCTATGTCGCGGGTGCGTTGGAAAAGCTCGGGCAGGGTGGCTCGGCGCGCGCGCTGGGTCTCTTGCGCGACGTGATGCAGCAATATCCGACCGCGCTGCGCCAGCTCGGCGTGCGCCTTCCGGCGACCGTCACGCACGACGCCGACCCGTTCGCGACCGAGGTGGCGGAGCGTCTGCTCGACTCGCCGCGCCTCGACACCGACAACACCAGCGCCCCTTTCCGCGTGAATGTGACCGGCAACCGCAAGAAGCTGACGATGTGCATCACCACGACCGAAGGCTTCCGCCTCGGCTGCGGCGAAAAGGAATTCGAGAAGCCCGGCGACGACGACGAGGACGCCGCCGCGGCGTGTGACGCGTTCCACGCCGGCGCGTTTTCGCCGCTGGTCTCGCTCACGTCGAGCGACATCAACAGCCTCGATGGGTCCACTGTCCGCGCGAACGCGGACGAGGTCTTGAAGGGCATCCTCAAGCCCGATGCGACCAACGAAAAAGAGGAGGACGAGTGATGCGCTCCCCTCACAAGATTACGACTCTCATCGGGTTTCTGGTCCTGTCAGGGGTCGGCCACGCGCAGGTGCCCGAGCCGGATCCCGATCCCGATCCGGTGTCCACCAAGCCGCAGCCCCATCGCATGCCGAACAGCCTCGACGAGCTGTTCCCGAACAAGATCATCGACCCTACCGCGTGCCGGAAGATCGGCGGCTTCTGGTACAACAAGGAAGACAACGAAGGCTGCGCCGTACACGGCAAGCAGGAAGGCGTCTGGGTGCGCTTCCACCAAGACGGCCACGCGACCTGGGCTGCGGTCTGGAAGAAGGGCGTGCTCGACGGCAAGAGCGTGCGCTTCCACGAGGACGGGCGCCTTCAAGAAGAGGGCAAGTTCGTTGCGGGTCAGCGCCAGGGCCCCTTCAAGGGCTACTGGGAGACCGGTGCCTTGCGCTTCGAGGAGAACCTCGTCGACGACAAGCGCCAGGGCCCGTGGCACGTCTTCCATCCGAGCGGACATCCCGAGGTCGAAGGCGCCTACAAGGATGACCAGCTCGACGGCGGCTACGTCGAGTTCCACCGGAGCTGCTTCAAGGCCAAGGAAGGCAAGTACATCAACGGCAAGGAAGACGGCATCTGGCGCGACTGGAACGACGAGGGCGTGCTGCTCTCCGAGGGCAGCTACAAGGACGGCAAGCGCGTCGGTCACTGGAAGTTCTTCCACCAGCCGTCGCGCGCGTTGGTCGAAGAGGGCGAGTACATCGACGACAAGCGCCAGGGCATGTGGACCGAGTACTTCACCACCGGCCATCGCTTCCGCGAGGCCGAGTGGAAGGATGACCAGCGCGTCGGTGAGGGGCCGGCCGCGTGCGCCAAGCTGCAGGACACCGAGTGGGCGGTCGACTTCGCCAAGCGCGAAGAGGGCTGTCGGCGCGGCATGCCGCCGTGGGACACGCCGCTATTGACGTGGCATGGCTACTACGAGGACGGCGCCAAGTGGTGGGAGCGCGCGCACGACGACGCGGGCCAATTGGATGGCCTCGAGCGTGAGTGGCACCCGACCGGCGAGCCGCTGCACGAAGGGCGCTGGATAAAGGGCGTGCCGACCGGCGTTCACAGCTGGATCGGCAAGGGCAAGAACGAGGTCTTCGGGACCAGCACCATCACCGCCGGCAGCGGCGAGTGGCGCGCCTTCTTCCACGATGGCCGGCCGCGCGAGGCCGGCACCTGGAAGGACGGAACCAGGTCGGGCGTGTGGACCAACTGGTTCGACAATGGCAACAAGAGCACCGAGGAGACTTGGCAGCTCGGCCAGAAGCTCGGGCCCATCAAGTGGTGGTTCGAGAGTGGTCAGCTGAAAGTGACCGGTGAGTTCACGGGCGACCAGCGCTCAGGCGTGTGGACCGCGTGGTGGACCAACGGCCATGTCGCCTGGGACGGGCCCTACGGGCCCAAGGGCGAGCGCACCGGGGAGTGGCGCGAGTACTATCCCGAGGGTGTGCCGAAGGCCGTCAATCAGATGCGTGACGACTACGAGGAGGGTCACGCGATCGAATATCACGACAATGGCGAGAGGTCGGGCGAGGGCGAATATGTCGCCGGCAAGCGCGCGGGCGTCTGGAAATTCTGGTGGAAGAACGGCGAACTCTGGCGCGAGACAAACTTCGTCAAAGGTGTCGAGCAGGGCACTGGCAATCAGGAGTGTCTCGACGCAGGGGGTGAGTGGGTCAACCTCGCCGACATGCGCACGACCGGCTGTCAATTGTGCCAGTGGACCGCGAAGGATCCGGCCGACAGCGAGGACAGTGACGATGCGACCGGCGGCAAGCCGATGGTCGTCTCCCAGACCGGCGGCCCCGACGATGGCCAGCCGCAGTCGCCGGTCACGACGCCGGAGGGTCAGAAGCCCGAGGTGAAGGACCCGAAGGCACCCAAGGAGCAGGACCCCGCCGGCAAGGTGCTCAACAGCCCCGAGCGCGAGTGGATCTTCTGGCATGCCAACGGCAACAAGGAGCAGCAGGGGCGCTTCAGCAACGGCGAGCGCAGCGGCGACTGGACGTTCTGGTACCCCGACGGCAAGAAGATGTTGGAAGGCGGCTTCACGGTCGGCAAGGAGTCGGGCGCCTGGTCGGGTTGGTACCCGAGCGGGCCCAAGAAGTTCGAGGGCAGCTTTGCCGACGGCGTCGAGATCGGCGCGTGGAAGGTCTTCTCCGAGGACGGCAAGGTCCAGACCGAAGGCAGCTACGAGGCCGGCAAGAAGGTCGGGCGCTGGGTCTACTATCACGCGACGGGGCAGGTCAGCAGCGCCGGCAGCTTCGTCGCGAACGAAGAGGATGGGCCCTGGATCGCCAACTACCCGAGCGGCAAGAAGCGCAGCGAGGGCGCCTACAGCAACGGCAAGCGGACCGGCACGTGGACCTGGTGGCGCGAGGACGGCAGCGTCTGGCGCAGCTCGAATTACGTCGACGGCAAGGACACCCCCGCGCCGAAGTAGCGGCCGGCTGTCTCTGCGAGCCAGCGAGCTCGTGCTGCGACGCTCAGCCGCTCCGAAAGCTTTGTAGCGGCCGAGCTTGCTCGGCCGAGCCCGATTGCCACGCACGTCGCCTGAGCGCGAATCGCTTGCCGTGTCCGACCGGTGACCGTATGCGTGGCGCGCATGCCGCCCAATCCGCCCAACATGACGATGTCCTCCGATGTGCTGCCGATTACGCCGCTGTTGCCGCGCGTGCTCGCGGCGGCGCGTGTCGGGCCGGTGGTCGTGTCGGCGGCCACCGGCTCGGGCAAGTCGACGTGTGTGCCGCCGACGCTGACCGCGCTCGGGCGGGTGTTGGTGATAGAGCCCCGGCGGGTCGCCTGTCGCGCGCTCGCGGTGCGGGTGGCAGAGCTGCGAGGGTGTGCGCCCGGGACCGATGTCGGCTGGATTGTGCGCGACGAGCGACGCGTCGCAGACAACGCCGCGATCACGTTCGTGACGCCCGGTGTCGCGCTGCGCATCGTGCAGTCGGGGGACATCGAGGACTACGCGGCGGTGGTGCTCGACGAGTTCCACGAGCGCGCTTTCGATACGGATCTCTTGCTGTGTCTCCTGCAGGAGCGGCGCAAGCAACCGGGTGTGCGACCGCAGTCGCTGGTCGTGATGTCGGCGACGATCCAGGCCGATCGGCTGGCCGACCACATCGGCGGCGTGCACCTCGCGGGGCACGGGCGCACGTTCCCGATCGAGACCCGTTGGCTGCCTGGTGATGCGACCTCGCCGACCAAGCGCGGGCTCGAGGATCGGCTCGTCGCCGCGATCGAATCATGCGCCGCGGACCCGGGCGACATCCTCGTGTTCCTGCCCGGCAAGGCCGAGATCGGGCGTGCGGCCCAAACGCTCGAAGCGCGCTTGGGTGGCCGCCTCGAGATAGCCACCCTGCATGGTGGCATGACGATGCGCGACCAGGCCGATGTGCTACGGCCGCGCGATGTCCGCAGTGGAGGACGCAAGCGGCGCGTGGTGCTGACGACCAACGTCGCGGAGACGAGCCTCACCATCCCCGGCGTCGGTGTCGTCATCGACAGCGGGCTCGTGCGCGGCATGCTCTATCGCGCGGGCCGCGGCTACTTGAGCCTCCTGCCGATCGCGCGCGACTCGGCCGAGCAGCGCGCGGGACGTGCCGGCCGTCTCGGACCAGGCGTGTGTATCCGGCTGTGGAGCTCGGCGAGTGGGCTGGCGGATGTGACCACGCCGGAGATCCATCGTGGTTCGTTGGTGTCGCTGACCTTGTCCGCGCTCGCGTGTAGTCCACGCGGCATGGACCTGCCGTGGCTCGACAAGCCGAAGTCGTTCGCGGTCGCGGCGGCGATGGCGGAGCTGACAGCGCTGGGCTGCGTGCGCGACGGCGCCATCACCGAGGCCGGCGTGCGCCTCTTCTCGCTGCCGCTCGATGTCGGGCTGGCGCGCGTCCTGGTCGAAGGCGCGGCGGTGCCGGGCCTGGCCGAGCCGACCTTGTTGTTGGCGGCGGCGCTCAGCGTGGACCGACCGATCTTCCGGAAGACCGACAGCGGCGGGCGCGGCTCGTACGATGACCTGCGCGCGAGTGGCTGCGACGCGGTCGCGTTGATCGAAGCGGTTCGCGCGGGCGAGGCGCATCGCCATGACCTCGATGGCAAGGCGCTCGACGAAGCGCGCGCCGCCGCCGGCCGCTTTCGCAAGCTCGGCTTCGGCGACCCACGCTGGACTGGAGCGCTGCCGCGGCGACCGCTGGCAGAGCTGCTGATCCGCGTGTGGCCGGGATGTGCGCACGTGCGTCGCGACCAGAAGAAGCACCGCTACACGTGGGCCGCGGGCACGACCGAGATGGAACTCGACCCGGATAGCGCCGTGCGCTCGGCCGACAGCGACGCGGTGCTGGTGCTCGACTCGCGCGCGGTCGCGGCCCAGAACCGACCGGGCAGTGGCCTCCTCATCACCGCGGCGATGCCGGTGCCGCTGGCGTGGTTGGCGGCCGCGGGCCTCGGCGAGAAGAAGACCAGCCAGCCCGAGATGGTGGACGACGTGCTGATGGCGACCATCTCCCATGTCTACGCGGGCCAGGTGCTCGCGACGCGCGAGGAGGCGCCGACCGGAGAGGCGGCGCGCGTGGCGATCCGCGACCTCGCGTTGCAGGGCCGCATCATGAAGGCGCAGGGGCTGCGGGCCCTGCTCGAAGATCGGTACAAGCTCGCGGCCTTAGCGGCTCAGGTCGGCGGGACCAAGCCGCTCGCGCCGCTGCCCGAGTGGCTCCTCGTGCGATTGGGTGAGCTCGGTCTCGAGAGCGGTGAAGACCTGGCCCTGCTCGATGCGCGTGACCTGGTGCCCGCGTTGCCCGAAGGGCCGATCGCCGACGAACTCGCGCGGCGTTTTCCGCGCGTCCTCGATACCGGCGATGCGCGCTACGAGATCGAGTACGTCGTCGCCGAGCGCAACGCGATCTTCCATCAGGTGCGCGGCACTCGCAAAGAGCCACCGTCGCACACGCACCTGCCGCGGCTACCCGGCTATCGACTGTTCTGGGAGCACAAGAACCGGGTGCATCCCATCTAGGTTGCACCTGCCGCACCCGCTGCAAGCGCCTGTGGTACCCGCTGCAAGCGCCTGTGGTACCCGCTGCAAGCGCCTGTGGTACCCGCTGCAAGCGCGTGTCATACTCGCTCCAAGCGGCATGGACGACACAATCACTTTCGACGACGACGGTTTTGGTAATCCTGGCGCCCGCATCCTCTGGGCGGACATCGTCGCGGTCGGCATCCGCACGACCGATGATGGCCCCATGGGCGAGGATGTCTTTTGGCAATTCTTATTGCGAAAGGGGTTCTTCGAGCTGCCGGGCGAGATCGTCGCCGGCGCCGTGTTCGCTGGCCTTCAGCGCTATCTGGTGGGCATGGACTCGCACAAGATCATGCTCGCCATGCGCTCGACCAACAACCGCAGCTTTCGCGTTTGGCACGTCAGCGAGTCGCTCACGGGCTGGGATGATGGCCGCATGGGGGCGCGGTTCTCGGCCTTGTGTGAGCGCCTCGGCGGCGCCAGCGCGGGCCCTGCATTCGAACGCTTGCGCACGGCCTGGGCGGCCGACGGGCGGGACTATCACAACCTCGAGCATCTGGCGGATTGCCTGCGCGAGCTGGATGGCGCGCGAGCTGACGACGCGGACGTAGCAGAGCTCGCGCTCTGGTACCACGACGCCATCTATGTGCCGGCTGACGGCAATTGCGAAGCGCGCAGCGCGGCGATGTTGGTCTCGGAATGCGCGGCGCTGGGGATCGAACCGGAGGTCGCCGAGCGTGCGGCGGCCATGGTGCGTGCGACCACGCACCGCGGCGCGGTCGAGGTCGATGCGCTGACGGCGCTGGTCTTGGATGTGGACCTGTCGATCCTCGGCCGCGACCCGCTGCGCTTCATGGAGTTCGAGTACGCGGTCGAGGCCGAGTACGCGCACATCCCCGCCGCTGCCTTCAGTCGCGGTCGCGCACGCTTCTTGGAGGGCGTCCTGGCGACGCCCAGCATCTATCGCACTGACTACTTCCGCGCGCGCTATGAGCGCATCGCCCGCAACAGCATCAAGGCTTTGCTGGCGAGCCCGCGCTACTCCGATGTCACAGGTTGAGCCGCGGTCATCTCGGTGTTGAGTCAGTCGCGCAGGCGGGGGCCGCGACCTGGAGCTCGGTCTGCGGGAAGAAGCGTCGTTGTGCCCAGAGGGCGACGTTGACCAGGCCGATGAGCACGGGCACCTCGACCAGTGGACCTATCACGGCCGCGAACGCCGCGCCGCTGTGGATCCCGAAGCTCGCGATGGCGACCGCGATGGCGAGCTCGAAGTTGTTCGACGCCGCCGTGAACGAGAGGGTCACCGTCTGCTTGTAGTCGGCGCCCATGCGCTTGCTCATGAAGAACGACACCGCGAACATCACAACGAAGTAGATGAGCAGCGGGACCGCGATGCGCAGCACGTCGAGCGGAAGCTCGATGATGGCCTCGCCCTTGAGCGAGAACATCACCACGATGGTGAACAGCAGCGCGACGAGCGTGAGCGGGCTGATGCGTGGGACGAAGCGCTGCTCGTACCAGGCGCGCCCCTTCGCGCGGACGAGCACGCGGCGCGTGAGGAACCCGGCTGCGAAGGGGATGCCCAGGTAGATGGCGACGCTCTGGGCGATCTCGCCGATCGAGATGTTCACGGCCGCGGCCTCGAGCCCGAGCCAGGTCGGCAGCAGCGTCGCGAAGAAGTACGCGTAGACCGAGAAGAACAGCACCTGGAAGATCGAGTTGAACGCGACGAGCCCGGCGCAGTACTCGGTGTCGCCCTTCGCGAGGTCGTTCCAGACGATGACCATCGCGATGCACCGCGCGAGCCCGATGAGGATGAGGCCCAGCATGTATTCGGGTTTGTCGCGGAGGAACACGACGGCGAGCCCGAACATCAGCAGCGGGCCGATGACCCAGTTCTGCACGAGCGACAGCGTGAGCAGGCGCTTGTTGCGGAGGACCTTCCCCATCTCCTCGTAGCGGACCTTCGCGAGCGGCGGGTACATCATCAGGACGAGGCCGACAGCGATAGGGATCGACGTCGTGCCGACGCTCATGTGCTCGAGCGCGGTGGTGAAGCCGGGGGCCACGAAGCCAAGGCCGATGCCCACCGCCATCGCTGCGAAGATCCACAGCGTCAGGTAGCGATCGAGGAAGGAGAGCTTGCCGAGCAGGCCAGCCTTGGCGTGCGTCATGCTCAGGCCCTCGGCTGCGCGGTCGGGACGGCCTCGATCTCACCGCTCAGCGCGCAGGCGGTGTCGAGGGTGTTGGTGATCGTCCCGAACTTACGGATGTTCTTGTGGAGCAGATCGAGGCGCGCCGCGGGCTCGTCGGTCATCATCGGTGACGGCGCGCTCATGGTGCGGCCTCCACGCTCATCCGGTCGGGCACCGCGAAGAAGTCGGGCCTCGGCTGTGCGCCGCGTGGGAGCGCCCACGGCACCACAGCGACGCGCGACGCCAGCTCCGTCACCTCAGTGTGGAAGCGCGCCTCGTTCGCGCGACGTCGCACCAGCACCGGGTCGGTGACGGTGAGCGGGACGAGGCTCTGGTTGATGACCCACGCGAACGGGCGAATCTCCGCACGGAGCAGATCGCGCTGCAGCGCTGCGGCCTCATGCACCGGTGTCGCCTCGGGGAGCGTGACGAGCAGGATCTTCGTGAACGCCGGATCACGGAGCCGCGGTAGCAAGCGCCGGACCTCTTCCGGCGCGGAGCCAGAGGTCCGCAGCACCTCGCGGTGGTAGGACTCGGCGGCGTCGAGCAACAGCAGCGTGTGGCCGGTAGGTGCCGTGTCGATCACGACGAAGCCGTGCTCGCCATCGTCGACGATGCGAGCGAACGCACGGAAGACGGCGATCTCCTCAGTGCATGGGCTGCGGAGATCCTCCTCGAGCAGCGCCCGACCGGCCGCGTCGAGGCCTGCGCCGGCCGTGCGCATGATCTCGTCCGCGTACGCCCGCGTCTCCGCGACCGGATCGATGCGGCTCACGCGCACTCCATCGACCGCACCCCCCAGCGTCTCCTCGACGTGAGCCGCGGGATCGGTGGTGGTCAGGTGAACCTTGTGGCCTCGCCGCGCGAGCTCAACGGCGACGTTGACCGCGACGGTCGTCTTGCCGACGCCGCCCTTGCCCATCGTCATGATAACGCCCCGGCCTCCGACCTCGAGCGCCGGCACCAGCTCGGCCAGAGGCGGGAGCGACGGCGCCAGCGAGGGCGTCAGCACCGCAGCGCCAGCGTACGCCGAGCCCGGTTCGGGCGGCCTGAACAGCTTTCGCAACGCATCCAAACCGACGAGACCAAACGGCAACAGCGGCAGCTCAGTGCGGGTGAGTTCGCGAAGACCCGCCGGCATCTGAGCGAGCGCGGCCTCGCCTCGGCGCTGCATCCCGAGCGCCACCGAATCGGTCGCGTCCTGGGCGCGGAAGATGCCGTTCACCACCAGCTCCTGACGCTCGACGCCGAGGGCCCTGAGCTCGCGCCGTGTCCGCTCCGCTTCGTTCAGCGCCGAGCGGTCGGCGCGCGACACGAGGACGAGGGCGGTCCGGCTCCCATCGACGAGCGCCTCACGGGAGCCGTCATAGAGTGCCTGCTGGGCCTCGAGGCCGGCGAGCGGGCCGAGGCACGACGTGCCGCCGACGTTCGACTCGATAAACCCCGTCCAGGCGGCGGGCAGCCCGAGGAGTCGGAGCGTGTGCCCTGTCGGCGCGGTGTCGAAGATGACGTGGTCGAAGTCCTTGGTGGCGCGTTCGTCGCCGAGCAGCTTCGAGAACTCGTCGAACGCGGCGATCTCGACTGTGCACGCGCCCGAGAGCTGCTCCTCGATGCTGCGAACGGCGGCGTCGGGGAGCACCCCGCGGTACGGCCCGACCACCCGTTCCCGGTAGGCGTGCGCCGCAGCCTCGGGATCGATGTTGAGCGCGAACAGCCCCTGAACCCCGGCGATCGGCCGCGGCTCGCTGCCGAGGGACGTCTCAAGCACCTCGTCGAGGTTCGACGCCGGATCGGTGCTGACGAGCAGCACCCGCAGCCCACGCTCCGCGAGGGTCACAGCGGTGGCGCCGGCGACGCTGGTCTTGCCGACGCCGCCCTTGCCAGTGAAGAACAGGTTTCGCGGTGCGCGTTCGAGAAAGCTCATGGTGTGCTCCTCAGCAGCAGCCGGTCTTCGGCTTCACTTCGGTCGTCGGGCTGCAGCAGCCTTTAGTGGCGGCCGGCGCCTCCGCGGTCCTCTTCACGACCACGCCCGCGAGCGCTGCGAGCGTCTCCCGCGACGGGTAAGAGCCCTCGATCGCGATGCGCTCGTCGACGAGCACGAGGGGGAGCACCTCGGTCCCGCGAGCGAGCGCCTCCTTTACGACGGGCGTATTTGCGAACGCCGCGGGCTCGGACGAGAGATTGAACCGCTCGATGGCGACGCCCTGCTTCTGGAGCCAGTCGACGTCCGCGGCGAAGCGCGCGAGCTCGGGGTCGACGCTCGGCCCGCAGACACCGGTGGAGCAGCACATGGCGGGGTCGAACACGCGGATGACAATGGGCATAGGGTTCCTTCGATTATCGTCAATATACGATGAAAGCAGGGTGCGAAGGCACCGTCAGAGGCATCCCACCAGCGCCCTCAGGCGTCGCAGCGTACGCGGCTCGATGCAGTAGCAGACGCGGGGGCCGTCGACCTCACCTCGGATAAGGCCCGCGGCCTTCAGGACCTTGAGGTGCTGGGATACGGTGGACTGAGCGAGCCCCAGCTCTCCCACAATATCTCCGCAAATACAGGCATCTCTGCGGAGCAGGAGGCGGATGATCTTTACCCGCGCGCGGTGCCCGAGCGCCTTGGAGAGATCGGCCAGCTCCTCGTCGGCCTCGTCGCCCTCGATGGGGCGCAGGTCCACCTGCTCGCTGGCGGGCGGACAACATCCTTGATTGGCTTCGAGCTTATCATTCATCGTCGATTTACGATGTGTTCCGGATGAGCCTTTGTCAAGTGCGGTAGGAAGAGCAAGGCTACGCCAGCAACCTACATGGACTGCGCCTGGAGTGTGGAGCAGGTGATCGACGGCGCAGACGGCATTTAGCGAGGCTGACGCCGATCACTGGAGCCTGTTCGTGCAGCACGATCAGGTGCTCGTCGCCACGGCGGCACGCTCGCGCATGCGTCTCGAGTTGATCCACGCGCCCTGCGCGTCCAATCCGTGAAGTGACCTCGGCTTACGGCCGAGCCTGTCGGCGCCAACGCCGCGACAACAGCATCAACAACGCGAGGAGCGCGGCCAGCGTCGCTTCACTGCCGTTGCAGGCGCCGCCCATTGCGCTGAGCCCGTCGTAGACAGAGGGGTCGCAGGCGTCGCCGACGCCGTCACGGTCACTGTCACGCTGGTCGACGTCGGCCATCCGCGGGCAGACGTCATGGCGATCGATGACACCGTCGCCGTCGTGGTCCAGGCTCTCGGGATCGACCGATGCCATGCACTCGCGGGTGGTGCGGTTGCCGGAAGCGTCGGTCGCGGTGACGACGTAGCTGACGAAGACCGCGCCCCCTTCACTTGGCGGAGCGTCGCTGACGATCACACGCGTGCCGCCCTCGATGCTGACCTCGCAGCGCACGCTGACGACCTCCGCATCGCCGTCGACGACGCGCACGCAGGCGACGGAATCGACCGTCACGCTAGCGCCGCAGGCGTCGACGCCTAGCGGGTTCAGGCTGAGGTCGAGGTCGGCGGGTGTGCTCGGTGCGTCGCAGTCGATGGTCGGCGCTGTCTCGTCGAGCACGGTGAGCGCGGTGACGCAGCTCGCGCTCTGGCCGTCACGCTCACGGTTGGCGCTGAGCGTGACCTGTGTGAGGCCTGCCGGAAACTCGCTCGCCGCGCTCGTGACGGCGGTCGCACCGATGCATTGATCAATGACTTGAGCGGTGATCGCGGCGGGCCAACCACACACATCCGCGGGTGCGATGAGCGTGACCTCGGGCTCGCAGGCGATGGTGAAGCTGTCGAGGCCGCTCACCTCAACGAGCGTCTGACACGTCGCCTCGTTGCCGGAGCCGTCGCGCGTCGAGAGCAAGACGCTGGTGACGCCCGGTGGATAGAAGGTGCCGTGACTGCTCATGATTTCGAGTGTGTCGGCGTCGCACGCGTCGCTCGCCATCGCGGCGATAGCCACGTCCGCTCCACAGCGCTCGGGGTCGCCTGCGACCGTCGTCATCTCGGGACAGTTGAGGGTCGGCGCCGAGGTGTCGACGACATGCACGCTCGTCTTGCAGCTCGCGACGTTGGCGGCCTCATCGGTGGCGCTCCAGGTGACGGTCGTGACGCCGAGCGGGAAGCGGTCGGGCGCGTCATCGGACAAGGTCACTGCCGAGCACGCATCACGGCCCGAGGCCACGCCGAGCGCGACGTCGACCCCGCCGACCGCACATTGCACGCCGACTATCGCCTCGGGACAGACGATGATGGGCAGGCCGAGATCGACTTGGCAGGCGGCGCACGCGCTGTCGATCGTGTAGTCGCAGACGCCGGTCTGTGGGTTGCACACGCCGGCGCCCTCACACATCGCGGGCGGCTCGCAGGCGCGGGCGCCGCCGGCGCAGATCCCGGCGAGACAGGCATCGGACGTGGTGCAGGCGTCACCGTCGTCACAGCCTGCGCCGTCGGCGAGCGGTGTGGTGATGCAGCCGAGCTCGGCGTCACAGAGATCGCGGGTACACGGGTCGCCGTCGTCGCAGATGACGAGGCTCGTCGCCATGCAGCGCCCGGAGGTACATGCGGCGGCGAGCGCGCAGAGACCGCCATCGCATGGGCTGTCTTCGACGAGCAGCGCGCAGGGGTCCTCGTCCTCGCAGATGATAGGCGAATTGACGCAACCGCTCTGCGGGTCACAGCTGTCCGCGGTGCACTCGCTCGCGTCATCGCAGCTGAGCGCGGCGTGGGCGCAGCCAGTGGTGGCGTCGCAGCTGTCACTGGTGCAGTGGTTGCCATCGTCGCAGCTGATCGGCGCGTGCGCGCAGCCGCTGGCGGGGTCGCAGCTGTCGGTGGTGCAGGCGTCGCTGTCGTCACATCCGAGCGGCGTCGCGACACACCCGACCAGGGGCTTGCAGCTGTTGACCGTGCATGCGTTGTCGTCTTCGCAGAGGGTCGGGGTGTGGCTCACGCCGATCGCGGGATCGCACGCGTCGGTGGTGCACGCGTCGGCGTCGGCGGTCGCGACTGGCGCGTGCGTGATGAGCCCAGAGCTCGGGTCGCAAGCGTCGGTGGTGCACGCGTCGTTGTCGGCGATCGCGACTGGCGTGTGGCTGACGCCGGCCGTCGGGTCGCAGCTGTCGGCGGTGCACTGGTCGCCGTCGTCGATCGCGAGCGGTGTACCGGCATTGCACGTACCGCCGCCGCAGACCTCGTGGCCGTTGCAGACCGTCGCGTCGTCACACGCGGCGGTGTTGTTCGTTCGCTGGACGCCCTCGATAGCGTCGCACGAATCGTCGGTGCAGGGGTTGGTGTCAGCGATGACGAGCGGTGTACCCGCATTGCACGTGCCGCCTCCGCAGACTTCGCGGCCATTGCAGACCGTCGCGTCGTCGCACGAGGCTGTGTTGTTCGT